>Ga0214544_1001077_pt1 | contig 54969 bp, 27 predicted proteins | sample CNSS3metaG_FD_160074 | JGI IMG/M metagenome (GOLD analysis project Ga0214544, IMG submission 160074) | Root nodule microbial communities from cowpea collected in UCLA plant growth center, Los Angeles, California, USA - CNSS3 | ecosystem: Host-associated > Plants > Roots > Nodule | place: USA...
GTTTTGTTTTTTATTTGGTTTTTGGTGGTGGGGGGGGGGGGGGGGGGGGGAATAATTAATATGTTTTATTTAGTTCTTTGTTTTCTGAAACCAGAGCATTTTCCCTTCTGTAACTTTTTTTGAGCTGTTTGAAACAAATTTTGTAAAGGTTTTCTGTTTTGGTTTTTTAGTTAACTTATTCATTTTCAAAACTAGTTTTAAGAAATATAAAAACTATCTAATGCTCTTTAATTTTTTTTGCATTTATTTTTGTTCATATAAATTTTAATTTTAATTTTAATTAATAAGCCACACCATTTAAATTTGTACATAAAAGTAAATATAAAAATATTTTCTCAAATTAAAAGACCATAAAATAATTTTATGTTCGTAATAAAGTATTTTTAAATAAATAAAAAAGAATTTAATTAAAAAACCTAAAACAGAAAATTAATATTCAACTTTTGTTAAAAAGCTGTTACGAACAAATTAAAAAACTACAAAAACAAAAATTACAAAAAAGTAAAGTGTTAAATATGTTTTTGGTCCCTCAAGTTTCAGTGAATTTTGGAATTAGTCCCTCATCAAAACTTTATATCAATTTAATCTTTCATCTTTCAAAATGCGTGAATTTAGTTCTTTTAACCGAATTTTGTTAAGTTTATCTGACGTTTCAAGCACATTTCAGGATAGTATTTAAGTTAACATTGAAGCAAAAATGTGTCAAATAGTGTAAATAATTTAAATATTATCATGAAATGCGCTTGAAACGTCAGATAAACTTAACAAAATTTGGTTAAAAGGACTAAATTCACGTATTTTGAAAAATGAATGATTAAATTGGTCAAAAATTTTGATGAGGGACTAATTCCAAATTTCGCTGAAACTTGAGGGACCAAAAACATATTTAACCCAAAAATAAAACATACAATTTTTTTTGTCGTTAGAACTATTTTAAGTTAATTAAAAAAAAAACAAAAGCATAAATTTAATTCCAATTTTTGTTAAAACATTTTTTTTAAAATCAATTAACACATTAAAAAATGAAATTAAATGAAAAAAAGTTATAAAACATAAATCACATTTAAAAGAAGAAAAAAATGGAAAACCCACACATAATTTAAAATAAAATTGAAATCAAGTTTGAGATCACAATTTCAAAATCTATACCTTTATTTGTGTATATATATATATATATATATATATATATATATATATATATATATATATATTAAAAATTTATTTTCGTGTACATAATTTTCTTTTACTTTATCTATTTTAAAATAAAATAATTATATTTTAATTTTTTAAATTAATGTTAATTAAAATTAAATTATTTTTTAAATTAACATAATTATCTTACTGTTTTATTTTTTAATAATTTATTTCTAAAATTTAAATAATTATTTATAATATAAATTTGTTAATAATAAAATATATAAATTATTATTTTGATCATCATTTTCAATAAAAAATATTTTACAATTTAATAACTTTTTGCTAGAAAAATATATATATATATATATATATATATATATATATATATATATATATATATATATATATATATATATATAATGTAACATCTCATTTTAATAGTATAAAACTAATAAAATAAGACATTCATAATAATATTTAAAAGTACATTAATATAAATAAAAATTACAGTCATACAATCCTCAAAGAGTTCAGACTATAGAAATATACGTTTATATAACAACACTCAAACTTACAAAAAACTTCATATACTAGACGTATCAACCACTCGTACACAACTCTAGTTACAGACTTTCCATCCTTCATAGGTGTATTTAAACTTGCATATTCATCTGCTCACACAAAAATGATGATCATCGCAAAAGAAGAAAACAACATAAGACCATAGAATGGAAGGGTAAGCTAATATGCAAAGGAGTTATCCTAAGACCATTAAATCATACCAATTATAAGCGGTGGTGGATCTTGAGCCCATATGTTGGGAGTACCAAATTTTGGTTGAATTATTCTTTTAGTCCATTTTTCGTCTAAAAATATCAAGTTGGTTGTCTAATACTTTTTAGTCTCAATTTGATTCTGATTTTTAAAAATTGATGCAATTTGATCTTTTTCGTTAATTTTCTTAAAGCGGAACAATAATTTTTCACCAAAATTTACATTAGGATTATGTCAATTACACCAACAAAACAAACTATCCTCATTCACAACTCCAATTTTGATGAAAAAACTTTGGTCGGATTCAAGAAATTTAAAAAAATGACAAAATTGCATCATTCTTTCAAAAATTGGGATCAAATTGAAACTAAAAAAAATCAAGGACCAACTTATTATTTTTGAACGAAAATAGGAACCAAAATAATAATTTCAAAATTTTTATACAAATTAGTAAAAACATTGTATTTACTTTTTTATGATAAGAAAAATAATAAATTATAATTAGTTATTATTATAATTATAAAATTAAATATAAAATAATTTTTATTTTTAATAATTAAGTTTGAAAATAATCAAATAAAAAATGATTAAATTAAATAAATAATATTAATAAAATAATTATTTAAAAAAATATATTTAAAAGGTAAAATTAAAAAATAAATGTGAAAAAAATACTTTTTTTCATCCATAAATATAAATATATAAAAATTTATTAAAATATCAAATATATAATATATATTAAAATATTAAAATTTCAAAAAGTGTATACAAAATTATATAAATATAAAACCAAAAGGGGGAGGGGTAATGACCCCTTTTGTCCATACCGAGGTTCACCGGTATAGACAAACTATCAATGACACTAAAATAATGACACTAAACTCAATTATCCAGATACATGTATTTGAAAACAGAATTATTAGAGACTTACATTTGTGGTGATCTCTAATGTTATGTACAACCATTGTCAATGAGTTTCACCCTACCATACACAAAATTAATGCATCATCGTCTAGGGCTACATGAACCATTATACTCTATTTGAGTGTGAACGATCATTAGAGTTTTAGGATGTTACCTTACTTGAATCCATAACGCAATGCATATACTAAAATAATACCACCATAAAATTTTCCCATGAGACCCATAGAATTTCGTATATACCAACAATCTATCACAATTATATACATCTTTAATCACATTTTCATATTTCACAATTTCATGTAATAAGCTCTTTGAAACATCAATGTTCATGAACAACTAAAATTTCATGAAAAAAAAATGTCACACATAACGTAACAGAAATGAGGCGAGAGTTCATGTTAAGGGTGAAAAAAGTAAATAGAAGGTTCCACAAGTAACATTTGGATTTTTTCCATAATCTGTGGATTTTGCTCAAGGATGCAGAAGCGAGTTCCAGAGGTAACCAGTGGATATTTTCACAACTTGTGAATTCAACTATAAGAAGCAAAATTCAAACACTCAAGGATGCAGAAGCGAGTTCCTCAGGTAACCAATGAATATTTTCACAACTTGTGAATTCAACTATAAGAAGAAGAATTCAAACAGTGAGTTCCACATGTAACCAATGGATATTTCCATAATTTGTGGATTTAGCCACGAGAAGCATAATTCAAATAGCGAGTTCCACGGGTAACCAATGGATATTTGCATAACCTGTGGATTTAGTTACAAGAAGCATAATTCAAACAATGAGTTTCACATGTAACCCGTGAAAATTTCCACTACTCGTGGATTTAGCTACAAGAAGCATAATTCAAACCATATGAGCAAAAACAATCATACTCATCATAGATCAAATTCATAAACATGCATTCATTAATTTAGAAAAAAACACTGCAAATCAAACCAATACTAGCTTCTTTTACCTGAAAGCGGCTTAATCGACCTAACCAGCTCTAAAAACACCAAAACGCCTTTAGTTCCACAAGATGCTCTATCTATACCTACGAATAACACAAAAACGACCAAGACCTACCGTCATGATCATCAACCAATAGACTCATATTGATGATTAAAACCTAACATACAACCAAATGAGGGTCATATACAAGCCATAACACCCACAATAAAATGATTAAAAATTCAATTTATATGGTTGAATAAACAAATCGAATAAAATGAAAGAGCTCGTCAAGAGGATCACTCTAACGGTCTCCGATCTTCAAACATATGAAAAGAAGATTAGAACTCCTAGATAGAAGAAGTTGGAGAACTTAAAAAAATGGTTTTAGGAAAGATGATGTATTTTAAAATATTAAATAATGAAACTCGTTTATAACAAAACTATTTATACTAAAATATTTTAATATTTGAAATAATCAAATCTCACTATTTTTAAACCATTATATTTTTACTATGTCATTATATAGGATTTTACATAAAGGTTGTTATTATTTATAATTTTTTTTTTTTCAATTTTATGTTGTTAATAATAATTATTTTAAATTTTATTTATTTTATAAATTAAAGTAATTATTTTATTATATTACTTTCTTAATAAATACTTTTTTAAATTTAAATAATTATTTATAATGAAAATTTATTTAATAAAAAAAAAATATACAAGTTATCTACTTTTATAACTTATTGCAAAAAAAAAAAAAGACAATAATGTTTTTCACTAGTAAAATTTAAAAAAAAAAAAATTAAAAATCGTGTTTTCATTCAGCGACTTTGAAGCTTCCATCGGCTAGCCCGTAGAATTTTAAGAAATATTTTATGTAGTCTATGAAAATATAACTTCTCTTATGTTTTAATTGTTTTGTAGCCCAATGCAATTAGATTTAATAATTTCGAAAATATTCATCTACTCTTTTTGAAAATCTTATTTTGTATGATTCTGTTACAGGGATTGTGCAATTGCCATGGAGCTCTCAGAAGAATGGAAATCATTCTTCCCAGTGGGTTCCTCTACAGTAGCTCCTCTTCTTCTCTCCAATTCCCCTTCTCTCCCTTTGGGTCCTCTTCTCTTCAACCCTAACCCTAATTCTCTCTCCCTTCTCTTCTCTTCCACCTCTCTGCTACCCTCTCTTCACTACGCTCCCTACCTCTTACCTTCACGATTCCTTCTCTCTTCCCACCCTTCTTCCATTCTCCCATCCACCGCTTCCTCCATCGCCTCCCTCTTCTCCTCCACCCACCAAAACGACGCCGCTTCCCCCTTCCTCCGCAACCGCCTCCACCTCCTCACCTACCCACACCGCCCTTACGCCCTCATTTTATTCCCCGCCGGCGACAACGACCACAAGCTCGCATTTTTCAAGCTCCGCTTCGAGGACTCGCGCTTCCATACTCAGCTCGATACTAACGGCGACGTTTTTTATGCGTCTACCGGCTCCTCGCACCGTATCTTGAACATTTCTGTTAACCCTGTTTCTGATGATGACGAGGTTGATGGAGCTATCGGGTATTTGCTGGCTACTACTCTGTATTCCGTTCATTGGTTCGCTGCGAGGCACAATCAAATTTTGGATAGACCTGGCGTGGTTTGTTTGGGTGATAAGATGTTTAAGACTTGCCCTGTGGCGCATGCTTGTTGGAGTCCTCATATATTGGAGGAGAGTTTGGTTTTGTTGGAGAGTGGCCATTTGTTTTTGTTTGATTTGGAGTGTTGTGGCTCCGGTGCTGGTTTCAAGGGGACTAGGTTGAAGGTGCCCTGGGATGATTCTTCGGATAGTAAGGTGTGGCTGAGTTGTGAGTTTAGTTGGCACCCCAGGATTTTGGTTGTGGCGCGTTCCGATGCTGTTTTCTTGGTTGATTTGAGGCTGAAAGAATGTAGTGTGAGTTGTTTGATGAAGATCGAGACGCTTCGAATGTATGCTCCGGATGAGAATGAGCGGTTTCTTGCGATGTCAAGGGCTGCTCCGGACAATTTTTACTTTGCTGTGGCTTCTACTAGTGTTTTGCTTCTATGTGATGTGAGGAAGCCTTTGGTGCCGGTTTTGCAATGGGTGCATGGGATTGAAGAGCCTAGCTACATGTCTGTATCAAGGTTGTCTGATTTGAGGTCTCATTCGAAGGAGGATGCTTTTGAGGTGGCTTCTGAATCTGGGTTTTGTATTATGTTGGGATCTATTTGGAATTGTGAGTTCAATATCTTCTGCTATGGGTCTATATTACCATTTCGCAAAGGATCTGTTACTTCAAAGATTAACCCAGCCATTTGTGCTTGGGAGCTTCCACTTGAGATCAATTTGTCTGGTCATGAGTGTCATTGTGGAAGTTGTCTCTTAAGGAAAGAGTTCTCGAAGGATGCGCTTCCTGAGTGGATTGATTGGCAGCAAAAGAAAGAGATAGTTTTGGGATTTGGCATTTTAAGCAATAAACTTGCTGCATTACTCGCTGAACCTGATGAAAATGGGGGTTTTACACTGATAAGGCTTACTTCATCGGGAAAGTTTGAATTGCAGAGATATCATGCCTCTTGGGCTCCGGCCAGAAACTTAGAAGATTGCCCCGATCAAGTATTGTGTTTGAATAGACACTTACTGTATCACATGAGTGATGAGGATTACAAATTTCCAAAAAATTATAACTACTTAAAATTGGATTACCTTTACTCATATGCAAGTGGTGGACTCACTCGATTCCTGGTTAGAAAACTAAAAAAACACTGTAAGGATGCTCATGACAAAGAACCTTTTAGCGCAGAAGTGCACGAGTTATTGTGTGAGAAATTAAATGCTTGTGGGTTTGGTCAATTAAGATCCTGTCCTGAAGTTACTTCTGTTTTTAATGATGTCAAGCTACCAGAAAGCTTACATGAGGTTGCTTGGAGAAGATTGTGGGCTGACTTACCTATGGAACTGTTGCAGTTGGCGTTTTTGAGTCGTGCTGAATGCCATAAAGTTGTTGGAAACCTGGATCACATTAGGGTGGCATTGGAATCTTTAGCTGTTCCCGAACTTCCTCAATTGCCTCCATTCTTTTTAAGGAAATCATCACCGCACGGCAATAATGACATTGTGGGTCCAGTTATTCCCTTTCCTGTTCTTCTTGTGCTTAATAAATCTCGCAATGGGGGCTTAAACTTGGAAGAAGGCGAATTTTCAGTAGAAACAGAGCTTAGCCTCAAATACAAAGAAGTTATGCAGGTGGCTGGCGAGATTGCTGTCTCAGCTTATGGGCCTACGCACCTTGATGATCATGCAGTCTCCCTTGCTGAGGATGGAGACGAAACCTGGGCTGGACATTCGAAACCAAAGTCTTTTTTGTTATACCGTCCAGTTTCATTCAACTCGTCTGCAGCCGACCATGTAAATGAAAAGTCTGTTTATAGTGACACAAATTATGATACATTCATTTCTCATATCCCAGAGAAGAAGTCCACTGAGCAGACTGAATCTGTTGGCCAAGAGATATTTGATGATCTTTCCCCTGTTGAATTGAGATTTGATGCTCCTGCGAAGAAGCTCGAACCTCTAGGTTTAAAGGCATATGATCTATTGAAGAGGCAGATGTCTAAATGGCAACAAAGTTTTGATTCGTATAAGGAATTTTGTATTCAATCTAGATTTGAAAAGAATAGTTAACGGGTCATCCTCTTCCCCTTAAAACGTGGATATCTTAGAAGCAAATCGATCGCCTCCTCCTCCTATATGTTGCTTTTGGTTGATTCTTGGAGACAGGTATAGTTGGTGTAATTTTATGGAAGTAATTGACAATTAAAGATGGTAGAATTGAGAAGCTGCTCTTGTTGAAAAGAGGCTCTTATCAATTTGAAGAGGAAGTAGGCAGCTAGTTCTCAAAAACTCTAATCTATTTGGACAATTTTATACTGCTTCCTCCCATCATTCTTAGTCCGTATAGGGGAAGATGATCTTCTTTTGTGGCTGGTTTACTTAATGAACCTAAAAAGAGTTTATCCTCTACTTCCCCTCAAGATGATTCAGGAATTGACAGAAGTACAGTCTATCAATTATTGATTGCTCATACAAGAATGATATTTTGTCCAAGCAACATCGGTACAGATTTTAAAGGCTGTCTGTGTGAATCTGATATCTACTCTGTGATACAAGGCAAAATGTGTGAATCTGATATCTACTCTGTGATACAAGGCAAAATGTACGAAGTATTACCATTGGCATGTTCAAGTATCTTCTGGTATATAGGAGAGACGCATTGGAAGACTTGCTTGTTTGTAGACCTGATCAAGGGCAGCAACTTGATTTGCTCCTTGGTGTTTTTGATAAATTATTGACTTGAAGTTTATTAATGGTACCAAAGTTTCGAGGAGTAAGAATCAAAGACATGGATTGTTGTCAAAAGAAAGAGATGGGAAGGAAATATCTAGAAACTTCAAAATTGGATTTAAGACTCTGGGTGCAGGCAATTTGGCAAAGATATGCACTGGGAGTAAGTGGCATCTTTCTCACTAAGTAAATCTTCTTTCACCTGAAGGTCTGTATTGAATGTGGAAAAAGCTCAATACTGCAAACATGAAGTTGATACAGTACACAATATTCTTGATGAATGGTTTAATTAGAGAAACCAGAGTTGTCCGGGAAAAATTGAAAATGGTCCTGATGCATCAGAGTCAAAACCTTATTTTCAACTTTTGATTAATGGTGGCAAGTTCTACGGCTGTCACTGTGAGCTGTTTGTTGAACCTTTAAGAGTGGGTGAATGCTGTTTCATGAGATTTTGAAGTTTCCTAGATGATTATTGGTTTTCCACCGAAAAACAGAAAGAAGTTCTTAAAATATTTGGTTGCCATAAATCTTTCTCGGAATAGCATGTAAGAATTATCTTCTTATCTCTTGATATTATTGCTAGTTTATGACCATGGCATTTATGCTGCATTATTGACGATGAGTTGTTGCACAAAAAGCCTTAAGGACTTGCAGTCACTCTGGTGCTATTTTTTAAGGTGTTTAGTGTTGCAGCACAGATCTGAGCTTTGCTTTTATTTTTTTTAAATTTGGTGGTCGTGCCACTTTTTTGGTGTGTGGGTGTATCTCTTCCCCCATTTCATGTTTTTGAATGTAGTTTGTCTGCTTTGTATCCGATTTCAGGATCATCAAAGCAAGAAAGCAACGATGTACCCATCTTTCAAGATAACAACGAATCCTTTTCTAAAAGTTGTCATAAGGGAGAAAGAAATAAGCAATTTCCAGTGCTTTATGCACATAAACACCTTTTCAGGACGTGGATACAGTATCTTCCCTAATGTCTATCTAGTCTTTCCATGAGTCCTTGCTGATTATAAGAGTGGAAATCTTGTTTTGTCCAACCCAAAAACATTTCACAGGCTTGATAAACCAGTGGACTGCCAGACTCCTGAGGGTGAAGATCAGTTAGAAAATGGTTGGTCTCTTTCCAGTGCTGTATGGTTTTGTTTTATGTTGCAATTTTTCTTTCATTATATATGATGTGTTGTTTGCTATCATGCATTACCTGGGGATTTTGTGCTGAATGTTTTACTGGTTTTCATGTGTTAAACCTATATTCAACATTCATTGATGTGAGTTTACATCATGAAGCAAACAATCAAATTTAGATTCATTAGAAAAGAACTAGAAATATCCGGTTTCTGCAAGAGTTGTAACCTCCAAGGAGACATAAATTTATACACTTATCTTGAACTAAGATGTTATAAGAATTAAATCATAAAAAACTGAGAAACTTGACCGTGAACCTGATGATAGAAGCTAGTTTCTTTTCCTTACGATGCACATTAACTCTATCAGTCTTTATTAGATAGAGCCGGGATGATCTGGAGGTCCCAAAGTTTCAGTATGGATCTAATTATTCTAATTCTGGAATTGACCTATTCTATCTTCTCCACCTGCCCCCATTTAGTATGGAGAACAAAAAGTATCAGGGTGCCTAGTTTGATATACCGATAGTTTTTTTCAATAGCATGAGGGATTCTTGGCCCGGGGTTGCTGGGAAGGGAAACACCTCTTATGTGAAGGAATTGATTTCATAATTTTATGCACTCCCGAGTTCTTGGAGAATCGATCCACTCTTGAATTGGTAGAGAAAACAGTCTGGCAAAAAGGCTATCCTGTTGAAAATGTATCCTTTTCTATTTTTAAATTCTAAGAGCCAAATATGCTGGTGAGGTCACTACTAAATTTAATTATTATGATGTTTCTTCAGGCTGGGGATGTTGCCCTACCTCCATGGGCCACAGGTAGCCCTCGAGAGTTCATCAGTAAGCAGCATTGGGAAGCTCTTGAACCAGGCTTTCTCAGAAAATTTGCATCACTGGATAGACCTTATTTTTGGATATAAGCAAAGAGTGAAGAAAGGTATCTTGTTTTGATGTATATACTTGCCCCTTCGTGATTATTTGGATGTTCAAATTTCTTAATTAGATTATTACAGGTTAGATTTTTTATTTTTTCTTTCATTTTGATGGTCGAAGGTTTAGCCCTACAATCTAATATCACTGTCTTTAATTGTATACACTTTTCAAGCATATATTTATATGGAAATGTCTGACCTGGTTTGTCGTTGAACATGGCCATTATAGACTCCCGTGATAAATGTTTTCCAGCATTTAATTTTGTGCAATCCTATGCATTGCAACTTGATTTGACAACCATAATTTTGTGGTGATCACCATCTTTTGTTACTTGTAGATACATTAAAACCCTTGGCAGAATCTTCTTTCAGCGCACATGTAAATTTACATTGAGGTAATCAAATTCAGTACGAGCTAATGCTACATTATTTGCAACTGTAAATGAAAGTGATGCACCTCTTTTGGGTATATACACTTTATCAGAAGTTACCATTAAGTTTAACTACTTGCAACACACTCCATCTTGATTACTTGAGTTGTACTTGCTAAATATTCAAATATCGATTTTATATTTAGATATTCAACTTCTTACACTTTAGTATATTAATAATTTTAAGTATGAAAAACTATAGTCTATAGTTAAGATATTAATAATTCCTTGATGATCTAACTATACAGGATTTTATCCCTATTAATATAATCTGCAACTAAGATGATGATCACACACTAACACTAATAATGTATTAAGGTAGTTTGGACACTTGGCCTATTAAGATAAAAGCTTATTAAGAGACTATAAATATGATGGCAAATCCTTCATTAATTACACATTTATTTTTAATTCTCAATTCTAACAAACTTGAGCATCAAGTGTCTCTAAGTATTTTCATATGCATACCCACCCATGGAACAAAAGTTAGAACACATTTGGAACAAAGGAAAATATTCTACTACATAGAACATATAAATAAGAAAATGTTGACCTTGTAAAATAATCCCCATCTTTGTTAAAACAAGTGTAAGCTAGGATTTAATAGATTGAAAATCAATCTATGCTGTAAAAGAAAAATTAAATACTCCACAATATACATGTGGTCAATAATTGTTTGGCAGAAACCACTCAAAAACTGTTCATGTTTTTTGTCACTATTTCTATTTCAATGGTAAATTGGAATATATATAAAAAAGATAAAAAAAAAAAAACAAAAATGAGTAATTGGCAATTGTACTCCAATTCTTCTCCCACCCCAATCACAAACCTTCCGGAGAGTGTTTTCCGTAAAACTGGAGGACATTTGGTTTTCAGAAAAAAAATTCCAGGAATTGTTGTGTTTCGGAAAATAAATTCCGGAATTGATGGGGTGCTGGAATAAAATGTGGGGTGGAGGAAATAATTGACCGAGTGATTTGCATCTCAATTTTCATCTCACTAAGAAAAAGAAGCGTAGAAACACTGTAGGAGTAATTTGAACTTCCACGTTTACAAATGAAGTTTAAGCCCAACACTTCACCTAGCTCATATCAATATCTAAGATTGTTCCATTCCCACTACTAAATTAACACAAGGATTACGAAAGGAAATTAACAAAGTAGATATAGGTGCACAGACCCATTTATAATGAAATTTCTTGGTTAGTTTCAAGTGTATTTATATATTTTGACTGATCAGAAAAATAGCGAGTTCATATTCCCTTTTAAATTTTTTGTATTATATTTTTATCATGTTTTCAAAATATATTGATACATAAACATTTTTAATATATTTTAAAATAACAAAATTAGAATAAATAAATGTATTTTAAAAACACAATATAAAAACAATGTAAAAACACATTGAAAATCTAAATTCAAAAATAACTAATGAAATTAAATAGTTAATATTATTTACATAAAAAACTTCATAAAGACTTAAAAATAAAGTATTATATATATAATTTATTTTCTTCTTTTAAGAATATTCTTATTGGTAGCATGCCATAATTCATAATATGTCCTCAAAAGTCATTGCAGAACTAATGTCCACCAAATTCAACATTTTCCATATAGACGAAAGTCAATGCATCTTAGTGTGTATGTTGATTACCAATTAAACATATCACCAATGAGCTGCAAGAAAAGAGATTATTAACAGACTTTTGTTATCTTTAGTCCAAATATTAGAAGAAGCACTAGGTGGGGAAATAATGGCGAGATTGAACAAGCTTTAAGCTCTCACTTTTTAGTGTTAAACCTTCCAACTATGATTTACTTCACTGGTTGGCCTTCAGCACCACCCATACCTACCCCATTCTCATTCCAAGCTATTATTTTCAATGGTAGAAACTTTTCCATTATTTTCCTTTTATACATATCATCATACTTTTCATAAATGCATGGAAGGAGTTGAAAGTTCTACATTAAGTAAAAATGAATAATATGACTAGTATATAAGTAAAAGGAGTTATAAACCTATTATCTTAAGATTTTAGGTTGAAAATGTTGTCTTAATCTCTCATATAAACTTATTTACAACTCATTAGTATTAGAGTCGATAGTTCATCATGGTGCCAAATTTCCTAATATTTACCATAAAAAAAACCTCACATGTATTATCTATTTATTTCTATACTATTTAGCTTCATATACAAGATTTTATGTACTTCATCTTATTGGTTTGAAATTAACATATGTTAATCTTTAACAATAATTCAGTTGATATACACAATTATAAATAAGCACTCATGCTAGGCATCATTGTCATAACATGAAGATTTTACTAAATAAAAGAAAAACATAAAAACATGGGGAGATCACACTAAATCCATGATAAAAATACATTGCACACATAAGAAAAATACCTATTATACAAAAACTAACCAAAGTTCAATATTAAATTCTTCACCATATTAATAGATGCAATCTTCTAAAACTCATTTATGCTTTTTAGAAATTCTTACTTTGGAAGATTTAGTATTAACTTTATTTTGCCTATTTCGACTAAGTTTCCTTATAGTTTGAACGGATTCATCATCCTTCTTAGAATTAAAATCTTCCTTCTCATCAAGCATATTAGTTAATTTAGAAGTTATTTTCAATTCTTATATAAAATGAGATTCCTTAGATGTCAAAAAATTAGAAACAACAACATAACTACAATAAAATGAATCTAAATGTTGTAAATCCTATAAACTATTAATAATGAGAGTAACATCTTTCAAAAAAGACATATTAGCCTATGAATCTAAATCTATTGACACATCATCCCAATAAAAACATCTAGATTCTTAACCATATAAGATCCATGCACAACACAAAAATTACCATCAATATCCCCTAAAGGGTCCACCTAAGAATCCCATGATCCACCCACAAGGCTCCACCATGTTGAATTCTCATATATTTCATACTAAAAGTAAGCACAATTGAAACAAAATTCTAATAATTCGAGTCATGATCTTTGAATAATTAAGTTTTAGTTTGTAGTGTTTAAATTTAGTTTCATGCACTCTTTTACCTCAAACACCTTCAAGTTTTACACTTTATGACATTCTTCACCTTTTTATATTTTTCTTAAAGTTTAATTAGTAATTTGGTTACAATATTAGTCGAGTTGATTTAATACAATCTCCCGATATTCTTGTCTTCAATTTAGTCTCCATTTTATTTAAAATGATTCAATGTGGTTCCTTCCTTAGATGAGTGTTAACACAGTTTAAAAAATAATCACATATTACCTTTACCAGACAAAAAAGTATTAAGAAATCACATTGTATTAATTGTATTAATCTAATAAATGTTGTAACCAAGATACTAATCAAGTTCTATTTTTACAAATCCACAATTTTTTGAGCACATTTATTTTACTTTGCTAACTAATTTCCTTTTAATTATTTAAAGATTTTATATTGTCTAAATATAAAATAAAATTATAATATATAAATGAGAAGCGTAACCCATCATATAAGTGTAACTCACTTATTAAGATGATATTACGTTACTCATCATCGAACTCTTATTGATCTGTCAAGAATTCAATTTGAATGATTGGTAAGTTAGAGTTATTGTGTTATTTGAGAAGGTTAGGCTTAAGGACATAAATTTTTAGGAGAAAACAATGAACAAAATTAGAAATGGGGAAGGAAGAAGAAGGAGCATGTGTGAAGAATTTTTGCCCAGTGCGAAAGTAACATCCACCAAATAACATCCAATATGCAAAACCAGCAAAGTAACATGTAAAGCATAAATGAAACGTACTCTGTGTTGGAAAGAAACTATTATGTAAATGAAAAAAGAAAGGAAATAAATTTGAAAAATGACTGACACTGTTACTGAATAGTAGTAATACTGAACACATCTTTGCACTTTATTTTGAACAAAGTGGAAAGGAAAAGGCAAAATAGTAGCCAGAAAGGCAATCAAATCCTTTAATTCCTTTCACCAGTTAAAGAGAGATGCAGGTTATATCTTCAAACCAGAACAAAATTTGTATATGTATTACATTTTTATGAAAAATTATGCAGCAAAAAAAGAAAGATAGAAAGAGAAGGAATAAACGTGTGAAATAATATTGTTAAATGTATCATAAAAATATTGGTAAAAATAGTATATCACAATTGTTACCTTCTCCAAACTCATTTTTTTCATTTTTTTTATAATTATCAATAATTTTCTGTTTTTTTACATATTTGTCATTTTCTCTGGTTTTCTTAAAGAAATTACTTAACATCATTTTTTTTTTATATTACTAGTTATCTCATTTGCAAGTCTCAGTTATTCAAAATTGAAGTCAAGTAAATTTCACATACACAATTTTTATACCGCTTAAAAACAAACAAAACCATAAAAATACAAATAATTTGCACATAATACTTCAAATATGGAAAATCTAAGGCATATAACAAACAAAAATCTAATCAAAAGGAAAACTTTAGCCACAAAAAACAAGAGTTGCACACATAAAATCCCTTTATAAATTCTATGAAGTTAACACTATGGTTAAATATGTTTGTATTTTTATTTTATTTTTTTAAAATTTTGATATATTTTGGTTCTTTTATTTAAAAATCAATAAATATAGTCTTTTTAATTTAATGATACTAATTTTTTAGAAAATTATGTTTTGATAGTTTTATTAACAAACTTTTGATAAAATACACCTTAAAGCACTTTAATGGATGGAAAAGATATTTAATTTGACTTGAAAAGAGAAAAAAAAAATATTGTGTGTTTAAAAACAAACTTTGTTAAACAAATGTTCATACTAGTATTTGAGTTTAAATATGTTAATCGATGTGAGAAACTCGGTCATCAATCTAGAACATATATTTTCAATTTCCTATTAAAATTGAAGTAGTAAAAATATATTAAACTTGAAAGATGAAATATGATAAAGGATAAATGTGTTATTTGAAACGGAAGTCTATCCATTTCTCACCCACTTTGCATCTCTTTTGAAACGCATGCATTGAGAAAGTAGGTGATGATGATGATTTGGTTGAGAGGGTGAAGTGGAACTTTGGAGGGACCAAGAGTCATAAACACATGCCAAGGCATCTCATGACACAGGAATAGACCATCATGCAAAATCAAAGGTTCCACCACCTCAGTAAAGACAAACCCAACATTTAAAATGTTGGAGCTTCCTTCCTTTGAATCATTTTCGCATGAAAGTGACCCGACCAAACCAAACCAAACCCAACCCTCTTTTCCCTCTAAACTAATCCATTCATGCTTCAATCCTCTGCAAATTCTTCTACCCACACTTTTAAGGTTTCAAGTAAACTACTATCACAACCAAATGCTAAGAAAGATCCACATCGTACCTTGTTGTGTAACATCTATCTTCCCCTTTATTTATTACTTGAACGGTTATCATCAAAATAAAGTTTTCATCTTTCGACCAAAGATTACATTACAGTGAGGAACAGAATCGTAAAGTGCAAGGAGAGAAGACTGGTCAAAATATGGTTCATTCCATTTCCACTCACAAGACTCTTTTAACTTTGGTTACCATAAAAGGCTTGGCAATTCAACCATGGTAATCAAAGTCTTCAATTATTACCCCTTTAGCTGAATTTCGTTTTTGTCCAAGTCATAAACCAGAAAACCCCGTTTGGCCACTCTCTTGTTTTATCCCTCATACCAGAAAAGAATAAAACTTGTAAATAAATTGGACATTTTTTTCTAATCTCTTTTTTTCATGCTCATGTTCAGTTGAAGACCAATTCAACATTAGAAAACAATCACCTCCAAACGGGTCAGAAACCACATTATTTTACAAATTACAATTACTAACTATCTGAGATAATAAGTTGCAGTTGTTAATCTGATAATTTCCATAGAAATTTTGAGTTCAAAGTTTATGGATTCTGAATTACATCACAAATATATCAATGGTTTGTGAGAGTTGACAGTTTCGCACCAAACTCAACTAGAATCAAAATTGCAAATTCTTCTCGTATGACTAAAACTTCTGAAACTGAAAATTATTGTGTTTCTCTTAAAAAAAATGGGTATGTTTCCTTTCGAGAGGAAGGGAAAGAAAAGAAGAGTTAAAGGCAAGGAAGAGAAACTAAGAGATGAGAAAAAAGGTTAAGAAAAACTGAATCAGAAGAAAATTGAGTTCCGTTATGGTTATGTAGTCTTACAGGCATAGATCAACAAGGAGAATTCAACCCTGTCTTTATCTTTCTGTGCATTCTTTTCCTCCAACCACAACCTGCTATCCATGCCACTCCTAGTCCTGAACATGAACACTGCATACCCAGAAGAAGAGGAAGAAGAAGAAGAAGAAGGGGTGAAGAACCAGTCATGAACATCCCAAAGCAAATCAACCAGCAACCCATCAACGAAAAGCGTTTGATTCCCTCTGAAATTCCACTGCAGCCTCTTCACACGAATCACGGTCTTCTTATCTATGCAAACGCACAAAACCGGTGACTTGAACAACCCTTCATTCTCCTTCTCCACGCTGCATCTGATCATAACATCGTGCCACGTGCCGGTGTCGCAGAACTGAGCCTTGGTGGAGTAAAGGGTGCTCCCAGAACAATGCTCTGTTCGCGACAAAAGAGAAACCTTAGCCGCCGCCAAACCCGTGCTTCTGAAATTGAGCTTCTTCGAAAGAAGAACCGTTTCTTCAGCGGTGTCACCGAGAACCAGACCAATTTCCGAGTCGATGATGATCACAAGGTGAAAGCCCTGAACCGGTTCGGGACCAGATTCGTACTTGGCGTTTGAAAGATCCCACAAAATTTCGACCTTGGATGAGTCAGAAGAAAAGGGTTCGAGGATTTTGGTGCCCTTTTTCTTCCTGAAAAAGCGCGAATTGGTGTTGAGTCTAAAGGGTGGAGGGTCCTCGTGGTTGAAGGTTATGGCGAGTCCTTGGTTGGAGTGGCTCCTACACCATGTGACCGTCACCAGAATTTGCTTCAACGTTGAGAGAATCACTTTGTAGACGCTGGAAACAGAGTTCTGGGTGGAGGGTGCGACGTTGGAGGGAGAAATGCATGCGTTGTTCGAATAAGAAGAACACGAGATTGAAGAATGAGACACGTTAACAGCGTTCTCGCTGAAGCAAGTAACAAAGTCTCTCATTTCGATCAACTAACCGAGATCTCCCTCTGTGTTAATAAACTATTGTTTTTGTCTTTATCCGAGCAATGTGGGATTTCTAGTTCCCACACAAAGATCTGAAGTTTTTGGAGAAACTTTGAGGTCTGAGAAAAAAAAAATGGAGGTTATGGTTATGGTTGCATTTTCATTTTTCTTGGGTTTGTGAAAGGGGAAACAGAGAGGAAGAAGACTTTGCATTTAACATGGCACAATGTCTCTCTCTCTTCTTAGAATATTGTGCGTCTAATAAGAGGGAAGAGAAACCTGGGTCGTGTTCTTTTTTAATGAGTTGCCAGTAGTTGAAACTGCAATTTAAAAGAAAGGAAAATGATTTTTTTATACAAATTTTGACAATTTTTTTTTTTATAATTTTATGCATTATTTTTTAAATTATTTTTTATTTTTTTATTCTCAATATTTTAAAATTATTTAAAAAATAACATCTCATATTATAAAAAAATTGTCAAACTTTAATATTCAAAATATCATTTTTTTACGAAAAAGAAGAAGGATGAGAGAAGAAAAAGTTCATCATGTGTAATACATATTTCAATCCAACACCAGTTTTTTTTATTTTTTGTTTTATGTTTACTGTTCATATCTTGGGTTTGATGATCATTAATAACGGCAATTAAATAAAATATGTTATGAACAATTTATTAGCCTCATCAGGTATGAGTGGTGAAGATGGAAAACAACAAAGTGACATAAATGAGAATGAATAAGCTTAATAAAAAAACAGAGGAATCTCCTTTGTTTCCCTTTCTCACCCGTCTTTTGTTCCATTCATTTTGTAATTAATAATCACACTACAAGTTAACTTCAATAATTTTGTAAAATCCAATTTAAATTTAATCTTTGCATTAATCATTTAATTAAGACTCGTTTTTTGAATTTAATATCTATTAATGATGAAAAGATTAAAAGAATTAACTTTAATACACTAATTCTTTTTTATAAGAATGTTTATTTAAAAAAAATCAGTTATTTTTATCATGTGTAATTAATCATTATACTCATATATTTAGCAGAGAAATAACGTGAGATGACAGCAGTGGTTTTTGTTATTTTTTATTTTTTGGGAAGTTTCCTTTGTCAAATGTTATATGTTGAGTTTTAGCTCCAGTGCGTTGTTAATTCCATTTAATAAATATATCTGAACTCTTCCAAATACCCAATAATTTTTTTAATTCTTTAATCAATATTGGTTAACACTTGCCACATCAAATAAAAAAGACATAACTCAATGAAAAAAAAAACATGTTTTAGTATGTTAAATAGGAATTTGGATTTGGTTTGTAAGATGTTTTCTTTTACTGATATGTCATTAAAATAAGGATACTGATATTTTGGTATCATTTTTTTATTACCATCTGACATTATTCTCATAACTATTTATTTTCATTTTTTTCTTAAAAATATAAAAGTTAAATTTTATTAAAATTATTTTACTTTTATATAAATGATTAAATAATCGTCAAATAGTGTCAAATAACATTTTTTTTCTTAAAATAAGTTGATTTATATTCATTTTAATATTTTAAAATCTATTAAAAAAGTTACAATATATCTAAAACAGTGCATTTTGAAACAGAAAAAAATCTCGAACAAAACAATGGAACTTGTTAAATTGAAGTTTTCTGAGGAAAGCATTGGAGCAAAAGTTTGATGGGATAAATGTGTGATTGTTTTTTCTTTCTTTCTGCTACTAAAAACTCCATATCTCTTTCTTGCAATAGTGGTGAAGTGGGGGTGCCATGAATATGCAATAGTGAATGTTGGTCCCACAAAATAAATCTGGGTTTTGAACTCATCATCAATGAGAAATATTTAAGAAGCCATGCATGAAGGAGTTATGGACTAATAACTTTCTGAGTAATTAACTTCAGGTTAAAGCATTCACTGTCAAATTAAAGGAGTGTGACTATCTTAATCAGCATTATGATCTAATCGTTACATCAGAACAATACAAAGCATCATGTGGTCGCGGTTGGGAAAGAAGAACACTTGAATGAACACAAGCACATGAAGTATTAAAGCATAACTGATCATCCAGTTTCTATCCCCTCACGCTACACTTTTGGGAAGTTTTCTCAAAACAAACATAAAGTAATGTTTTGGAAAATCAAAATCTATAAAATTGAACGTCAGATCCATAAATTCATTTTCTAAACGTTTTAAATTAAAAATAATGTCAGTTCTTTATGTCTGAGCTGAACTCATATTTCATTGGTGTTGTATTTCTCTGTTTAGAATAAATAAGAGAAGAACATTTTCATACAGGTATTGTGTGTGTTAGGTTATGGTTGAATTATTGTTGCAAGTGTGAAGAGGTAAGAGAGAAATGAATTAAGGGGATGATGGAATCTGTCACAAACAATATGAAACAGCGCATAAGGGGCATCATTACTTTCTCTAGTTGAGGTACAAGTGTAAGGGCATGTTGTTTTGGGCCATGGACCCCAAAAACTCTGGTCCTGCTAGGGGCATGTTCTGCCTTCCTCATTATGAATCGAACATTCAAACTTGCTTATGCTAAACGTAAGGATTCTTTGTGTGCAACTGCATCTACTTATCACACTATAAAGTGTCATGCCAAATTTTTCGAAGAGGGGTTAAATAGTGAGCTTAATTGGAGCTAATTTATTGGTGTGCATTAAGGGTATTCCTGAGTGGACAACTAGACCACTTTTTTTAAATCACCAATTTTAAGTTTAAAACTAAATAAGATGTAACATATATGTTAGAAATCTCAGATCAATTAAAAATAAGACAATTTCTTAGTATATAACTGGATGCGAACCTTATTTTACAAATCAATTGTGAGATTGAGATAGACGTAAAAGTTCAACTTTTTAAGTGATATGAAAATATTACGAAGTCTATTCTAATAAAATTTATTTTTTATTGAGTCTATTATGTCATCTGTTATTCTGTTTTAATCATATTATTCATTAATATCTAGTTTTATGCATCCAATATATTCAATTAAATCAACTTCTTAGATGATTTCCAATGATTAGAATGGCTAGTTTCTGAATTTTGACAAGGTACACCCCAAGTTCACAAAAAGTAGATATAATCCCTCTTAACAAAGTATTTTTCAAATGAAATCTTTCTCTAACACATTAACAAGTACAATTGCAACTATATATGCATAATTCTGTGAGGAGGTTTGGGGTTCATAGAAGCAAGAATTTTAGTTGTTATTTAAGAAGGGAAAAGAGAAACAACAAAAAGGTGAATAGAATGCATGCTTCTTGTGAGTTTCCTGGTTTATAAAGAAGGCATGCTAACTTTTCTTTTTCTTTTCATCTACATTTTGAACTTTTCCCTAACAAAGTGGAATAACCAGATTCCTCACAAACCATATGTTTCTCTCACCAAAATATTAGCTAGCTACAACTTGCACTATGAAAACAAAAACAAGTAAACCCATAAATGAAATAAGAAAATTGTATTATTATATTATATTCCAGCTTGTGTATAAAGCTACCTGAGAAAAGGTGCATACTTGTATTGAGTCTCCACTTAGAATTTAGAAACCTTGAAATTCCTTGAGCCTTTTTGTTTGCTTAGAACTAGAAAGCCACATAGCTAACTTATCCTATCCCATCTAATTAGCTTTTGAAAAGTTGATTGTAGCAGCTAGCTGGTAATTGTAACAGAGACTACAGATCCATGGTAGGGACTGATGAATCAAATCGATGTGTTATGATTAACCAATTATAATCCATGTGTCTTTGTAAAACAATAATTAGTAATGTGACCCCATAAACTCTACTCTTTTTCTAGAGTAACCTCACTGTTTTCTTCTTCCCCTTTTCATGCTAAAGAGTAGTTAGATTAAGATTCCAAAGGGTCATGATTATGATGATACATATAAGTGTGAGGGTGACCATTGGTGACAGTTTTGAGGGAAGAATTCACGCGATAAAACAATGAGATCTGAGGTCAACCCACTTAAAGAATTGACACCGCTTCCAACCCAAAATCTTAAGATAATGGGTTTATGAGTCTTCATCTTTATATGTCGCTAAACTTTCTTATTTTTATCTAATGTGTGACTTAGACTCATACTTGGATTCTCAACCGTCTCTTTCCATAAGAGAGAAAGAATAGAATCCAACTGAAAAGGAAATTATTGTGCCTTGTCCTTACGTAATACCGAGAAATTTATCTTCAAATCATTATTCTGACAAACTTGAAACAATGAATTTATGAGTATTCTTCTTTATATGTTGTTCAACACTTTTTATTTTTATCTGATGTGTAATTTAGACTCATACTTCGATTCTCAATAATCTCTTTTTCAAGAATAAGTTTCTTCCTTAAAAGTGAGTGAAAGAATAGAATTCAACTGAAAAGGAAAGTATTGTGCCTTGGCCTAATATAATACTGAGAAATTTTTCTTCAATCAAACACCTTTTCCTGGCAAACTTGAATTTGAATTTCTTTTGACACATAATAATGCAGACTTGGTACCAATAGATCTTAGACTTTATCCTAAGTTGTTGATGAAACTTGAAGGAAGCTGTTACCTATCTGCGGGAATATTGGTAATTAATAAATCAATTGGGCCAGCCTTAACCTTTTTCCCCCACTTTTTCCTTGGTTCCTTCCCAAGGGCAATTCAAACTTCAAAATCAAAACTGTGTTGCACTTTCTTTTTTCTTCCAAAAGGAATATTAATATTATGCAGAAACTGAATTATGCAGACAAACAATTTGAAACCGATAAGAATGATGAGGCTATGGACTAGGCAAACTCTCCTTGCCCTAGCCAACATGTTCTCTCCATTATTTAACACATTCTGCAAAATCACTGTTAGCCAAGGAGTACACAGCAATTTTTATGTTTCTGTTTTTTATTTTCATTTTTACAACCCTTCATATAACCAATTTCAGAGAAATTTATGTTTGTCTTTTGTGATCTTGACCAGAGAAATTATTACATGTTTCAAAACCACCACAGTTTTAGTTAATCTTTGCTTATTATATTAATAAAAAGTTTGGTTGTGTTTCTATCAAGATAGATTGAAATGATAAGTAAGTGAAGCCATTTGTTGCGAGAAATTCAAATTACTTTAAAATGAAAATACTAATAAGATTTCAGAAAAAAATTATATCTTTTTGATAAATAAATAAATGATCATGAAAATATGTATAGTTATTATCCAACTTCTTTTAAAATGGTATATTTATAGTCAATTATTATATAACTTTTTTAATAAGTTGACCTTTAAAGGTAAAGAAATTTCATTTTTACTTATGAATTAATACTCATATATGGATCATTTCTAATAAACATGAAAAAGGTTTTACTTTTATTGCACTTCTCCAAAAATGTCAATACTTTAATACAAAAAGTACACACATTCTCATATATATTAAATATTATATATAAAAATAAAGGTTAAATATATTTTTTGTCTCTAAATTATTATAAATAATTTAAAAATATAAAACTTATTTAATCTTATAAATAATTATAATAGATTTGAAAGTAAAATGTGTTTTACTCTCATACATAATTAAATATCACATTAAATAATTCAAATTAAATTATAATATGTAAATAGAGTATAATCATCACCTTAATTTTATGATATATTGATATAAAAATAAACCCTCCTACTTATAAATATTTTTATCATTAAAAACATTTATTGTAACATATCTTGAAGTAGCTGTCTTGTAAAACCCATCTGTTTCCTGAATTGTACAATAATACAGTGAATAGTCTAATGTTGGGTTTGATAAGTCACAGATTATTATAATGTCTTAAACCCAATGGACTTTAGAGTACAGTTCTTTAAATATGGTATTCAATGATATAGGTGAATGTTTAACTAAAACCACCCTTTAAAAAAATTAAATGAGCAATCTTTGATTAATGTTTTTGTTAAATTGGGAGAATTATTAGAAGGGTACATCAAAAACATTTTAAATGCATTTGTGTATATGCTGATGTAATGTCTGTGTTACATTAAACAAAAGTTTTGTTCATCATTTTCTTCAGTTACAAGTTTGTCTCAAGAATGTTGCAAACATGTGAAATAAAATTAAAAAAAAAGGAAGAACTTCATAACTTTTTTTGTTTATCTTTTTAACTTAATCTTACTATTTTAAATGTCATTAATTTTAGTTTATTTTGTTTAAAATGAGTTCACAAAAATTTAAAGTGATACACCATATGTAATTGTGATAATATCATTATTATAAGTGGAAGATACCTTTTAAATTTGTTAAAGAAAACATCATAATGGTAAAAAAAAAAGGATTTTAAAGAAAAAAAATGAATTGATTGTAAACTAATAAAAAAATGAGAGCATTCTTACAAATTGAATTTAACTGATTTTGGTTTGGTTATGTGATTCCTTTATTTAGAATAATAGACAATTGACTTTATTCTTATTCTAATATGTTACAGCGATTGGTTTTGGCGATAACGACAACAAACCAACCAGCAAGTGAAATAAACGACTATTTTTGGCAATTTTATTTTCTTTTGTTGAAATATTTTATCTATTGTATAAAAATCATGTGCAAGTACAAAGTCAATGGCCCAGAACTGTGGATCTTGTACTGATTTTTTAATTATATTTTTTAATATAGTGCATAAGTTAAAATAATTACAATTTTTTAAACATAATATATATATATATATATATATATATATATAATATTTTGTGTTATAAAACACAGTGTTATTAGTTTTAATTTTTGAAACATAGTTTAGATTTAATTATACATTTCAGTGCTTAAGTATTATCGTTTTACAATTAGGATCATCTATATATATTTTTTTTCACGTACTACCATCAAGAATTTTAATTCTTATAAATTTTATGGATCCATGGATTTATTAACAAAGTGAGGATAGTATCATAAATAAATAAATAAAATCATAGTGATGTTGTTATTTCTGTATGAAAAGAGTGTACATATAGCATAGTATAGGAACAATTTTAAAAATAAAATTAACTAACTCTTTGATTTGATTATACACTAACACTCTTCCTCAAGTTAAAAATGTATAATATCTACAATTCTAATTAACTCTTTTAGATTTCTGAACCTTTTACACTTTAGAGACTTTGTCAATATATCAATAATCTGCATCTTTGATATGCAGTGATCAATCTCCAATTTTTCATTGTTGATTTGTCTCCAAATGAAGTGGAATCTCATTTCTATGTGTTTGGTCTATCATGAGAAGCTAGATTTAGCAAGATTTATAGTTGATTTGTTATCTACAAGAAACTTTATTCTTTAATGTTGTTTTCCATTTAACTTTCTCATCAAAGAATCCAACTAGGATGTGTCGAGCTACTTCACATATAGCTATATATTCAACTTCATAGGAAGATAATGCTACCACTGATTCATTTGTAGAGCTCCATGAAATTGGTGCTTATCCAAAGAAGAAAATGTAACTTGTTGTGCTTTTCTTGTCATTCTTATCATCACACTAGTTAGAATAAAAATACCCCATTACTTCAACCAATTCATCAATTGATCTCCTTGGCACCAAAATCCTGAAATTAATAGTGCTTTGTAGATACCTCAATATCCTTTTTGCAACAAGTAAACGTGACACCTTAGGATCCTTCATGTATTTACTAATCAATCCAACATGGAAATTGAGATCAAGTCTTGTATTGCATAAGTATCTCAGACTTCCCAAATCCTCCAATATAGTGTAGGATCTACTCTTTCTTCATCAGTTTATTTTTTCAGCTTTAATCCAACCTCGGCTAATGTGCTTGCAGAATTGTTCTGTTGCATGTTGAACTTCAACAACAACTCATGAGTGTATTTGGATTGGTGCATGACCATTCCAAATCGTGTCATTCTGAATTCAATTCCTAAAAAATAACTCAAGTTTCCTAGGTCATTCATCTCAAATTCTTTAAACAATTTGGGTTTGCAATGTATGTCAGATCTTCACTACTACTAGTGATCAAATAATCATCAACATACAGAAATATCAAAACCTTTTCAGTTTTCTTGTTGTTCTATCAACTCTTTACATAAACACCATGCTCATATATGCACTTTTCAAATCAAACTTGTTTAGAAAACGGTCAATTCTTATATTCCAAGCCCTTTGTGTTTCTTTAAGCTTGTACAAGACCTTTTTAGCCTATATACTTTGTGTTCTTGATCCTTACACTCAAAACTTTGTGGTTATTGGACATAAACTTCCTCTTTGAGAGGGACATTAAGGACTGCAAACTTCCTATCAAACTAGTTTAAGGATCAATTAGCATTTGTTGCAATTACTACTACCAATTGAATGGTTTCAATCCTTGCCATTGGTGCATACACTTCACCATAATTGATTCTAGCATTCCGCAACAAGAATCCAATGGCCACGGGTATGGTTTTATGTCTCATGACTTCACCACTTGGATTTACTTTCACTTTATAAATCCATTTTAGTACCACTCTTTTTAAGATTTACCAATGTTATAAAAAAATTAGTAAAAGAAATAACATTGTTTTGAATAATTTTAAAACATTAAAATTTTTTTTATTCTACTAAAAAATTAATGAATTAGTAAAAATTGAGATTAACATTTTTAAGAGTAAAATGCGAGGAGAGAAATAAATAGTAATAAAGCATCAATATTTAAATAGAAATAAACAGTCCTACGTCAATATAACCAGAGATGAGTAAAAAACTGCAAATAAGGTACCTCAAAGTAATCAATGAATCTTTGTTGCAACGACAGTTAAGAATAAAAAAATCTTCTTTTACATGGGATTTTGTGTTGCTTTTTGGAAGTTTGGTTAAGGGTTCATTTTCTCATTAACAACAACTTTAATTAACTTGATTGATGAATGAAAGTGACACTTAAAATTCTGCATACCCTTTTCTTTTCTTTTTTTCTTTCTCAAAACCTTCTTTGATCATAAAAGATAATCAAAATATCATATCTGACAGTGTCGGCAAAATCAACAACTAGTTCCGTGTGATGGGACGGATCAAATGATATACTCAATCATTGAACAAGTTTAAACAACAATCACAGAGAGTTTTGAATTTGTGAAATTCTAGATCTCTTCCAATTAAAAATGAATAAACAATGGCATCCATTGAAGAATTTTGGTGACTAAAAATGCTTCTTTATGTTCAATTTGTATTATCTTGTTAAGATAATATTATTAAGTGAATTACTCAATTTAGATATTATTTGTTTTTGAAGTTTGGAGCTTCTTTACTTTTGGTAACTAAAAGTAAAAGTAGAAGTATATGATAATATTATTAGGGTTCATCAATTTGATGTATTGGTTGCTTCGTGTTTAGAATTTTTTTATTATTTTATTTTTGAAAGATTTCGAAAGATCGAAGAAGAAAATATATTTAAATTACTACTTGGTTTCATTGAAGAAAAAAAAAATTCAATCTTCTTAAGTCTAAAAGTTCGCCATCTCATTGCAGAATTATACAGATTTTGCTATGACAGATTTTACAAATTTATGCAGATAGAGAAACAGAGGAATAATACATTAATACTCAACTATATTATTTAAAACTATACCCAATTACCACTGTTTCTGACACTATTCACCTTATTATTGGACAATGAGTGATAGTTAAATATCGCCTAACGTTATTATTCTCACGTTTTAATACATGTACTATGATTTTTTTATATTATTCTCTAACCATTAAAACTTTTCCTTTGTAATGTATCAAATAAGGTTGGTTGAAACCATTTAAGAAATGAAATATTCGAATATAATTATCTTTAGTATGTACATAATTTATGATATATCATGTTAACAAGAAATGTCAGTTATAATATAAATAGCTTGAGTGAATTTTTCTTTTGTAGTTATTTAAGGAAGAGAAACTCATTTATAAGCTTATCAGAGTTTGTTAAGAATTATGTTAGTTTATTTTATATATATATATATATATATATATATATATATATATATATATATATATATATAGATCTTTTGAGGAAATTGTCATTCGTTGATTATTGGAAATATCTCAAAAACGTTTGAGTTGAAATATGACTTTCAAATTAGTAGATGGTGCCAAAGATAATGATGATGTCATATGCAAAAAGAAAGAGATTCATAGAATGACAAAGACAAATAAAACTTTCACAAAACACAAAATATGAGCCTAATTTATATGAAAGATTAATACCATTTTAATATTTAATATAATAAATTTATGAATTTTTTTCTTATATGATAATCGAGTTTTTCATTTTTTATTTATTGCTACTTAAATTTATATTTGAATTTTCAATATATTTGTTCTTTTCTTCCTGATTTAGATTACTTTTCTTTAGTTATAAGTGGTGTTTGGGTTTGAAATGTTTTTGTTTCTCTATTGCGTTTATTCCTAAAATTAATTTAAATTCATAACACACAATTTTTTAGTGTTTGTTTAGGTTTAAGTTAGGAAATTAAATTTAGTTGAAGTTAAGAAGAAAAAAAAAAGAACTCAATGTTGGAAGTCAAGTGAAATTTCAGGTAAATTTTACTTTACATGTATATACAAACACACAAGCATTGTTAAACGAGAATTGGAAAATTGGTTCAATGGAAATTTAAACACAACCTTGATAGTTGGATCTAAAAGTATTTAAATTAAGAAACTTGTTTTCCCTTTCACATTTCTCTGGATTCATTATATTAAAAGGAAATATAGAACACGGTTTCTCTTACTAGTTATCTGTAAAAGAAAGGAGAATGAAAAATACTAGACAGAACAACTTTTGTTCCATGAATGCCTCTTCAGTAACTAGTTTCTTCAGAATCGTAGCATTTTTTACTGTATCTTTTGAATTGTGCCAATTTCTTCCTGTGCCATTATTTGCTAACAGCGAGCACAGTTCTTTGATTTGTTTCTAGACAGAAAAATAGTCACCAATCACCAAATAGTCTATATTCTAAATTGCTATTTGAAAAGAAAAATCCAGCACAATTAACAGTAATCTTGGATGATTGGTGTTATGAACTGTACATATCACATCAAGCAATATCTATACCTTGAAGTGATCTTATAGGTGAAATAGCTTATAAGATTTCATTTTTACAGTCATCATGCCTTGAAATTTCAACCATCTTCACCATGTTGAACCTCTGAAACTCTACAATTCAGAGTTGGGTGTTGTTTCAATTCCATTTTGGAATCACATGTTTAGACTTAAAACTCTTCACCATCTTCTGTTGATCTTGTGATGGGTATGGACCATCTCCCCAAATGTGCAGTATAATTTATGCATCTGATGACACCTTTTCCCTTAGCTCCATCAGGGAAATCAAGAACACTAACGCTCCCTGCATCAAGATGAAATGATCCCAACCATTCTTTGCTCAAATTAAGACAGTGCCCCATTAGTGCTATGTGGATTGCAGGGTGACCAACTGCCACTATAACTTCTTCTGGCTTAGATTCATCAGATATTTCATCCAACAAAGATTGCCACACTTTTCCAGATTGATTCCATAATCTTGTTCTCAATCCATCATCAACTCTATTTAACCAACCAGGTTGAAATGGCGGAAAGTTTGATATATCCTGCAGTGAATAAATGAAAATTAGACAGAACATACTGATAATGCACACATAAACTGTTAACCTATCCTTGTTGTTTAAGACTAGAAAGATGGATATTGAAATTACAAGCAGCTATCAGTACCAAACACTTGGCAAAACCTTTTTCTAGTTGAATTTCTTGGTACATTGAGATGGTCACAATTTCCTTCTACTTTTCTCAATATTGTTTGTCATGAAGCTTTTTATCTATATCTTCAATTTGTATTTAGCAAGTTTTTGTGACAATTCCTTTGTAAAGATACAGAAAATACTACATTAACCAGTATCCATTTCAGAGAAAGAAAAATGTGGGCAAATGATTGATCCACATTCAAACATTACTTGCCATTTCAGATTGCTTGAAGATAGTTTCAACATCAAGGTTCCCAATCTGCTTCATCTCAACATATCGAGGCACACAGTCAGCACCCAAGCAATCTGCAGCTTCTTGTACCTAAATTTAAATCTAACAATTTAATTAGAGGAGAACAAATATAAATAGAGAAAGAAACCAAAACTCTCCAGTTCAAACATACAATTTGTTGGAAGTCTCACGTTAGTTAGAGATAACGACTAGAGATAAAACAAATTTACAATATATAAGTAGGTGCAAACCTCATCTCACAAACTGGTTTTGTGGGGTTGAGTTAAACTTAAAATTCACTTTTTAACACAATTCAATAGGCGGTGTGTGTATTAAACCAGAATCAGTGTAGCAGTAGATGCAAGTATATATTAAACTGGGAAATAGGAATTTGACATAAGAGCTAACTACAAATTACCAAAAGTGAGGCTACCTGGGAGATTACCGAGGCTGTCCCAACACTGGCTTTGTTAGAACTGCTAATTATGGAACTCACTTTCAAATCAAGTAGTAGCTCTGCAGATTTCTGGGACTGTTATACATGCAAAAGGTCAGATGAAATAACTTTACCCCACCTATTTCTCATGATTGGATGTAATACCTGTATGACACCAAGCATGTTCAATGGTTGATCACCACCGAAAGGAAAACCATTCTGTTAACACAAGGTAGTTTGTTTAGAACCTGGATGTGAAGAAATGCATTTGGGATCATAGACCAGATCAATCAATTATCCTAAACCCTAAACCACATGGTTGTTGACTATATGAAAACCTGAAAGATGAACCAACTACTCCAAAACCTTAAGCTTTTTGGGTGAAATATTCACAAATAAGCTCATGATAGGCATCACTGCCATCATATGAAGATTTTATTAAAATGAAAATGGTTTTATATCCCACATGAAGCTTTTTAGGTGAAAGTTAAATAAAGACTCAATTTTTAGAAATTTATCAAATTCATTTTGGCCATTGTTTCATACCTCTGTATTTCCTTGTGTTGATCCATTACAAACAAGTATGATCCTCTTACTTGTCTCTCGACCTCCAGATTTCCCACCAGCAATAGGTGAACCAGGGGTCTGCATTAAAGTTCAACTCTGTTTGTAGAACAGTTTTTTGTAATAAAAAACATTTTTATTTGTTAATAAAGAGGGGAATAACACAGTCTTCATTCACATCAACTTTGAAGTTATGGCCAGGGGATAATAAAGCCAATTCCACATTTAACCTCAGATGGTCCACTTTGTGGCATTGTACCAAGTAAATTAGCCATATACCTGATTTAACCGGTTAAGGCAAATATGCGGAGATCCACCCTCAGATCTTGGGATGAAGTCCAGCACACTAACACCACAATTGCTCTGAAGTAATTTTCTGAAATACTCGGACCCCAGACCTGATTGTTAGGAATGGAAGAAAAACTGAGCATAGTATATTCAAATTGACAAAAATTTGATCTTTTCTTTTCATCATCAAAATTTCCTCAGAGGGAGAAACCGGTACCAATTGCTGTGGCAACAAGAGCCTGATTAACAGCATTGTGAGCAACCACAAGAACAGACCTGCTATCATGAGCTAAGATTTTAGTCCAGCAGCTTCTAGCACGATCCCACAACTCTCTAACTGGATAATGACCATCAATGATGAAATTCTCAGCATCAACCTGCCATTGACGAAAAGCAGAACCATATTTTGCTTTTCCCTCATGCTTCAGCAGACCCTAAAGTAACACAAGATCAGTCACACCAAGTCACAAGCTATACCTCAGTACAATACAAACACCATTGTAGTACTTAAAAAGATACAGGCTTATAAATTTGGTAACTCACAGACTCTCAAGGATCAAGGTCTCTAAATACTTTCATGCTTCCATCCTTAAACATTGACTTTACCAATTTCATCCCTCCAAGTTCAAATTCTCAATATTTAAATCTTCCATAACGCAGAGTAGAAAGTTAATGCCTCGTTTTCTTTTTCCAGGCCTTAGACCCTCGTTGTCTGGAAGTTACTTTGAATCTTGACAAATCCAAGTTGAGCTTGGTGCCACTTAAGGACACAAAGATTTCCTAGTGCTTATTTTTCCCATACATAAGATTCGAACCCAACAAACAAACATTGGTAAAAGAGCTTGCTTGCTTTGGGAAAATATTTGCGAATCTCATTCTCTATTTTCATTAATAATTACAGAGACGTCCCCTTATTTTTGTGTTCATGTTTTCAAATATAATGCATGAAGAATAGGGCCATTAAAGGTCTATTTGGTTCGACAAAAAGTTTTCTATTTCTACTTTTAACGAATAATACGAAAAGGAATCAAGCTACTCTAAGTGTAACTCCAAATTATTAAAATTCATTTTCTGTTACAATCAAAGATGGAAAAACATAAAGAGTACTCTCTTAAAGTTACTTTGAAAATAACTTGATCTTTCCTAATCACAAAATTGTCGACTTATTTTTACTTTTTTCCCAATTTTCAAAGATTTGTGCATTTGGTACCTAAATCTTTGACATCACGTGACAAGTTTTATGACTACATGTGAAAGAAACAAAAGAATGAAAGCAAAATGTTTTCTTAAGTTATTCTACTTTTTCATACAACTGGTTTTCTCAGCCTATTGGATACACTAGTATCGTTGGCTCAACATGTTTTCATGCACAAGGAGAATCCTTCACTATATGAATTCACCAGAATGTATGAGCGCAGGTATCTGACCATGAAGTCAACACAGTGCACTCTAATTATGTTCATTTTCCAATTACCAGTGAACTTAAAGAGAGAAAATAGAATATGCTCTTAACTAAACAGAAACTGACATGCATATCAGCTCTTACAATAATGACTTTAACAATCACAGTTAGCATGATTTATAATTGGTTAACTTAACACTGACTCTAAAAGTTGCTACACAGACATTAAGTATAAATTGAACTAAAACAGAAAGAAAAAAAAATGATAATTGTGTGAGAGTGGAGCATGGCATACTTGAAAGGAGTACAAATCGATTTCCCTCAAATCAGAGTCGGTAATGATGGGTTCCGGGCGCGATCCCCAAATGATTTCAGCAGTTTTCTTGGATCGAGCCAAAGGACTACACAAAGAAGAAAATCCAGCGTCACGAAGAGTCATAATCATAATAACCAACAATTGCATTGATCAATGGAAGACGATGATAATGACGATGATGAAGAAGAAACCTGGCAAAGCAGGTATCGAAGTTGTCGTCGATGAGCATTTGGCGTGAGGTCTCAGCCTGAGACTCCCCCTTCTTCGTCAGAACAGAGAAATTAGAGCTTCCTTGGATTCTCCCCTCCGCGTTCCACGTGCTTTGCCCGTGCCTCACCAGAACCACCCTCTTCGCCGCCCTGATCGGCGGAAATGCCACCGAAGGCTGCAGCTCCGAATCCAATTCAGCTTTCTCCTTCTTCTCCTGCACGCCGCTGAGGGAGCATCTAATAACCACGTTTCTGCTACGGTGCGATGTGGGAGTTGGGTGAAGACGATGAATACCCGCAGAGGAAGAACCACATGGTCTTACCACCAAAAACATCGTACTGTGTCCGCTGCCACTCTGATTGGGTTGGAACTTGAGATTCTGTTTCTTTTTAATTTTTTATGCTATGTAACAATATGGTTGGTTGCCGTTGTTTCTATATCGCTCTGCGTGGAGGGAGATGCCTGAGGAAAGACACGTGTTCCAAGACCAAACCTCTATCTTAAAAATCTTACTATGTATAATTTTTTAAGATTGTTACATTTAATATAGAATATGCATATATCACATACAATTCCAGTTCTGTCGATAAATACAAAACACCTATTGTCTGTATTTACAGTAATCGATCTAGTTATGTGATGAAATTGCAAATAACACTATTAAAATATCAACGAAAGCAATAGACATAACAAATGTTGCAATTACACTATATGGCGAACAGAAAAAAAAATTCTGCAGCCACAATTTGGAAGAAAACACATAACAAAGAAACTGAAATTCTAAACCATCACTTACACATTAATTGATCAACGAATTGAAAAAAGGCGAAGAAGGAAAGAACCTGCAAAATAGTGATGAACGAGAGAAGCAGTTTGAGGCGAAAATGAGAAAGATCGAAGACGATGAAGGTAGAGTGTTTGATACTGGAGTTAATTTAGCGACTAATTTAATGAAACTGCTATCTGACACGATATTATTGCTAGTGCGATACTATACTAAGTTGATATATGATTTTTTTTTTAATTTAAAAAAATCAAAAGAAAATTAAAAATAAATAATAAAATTGATACCTGGTATGTATTATTCATTGTCTCGTTCGTTATTTAAACGTTAATAAAAATAATTGAATTGAATTAAATTTACTAAAATTGTAACCTCATAAAAGTGGACTGAATTAATAAAATTAAACGAAGATTAAATATGTATTTTAACCTATTATATGTAATAATAAACAAAATAAAATAAAAAGTTAAAATAGTATTCATATTACTGATCATTTTATAATATGACATAATTATTTAAAATTTATATGTACTCTGGTTTTTATTAGCTCACAATATAAAGTATTATACAAAAAATGATTGCTAAAAATTAAAAACTCAAACTCTTCTGCTAAGTTAAAAATTTAATTTAAATTCATCAACACCTTTTTATACTTTTTTTCTTTTTTATATTATATTTAGAGGCTTATTTCATCAATAAGATGTGAAGAGATATACTAATAAATATATATGAACAGTTATTTGATACACATATACTAACTAATTATATTTAAGATACATGATATGTGAGGATCCGTTTAAAGTATATCTCTTTTATTTTCAGTATTTACCATTTATTTAAAGATGTATGCATGAAAATAAAAGATAAAAACTAAAATAGTAAGTACTGTCATACCCCTTTTCTGGATTTCCTAAAAACAGAAACCTTGCTTCCCTTCCTTTTCACTTTCTCAACTTCTCTACAACCCAACAATCTCCCAACTTCTCTTCTCTACAACCCAACAACCTCCTAACCTCTCTTCTCTGCTGCTACCATTTCACTGATTCAACCTTTCTATACTTAGATTCTGGAAGGACCAACCCACAGGAACCTCAACGGCTTCCTCCCTCAGCTTCTAGTCTCCTAGGTAGGTCTCTTTTTAAAAATTGGGTTCAATTCCAGCTAGAATTCGCTAGTTAATCTCTGAATTTTGAGTCTGATCGTGTAATTTTTCCTTCTCCATGTTGTGGTGATGGATTCTCCTAGGTTAAACTGAAAACTCTGCTGTCTTGCAAATTGCTTGATTCCACCAACTAAATTCTTGGCAAAAAGGTAAGGGAAGCTGACTTTTCTCCAAATTTCATACGAAATGTGTTCATGAGTGATTGAATTGCTTGATTGTGTGATCAATTCGTGTTTGGAACTGCCTGTGTGTGAAATTGGATGTTGGATGATTTTGAGCGAGCCTGCATGTGAAGAACAGAGGGAATTTCCTGGTAGGTTCGCCCAGGCGAGCAGCTCTCGCCTGAGCGAAAATACCAGAAGATCACCTCTGTCACTGCGCGAAATCTCGCCTAGGCGAGCTGGAGTCACCTGAGCGAGATAACTTCTCGTCTAGGCGAGCCAGTTTAGCCTGAGCAAGAGTTCGCTCAGGATTTTCATTTTGCCACTATAAAAGGTCTCGCCCAGGCTAGAGCAGCTCGCCTAAGCGAGAAAAACTCTTTAGCTTAGGCGAGACCCTCTAGCCTAAGCGAGATTCCCTGCAGAAGTTAGCTCCCTCACTGTTTTTGACTAATTGATACTATAATAATTGCCTTAATATGATAATGGTTGGTCTTGGGTGTGATCCTTATGTATGATAGTCAGTGTGTGGGAATTGAGTGTGAATTTGGTATGAATGAGAATGTGTTAGAGTTAGGATTTCACGGGAAATTCTAAGAAAATGGTTTTAGATGTAAGGGCATGAGGACTCATATTGGTGGCATTCTAACGCTCCTAGTAACCATTAAGACTCATGTAGAGTATGATGGATTACGTCGGGGGGAGTAGCAGGAGGTCCTGGTCTATGAACTCGATCCGTCATAGAGGTGATGGGATTTACCTTGGGAGTGGTTGAGTGAATACCCCTTGTGCCTAAAACTCTACAGAGTTTGGGAACCGTCTCAAGTGCAAGCCACCGAGAGCTCCAATGTCACTTACATAATTTGGATATCGAGTCTAGAATGGTGTATGGTGTTATGGTTGGGATTAATTGGATGATTTTGATAATTGTGTGATAAATTCTGATTTCTGCCTAAGTATAGAAATTGCATGAATTGCTCTTGATTCAAGTTAGCTTACCATTCTTGTATGTTGTGTGTTCCTTGTGTCTTCTATTTTTGCAATGATCGTCCCTATTGAATGGCGTGAGCAGATATAGGTGCAGGTGAGGATACACCACTCTTGGACAGGAGATGAGAGGGTTCCAGGACGTTTCCAGTAGTTGTTGTCATTTGTTTTTCCTCATAGATGCTAGGGTGTTTTGCATCCCTTTTGTTTAGCATAAGCCGTATGTATGGACCGTATATGTATAGTTATTTTGAGGATGACTGTATTGTACTTCATATATTGGCCTGTTCCTACCCACCGCCTTTAAATCATTAAAAACTTAATGTTTTGTTTAATAGTATAACAACTATAAAAATCGGGATGTTACAAGTACCATATCAAATGTATTAAAATTGATTAAAATGAATAATAATTTTTAAATGAAATAGATTATATCTCCAAAATATTAAGTAAATTTAAATATATTACAATTTCTTTATTACTTCATTATCATCATATAAAAAATATAAATTATGATTAACTAATTAAAACATGTACTGTTGAATTTAAATAAACAATTACTTTATAAGAAGAAATAATGGTAAGATAATTATTTAAATTTAAAAAATAGTTATTTAATAGTCACTTAGTTATAAAAATATTTTAATGAAAGGGATTTTAACTATTGGATGAAATCTTACCACTAGTTAAAAATTATAGTTATTAGTAGAGTTGGGCAAAAATAACTTAACCATATTGTACTATAGTTAATTGAACTATATTAAACTAAAACTAATTGAACTATTAATAGGAAAACTGAATTATACTATGTATTAGTTTAAGTTTTGAAAAATTGAACTTATAATAGTTAACTACTCAGATAACTGTACTGAACTCTTTCTTTATTTTTCTAGTGATGTAAGTGGAACCTATTCTTATTGTTGTCACTTGATTCTCATGGAAACTCAATTACCCACATGAGCCCAGCAGCCCTGTAAACTATAGCATAAACTGAATATTTTTCTTTTTTTAATATTATCCAAATTTATTTTTTATATACCTAACTAAACCACAATCTCAATTACAATGGATTATCTACCACCCGAATTTAGCTATATCTTTTCCATCAATTTAGATTTTGGTTTAATATACGTGAATTTTAAATGGATTTTTCTTTTTTCTAGTTTAATATTATTAAATTTTAATTTTCATATTTTGTATGAATAATATTTTTGTTTTTAAAGAAATTGATATTTGCAAATAGTAATATTCTTTCACAAATTGATTTTGTTAATATATTGTTTAACTTATATTTAATTTACTATGTTGATATTGTGAACAATTAATTAAGTTATCAAGAAATGACATATAGAATTATTATAGAAGAATATAAATATAAGCATACTCTAGCTATAAATAAATGAATTCAGCGACAATAATAATAAACAAGTAATAATAATATATTTTTAAAAGGTTGTTTATAAAAGAATTACCACTATTAGCAAGAATTCAAATTTATTTACAAAGTAAATGTAATAAAATTAATTTTTATTTGTATAAAATTAATAATACACTTATAAATATATACATATGTTATATTTAGAAACAAAATTGTAAATATATTATGTTTTTAAGAAAAATGTAAAAATATAAATTTAAGTTATATTTTTATATTTAGTTTCCGATTTAGTTTTAGTTACATAAAATAAAAATATATAAAATTATAAAAGTTAATATATTTTATTAATTTTTAGTTCGATAATTAATTTTTAATTACATAAACCTGTGTATTAAGATATATTAATATTTTGATTTTGATATATTAAAATATTATGCTTATTTTCAATAGGAATTATGAAATACTAAATTTATCATGTTTTGTAGGATCTTGGAGTTTTCTAAACACTTTGAAGTATTACTAGTAGACTCACCTGTATGTAAGCATGAATTTGGTTCAAAAATAGTACAATTCGATTCAAAAATAGTGAAGTTTATTCAAAATCAGTGCAATTCGATTTAAAAACGGTTCAAAAATAGTGAGTTAAGTTAAAAATTAGTGCTTTTCAGTTCAAGAATAGTGTAGCTTAGTTAAAAAATAGTGCAGTTGAGTTAAAAAATAGTGCAGTTGAGTTAAAAAATAGTGCAGTTCAGTTAAAAAATAGTGCAGTTTAGTTCTGACGTAGTGCAGTTCATAAAACAGTTCAATTTATAACAGTTCAGTTTAGTTCATATTATAGTGAAATGTAGTTTAGTGCAGTGCAGTCCAGTTTATTTTTAAGAAAAACAGTTCAGTTCAGTTCGTCTAAACTGTTTTTTAGTTCAGTGCAGTTCATGGTTTAGTTCAGTGCAGTTTTTGGTAGTACAATGCAGTTTGGTTTATTTTGCCCAACCCTAATTATTAGTTTTTTTTTTTTGTTATGACTCGTTTATCTATTTTATGTTACCATAATTGTGCAACCCGCATTAATCTTATTTGAATGATTATCCACTAAAAATCAAAACCTTAACTTTTGATAAGAATTATTAGATGGAGCATTTATCTTCTTTTAAAATCCACAATCCAAAATTTTAGTTAATATTAACCTGCAAAATAGTGATGAACGAGAGAAGCAGTTTGAGGCGAAAATGAGAAGGATTGAAGACGATGAAGGTAGAGTGTTTTATTGCTAGTGTGATACTATACTAAATTAATATATGAATTTTTTTAAAATTTAAAAAAATCAAAAGAAAATTAAAAATAAATAATAAAATCGATACCTGGTATGTATTATTCATCGTCTCGTTCGTTGTTTAAACGTTAATAAAAATAATTGAATTGAATAAAATTTACTAAAATTATAACCTCATAAAAGTGGACTGAGTTAATAAAATTAAACGAAGATTAAATATGTATTTTAACCTATTATATGTAATAATAAACAAAATGAAAAAGTTAAAATAGTATTCATATTGATGATCATTTTATAATATGACATAATTATTTAAAATTTATATGTACTCTGGTTTTTATTAGTTCACAATATAAAGTATTATACAAAAAATGATTGCTAAAAATTAAAAACTCAAACTCTTCGGTTAAGTTAAAAATTTAATTTAAATTCATCAACACCTTTTTATACTTCTTTCTTTTTTATATTATATTTAGAGGCTTATTTCATCAATAAGATGTGAAGAGATATACTAATAAATAATAAGATATAACTTATTTATCCTGTTTTGAGATTATATCTGACTAGTTGTTTGATATACAGATACTAACTAATTATATTTAAGATACATGACATGTGACGATCCGTTTAAACTATATCTTTTTCATTTTCAGTATTTACCATTTATTCAAAGATGTATGCATGAAAATTAAAGATAAAAACTAAAATAGTAAGTACCATATCAAATGTATTAAAATTTATTAAAATGAATAATAATTTTTAAATGAAATAGATTATATCTCCAAAATATTAAGTAAATTTTACAATTTCTTTATTACTTCATTATCATCATATAAAAAATATAAATTATGATTAACTAATTAAAACATGTATTGTTAAATTTAAATAAACAATTACTTTATAAGAAGAAATAATGGTAAGATAATTATTTTAATTTAAAAATAGTTATTTAATAGTCACTTAGTTATATAAATATTCAAAATGTGTAATGAAGTAACGTATATCTGAGGATAATTGTGCAATCCGCATTAATTTTATCTGAATGATTATCTATTAAAAATCAAACTTATAACCTTAACTTTGATACCAATTATTACATCGAGTACTTATCTTCTTTTAAAATTCACAATCCAAAATTGAGTTAATGTACTGAAAATAAATTCTTATTTACATAGAAGGAATCACACATTCTGAACAGCATAGAATGGAGAAAAATTAAACCACAGGCGTTGTGAGATTGCTAGGTCCTTAAATTTCTATAAACATACATCTTTCAAAAAATCAAGTTTTATTAAGGAAATTAACACTATTAATTCAGTTGCAAATCTTCACCAATCAGCAACATAATAGATTAACATTATGGGTCCAACTTCTAAGCTTACTGGGATATTAGTATACCAAAGAATTATGATTTAGGCTTTTTTGGATTATCCGAGCTTGATAACTCAACTTTCCTCTTAATTCTCATAGGTGTCAAGCCACAAAGATTCATCTTCGATTTTTCTTGATATTGCTTCATACGCTTCTCTTGCTTCAGTTTTCCAGGTCCAACATGTTTCTCAAGAGCTAATCTTCTTGCTTTCTCTAAGCATTTACGAAGATCCTCATCATCACCTACAAAACCTGGAGTTTCATCTTCCTCTGTTTCGACATTCAGAGTTCTTTCCTCACGCAGCAATTTGGAAGCTTCCTCTGCTTTAGCATAAGCATACTCGTAAGCATTACTTCTCATCTCAGACTCCAATCGTTCTCGCTCTTCTTTCACACCTTGTCTCCTCACATTGTTCCGAGAACCAAGGTCACCAACACCCAACCCTGAAGACACAGCTTCAGCTTCAAGGGCATTAATGTCCAACTCATCTTTCTTCCGTAAGGATTCTTCTTCCTGGGCTTCTTAAATTTCAGCATTTCTTCATGCGTATAGTAATCTGATGATACCTTAACATCATCACACTGTGCCAACATTTTCTTCTCCTCATCATTGAACTCATCATCACATGCACCAGTTTTCTTTTTTGTAGCTTTATAAGCCTCGTCTCGTCGCTTCTGTTCTCCAATCTCAACGTTTTCGAGCATGTCAACCTCTTCATTAACATCACCCTCAGCAATTATGGGCTGATCTTTAATCGTTAGAACTACTACTGAACCGCCTTCCATGGTTTCATCAAAGCCATGGAGAGCCAAGTTTTCAGTGTGTTGGGTTGTATCTTTATCATCACTTTCGCATACTGCAATTTTGTCTTGCTCCTCAAAAATCTTTGAGAGTTGTTGTGATGCTCTTTTCTTTTCTAACTTGCGGCTTTTACTAAGCCATGCCGAAATCTCAGAACCACCTTCGGACGGTTTCTTTGTCCTTGATTCTTTCATCCTCGTCGGCTCCTGCAACGGTGCGTGCGCGGTGGCTACCATGGATGCAAAGAGTTCTTCGAACGAGGCTTCTTGTGTGGGTTGATGCGCAGCACAAAACTTAATTTTAACAGTTTTGTAGTTATTTGTATTTATATTAAAAGAAGAGAAAGATAGTAAAAGATAATGTGAAATGAGAATAAAAGATTTATTGATGTTAAAAGTATCATTATCTTTTTTAATATACACAATCGATATATTGTGAATGTGTTTTTAAACTTAATTGATTACTTATTATAGTAAAAACTAATTATGATAAAATTATAGATATTGTTTGTTTCATAATTACTTTTTGTAAACATATACTTAAAATCTAATAACATCTTTTATATTAATAATTATAATGAGATTTTTTTTATAAAAAAAATTATACATGTTTTTAATAGTCATATGTAACAATAAATTAGTTGAATATCATTTCAAGATTTCATTCTATTTGATTACATTTTACATTCTAGGATGACATAATCTTTCATATATGTATATAATTATATATATATATATATATATATATGTATATATATATATAATTATGATATAAAATAAAATGTTAAAAGTAGTATAATTATAATATAAAATATTAAAAATATATAAATGTTGAGAATTATAGAGATTATAAAAATAAGAGAAATATGATATGCATAATAAATATAAGAGATATGTTATAAAAAAATTATTATTTTATTTTATTCAAGTATTTTATATAATAATTAATTTTTAAAATTGAAAGATATTTTTAGAAATAAAAATATTTTCTTAAAAATGAATTTAAATAAAGAAAATACTAAGTAATTATTCTCAACTATAATAAATGATATAATAAATTTTATATTTTCTGAAAAAGTAATTAAGAAAACAATTTATGGCAAAGATGAGCTGCATTTAATGATCGTCAGCGAACAATCTCATATAGTCTATTAAAATGCGGATTTTTTCTTTTCCAAAAATAAAGTCACAATACATTTAATATAAAGAACTAGAATCGAAGATGAATCGAATTATTAGGTAGAAAACCTGTGTGGCGGATGGTGTCATGTTTAAAGATACCCGACTTTCCTGATTCGCGGCTATAATACTCAAACTCAATCGATGACTGTGTTGAATCCTGGCATAAAACTATTATGATTTTTTGGTATAATTTGCTTGTTTCAGTGCCAACCACAACCCACGCACACTACTTGTCTGTTTCATGCTCTGCTTTTCTCAAACACCAAACACCACATACCACATCCATGTTCTCACACAAAATACACATGTAATCTCTAGCATTATATTCTCATGCCAATGAACAGCCAACCAACCAATCCATGACTCATTTCATACCAAATACAGCAAAATCTCAATCTCATTAAATCACAAAAAATATACGGGGCACCATACTTCATGCTTTTAATGTAAATCATTCAACCATGGAGATAAACAACCAAAACAGAGAAGAGAATCGCACCAAAGCACACCCCTGCACCATTTTCGTTCACGCTAGAAGTCCTCGCTCGAGTGAAAGAGATTCCCTCGCTCAAGCGAGCCAGCTCAAACATTAAGCAATACATTAAGTTCTAGCTTAAGCGATAACTCCTCGCCTGAGCAAGATTACTCTCGCTCAAAAGTGGAGCTCACCGCCTAAGCGACAACTCAAGCTGAAACCAGGAGTGAGTTCCTGCTACTCTCACTTAGGCGAGGGCTACTCGCTTGGACGAAATTAGCAGGTTTCTCACCTGCTCACACATGCAACATCAAGCATTCAAAACCATATAACATTCCAATCAGTTCTATACGCATCACAGCAACAAAAGGCATCACAAACATGCTTCAAAACCAAAAAAAAAACATGCAATACTAAAAAGAAACGTTAAATCCTAGCTTCCCTTACCTTGACAGAAAGCTAACCCAAAGAGAAGAAAACACGCAGTGGAAGGAGCACCAAGACCAGGAAAGCTTAAGGAGCTGAAACAGAAACAAGAGGGCGCTAAAATGAGACCATGACAAGGGTTAAGGTAGAACCAGAGCTTAGGAGTTGTAAACGAAGGGAACAGAGGGTGGGGATCAACTTACGTGGAAGAAGAATGAACTCAGTTAGCTCGAAAAAAAAACGTCACTCAAACCCTAACTAAACTTCTACTTCAGAAGGGGGAATAAAGAGATGAACTGTTTCAGTAACATGAGACAAATTAGGGAATAAGTGGATGGAAGGGGTAGCAATGGAGTGCCCTTAGGCCTTTTACCAAAATTGGTCCAACTTTTTTTAAAACATAAAAGGGGTTTACAAGATCAATGTGAATGTTATTTTAATAGAAAAATAAAAAAAGTATGTGAACAATGGGGTACCCATAAATATTTTCACTGTCACAAACATAAAAGAGTGAAATGATAAATAAAATAAAATAAGAAGTATTCTAATTTCATGTAAGTTGCATAGAAAATAGTATAAATAAAATCGAAATAATCATATATAACAAAATCATTGAGGCTTATAATATATTTGAAAGTAGCCATATTTGTCCATAATTGAAAAACCAAAAGTAATGATTAATTAACTCGAAGAAGTGCATTCTTGTGATATAAAAAAACAATGAAAGTGTTATTCTCTTTCAACATGTTGATAACCATTTACAAGATCATAAGAATGAAGTAGTTTATTAGTTTCGTTGGTGTGGTGCCTAGTTGCTTTCATATTAGGTGTTTGGATAATGTAGAGAAGACTCACCAATCTAATATTCAAAAGAAGCCATTCTTCACAGCTAGCATTTTATATTTTATACTCTTTTTTTTTCATTTTTCTCAATAATTATTATACCTCTTGATAAGTTGTGAAGTCTACCCCACCACCACTATGTCTTTTCTCACTTCTTCACACCCACCCATCTTTTCATTAACCAAATCCAAGTTTGTTAATTCATATCTAAGAACAATTATCTTTATTATATGAATAAAATATGTTTTTATTAACATTTTTATTTTATCTTATATTATAACTGTGTTCAAAATTTACATATACACATGATGATATTTGAATTTAAAACATGTATTTTCTTTTTCATGAAATACGTGTTTTGTAAAATTTTGCTTTTGTGAAAATGTTATAAAATTATTGTTTATCACGGAAAAATTTAGGTTGTTCATAACTTAGGTTTCAAAACACGACATAATCCGATAAAAGTTATTAGAATTAGCATTATTGTGGAAAAAACAAAATCTGAAACTGATATTTGTGAATATAATGTGTAATTTATACCAAGCACATTTCTTTTAATAAATAAATAATGTGAGTATTGGGTGTTTAACTATTTATTCATTAACATGTATGAGTATTCTGACATGTTACCAGTGCATACACATTATGTTAGTTATTTTATTTGAGCATCTCTTTAAAAATTAATTTATTAAAATAAATTTACTCTTAAGAAATATTAATTAATTTATTGAAATAAATTTGTTCTTAAGAAATATTAATAATTAAAGAATTATTTCGAATTAAATTTTATAAATTTGTACTTTTTATTTAGATTTGTAAAACTAAAGTAAGTTTTAAAGAGATTAATTTTACATAAATGCATATTTTTTTTATACAATTTATTTAAACTTATTTTTCTAGATTTAACGATTCATTCAACCACCATATAGATTACAATAAATTCAATCAATTACACAGTTCCATGTATATCACATAATTAATGCAAGTAAGACAAAATCAAAGAACAACCAATCCTACAAATTCATTATCACCCTACATACCAAATCACATTAACAAAGCATAAATTTTTTATAACATTCTTACCTTACTTGATGTAAAAAAAAATCCTTGACTCAAGATTATTCCTAAAGCTCTAATTCCCACATATATTCTAACTACACAGAGAAAAACTCAATTAGAGATCTAAGTACATCCTTACGATGATCAAAGATAAACAAATATTCACTTTGAGCTATTTTGAGTCACAAACATTGAATCATATGTCACATGCGACTCAAAATGCTAACTGACTTAAAAAACGAACGAAAAGTGATTTTACTTTATTCTTAACTTTAGATGGGTAGAATTATTTGCAAGGACCACCCTTAGGTGATCATCAAATAGATGAAGAATGGGGTAAGAAATATAGAGAGATGACCGAGAGAAGTTTCAAAGAAATGATGGTTTCTATATAAATGAAAAATGACATAAAATTTTGTTTTTATTTTATATTATTTTTGTATGGAACTAATTTGTCATGGAGTGTATGGTATTGTTAACTTGTTGCTTACAGATATATACTTTGTTTTCAAGATGAGGGAGCGAGTACCTCCAAGTACTCTGACACTCAAGTCACTAATAGAGAAGCATGTGATAGTTTTAGTGATAACAAAGAGATCAAGATAGTGATACTGAGATATCTTTATATATTTGACTCTCGTTAACTATCTTTAAGAACATTTAGATTCTTTCATCACTGGTAATGAATACTCTATTGTAACTGTTGTAACGTTAATCACGCGTATTATTATCTTGTTAAAACTAGAATATCCTTCTTTGAGATATTCTCATCTCACACCTTTAGTTTCCTTGCCTGAGATGCATCAGGTTACCTTGACTGACATATATCAGGCTATGTATATAAAGCTCACCGAATTATTGGTCAGGATGTAGCAGACCCACCTTGGTTGAGATGTATCAGACCTTTCATAGTGAAAGAGGGAAATGAGTTTGGAAAACAATCATATCTTTGGCCAAGGTGTAGTTAGATCATCTTGGGCGAGATGTGCAAGTCCAACACAATATATTAGAAAGTCTTAAGACCCCTTTACTAGGCCGAGATGTGAAAGTCCAGCCACAATATATTACCAAGTCTTAGAACCCTTTTTGTAGGTCGAGATGATCAAATCCTGTACAATTCGAGATGTGCAAGTTCAACACAATACATTATTAAGTTTTAGAACCCCTTTACTAGACCGAGATGTGCAAGTCCCGCACAAATACATACGTGCAAGTCTTGCACAATACATATATTATACTCATTAATTAATTTAAGTGATTATAGTAAATAACTCAATTTGATCTAAAATGTTATTTATGTAACTTAAAGTAAAGTGCAAAAGATTTTTATAATTTTCAAGTGATTAAAAAAACTATATTTCAGGAATTAAAATAAATATATATTCATTTACATAATGAATAATATAAGTTTTGTAAGATACGAAATAAATTGTTGATTGAAATCAAAATAAAATCAAATTTACAAATATATTTAAGACTATTTAATATAATCACTACACATTTAAAATATGAATTTTGTAATCCATTCTGCATAAAATTTTCGAGGACATTGTAGATTTGAATATCATTTTAAAATTTAGGTTTAGACTCAAGTCAATCATAAAAAAAAAAAAACTAACTACTATATATACATAATACAAGACAAGAGTTATTTCCATTTATTTATATAGTTTTAACATGATCATGACACAGGAAGTTTTAGTAAGAAAAAAATCATCTATATTCAGAAATCATAGTTATTATGAATTATTTTTCTTGATAATTTAAATGGTTAAAAATGATTATTTTTAGCTGATAAAAGTATCTCCACTATATTTATATACATTATCTACACATCAAGAAGATAATATGTTATACTATTTTCTTAATTCATTACCACAAAAAATAATTTAATAAGAATAATGTAGTGTTATTTACATTAATTTTTTTGTAACTCAACAAAAATCAGATCATCACTTACTTTTAATAAAAAGAATTGTATTTATCGTTTGAAATTTCTAACCACACTTTTTTAGGAAGAATCCAATAAAGAATGAAAAAGACATATTCTATAGCGTTGGAAGATGTTTTATTTTCATGTTCTTACGATGAAAAAAAAAACTTAAAGAAAATGTTTTGCATAAAAAACTGAAATAATAAGTATATAGAGGATTGAAATTATGTTTTTAAAAATGCTTTAGTTAAATCATAAATAAATAGTTAAAATTTAATTAAACTATAAAATTATGCTTGAAATGAATAATTTGAAATTCAAGAAATGGAGTCATTTTTCACCAGAAACAAAAAAAAAAATTGTGGAAATATCGAGATTTATGAATTTATGGCAAAATTTGAAATCCTCGTGAGAAATGTGAATTTTTTCTTGACAGAAGATGGCATTGATGAATGAGACGGAGAGAAGGGATAGTTTGTGCAGATATCTCTCGTGATGCTCTTATTTTTACACCAAACTCCAATTGCATTTCAACACTCTGTACAAGGATATGCCATAGATGATTCTCTCACTCAATGCACCCCACCACCATTTTTTTTTTATCACGTATTATAATTATACGATTTTATCAATATTACACAATTAATAAATTTATATAGTCTGTTTTCGATCTAATATGAAGTCATTTCATCATGACCAGTCATATTAAAAATATTTCTAATGTTTAAATATAGATTTAATTAGTCGGATAATATCCACTTTGTTCACATGTACTTACCTTTTACAAATGTGTCAATCTAGTCCAAATTTTTTGAAAAAGTATCTTAATCAGATCCCTTTCAAACAAAATTTATTAAAGTTGTTAACTTAATTCATGACTTTTATCACTAAATTTTAATATAAATATAAATATTTAATTTTGTAAGTCATTTTAAATATCAATATTGTTAACGATATTAATAATTTTTTTGCTGAAAATGACCTAATTGAGGCATATTTTCAAAAATTGGAACTCAATTGACACATTTTTAAAAGCGGGTACCAAACTGACATATCTAAATGAAAGTGACTAATTAAACCCTAAATATATATTATATCAATTTGGATTGAATATGTTTTTGGTCCCTTAACTTTCAGTGAATTTTGAAATTAGTCCATTTTGAAACTTTGAACAAATTTAGTCTTTCATCTTTCGAAATACATGGATTTAGTCCTTATAATCAATTTTTTGTTAAGTTTATTTGACATTTCAAGCGCATTTCAGGATTGTATTTGAGTTGTTTATATAGTTTGACACATTTTTACTTTAATTTAAGTCAAATACTATTATCAAATGCGTTTGAAATATCAAATAAACTTAACAAAAATTAATTAAAATGACTAAATCTACGTATTTCGAAAGATGAAGGATTAAATTGGTTCAAGTTTTAAGATGGACTAATTCTAAAATTCACTGAGAGTTAAGCGACCAAAAACATATTTAACCATATCAATTTTAATCTATACAATGAGCTATTAAATAATTATATATATATATATATATATATATATATATATATATATATAATTTAGTATATTTTAAAACGTGTATATTTAATTAAGGAACAGAATGTGTAAATTGGGTCAAATAATTTGTGTGAAGTGACGATGAAGACGACACGATTTAAATTTATCATTATATATAATAAATATTTTAAAAACATGCATGAGTGAATAAAAGGTCTTGAATGGGGTAGGGGAGTGGTGTCAATGGCACTTATATTAACTCAAGAAGATGACACATTAAATATCAACACACCACACTACAACAGAAATGCTCTTAATGCCACAATAAAATACTCCATAGGTGAGTATAAAAAATTAAACATGCTTTATAAAATAATATGTAATATTTTACATTTAAGAAAAAGATATAATTAATTTAAATTTTAGTTTACACATTTTTAAATTTTAAATTTTAACCTAAAATTGAAATTTATTTATCTTAACTCGATACTGTTGAACTGTTTTATCCATTTGAGAACCCACAATGTTATTTAACATATAAAAAATTTATTCATCTTTTAAAAATATCAAAGACAAAATTATATTAAAATTTTAATTTATTTATTTTTTAATTTTGTATCTGAAAAAGAACATATTTAAATATAACAATCCCTGACGATGCTCCGTTTAACCAGGGCAACAAGTTCCTTCCGTTTTGTTTGTTTCTGTCTTTTCTTCGTAAGCCATGTAATAGAATTTTCAACCCCACCGTTTGTCTAAGAAAGAAAGAAAGAACAAAATAAAGACGAGAAATGGATAGATAAATATCTATTCATAAATTCCAACGGCCTTCTACACGGTCCACTTCACCTTCACTCCACACTCAACTCTCACACTCTTTCCTTACTCTCCCCTTTCCAAATCTCACACCTCACTGCGCATTTTCCATTTTTGCTCTCACTTCCATTCGCGTGTAAAACCCTAGCACCTTCGCTTCTTCATTCCTGCAACTCCACGCGCCAGATCTGCAACCGTTAAGCTATGCACACCGCTACGCATAGCGCATAGCAAAAAGCTTATAACAAACATGTCCAATTCCGATCCTAACAACCGTAACCGCCTGGCTCCGTCGCCGCCGGAGCCAAAGCCAATGCCGCCTTCTTCCTGGGCCAAGAAAACAGGTTTCAGGCCCAAATTCTCCGGCGAGACCAATGCAACAGACTCGGGGCCGATAACCACCCCTCCGCCCAACGTCGATATCGAGGCCGGTCGCGTTCGAACTCCGGCAACCACTAACGGCGTCGCACAAGGCGACAAGCCTCCCGTTCCGGTTCCGCCGCCGCCTGCCATGGCGAAGAAGCGGAGAGACTCTGACGGCGTGCAGAAGAATTCGGTTCCGAGCACCAACGGACAGGCGACGGCGGCGGCGGAACAGCCACCGCCGAGGAGAAATGCGAGGCACGAGGAAGTGGTGGACGGCTTGCCGGTGGAGGTCGAGGAGTTCGTGTCGAGGCACGCGCATATGAAGTACGAGCTCAGAGATTCGCCTGGTTTAGGTATTGAAATATTTTTTTAATTTCGATTTGAATAATTGAATGACTCGTTGATTTGATTCGGTTATGGTTGGAATTAAATTATGATTTCAATTTTGGTATTTGTTACTGCGTAGTTCCTATTGGCGTGTACGGTGTTCAACACTACTTTTCGATGTTAGGTTCGTTGGTTCTGATTCCGCTTGTGATTGTTCCTGCCATGGGAGGCACTCATGTGAGTTGTTTTCATCTAACTTAGTTTGTGTTTTCGTGTTGTGTGGTGTTTGGTTTTGGTGGCGAAGTTCTTGATGTGTTAGTGAGTGTAGGAGGAAACTTCTATGGTGGTATCGACCGTGCTCTTTGTCTCGGGGGTGACTACTCTCTTGCATATTGCTTTTGGCTCCAGGTTACCCTTGATTCAGGGCCCTTCTTTTGTTTATCTGGCGCCGGCGCTCGCGATAATCAACTCCCCGGAGTTTCAAGGATTGAATGGAAATGTTTGTATCTCTTCCCTTTCGTTTATCTTTCAGAATCTAAGAATCTAGGAATTTGATTCCCTGCAGTCATGAATTGCGATTGTTGATGCTGGATGAAGTTCAGATGATTCACACTTTTACTTACAAGATAAAATATGAGTTGTCTGATTTTCGTTCAACAAGCAACAGGAAATCTGACTCCCAGAAGATATTGATTGTTGTCTGTATACTCGTTTTGTCTATAACAAAGTTTTCGGGTGTTGCAGCAGTTTCTAATTTTGTTTAGTTACTCATAAGTCGGAAGTTATGTCATATTTTAAATTTTGTGATGGAATCATTGGAAAAAATAGATGATGAGGTTTATTTCTTTATTTGCAGAAATTCAAGCACATAATGAAGGAGCTCCAGGGGGCTATAATTATTGGTTCAGCTTTTCAAGCTTTACTTGGATATACTGGACTTATGTCACTGTTAGTAAGGTATGATTTTGGGATTTTTTCTACTTGATTGTTTTTATTTGTTTTTAAATACACAATTCAGCTTTTTCACCAAACTGAATAATTGTGCATTGATGCAAGTGGTGTGCCAAAAGCTGAGAAATTCACGTTACCCGAATCGTAGAGGTTGCAGTTGAACTTAGACAAAAGTAAAGTTATGGAGGGGCAAAAATAATAACGCATAAGATTTTATTTCTTAGTTTTTCTTATTGTGTTTAGGGGTGACAAGTCAATCCATTTATCCATCCAATTCATTCATTGGTAAATTCATTCAATACAATATACAATATGAAAATAAAAAATGGATGGATCCAACCCATCCATTTAATTTTATGAATGACTAACGATTCATCTATTATTTTTCAAAATATAATGGACCATTTAATCAATTCTTAATGAATCAAAATTAACTTACCTATGTTTTTCATATTTAAATCATTCTTAAATTATTTTTTAAAGTATTTAAATAATTGTTTTTAAAAAATATATATTTTAAAAAACACATTTCTAATTTCAATTAAATTAATTGTTAATTTTTTTTTATTCAATTTATTGTGAACTATATCAATGGGACATCCACCAATTTTTTTAATGAAAGCAGATGCATTATTGGTCATGAATAACATAAGTCATTTTGAAAAACAACTCATTGAGTCTGAGTAGTTAAATCAATCACCCTTAAAACTTTTAGTTTTATAAATATTTCTGAAATAAAATTAAAATCGTGACATTATTATTAATTAAAACTACCTGTTTAACTACTTTTGTCTGATATTATGAAATGCGTATTTGTTTCTTATATATACCATTATTTGTGTGGATGAATTGGATATCCATTCATGAGAAAATTGGTAGATGAGCATTTTTTGTCAAATAGATCATGGATGAATCAGATTTTAAAAAAAAAATAAAAATAAGTTATCTATTTAGTTTTATCTGATTCATCGAGTTTGTCACTCCTAATTATATTTCATGAGTTAAAAACATAGAGAAGAAATACCAAGATTATTGACCATATTACATATGGACTCCATACATGAATATTTATGGCTGTATGAATGTTTTTAAAACTGGGCCATTCATTGAATTGCTCATGACACTAGTTCAAGGTTCAGTTGTTCACTCATAATCGAACCAGTATTAACAAAGTAATATGTAAAATACTATTAAAGAAATATAATATCACAACTTATAACCAAAAATACAAACAAAATATCATTCTATAGTTTAATAACATTCAAAAGTATAAAGTCGTACTTAGATTTAAGTTTTAACAAACACAAGTACACAACAATGTTCATTAACAAATAGCAGGTTTACGAGTAAAATGAAAAGGTAAATAATATTTTTTTTCTTTTATTTTTCTCCCCACCTTTTAATGAAAAAAAAAATGAAAATGGCCTCATATTAAGCATTTTTCATTTACCCACAACAAATCAATCTTTCGGTGTTTTGACCAGTTTTTCTGTTCTTTGACCGGTTATTTGTTATGTGATTTAATTTAGACCAGACACTACACTGACATTCCAGTCAAACACACACACCCACACACATGTGTATACATGTGTGATTGCGTTAATATATACATGTGTGCAAAGTTTGCGTTAACATATCCTGACCCTGTTGTACCTTATATTTTAAAAAAGTTTCTGTATCCCTGACGCAATCATCGTACTAGTTGAGCTGCCTCCTGTCAGCATTTCTTATAATGAATAATTGAAAAATTCAACACTGCAGAATGTTATATAAAATTTAAATATTGTCTATAATAATATTAATAATGATGTTCTCATGCTAACAATCATTAGATGATGATTTATGTAGATCTAAAAAATTTCTCCTCTTCCATAATGCAGCTGGTGAATATATTAACCAAAAATTGCTAGATAAGCAGTATACTTTTATAATAGTTTGAGTACTCTCCTCAAAATTTAAAATTAAGTCACTTCATTGCCTGAGTTGACTGACATAAAAACATCAAATTTCAGTCTTACTTTCTGTTCAGTGTAGTTGATAATGAACCTCGTTTTATGTGTTTCCTTACAGGTTGATAAATCCTGTAGTTGTAGCCCCAACTATTGCTGCTGTTGGACTTTCATTTTACAGTTATGGTTTCCCATTAGTTGGTACATGTATTGAGATCGGTGCAGTTCAAATATTAGTGGCTATTGTTTTTTCTCTTGTAAGTTTGTTTAATTGACCTTGAGTGTTTTTTCTTTTAATATGGATTCACTCATTTATTCTTTATTTAAAAAATCATGGAGTGTGTATAGTATTGTTTGGTGCACTAAACTAGAGTTTGTAATCTGTTATTTCTCTATTTCCACAGTATCTTCGTAAGATATCTGTTCTTGGGCATCGCATATTTCTAATTTATGCAGTAAGTGGACTGCTACAATATCTTACGTAACTCCTTAGTCGTTGAAATAAAATTCTGGCTGTAGCAAATGATTTCTGTTTTTTTTGCCTAATTGCCAGGTTCCTCTGGGACTGGCAATTACATGGGCATTTGCTTTCTTGCTGACTGAAGCCGGAGCTTACAGCTACAAAGGGTGTGATATAAATATACCTGCCTCAAATATGGTTTCAGAGCACTGCAGAAAGCATTTTTCAAGGATGAGGCATTGTCGGGTTGATACGTCTCAAGCATTGTTATCCTCTCCATGGTTTAGGTTTCCTTATCCACTACAATGGGGTACCCCTGTCTTCCATTGGAAAATGGCTCTTGTAATGTGTGTGGTTTCCTTAATCTCATCAGTAGATTCGGTGAGTTTCTTGTCTTTCTCTGTTTTTGTGGTTCCTGGGCTGTATTTTATCTTACTCAATATGTTGTTCACTTGATGTATATAGCATCTTCATAGCCATTTCTAACAATATTGTATTTATAAGAGTAAACGATAGATATAAAACCTTTTATCCTCTGTTTTTCTGTAAGGAATAGAATGTATATTGCAACTACTGCCAATTGAGTGCTTTTATTGAATTCAAAGAGGCTATTAAATAGTCAGTAACCGAATACATTGGAATAATAACTGAATACATAAAAATAACTACGTGATAACAGTGAAACATAAAATGCTCCTAAAAGCTAAGCTTTATTATGCAGTAACAGAAAACACTCCTAGAAATTAGGCTTTATGCAGCAACAGCACAACAGTAAAGATCTTCTCATTCCCTCCCTTAAACTGACAGCAGTATGCAGTTAGTTTATTTCAGAAAAATCAACCATTCCCATCTTTTTCCTGAGAGTCTGGAAAGTCTCGAGTTTTAAAGCCTTGGTCATTAAATCTGCAACCTGTTCTTTAGTTCCGCAGTGCACCAACTCGATTTCTCCATCTTGCACAAGATCTCTTAAAAAATGAAAACGCACTCTAATATGTTTGCTCCTACCATGCATTACTGGATTTTTGGAAAGTTTAATTGTTGAACTATTGTCACACATAATAATTGTGCTACTGTCTTGAGTATGCGTTAAGTTTCTCAAAACTCTTTTCATCCACATTGCTTGACAGGCACTGGCAATAGCAGCCACAAACTCTGCCTCTGTACTTGAGAGGGTAACAATTGGTTGTTTCTTGGACATCCATGACACTGCTCCTGAACTTAGCAAAAATACATAACCAGAAGTGCTTTTAGAATCATCCTCATCTCCTGCATAATCAGAATCTGTGAAAGCAAGCAGATTTTCCTCTCCCCCTTTTTTGTAGAATATCCCATAACTAGTAGTTCCTTTTAAATACCTCAAGATTCTTTTAGCAGCTTGTAAGTGCATCTCTGTTGGCTTTGACATGTATCTGCTAATTAAGCTTACACTGAACATGATATCTGGCCGTGTAGCTGTCAGATATAGTAGACTTCCCACAATTTGCTTGAAGTAAGTGTCATCCACAGCTGTACCCTCCACATCTTTGTTAAGCTTACTACCTGGAACAATTGGACTTTGTACAGGTTTGCTCTCTGACATTGCAAACTTCTTCAACACATCTTTGGTATATTTCCGTTGACACACAAAAATTCCTTCTGTTTTTTGTAAGACCTCAATGCCAAGGAAGAATCTCATCTTTCCTAAGTCAGTCATATCAAAGGCATGCATCATAGACTTCTTGAATTTAAGCATCATACCTATGTCATTGCCAGTATAAATCAAATCATCAACGTATATGCTAACAATTAATATGCCTTCTCCAACGCTTCGTTTGATGAATAAAGTTTGCTCA
>Ga0214544_1001078_pt1 | contig 54959 bp, 39 predicted proteins | sample CNSS3metaG_FD_160074 | JGI IMG/M metagenome (GOLD analysis project Ga0214544, IMG submission 160074) | Root nodule microbial communities from cowpea collected in UCLA plant growth center, Los Angeles, California, USA - CNSS3 | ecosystem: Host-associated > Plants > Roots > Nodule | place: USA...
AATAAAGAGACCAAATTGAGACTAACAAAATGACACGTGGCGTAATATTGACACGTGTCACTGTCACTGCCACGTGGCACGATGACAGCTTGACACGTGGCAATTTTTTGATTTTTTTAAAAAAATTCAAAATAAAAATTAAAAATAAAAAAAAATTCAAAAAAAATTAATAAAAAAATTCAAAAAATTGAGGAACTGACACGTGACACTCCCTTTAACGGCGTCAACCTTGACTTAACGGGAAGGGCAAACGTGAGACGTTTCAACAAAAAAGGGGACCATTTTGAGACTTTTAAAAATTTAGGTACCATTTTGAGATTTTGACTCCAAAATGGGGACCAAAGGCATAATTAAACCAAATCTTTATAAGCAAACACTACATTAATAATAAGTGAGTTTTATGCGTATTTTTTCTAAAATTATTATTTTAATAAATTATTATATTAATAAGTAAATCTTGTTTATTTTTAAATAATTTATTATTTCAAAAATTATAGTTTAAATATCCTGATTATCCTTTTAATATATTAACTTTGTCATTTTATTTCTTTTCTTTTCCATTTTGGTCTTTGCGATATAGTTTTCTTTGTTTCAATACCTTAGTAATAATTATTTAAAAGAGACCAGATGTAAGCATAAAAATATTTTTTAAATAATATCATTAAATATAACACTAAGTATTTATAATTTGTTATATATATATATATATATATATATATATATATATATATTAGAGTATATTATTTTAATTATAATATTAGATTATTGATTATATTATTTTAATTCCAATGCTTTCTTTTTAAATTTAACATCACACTTTATTGGTACCCTAATTTCGTTTTGTCCAATTGGTTTTCAGATTTTTCATTTTTCAAAATTACTCCTATAAAATTCTTTAACATACTTTAATATCTTGCAATGAAAACAAAATGAAATTTTAATTTTTAATTTTAATATATAATCACATTTTAAGCCTTTATTAATTTAATTGGAGATTTATTTGTTATAAAATTATGTGTGTAATTTAAGGATAATTATATTTTTATTGTTTTTTTTTTTCATTTGACCTATGAGGTGGATTTGGATGATAAGTGATATTTTGGATATCTAAGAATCAAATTTTGCTGCTCACGAGGGTGTGATTCCTTAATTATAAACGGAAGATTCCCTTAATTATCTGACACAAAGATCGGAGAGCTACAAAAAACCCAACCCAAGACACAAAAAAGGATGGCCGAATCAGTATTACAACAAAGCCCGTGAATAAAGATCATCAGGTTTCTCCCTGCACCCCAAACATTCTTATGTACCTCTTAAAATTACAATTTTGACCCTAAAGATTAAAAAAAAAATATGAAACGGATTTCAACATTCGTTTTATAATTTTTTTTAGGTTTTTTTTAAAACAGATGTCGATATTCGTTTTACATTTTTCTGAAACGGATCTCAATATCCGTTTCACAGATTTTTTTTGTTTTTTTTGTAAAACAGATGTCGAGATTCGTTTCATATTTTTCTTAAACGAATCTCAACATCCATTTTTTTTTTGTTTTTTTGTGAAACGGATGTCGAGATCCGTTTCACATTTTTCTTAAACGGTATAAAATGGATCTCGACATCCGTTTCATTATTTTATTTTTTTGTGAAACGGATGTCGAGATCCGTTTCACATTTTTTTGAAACAGATCTTAACATCTGTTTCATTATTTTTTTTTTGTTTTTTGTGAAACGGATGTCGAAATCCGTTTCATATTTTTCTAAAATGGATCTCGACATCCGTTTCATTTTTTTTGTTTTTTTGTGTTTTAACTTTTTCAACCACCGAGCTAGATAACAAATTTATTAGAGTCAAAATTATAATTTTTGGGGGTACTGAAAAATATTTGGGGATGCAGGGAGAAACCCGAAGATCATTAAACCGAGCTTCACGTCCTCTTTTTTGGGTTCTCTTTCTATTTAATTCTATATTTTCCTATTTTTTAATTGGTATATATTTTCTATTATAAGTAAAACATAGAAAAAAATAGCTATTCCACACATTCGATAATCATTTAACACTCAGGATAAAATAATCATAAAAAAAAACTTCAACAAAGAAATAGAGAAACTAAAAAGTACTAAAGGGCAATATTATTTTAAAAGAAATTTAAAGATATTCTATTATTTTAATATTAAAAAATTAAAGTATAAAAAAATAAACAAGTTTTACTATTTATAAAACATATAATTTTTCTAAAAATCAATTTCTAGAGTCTCCTCGGTTCTTTCTATAGTTTCTCATTTTTGTGTTCATCTATTTGAAAATCGAAGATCGTTAAAGTAATTCTTGTGACGAATTCTTCACTTCTGTTCGATCAGTTTTTTCAATTGAATAAATTGATTTTCTGCCTTTTTCTATTGGTCATATGTTATTATGTGTGTGAGCGTTTCTGATTTGGTAATCGCTGAATGAGAATACATTTGCTGAACGAATCCAAAGTCAGAGAGCTTATTCACTTTGTAGTCACTAGTCGATAACACTCTCATTGAACAAATTTTTGAGAAAATTACCTTTATGACTTTTAGTGATTCACTCGTCGGGAGAGCTGTTTAGTCCTTGGACGAGAGTGAACATTTGTGCACTTTTCGCCTAACGAATAGATGGTCTCGCTGAGTGAGTGTATTAGAGCTTAGTAGTTATTCTATGCTTAATCTTGATGTCTTGTGGCTAATGTGAATTATTACTTATGAACTAGTTGGTGTAAGAGATTAATTTGAGAATGATTGATATTAATTCAAGAAGGATAATTATGATTTATGGTAGTGTATGCACTAGTATATGAATTCAATTGACAGTTATTCTGAAACTTTAATAATCATTCAATTATCAAGTAGAGAAGGATGGGGTATGTAGTGAGAGGAGCAAAAAGTCTTAGTCTAGGAGGTTTAACTTAGCCAAAGATATTAACGGACTACCCTTGTGTGTGGTAGGGTGAAACCCATTGACAATGACGTTACAAACCAGCAGAGGCCATCACAAGTGCATAACTTGCCAGGATCCGATATTAATGCATATATCTGAATAATTGAATCATATATGAGTCTTTGTATGGAATGAGATAATATTCGCTTATGATTGTTATGATTTTTTATGTATAGTTAAGTAATTGTATTCTTTCAAATTATTAAATGTTTTCATGCATTAGCTTACCCTTTCTTCTATGTTTTGTCTCAGTCTTTTATTCTTATTTATAATGATCATCTAATTGGTGTGAACAAATGAGGAAGTTACAAATGGACCAATTAAAGAAGAGGGAGATACAACTTTCTAGCTTGCGTTTAGGACTCTTGTGTACATATATCTTTTTTGCAAAACTCTAAACCTTTGGATTGTCATGTATAAACCTACATTTTAGTTTATCTTTTGGATGACTGTAATATGATAATTACATTTTAGTACTCTATTCTTATGATTAACCATATGAAATGTTTTGTTTAGTAGTTATGCTATTTAAAAGAATGTTGCAAAAATAAATATATTATTATGTATATTCTACAATATATAAAAAATATCTTATATAAAATAAGTATAAGAAAATAAATGCTACTTGAGCAAAAATATATATATATATATATATATGATTCTCTTTTTAGTTTTTAATTCACTTTTAACTCTTTTTCGAATATAAAAAAAAATGAAAACAATTAAGATAAAATAAAATTTGAAAAATTATGAAAGATTTCGTTCTAATTTAATTGAATATAGTAAAAAAGAATACATAGATATGTAATTATATTTCGTTTCAAATTTTCAGTATTTTTATTTATTTTTAAATATTTTTAATGATATTATTGTCCCGGTCTATGAATTTCTGCTTTTCCTTTCTTTTTCATAGAAATTGAATTAATAATTCAATTTGATTGAAGTCTGGACCACATTCCAATCTCAGATTATATATATATATATATATAAAAGATTATTTGATACTATTTAACCACCATGTATATATCATTATACATTAGTACCCGTGAGGGAAAGAGCCTTTACTTCCTTAATCGATGTAGTCCTGAAGTAACCTTAGACTTACAAGAAATCACTCTATGTTTCTTGTGTCTCTAACTCGTTTATAAATTAACCCTAACGTAGAAAAGGAGTCTCTAACTGCCCCATTTTTAAACCTTAACTAATGCATAACAAAATTAACTATGACATCATTTTGAAAATAACACATGCACCCTCTCTCCCCATCTTTCCAAGAAGACAAAATATAAAGATTTTATAATGCATAAATATTATTACCCTTTAAAATATAAAATAATAAATTATATGTCACCGTATGCTTGGCAGAATAGTTCACTTTCTCCCTTATACACCCACCAAACGAAGTTTAGACTTAAACGCAAAGGAGCACAAAACATAAAATATGAATCTACTCATCTATAAATAGAAACCCTATTCACAGTACATGATCACACATTAGAAAATCCATTTTGTTGAGCATAAGCATCATGGCAGTGTCTGTGCTACGAACAAAACGAGGCCTAGTTAAGCCATGGAAGGAGACTCCACTGACCACACTAGATTTGTCAGTGATCGATAGGTTACCTGTTCTAAGATGCAACGCTCAAACCTTGCATGTGTTCAAACACGGTCCTCAAGCAACAAGGGTCATAAAAGAGGCCCTCTCCAAAGCACTCGTTCCGTATTACCCTCTTGCGGGAAGACTCAAAGAATCGCAACTCGGGTGCCTTCAGATCGAGTGCTCTGGTGATGGCGTGTGGTATGTTGAGGCATCTTCTGATTGCACCCTCCACTCTCTTAATTTCTTTGATGATGTTCACTCTATTCCTTATCATCATCTTCTTCCCGATGCTGTTCCCGAGACCCAACCCCTCGTGCAAATGCAGGTATATAGTAATATATCATTTTCACCTTACATATTTCTTGATAGCTCAAGTTTAACAATGAATGAAGTATTGAACTTTGATTTCCTTCAGGTGACACAATTTGCTTGCGGGGGTTTTGTGATAGGCCTCATATTCTGCCACAGCATATGCGATGGTCTTGGTGCTGCACAGTTTCTAAATGCAGTAGGGGAACTAGCTAGAAATCTAGAGAAACCTAGCATTGAACCAGTGTGGCACAGAAACTTCTTTCCATCTTCTCAAATCACTGCGTTGCCACCAACACCACTCGCTCCTCCTGAAATGCCAGAATACAAACTACACCATGCTAACATAGACATGCCCCTGGATCAAATCAACCGACTGAAGAGAGAATTCCAACAAGTGACTGGACTCAATTGCTCCACCTTCGAGATTGTTGCAGCAGCATGTTGGGCCAGTCGAACAAGGGCCGTTCGATTTGAGCCCAATACGGAACTGAAGCTGGTGTTCTTTGCAAATTGCCGTCAACTGTTGGACCCAGCTCTGCCGAATGGCTTCTACGGCAACTGTTTCTTCCCGGTGACGATGACGGCTTCGTGTGAGTCACTTAGGAATGCAACAACGGTTGGTGTGGTGAAGCTGATACAAGAAGCGAAGGCCAAGTTAGGCGTGGAATTTGACAGGTACTTGAAGGGAGAGCATTTGAAAAATGGAGAAGACCCTTTTGCGCCTCCACTCACCTACACCACTCTCTTCGTGTCTGAGTGGGGAAGGCTGGGATTCAACCACGTGGATTATCAGTGGGGTCCACCCGTCCACGTGGTTCCCATCCAAGGCTCTAGCATTATACCAGTGGCCATTGTGGGGTCCATGCCTCTTCCCAGCAAAGGGATTCGTTTGATGACGTGGTGCGTGGAGGAGCCTCATCGCGTTCCTTTCCTTCATGAGATGCATGGTGTGATGAATGAGGGACTCAGTATGTAAATAGAAGAAGATGAAGGGTTCCAACAAAAATTATAACCTTTCTTTCTGCTTCTCTTAGTCTTCTGTGATGTTGCCATTTGAAATAAATTGTAAATTCTGTGAAGTTTGTTTGAATGTGGAATTGTTTTTTACTTATTAATATGGATATTCTATGGATGTTTGTTACTCAAAATTCAACGGTTTAGTGGGGTGCACTCTATATTTCATGGTTGTGAAGAATAAGAAGGGTAAATTTAAGAGTGAATGGGACGTACTTCAAAGTGTAAAAAAAAAAAAAAACACGTGAAAAAGGTAAATATGATGTAAAAGGAAGTAAATATGAGTATTAATGGAAGGAGTCGAAGTCTTTCTCAATCAAGAGAGATTATTACGTAGACTTTGGACTATTTAGGAGTGGTTCAGCTTAATGGTCTGGGAGGGATCTTGGTGACCCACATTTTTTTAATATTTATATATAAAAGTTAAAAGGATAATTTTTAAATTTTAATATAATTGATACTTTTAAAATTTTTGTATACTTATATAAAAAAAAAACTGTCATCCCTAAATATTTTTTATTTTATTTTAAAATTTGATTTAAATATTTTTTAATTTCTATTTTTATTGTATTTATTCAATTTAGTCCTTATTTTTGTTTTAAATTTAATTATATCATAATTTTGATTAATTTAATTTTTTTTATAAATATTATACTAATATGTTTTCTAAAATTAACATTTTAATAAATTATTTTAGAATTCAATTATAAATTATTAAATTTAATTATAAATTAAATATAATTATTAGATTCAATTGTTCAATAAAATATAATTATTTAAAATATTATTAGAATATAATTATTTAAGATATTTACGAATCCCAAAAAACTAAAATTTTAATTTAATAAAAATAACTTCTAAGATATTTTCATTGAATCCCAAAATAATGAGATTTGAATTTAATATAAGTAGCTGAATCCACAAATACTTATAATTTATAAAATTGAAATATAAAATTGACGATCAAATTTAATATGAAAAATTGAATTTTATTAACCGAAATCTCAATGTTGATTGCAAACAACATAAAATGGTAAACAAGAACATTCTGTACTAAAAGTATAATGGGAGGATGAAACTACACTTATTTACTGCATAACCAACTCAATAAAATTTAACCCTACTATAATATTCACAAGTTCTTTAGTACAATAAATTTTCGGGGAGTAAATTTCCATTTAATCATATTCTCTGTGAATTTACAAATACATTATAAATATAAATTATCATTTTTGGTACAGTAATATAAATTATTCAACCAGACTCGCATTAAAGCATATCTAGATCGTGAGACAATATGTTCACGTGATTTAGGTTTATCAGTTCATTAACGAAGAGTAATATGATTTATCTATAACATCGAATTAGAGATTACTGCAACCTTATATGCGTTTACCAGAGACTTTCTATTCACCTCTTCAATTATTTCGATGAAAATGGAAATAAATACACAGAACCAACAACAAATATTCTTTTTTATTATGATTTTCTTTTTTGTCCATACAGTCTTTGGATCTATTGATGGTGGAACATTGCAATTGAGTATTGAAAAAAAAAAAAAAAACTCCATGATTATGTGATTGAAAATATTTGAATATCTACACATTTTAAATGGTGTTGGTTTCGTATAAACACACCCACGAGACAATAGACACTGTGCTTCTTTTTGTTATTTAAAACTTTTGATATACAAGAACTCATCCTTATACTACTGTTTTAGTGATAAGTCTAACTCTATTATTAGTATCTCCATCACCTCCTACATTTGTTTTCGCATGTATATAATAATATGATCATCGCGAAAAAAAAAAATAAAAAGATACAAAATACAATAATAAAGTAAATATAAAAATAATTATAATTGAATATATCGAGAAAGTTTTAGACTCTTGTTTCTGGGATACAAAATACTAATAATCCTACTTTTTAGAGATATAGCTGAATTTTTAATATTACTATATAATATATACTCTCTATTTTAACCTACCTTTTTATTAATAAAATATTTATTATTTCCTGGTATTCACACATTATACATATAATCATATAATCGTACAAAAAATAATTTTTTATACCATTAAAATTTGTAATTTTGTACCAAAGTTATTTCTATAATTATTTTTAACACATAAATATAATTTGTGAACACTTCTATTTATCTCATTCCTATCTTACAACATTTACACACACATATAATACAACACTTCTATTATTTATCTCATTCCTATTTTACAATATTTACACACACATTCAACAACTTTTATTACGCAACCCAATATACCATATTCATTATATTAACATCATATTTAATTATTCCTTCTCTATTCTTATCAACACAAAAAAACAAAGAGGTAACAATTCAATCATGTTCCCTTACAATACAACTCATCACCAACCTGTTTTCAAATAATATATTTTAACTAAAAGTTTCCTAAATCACTCTGATATTTAGAACCACAATTTCACAAAATTAAAAGTTTTAATCAACCTCACATCTCAAACCAGAATACTTTTTAGAATATTTTTTTATCTTTCTCATACTTAGGTCAACATGCAACTACATATCATACCCGAATATTTAAATTTAACAATATAATTTTAAAATCTTAAAGGAATTTAGCTCCATTACCTTATAGAATACACTTTATTATTATTCTTCCTCTACACAGCTCCACTACTTAGATATTATTATAGCTACACAATAAAAAGCTCAATCGATGATCAAGGCATGATTTTAGAATCACAGCAAGATAGAATTTCATCAAGAAAACAGAGAAATTACATGCAGTCTAGGAAAACTGCTTGTATAAGAAAACATATTGGTTCTACAAAAATTGCATAACTTGAACTTTCCTTAGGATGAAATCGAATTATATGGAACCCTTCATACTAACTACTTCTATATGACATTGGATCTTCAAGAAGAATGTCAAATTTTTTAGGGAGAATGAAGAAGGATGGAAGAATCTAGTTCCCGGGAATTGAAATTGGAAGGAGTTTTCAAAACTATTTCTAACCTTTAACTTCTTAATATAAAAAAATTATATATAATTTTTTTTTCTAAGTTCTCACACTTTAAACTTTGTCGCGAAATTAAAACTTATCGTTGTGTAAAACTTTGATAATTTTGGTCTCAGACATAACAAATATCGATATATTTATTCTAATCCAATTGCATTAAACCTTTATAGTTTGTCAAATGATGTTTTAAAGCTTTGTCCGAACAAGCTCTGGCTCAAATGTTAGTTCAACGTAAAAAAAAAAAAAAACGTTATGTTAAAAATAATTATACCAATTTATTTTTAAAATTTGAGATCAAAATGTATCAAATTTTGACACAGATATAAATTCCAACTATGTCCAAGTTTAAAACTTATAAACATATTTGTCCTTTATCAGAATAATGAAACAGAATAATCAAAGTTGTACTTAGAAATTATTAATATTACTTATAAACATATTTTTTTAATCAAATTTCAAAAAGGTATAAAATGCAGGCAAATCATAGAACTTAATAGTATCACCATTGATTTTTTTTTTGTTTGATCAGCATCACAATTGATATACCATGATTAAAACATTTAAAATCTATTATAAATTTTCTATCATGACTAAAACATTTAAAATCTATTATAATTTTTCTATCCTGACTAAAACATTATCACGTTTTTTATTAAGACTTACCTATACACCAATTAATACTAATTATGACTATTCACTAAGCTAACAACAAAGTAAATTACATAACTGATTAGATGCAATAAATTATTTACCTTACTTAAAAGGTAATTTGCTTTTTGCAAGAAAAATAAATCCATATTAATAAACTTACAAATAGACGGGTTGAATTTCCGGACTTTGGTTTTAACAAAATATGTTAAATAGTTATAATATAAAACAACAATTTTTTTAACAAGATTTGTGTTTGGACGCAACTAAATAGAAAAAACAATAATATCACTTTAATAACTTTCGCAATATTCCTTACAAATCAAACTAAAATATATAAAAAAACAAACAAACTTCCTGAATATAAGCAGCATTGAAATATCATGGAAAGTAAATGTTTAACAAACCATAACAATGAGCCCACTGATCTCGTATTTATTTATATATACTTCTTACATATTTTTGTATTGTTATAACCACTCGTGATCATACACTATATTACGCACCTGCTGCTGATAAGCACACACGGTATAGCACAGAAATCTACAGAAACAATAACAGAGTTATTTATCCTCGTACTCAGTGAAATACCAGGATCTGGTTTCAGACTTTCAGAAGTTGAGGGTACCATTTTCAATCTTTCTCAATTAGGAATGACAATCTTTCTTTCGTTTTCTTTGCATTCTCTTTTGTTGAATGAACGATCAGACAACCCCTAGTATTGTTTCTGCTTTTCTGGTACACAGGTTTTATATTGCTCATGTTAAGAGTAGTTTTTATGTCATGCAACGTTGCTGGTATTCAAATTCTGTGAAGAAGATAATTTTTTTTTTCAAGTCTGACCTTTTCAAAATATCATTTTCTTTTCCTTGACGAAATAGTTCTTGTATTATCGATTATTTGAAAAACTTCTTGAGTATGGCCTTTACAGTATTCATTTTAAAAGTTCAGTATATTAATTATGTGAGTTATTAGATGATTATTATATAATTTGACTAAAAGATTATCTTCTATATAAGAACATCTTAGAAGAAGTTATTTTTATGCTCCTTTTACGGAAAAATAAGTTGTTTTTCTGAAAAATTGTTAACTATAGTTATTTTTGTTACTAATTTATTTGTTTTAGTTTCATCATAAAAACTGATTTTTTTTTATTATATCCAAACGAAATTAATTATTTTGACACAAACTTGTAACAAACCAGCTTAAAAATACTGATTTTCGATTGTAATAATAGTTAATTAGTTATCTTATATATAATTGTAAAAAATGATCATTAGAATAATCCAATTTCACTATCTAAACACGTCTTAATTAAATTATTGTTGTTATTTTGAGAGTGGTGTATTTATTAATCTGATGAGATGAAAGAACATCACTAAACAAAGCTTAATCTAAGTTTTATCCGGTGAATGGTCGTTTCCTTCATTTTCCTTTGTTTTCTTTCTTTCTGTGGTGGTTGGTCACGAGATGAAGTTTTTTTAACTGCCTGGACCATTCAACTGTTCTAAGAAAATCAGCAACTTCAACGAAGAATGTAGTTTTGCAGAATTTTGATACGAATTTATGAACACAAGACGTTATTGTCTAAAAAAAAATGTCGTGTTATGAATTACAGTGGGATAGGCCCACTGCAAGTGTTCATGGTATGGACGTGGACGCTTCATCAACCTTCGCTTTGCGCACTTTCGGAAAACACGCATTGCAATTTTTCTATATGCTTTTTGGTGCTCTACGTTTCTCAGTGTTTACAGTTTCATAATTGTTGTAAAATATCTTACTGGGTCCCGGAGCTTAATGTGAAGCTTTAAAAGGACAACCGCACGAGAACTTGGTCGACAAAATCTTTTCACTGAGCTTTTTAGCTGAGCTCCAACCTCACTGTGGTTCTGCAACTTTTTATTACTGCTTTCAGAGTTTTTTGTCCTTGACTTGGAGGTGTGTGATAGGACCCTTTTGGGGTGGCTAAACTTTCTGAGTTGTTGTTAATCATTTTGTATCACAACTTTGTTCCACAGGTGGAGTGTATAGCAGTCACTGATGTCTGATATGATGAGGCAGGGGAATGATGTCCTGCATGATGAAGAGCTTAAACATGATGAGACAACGGCACCAGAGAGCACCACAAACGGGGAAAAGAAAGAAAAGAGACAACAAAAGGCAAAGGCTGAAAGGGTTCCATATCACAGGCTGTTCTTATTTGCAGACTCCACTGACATCATTTTGATGGTTGTTGGCACCATTGGAGCCATTGGAAATGGCCTTGGGATGCCTCTCATGGCATTTCTTTTCGGGGAACTCATTGATAGTTTTGGCAATAACCAGTTTAGCCCCAACGTTGTCAAACAAGTTTCCAAGGTGAAATCTTTGAACCAACTCAACTTAGTGATGTACTACAATTCTTACTACTAAAATGAACTTGGTATAGATAAATTACCTTGGGTTTATTTCATGAATTTATGGGTGAGAGAGTCCTGATATCACATATGAAATAACTTTATTAACAATATATTTGGTCACTTGTCAAAATTGCAGGTTTGCTTGAGATTTGTGTACTTAGGAATAGGTACCGGCGTGGCTGCTTTCCTCCGTAAGTATATCATGTTAGTTAAGATCATTGCAGTTTTTGTTACCTCAATATCTTATAATCTGTTTACATGAAAACAAAAAAAATAGACACTGAGCTGAAACAACAATTTTCGTTTTTCAGAGGTGACTTGCTGGACGGTCACAGGGGAAAGACAGGCTACAAGAATAAGGGGCTTGTATTTGAAAGCTATACTAAGACAGGATATTGCTTTCTTTGATAAGGAAACTAACACTGGAGAGGTGATAGGGAGAATGTCAGGTGACACTGTTCTCATACAAGATGCTATGGGTGAGAAGGTATTAGTACTACAACTATATGTTGCAACAATTGCTCAAAGCAGTTGATTGTAAAGTAGGAGTGAAAGCTACCTCAAATTTTGTTGATTTGATGCTGCTCTTTTTATGGTGGTCATTTACTGAAGTCCTTGTTGCTTAAATAGGTTGGGAGATTTCTGCAGCTAGTAGCAACCTTTTTTGGGGGCTTTGTGATTGCATTTATCAAAGGGTGGCTTCTAACTGTTGTCATGTTATCCGTTGTTCCGCTTGTTGCTGCTGCTGCCGCTGCTATGGCCCTTATCATAGGAATGATGGCAAGCAGAGGCCAAAACGCGTATGCGAAAGCTTCACAAGTAGTTGAAGAAACAATAGGTTCAATAAGAACTGTATGTTGTTGAGTCTGAAGTTTCTCTACGAAATTCTGTAACTTCTCATGATGCTTATCTCTGGCAGTGCTATGATATTCATTATTTTGTTTAACTGTGTATACTTTCAGGTTGCATCCTTTACAGGGGAAAAGCAAGCAGTGTCCACTTACAAGAAATTTCTTGCAGATGCTTATAAATCAGGAGTTCATGAAGGTTTAGTAGGTGGAATAGGTTTTGCCATGGTTTTGTTCGTAATGTTCTGTGGTTATGGCTTGTCTGTATGGTTTGGCGCAAAAATGATAATGGAAAGAGGATATGGTGCGGGTGCGGTGGTTAATGTGTTTGTTGCTGTGTTAAATGCTTCCATGTAAGTAGATCTCTACCTTTATATATAATATATTTCATGCATGCCTCAACTCATTTGCATAAAATTTTATACTGGTATATGTGTCCCAGGTCTCTGGGTCAGGCATCTCCTTCTATGAATGCTTTTGCTGAAGGTCAAGCAGCAGCTTATAAAATGTTTCAGACAATAGAGAGAAAGCCAGAGATAGATGCTTATGACACAAATGGAAAAAGGCTAGAGGATATTCATGGTGAAATCCATTTGAGGGATGTTTATTTCAGCTATCCCGCGAGACCTGAGGAGTTGATATTCAATGGATTCTCTCTTCATATAGCTAGTGGCACCACAGCAGCTTTAGTAGGACAAAGTGGAAGTGGGAAATCTACAGTTATCAGTTTAATTGAAAGATTCTACGATCCACAGGCTGGTGAAGTTCTTATCGATGGCACTAATGTGAAAGAATTTGAGCTCAGGTGGATCAGAGGAAAAATTGGCCTTGTCAGTCAGGAGCCAGTGTTATTTGCATCTAGCATTAAGGATAATATTGCGTATGGAAAAGATGGAGCAACAGTTGAAGAGATAAGAGGTGCAGCTGAACTTGCAAATGCTGCTAAATTCATTGACAAACTGCCACGGGTTTTAGATTCTAGCCATTTCTACTATTTCAAAGTTATTTTATGATCTGTGATCCTGCAATTTGATATGTTACATTTACGTTTTTTAATTTCTTTGTTCAGGGATTGGACACAATGGTTGGTGAGAATGGAACTCAATTATCCGGTGGACAGAAGCAGCGCATTGCAATTGCAAGAGCAATTCTGAAAGATCCAAGAATTTTACTTTTAGATGAAGCAACAAGTGCACTTGACGCGGAGTCAGAAAGAATAGTGCAAGAAGCTCTAGACAGAATCATGGTCAACAGAACTACTGTCATTGTCGCACATCGCCTGAGAACGGTGAGAAATGCTGATATGATTGCAGTAATTCATAGAGGGAAAATGGTTGAACAAGGTACGAAACAAGTCTAGCCAAGACTTGCTTTCTTTCATTGAAAAACTGTTTAATATCTTATCATTGTTATCATCACCATATATATGAAACAAAGTAACTACTATAGGGATGATGATTATAGAAGAAATATAAGGAATCCTTTAGTATCAAGACCGATCCTAGAACATGACCAAGCTGCAGATAGAAATTGGGTTTTAAATTATCACACTTTTGTTTTTCTGCATATCTCTCTATAATTTGTGGTTATTATTCAGGAAGACACGAAGAATTAACCAAGGATCCTGAGGGAGCATACTCTCAACTTATACGTTTACAAGAAGGAAACCAGGCACCAGAAGAAACAAGAGACAGCCACAACAAGAGGGAACTTTCCTCGGAATCCTTTAAAAAGTTGAGTCAAAGGCTGTCATTTCGAAGATCAGGATCATCTGTGGGGAACAGTAGCCGCCACTCCTTTTCAGTTTCATTTGGTTTGCCTACAGCAATTAGCATCCCTGATCCAGGCCTTGAAAACTCACAGCCTCAAGAAAAATCGCCAGAAATTTCACTCTGGCGCCTTGCTTCCCTCAATAAGTCCGAGATTCCAGTGCTTCTGATTGGATGTGTAGCTGCAGTAGCAAATGGTGTTATATATCCAATATTTGGCGTGTTGCTCTCCAGAATTATCAAAACATTTTTTAAGCCTTTTCCTGAGATGAAAACGGATTCCCAGTTTTGGGCACTCATGTTTGTGAGCCTTGGAATTGCATCTTTAATAGCAATTCCAGCCAGAAGTTACTTTTTCTCTGTGGCTGGTACTAAGTTAATCCGACGAATCAGGCTCATTTGTTTTGAGAAGGTGATCAACATGGAAGTTGGGTGGTTTGATGAGCCTGAGCACTCTAGTGGTGCAATTGGTGCAAGGCTCTCAGCAGATGCTGCATCAGTGCGCGCCCTTGTTGGTGATGCTCTAGGACTATTGGTTCAAAATATAGCCACAGCATTGACAGGTGTGATCATTGCTTTTGTTGCGAGCTGGCAATTAGCGTTTATTGTTCTTGTTTTGGTTCCCCTTATTGGAATGAATGGCTATATCCAAATGAAATTCATGAAGGGATCCAGCACAGATGCAAAGGTGAAGTAATTTTCCATGTTTATACAATGCTACTTTAATAATTGCTTTATTTAGATTTTTTAACTGAGTGTAAGTATTGCAGATGATGTATGAGGAAGCAAGCCAAGTTGCTAATGATGCAGTTGGAAGCATAAGAACAGTAGCTTCTTTCTGTGCAGAGGAGAAAGTTATGGAACTATACAGGCAAAAATGTGAAGGTCCCATGAAAACAGGGATTCGACAAGGCTTGATAAGTGGAACAAGTTTTGGTCTTTCATTTTTCTTGCTCTTCAGTGTCTATGCAACCAATTTCTATGCTGGAGCCAGACTTGTGGAAGCTGGCAAGGCATCATTCACAGATGTTTTTCTGGTACTAACAACTTTTTAACATTTGTCCAACATTAATTGAGGTGACGAAATGTTACATTTTCTTCGTGAAATGTTTTGCAGGTTTTCTTTGCTTTAACTATGTCATCGGTTGGAATTTCCCAATCAAGCTCCCTTGCTCCTGATTCTAACAAAGCCAAGATAGCAACTGCTTCCATATTTGGAATAATTGACAGGAAATCGAAGATAGACCCTAGTGATGAGGTCGGTAGCACACTGGATAATGTAAAAGGAGAAATACAGATTCGTCATGTAAGTTTTAGGTATCCATCAAGGCCAGATATACAAATTTTTCGAGACTTAAACTTGACCATCCATTCAGGCAAGGTAAAGGTTAATGATAGTATTTGTTTGTTGTTATATTAAACTCAATTTGGCTTCACCAAGCATCTGAAAATGCATGTTGCATCTTATTGTTTGATGTTCCAGACTTTGGCTATTGTTGGTGAAAGTGGGAGTGGAAAATCCACGGTGATTGCGTTGTTACAGAGATTCTATGATCCTGATTCTGGTCAAATTACAATTGATGGGGTAGAAATTCAGAATTTAAAACTCAGGTGGTTAAGGCAGCAAATGGGACTTGTAAGCCAAGAGCCAGTTTTGTTCAATGACACCATCCGTGCCAATGTTGCATATGGAAAGGAAGGTAACGCTAATGAAGCAGAAGTCATAACCGCTGCGAAATTGGCCAATGCACATGGCTTTATTAGTGGCTTACAACAGGTAAAACCTAAAACCACTACTATGTATTTTTGTGAGCCTCATTATTGTCTTTTAGCTACTAAAGTTTCATTTCAAGTGTTGTCGTCTTCAGTGAACTGTTGACATAGCCAGATGTGGTTAGCGTTTAACATGTGTGTTTTGTGTTTTTCCTGTTAAAAGGGTTATGATACAGTAGTGGGAGAAAGGGGAATCCAACTGTCTGGTGGGCAGAAGCAAAGGGTGGCCATTGCACGTGCTATGATTAAAAGTCCAAAGATTGTGCTACTTGATGAGGCCACAAGTGCACTAGACGCTGAGTCAGAGAGAGTTGTTCAAGATGCCTTAGATAAAGTGATGGTGAGCAGGACCACTTTGGTTGTGGCTCATCGTTTATCCACAATAAAAAATGCAGATGTGATTGCAGTGGTAAAAAATGGCATTATAGTGGAGAAAGGAAGACATGAAACGCTTGTTAACATCAAGGATGGGTTTTATGCTTCCTTGGTCCAACTTCATACAAGTTCTACAACACCATGATATTTCTTCTTTCACTTTTCCGGAAAGGTTCTCCTTCTTTCCACATTAGTCTTGTGAAGTTCAATAAAAGTGGTGGAAATAAACATATATTAGCTTCCCTTTCCGTAGAAAAAAGCCACTCCTTTTCTTTGTTAGTGCAAATGAACAGGAATGAATTGACAGTCAAGAAGTAGAAAAGGACGAAATTGTACGTAAACATAACAGCTTGTTGGAGATATAACAACTTTTACTAGTAAGAACGTAATACATGATAAACAAGTGAATTTGTCATTTTGGCGACTGGCTATCAAATTTTGTCTGTTGACAGTGGTGAACTAGTCTTGTTTCAATACTTGTCAGTTGAAAAATCTATCGATTTTTTCCAACCACACCTATTAACCTCTATAGTTTTAAAACTTACAAATAATACAATCATTGAGAGTAAAGATATTTTAATTAAACTATTTCAATTAATAATTTATTTATTATCGTTCGGTGTAAAAAAGTCTCATATCAGTTATTTTCAAATTGAGGGAGTAGTATAAATAGTCAGGTCGTTCAATTCATAAAGTCAAGGTAGCTTTAGGTCATATAAACTGAGAAAGCGTCAATTAAAACAATTGGATTCAATTTCACTCGTATTAGAATAACTGAATTCAACATCACTTGTATTGGAAACATCATATTTCCTCCATTTTTCCTTTTTTATTATTAAACTTATTGATATTTTTGTTTGAAGTGTAAAATAATCAGAAAAAGAAATGAATGCAGCAGATAAGTAATTCCGAGGTCATTACGTTCTAGGCTTTAGGTGCCACTCTAGTGGTGGTTTCCGTCGTACTAAAAATATGCATGAGGGCTATAAAAAGGAAAATAAAGACCACATACGAAAAGATAAATCACGAAAAATCTTTGAATATATGTATCAAATTACAGGTCGTCGTCACTTTCGTCACTGTATGAAACAAGGCCAGTTAGGGCAACTTCACGCGACTTGTTAGCTTCGCTATTCAATGCCTGTACTGGTTCCAAAGACTTACTCTTATCATTCGGAGGAGTGTTTCCTGCTTTTGAAATTTCCTCAGTATTTTCTTCATCCAATCTGGCTTTTTTAGCTTGGGGTTTGACTTTTATAATCATGCCTAATGGACGAGAGACTGGATTCTTCTTTACAGCAGATTTTTGTTCCTGCGAGAGAAAACAGGGTGGTGAAAAGCATGAAAATAGCAACATCTGCAACACGCATGATTTTTATTTTAGTTTTTCAAAACTGAATAAATTGTTGCAATAAAACTAATAAATTAAATACCTCTTCAAAGATTGGCAATTGAAAGACAAGCTGAAGAACAAATTGAAGCAAATCTAGCTCTTAGACGAGCTAAAAAACGAGTAGAGGCTATCAATGTGATTTCATAACAATCAAATTATGATTTCTCGGGCTTTTAATCCTACTATAACAGTGTGTCCCCAAACAATTTCTTGAGCAAGTGTAACCCATCATTATTCTTTTTTTTACAAATAAGTCCCTCTATTAATAGTATTTTTTCTTCTTCAACCTATCGAGGTCATCGCCTCCTGAGTAGTCTATCGTTCAAAGAACTTCTTCAGTATATGATAGAGCTCAATATTGGTCTATTGTGTAAATATGTTATTGTAGGAATCAGGAAATCAGTTGCAACATTATTGCGTGGAAATGAAACAGTATTATCAAACCCTCACAAAAAATGGTAGCAACACATGAAAGTCACCAACTAACCTGGACGACAGGTAAAGGGTTGTTTTCCTTAATTTCATGCACAATGTTGGACTGTGCTGCCACTGCTGCCTGAAATCAACATACAAGAGCAACATGGTTAGAAACATTGACCAAATAATAGGCACATGTTTACACTTAAGCAAGGGCAAGTGTATCAAATAAAGAGAAAATCAAATAAAAAGTACAAGGAACTTGCATTTTCAATTTAAATAAATTTAAAAGCAACTTTCTCATACAGTAACTGTAATGACTTAACCTGAAAGCTTCGGATTTGTTGGGCTTCCTCATCTGCCACTTGCCGTTCATATTCTCGTCTTGTCTGAATGGCGGATGAAAATTTATATTACAAACAAGAACAATCGCTAGAATAAACTTTGCTACAACTTGTTCATGCATCTCTTTTGTTCTCCATGATGTTAAATGTCATCAAATTGTTTCCAAACTATATAAAATAGCTGTCTTGCCTGATGTCTTACCACCATTGAGGCAAAGAACACACATATCTAAAATACTATGGTTTACACTTCCGGGACCCATGATATGAAAAATTCATGAAACAAAACCTGTAGAAAGAGATCCAGAACTCACTGCTTCATAATTATCGAGAAACTCAGTTTCATCTTCGTCTAAAGCTTTAGGTGGTCCTGTGATAATTAGACAGGTAAAATTCAAACCAGGATACCTACCAACAAAACTCTGAACATAACATAACTCAAACAAACTATGCTCGTCTCAAAAGGACCAACACCAAATAAACATGGAAGAATTAACAGGTTCCGTCTCACAAGCTGCCTTGGCAGTTCGCATCACAACACAATATCAAATTCATTTACTGTAAAAAAATAAAAAGTAAAAAGTTCCTTGGTACTCCTAGGTCCAAAGGTGAAGGCCAAATATCATGATTACAAATCACAGAAAGATGGTTGAATACTCACTGTGCTTGAACCTTTCATTGAATTCTGCATCCTTTTTATCCTTGTTCTCCTTCAGAATCTGCACTTCAAAGCTTCACGAGTCAGTAATTCCCTCACAATCAATTCTACGCATTTTCTCAGAAAACCCTAACTCAATTCCTTACTGAGAATTACAATGCAAATTTTGCTTAACAAGAAATGAGAAAACGAACATCGTAGAGAGGTCTATCTCTCTGGGCAGTGCCGTCCTCAACTCGTTCACCCCTTGTTCTTTTCGCTTCAACCAACTGTTCCAACACAGTATATTGAACAACGATACAAGAAATCAATAATTGCTGATGAAAACTTCAATAATCATGCACAAATCGTGTATTCGAGATTGAAGAAGAGCCTGAGACTTAGAGTGGTGGTTTACTTGCTCTTCAGAGACAAATTTCATAATCCTGATAGGAGGATCCTTGGTTTCTTCCATGGCTTCAAGATTTGCGAACTGCAACCAAACCTCAATTTCGAAAAGAAAAAACAGAGTAAGTAGGGTGAATTTCTTTTTCCACCGCCATAAACTCTTTCCGCACCCCCTCCCCGGTAAATATAAAAAGATCCCGTTATCTTTCGATGGTATAATCCAAAACACTAATTAATGGTACATGATAGAATATATGCCCATATATTTCATTTAAATAAGACATTAGTCTTTACATGATTTATCAAGGAGATACAATATCAACGAGACTTAAGATCAATCACATAAGAGATTGATATCACACTCAACTTAAAACCTTAGTATTATGGGTGTATAGATCTTAATCCTTATACAGTGCTTTATTTTCTCATTTCTACCATTTGTGGGACTTAGATTCACTTGGATTACCAACAATCTCTCTCTCGAGGGTGAGTCCCTTCCACATTGGTACACTCCCCCTCCAACGTAAGCATTTCCAATAACAAGTACTCATTTTCGTACAACGATTCTTCTTAATGGGACATATTTACTTGAAATCCTTGCCAAAAATACTTTTGATACAGTGATCATATACTGCACTTTGAGGTGGTCACTAAGACTAACAATCAACTCTGATACCATTATTAGGTCTTTAGAGGGAGGAGGTTCACCAAGAAGATACAACATCAATAAAACATGAGTCAAACCACATAATGTTAGATGAAATGCAGAATGAGTCAATTGTGCTTTCTGTATTATTAAAAAATAAGTTTGTCTACTTTATAGTTTTACATCAGAAATATAAAAAAAAACATAAAATAAATAATTTTTGCACATAAGGCGCACTACTTCCAAAAGTAGGGTAGGCTTATTCAAAACTAACATAATTGAACTTGAAAATGTAGAAACACTAACAATGTATACTTAAATAATTTGCAAGCTCTCTGAATCTTCACTCTTATTGTTCGTTCGATGTTCCTATTTGTCGATCAGTGAATACCTGTCAAAGGTGTTTCAATAGTCAATGAATGATCAATTGGTCAAAGCAATTAATGTCGTAATTAATTTGAGACAATAGTTTCAACAATTAAACTTTTGACTTGTATTTATAGTTTCTCCATGTCCCCGTGATTATGATCAGCCTAATCACGACCCAATCATTTTTAATCCTGATTACTAACTTGTTTACTCTAATTAAGTGCGTAGGTGATCCATTTGGGTGTTGTTCGCCAGACATGACCAAATGTTCTGATACATAATTTGCTATGACAATGCCGCTTCACGCAACTAAACGTATGCTATTCGCATATCGAGAGATCTTCTTTGAAATAATCTCATATGGACTGCAGCTGAACGGATGTTGATCGCATATCTTGAAATCTTTTTCAAAGTAATCTCACATGAGTGTTGACTGATCATATACTAATCACATATATAGAGATCTTTTATGGAATAATCTCACACGAGCATTCACCGATCGATAAAGAGAGTCGATCAAACCACATCTACAAAAATTACACTATTTTAATATGAAATATGTGTATTTGTTCCTTATTATTTAAATTTTGAATTTGTTAATACATCTTCTATTTTTATTTGGATATCTTGTATCGAACATAATTTAACATGTGTTTAGATGAAACTGTGTTTCTTTATTATAGCTTGACAAAGTATTACGATCCTTGATATTTATTTTTTCTAATGGTTTAAATTTGGAGTTCATATGAAATTTATTATCGATAACTTATTAATTGAATAAGACTCACACTTGATCTCTATTTTATTCATGACAAAAACTTTTACTATTTAATTAATAAAAGAATATGTTTTTAGCCTTGTATTTTTTCAAAAGATTAAATTCAATTTACATTTTCAATTTGATAAATTAATTTTTTATCTTTTAAACACATGCAAAATTAATATTTTTTAATACTTAAAATTGACTATAACAATTTTTATTATTGCAGAGTTGAAAAAAGAGAGTCAAGATCTCATTTTCTTAAAACTAATTAATTGATTTAAAATATAGAGATTAAAATTAAGTTTGTCCAAACTCATAAGACTAAAATCATATTTTCACTCAGTCTAATGATTATTTTCCTTTTTAATAAAAATGTTAAACAGAGTGCTCTTTGCTTATTTAAATAATTTATTTTTTAACTTGAGAATTTCAAATTTGATTTAATTACATATTTCCCAAAATCTTTAACTATTTTTTTACAGTCTTTTCAAGTACGTCGTTAAGGAAATTAAACATTACATATTATCTGTTTTAATTTGTATTAAAGTTTTTTTTAACATTTAATCCAATCAATAGGATGTTTAGAAAACAGAGTTTTAATTGTTTTTTATCCAATTCTTTTGAAAATTTTATTTTATAATTTATATAATAGTGATTTTATTTATTTAATTAATTACCCTATAAATAAAAAAACTCCTCAAAAATATTTTTCTAAATACCAGTATTATTCATCTTTTAAAATCTTATTAATAATTTTTCATTTTCAACTTGCGATTTAAGGAATGCAATGATAAAATAATTATTTAATTTTTCATATCAATATGAGCATTTTTAATGAAATTAACAAGATATTTTTTGTATCGATGTAATTATTTTAAAATTGTTTATTAGTAGATGATTAATAAAACTGTATAAATATTTAAATATTTTAATTTTTGGACAAAACCGACCGTAATATTTTCACTATAACAATGTACACAATTTTGTGTAAAACAAATATTTTGAGAATGTTTACATCTATATGAATCAATCATTATTAATCATTCAAATTATTTATTTTTTCATGTTTTTATGATGCCTACATTTTTAAAATATTAAGTTTTTTAATTTGATCAGTGATTCCATTTTTTATTCTTTCGGCACGTGTTTCATTGGGGGTAAAGGAATGTCATACTTAAGGTGTGTTCCAGCGTTGAAGGTAACGTGAGAAAGTCCTTGTGGAGGTTTTGTCGCAGGTAAGCGAGTAGCAATGTGCCAACAAGGAAAGGAACACGTAAGATGAAAAACCGAGGTTTCACTGCGTAGTAAGCGTTACTGTTTTTTTTTTTTTTTTTCCTCTCGTGTGTGAAAAATCTCTAACGCCAACCCTCCCAATCCAAATCGAATTACGAACAAGGGGACATCACTTTATAACACAAAGAACAGCGTTTTTCTTAATCCCACTCGCGGGACTCGGAATTAGCAGGAAGAGTGCCCAAAAGTCAACAATTTCGATTCTTGCCCCTTTCATCATTAATTCTTCTTCTCATTCCCCCAACATTTATCGTCTCTCTCTCAGGTACGCAAATCCCACTTTCTTTAGTTCTGTTACACCAAATCTTGATCTCCATTCAAACCCTAACTCATTTCTTGAATTTGGGATCTGGTTGTTCCTCTGCAGAGGGGATCTACGACCAGCTGATGATGGATGGTTACTGGGTACCCTTTGGTTGAGTATCTGAGCAGGTTAGGTAGAATTTAGTTGGGGAATTATTATTGTCCTGCGAGTGGAATAAGAATCTTGATTAGGGTCTGTTTGTTTTCTTGATTGTATTGATTTTTGTCAATTCAATTCTGGCTTTAGCACAGTATATTTTTTGAAGTCTGCTTCTTGATATTGTACCTGTGACTGTTTCTTGTTAGTGGCCTCCTTGATTTTCAATGGCTAACCCAACACAACCTAATGTTGGGTTCACCCCTGAGAGAGAGAGTGCAACCCCTGAGAAGAGTCCCATTCCGCTCCCACCTAATTTTGTACCGTCACCACCTGGTTTTCCTCCATCAAAACTGCCCTCACAGCAAGATCAACCTTCTTCCCGTTCCGTTAAAACCCCTAACGTTGTGTCACCGGCCAATGGGGTTGCCGCTGGCAGTTCTGTTCCTCACTTGAGCACCCCTCCTGGACCGCCTGTTTTTACGTCTCCGGTCCGTCCAGCTGCGGTTCCTTTTCGAACATCGCCTGCATCGCCTCAGCCTCATGCATTTTCTTCAGTTTCTTCTTTGCCAACGTCGTCATCGCCACTGCAATTTTCAAATGGATCGTTTGAGTTGCAGCATCAACTTTCTGATAGTATAGATGACAAGGTTCCCGTTGGAGAGTCATCATTTGTTCTTTTTTCAGCTCGTAAGGTATATATATATGTTCTGGTTTATTTTAATTCATAGTCAAGGTATAAAATTTTACAAGGCATCCATTTATTGTTCCAAAATTTTTTAACAGATATTAACTTTTCTGTTCTATTTGCTAAGTAGGTACTGAAACAGAAGAAACAAGCTAATGTGCCCAGTTTGGGTTTTGGGGCATTGGTCTCTCCTGGGAGGGAGGTTTCAATGGGCCCCCAGGTAATACAGCGTGATCCTCATCGTTGCCAAAGCTGTGGTGCTTATGCAAATATATATTGCAACATATTACTTGGATCAGGCCAGTGGCAGTGTGTTATATGTAGGAAATTGAATGGAAGTGATGGGGAGTATATTGCACATAGCAAGGAAGATCTACGCAGATTTCTGGAATTATCTTCAACCGTGTTTGATTATGCTCAAAATGAGAACAAGAGACCAGGTTTTGTACCAGTTTCTGATTCTAGAATGTCTGCACCAATTGTTCTTGTTATAGACGAATGTTTAGATGAACCTCACCTACACCATCTACAGAGTTCTTTGCATGCTTTTGTTGATTCTCTCTCGCCAACAACGAGATTAGGAATTATACTATATGGTCGGACTGTTTCGGTGTATGACCTTTCAGAAGAGTCAATGGCATCTGCTGATGTGCTACCTGGGGAGAAATCACCTAGTCAAGAATCTTTGAAAGCTTTAATTTATGGTACTGGCATATACTTGTCGCCAATGCATGCTTCACTGGCTGTAGCACATTCCATATTTTCATCATTGAGGGCATACAAGTTAAATATACCAGAAGCTTCTCGTGATCGGTGCCTAGGAACTGCTGTTGAGGTTGCTCTTGCTATTATTCAGGGCCCATCTGCCGATCTGTCCAGGGGGGTGGTCAAAAGGTCAGGGGGAAATAGTAGAATTATTGTCTGTGCTGGTGGACCGAACACTTATGGGCCTGGATCTGTCCCTCATTCTTTTAGTCATCCTAATTATCCTTACATGGAAAAGACTGCAATTAAGTGGATGGAAAATCTTGGTCGTGAGGCTCATCGGCACAATACTATAATTGATGTTTTATGTGCTGGAACTTGCCCTGTAAGAGTTCCTATCTTACATCCTCTTGCAAAAGCATCAGGTGGAGTTTTTGTTCTCCATGATGATTTTGGGGAAGCTTTTGGTGTTAATTTGCAAAGGGCATCTGCGAGATCAGCGGGGTCTCATGGTTTGTTAGAATTGCGTACATCAGATAATATTGTCATTACTCAAGTCATCGGCCCAGGGGAAGAGTCACATGTCGATACCCATGAGACATTTAAAAATGATACTGCCCTTTATATTCAAATGCTAAGTGTTGAGGAAACCCAAAGTTTCTCTCTCTCCATGGAAACCGAAGGAGATATTAAAAGTGATTTTGTCTTTTTCCAATTTGCAATTCAATATTCTAATGTGTATCAAGCTGATGTGTCGAGGGTCATTACTGTGAGGTTGCCAACAGTAGATAGTATTTCGGCATATCTTGAGAGTGTTCAGGACGAAGTGGCCTCTGTCCTCATTGCAAAAAGAACCCTGTTACGAGCCATAAACCATTCTGATGCAATTGATATGCGAACAACAATAGATGAAAGAATCAAGGATATTGCTCTAAAATTTGGTTCCCAATTACCCAAGTCAAAACTTCACAGCTTCCCGAAGGAGCTTGCTCTCTTACCAGAACTCCTTTTCCATCTCAGGAGAGGACCACTCTTGGGAAGCATTATTGGCCATGAAGATGAGAGGTCTGTGCTGAGGAATTTGTTTCTGAATGCATCCTTTGATCTATCACTCAGAATGGTAGCTCCCCGATGTTTAATGCACAGGGAGGGGGGAACTTTTGAGGAGTTACCAGCGTATGATCTTGCTATGCAGTCTGATGCTGCTGTTGTACTTGACCATGGCACTGATGTCTTCATTTGGTTGGTATGCCTCCTATTTCCCTTTTCTAGGCTGATATATTTTTAGTTGAAGGTGTGAAGCATTTACTTGTAAACTGTATCCTTTGTGTGCTTGTTGGGGGTGGTGGGTTGGGGGGGTAGGTTGTTATGGCACTTACCTCAGTCATTAAATTATTCATGCTGTTATTAAATTAGATTCATGTTAATGATGTGCAATAGCGAGTGATGCAATTGCACCGAGCCACATAGATTATCTGTCCATTGTTTTTCATAATTTTTCTTTATCTTCCTTTCCTGTCTTGTTTTTCTCCATTTTCCTCTGCTACAGGGCCACTGTTGCCAACAGCAGTTTGAGGCTGGTGGCCAGATGGCTAGCCAAGGTTGTGGCAACTGGTAATCCGTACTTGGGAAAAGGAAGCGTTCTTTTATTTTAAACCTCTTGACTAGATGGTGCATAACTGTTTTTGAATTTGATAGACAATTATGGAATGGGTTACAATCATTGGAATTTCTTCCTCGTTTTTTGTTAATTCTTCTGATTTTGATTTTTTTTATGATAAATGCTTGATGTTCCCATCACTAAAATTTCTTCTTTGCATGTTAACTTTTCTGACTTTGAATTCTTTTATGATAAATGCATTTTTTGTTTTAAGTCACATTATCACATGAGAAAGGCTAGCAAGACGCCCTCTGACACATTATTTTGAACACATTTTCTCTACTTTTTATTGAAATTTATTGAAACTTACGAAATTTATGGTTCCACTTATTTAGTGAGTCTCACACTTATGATTCTATAGTTTCTAATAAATTTTAACTAATTGTATGTAGTGTTGGGAATTTGTTGTTTACAATCCTCTTTATTATATTGTTGGTTGTTTATTTTGAATCTTTTTGTGATCTGGATTATATTAAAAAATGTGCTGTGTTGGAAATTACTATGGATATGCTGGTGTTGCTTTTTTATCCTCATGGTCTTTGTTCCCTCACAATTAAGGATTTAGTTATTTGTACTGTAACAGTTAAGGGGGGAGAGTTCTCTTAGCAACGAGGGTAGTTTAGGGTTGGGGTCTAAAATTTTTCATCTTTTTGATGCCTGAATGGGTTTGCTGTTGAAACATACCCTATATTTAAAGCCCATTTAAAGATATTCGTTTTTTACTTTGGTCTAAATTACACATTTGGTCTTTAGTTTTACCAAAATTTAGTTTTGGTCTTCCTGATTTCAATTGTAACAAAATGAGAAACCCAAGTATCGAAAACATAATAGGAATTAACAGGAAATACTAGTGGAACCCTCTATTTCCTTTCCCAAGCCTAAGGCTGAATTGTCGTCAATGACTGATTACCTACCTCCCACTCCACTCCTCTCTTTCTCTGTATAAAAGAATCCTATCTCCCAAACCACATGTCCCACCTTTTCCCCTTAATCACCTGCTGAACCAGTAATATTTCTTGTCCCTGGAATTATTGGACTCAAGGGACTCGTCACAAAACTCCTTTTGCTTATGAGGTGTCAAATTTGATTTGAGGAACCCTTTTTGTTGACTTCAGTAACATGGATGATTAGAGATGACATTGAACAATGCCTCATCAGCAAAAGTCTCTGTAGGGCAAGTACAACTTCAATTGGGGAAACACTGTTGTAGTTGAAACCGTGGATATTGAAGCTGAAATTGATAAAATTAATCAACCCAAAAATATTGAAGCTGAAATTGATAAAATTAATCAACCCAAAATATATCGATCCTATAATCTGTGATCATGAATATAATATTTCTACTAATGAATTATCTTGCAGTTCATATTTGACAGTTTTGTTTGCCTTGTCTCCAACTTCTTTCCCTGTTTAGAATTTTTATTTTCTTGTACTGTTTGTATTATCGTAATATATATATTTTTTATTTCTAAATATCGATGGATGGATCCTAGGGTGCCGAACTTGCAGCCGATGAAGGAAGAAGTGCTGCTGCTCTAGCCGCATGTAGGACATTGGCTGAAGAGCTGACTGAGTGCCGTTTTCCAGCTCCTCGCATCCTTGCATTTAAGGTTAATTTTCTTTATTGTCACCCCACCCAGTTTCATGTTCCTCTTATAAGATAAACTATAACAATCAGTTTACATTTGAAACAGGAGGGTAGCTCCCAGGCTCGATTTTTTGTCTCTCGTCTCATCCCAGCGCACAAGGATCCTCCTTATGAGCAGGTAAACAGTACTACCACTTTATTCTTAATTCTGAGACCAAATAAATTGTTGGAAAAATGATTTTGTTGGGAAAAAGGCTTTGGCAGTGATATGTTGAAAAAAAAAGTCAACGACATTTCAAGATTGCTCCAAATCTCAAATTGTAATTTTTTTGCAGGAGGCAAGATTCCCACAACTGAGGTCGTTGACATCAGAACAGCGGACAAAGCTGAAAGCCAGTTTTGTTCATTTCGATGATCCTAGTTTTTGTGAATGGATGCGAAGCTTGAAAGTGGTGCCACCTCAACCAAGCTGATGATGGAGATCTAAAGGGTCTTTGGCGCTGCATCTTTCAACTCGTTGGTTATTCTTTGTTAAGTTGGTGAAGCCAAGTTTGTTTGCACGATCTGGGGAACACAATATGATCTTGCAGATGTCTCCCGAGACTCTCGCTTCATTGCCTCCTCCCATTCATTTTGTTCACTTCCGAGAAACCTCCAAAGAAGTTTTTTTTTTCTTTTTTTTTTGTTGGTTTGGGGCAGGGGTGAGGGATGACTGTGGCAGAGATTTTTTTTTCTCACAATTTACGGTTAAGATGTTACCATAGAGCAATAAAAGGATTTCTCGTTATTTATATTTATACCACCTGTTTTTGGAATGTTTTTCTTTTACCCGATTGTTTTAGATGATGTACAGTTGATTTTAATCTTAACTATGGAACATGAGTGAAATACGTCTTAGGATTAATTTTATTTGCAAATTTTGTTTTGAAATGTTATTCTGCGTGTGAAGAATTTATCTTGGTGACGATCACTAGCACGAGGACACAGTCTCTTAGGATGTTTAGAAATGTAATTTGGTTTATAAAACTGCTTATTGTGTCTTTCTGGGCAGGTGATATAATAACAATAAAGTTCATTATGGTATCAGTTTTATAGATCACGTGACAGTATGATTCAAATGAAAATAAAATTTTCATAGATATTACTGGTAACATCTTTCTTAATAGTATTTTCTAATGCTTTTCTTGATATTTTTTTCCTAGGACTAAATCCATGTAATTGATCTTTCTTGTTGTTTTTCATGTAGCATTATGTTTTGTGTGCAAACAGTATTTTAACTAATTTTTTGTCATTGCACCCTCTCCAATCATGTACTTTTTTTTAATGATTATGAGTATGTTTGAATAAAATTTATGAGTAGAAAAAATGAGATAACTTTATCTTTAAATTACAATTAGTCCATGTTTAGTAAAAACCTGTAATATTTATTTCTTTTAGGTATCTTATACTCATACGAAAGTTATATGTTATATTTAAACATTTTTTATTTTCATGTTATAGGATTCAGAAAGTTACAACCTAATAATAACTTTCCTGATTGAGAATATAACACGTAACTGTAAATATGCATTTTATTTTAATGTTGTTAACCCTTTACGTTTTTGTCAAACATGGTTAAATGTCTATATTTTTATATTGGTAAATGATGAATTTGTTCTTCAATTTTTTTTATGAAATAATTTAATTTAATTTCTTCTATCTTATGAAAACATGCTGATTATAAGAGAAGGGTGACTATTTATAATTATTTTAAAAAAAGGATGTTGAAATTTTTATAAATAAATATTTATAGTATAACGACTAAAATAAAGTAAAGACAGATAATAAAAGGGAAAAAATTTACTCAAACAAAGCAGACGTGACATCGAAGCTGCACAGTGAAGAGTAAAAAAAACATAGGAGTGTAAGAAATTAAAGAGTGCGTAGGGGCGCACAGCGGAACACTTTATCTGAAAGTGAAAACCCTAGGGTCAACCGTAGCGCCACAATCGCTCTCGCGCGTTTCGTTCGCCTTCGGCATCTTTGCAACAGGTAACTAGCAACTTGGATTTCAATCCCAATATGGCTTTCTGCTTCACTTCCTTATGTTAACATTTTTCTTTTTGGCCATGACAGGATCAGGTGCTCCTCCTTCACCATGGCGGGGACTGAAGCCAAAAAACCTTCGGCTAAGCAATCCGGTAATTCGCATTATTCATGCGTATTCGCATTTGTGTATCTGTATCTTCTTTCTTCTAATTGTGAGCCAACGAAGCCTTGCAGGTGGGAAGAAGAAGGAGGTGAAGAAGGAGACCGGCTTAGGTCTCACGCATCGGAAGGCGGAGAACTTCGGAGAGTGGTATTCTGAGGTATTTCGAGCCATTTAATGGCTTCTTTTTCTCGTTTTGTCCTGATCTGTGTTCGGTCAAAGCTGTTCGTTAATCCCGATCTAGTCTTGTTTCACTATTAACAATTTCGGCAGTGTGTAGTGTTGGTTGACTTTGGCTTTGGATTATTCTGACAGGTTGTTGTTAATGCTGAAATGATTGAATACTATGATATATCTGGTTGCTATATTTTGAGGCCTTGGTCAATGGCAATATGGGAGATCATGCAAGTGAGTTTCTTAATTCTTGTTTTGTTTTAGATGATGAGTGAGTGAATACATTTGTGTCGTGTCTGAAATTTGTTAGTGAATGAGTATTGGATTTCAAAATATGCATACGGCAGATTTGTTTCTTTTAGTCTTTCCATAGGTCAGAGTTGCTCTAATGTCTAAAATAATCTGCAGGAATTTTTCGATCCGGAAATAAAGAAAATGAAAATCAAGAACTGCTACTTCCCTTTGTTTGTGTCTCCTGGAGTTTTGCAAAAGGAGAAGGATCACGTTGAGGGTTTTGCCCCTGAGGTGAGAGTTTGTGAATTTGTTGGCCATGTAATGTTGATTAATCAAGGAGTTGTATTAATTTTTTTTTTAACTTCGGAATATTGTTCGTGAATATCGGGAAGATTGATTTAGTTGTATTTAGCATTCTTAAATCAAAGTTTTGTTCAGTAGTCTGGGACTTTCTTGATCTGGGGGGCATGCTATACACTGGATTGTGATGTACATGAAAAGAAAAGTAGTTTTGCGAAGTTTGTTTCGTTTAGCTAATGTCAGTTTCATGTGTTGAAATGGATATTTATTACGACTTGCAGTATGATTATCTATATAACTTCATTTCCTTCCAGAAGGACTATTTATTCTGAGAACATAAGTACTTGTCTGATTGTCTTACTCATGCATCAGGTTGCTTGGGTAACAAAGTCTGGGGAATCTGAATTAGAAATTCCTATTGCTATTCGTCCAACTAGTGAAACTGTCATGTATCCCTACTACTCTAAGTGGATAAGGGGACATCGTGACTTACCTTTGAAACTTAATCAGTGGTGTAATGTTGTTAGATGGGAGTTCAGCAATCCCACACCATTCATCAGGTAGTGAATAGTTTTTTCTTTTCTCCACCTTTTTTTCTTATGGGCCATGGTATATATTGATTTGTTGGCTGGTATTTATACAATAAACAATTTCAAACTTAAATTAGAGGCTTCAAATTTTGGAATACTCAGCCGCTGTATATCTCTTGCACTATTCCTTAAATTTTTGCTTGTTTAATTTGTGAATGGATGTTCCCCTAGTGGTGATTATGGTGAATTGGTCTTAGGGAGGCATGCTTCTAATTTATCTTTTGGTTTTTTATCTTAAATTTGCAAGAAATGGCATCTATTTTATGTTAAATATCTTATCATTTACATATAGAGGGTGAGCCTTGGTCTCTGACCAAGTGGTCATGTGTGAAGTCCAGGGAGCCTTATGCACTAGGTTTCTCTGTTAAACTGAGGGACTAGGTCAAATGACATTCACTTCTGTAAACCGAGGCAAGTTAGCTTTCTCCCAGATACACCAAGTGGGAGCCTTATGCACTAGGTCTCCCTTATTAAATATCAGATAGTTAATATTGTTTCACATACGTGCTGTCATGTAACCTAGTTCATAATTTTTAACTTCTTTCTGGTCTATTGCGTGGGGCTTATAAGAGTTCTGATTGCAGGAGTCGTGAGTTTCTTTGGCAAGAAGGGCACACTGCTTTTGCAACAAAGGAGGAGGCTGATGCAGAGGTATGGCACCAAACAGTTATTTTAGGAATTTTCCTTTTTGGTCACATTGTTCAACCTGCGTCAGTTGTCATCTTCTGTCCTTGCATACTTATTGAAGAGTTGTTAAGCCCTGCTCTCATCTTTTTCTATATAAGTTCCCTTTTAAATAAGATCTATAAACCATGTCACTATGTTCCCTTTCTTGGTGTTCTAATAGTAGATAAATTAGTTATGCATTTTCTTTTTGCTTCTGTTGCACACTATATGCACATTATTCTGTATTCTCCTCCACCTAAGCATGTAAATTTCCTATCTTTTAGATATTTTTCCCAAACTATTCTAAACTAGTACTTTTTCAGGTTCTTGACATTCTGGAATTATATAGGCGTATATATGAAGAGTATTTGGCAGTTCCTGTCATAAAGGGTAAGAAAAGTGAGCTTGAGAAGTTTGCTGGTGGGCTTTACACTACCAGTGTTGAGGTACACATCTGACATTCTTTGCATGATGTTATTTTAGTGGTGTAAGCTTTTTATAAAATTTTGATTTATTTTGCTAGGCATTTATTCCAAACACTGGCCGTGGTATACAAGGTGCAACTTCTCATTGTCTGGGCCAAAACTTTGCTAAAATGTTTGAGATAAACTTTGAAAATGAAAAGGGAGAGAAAGCAATGGTGTGGCAGAACTCATGGGCCTATAGTACTCGAACTGTAAGCTTTGATCTCTGGAATATACATGCATTGGAGGATTCCTCCACATCATTTTTGTATTTTAATTTTTTATTTTCTTACAGATTGGGGTCATGGTGATGGTTCATGGTGATGACAAGGGATTGGTACTGCCTCCTAAAGTAGCATCAGTACAAGTCATTGTGATTCCTGTGCCTTACAAAGATGCTAATACTCAAGGAATCTTTGATGCCTGTTCTGAAACTGTGAATACATTGTCTGAAGCTGGTATTCGTGCTGAGTCGGATTTTAGAGATAATTATTCCCCGGGATGGAAGTATTCTCACTGGGAAATGAAAGGTGTTCCTCTAAGAATTGAAATTGGGCCAAAAGATTTAGCAAATAAGCAGGTATTCAACTTTCTCCTCCTGTTACATCAATCCTTGTACATTGCTGGTTTTTCAGTGAACACCAAATAAGTCTCAGGATTTTGCATAGGTTCGTGCGGTTCGACGTGATAATGGAGCAAAGATAGACATCGCTAGTGCTGATTTGGCTGTTGAAATAAAAAAGTTGCTTGATAATATTCAGCAGAACTTGTTTGAGGTTGCAAAACAAAAACGAGATGAATGCATTCAAATCATACACACTTGGGATGATTTTGTGCAAGCTTTGAACCAAAGAAAAATGATCTTAGCTCCATGGTGTGATGAGGAGGTACGAATTGTGTTTTTCTCAAATATAATGTTCCTGGTGTCTGGATCTGATTTTATTTTCAATGAATTTCGTTGTTTGAGTTTTGGGGTAGTGTCACTCTTTTAATGAGGTCAATCACAGTTTATTGAAACTGTTATTACGGGTTAGTAAACCAATACTTTCTATTTTAAAACTTCCAGTCTTTTGGCTACTGTAGAAGGTCTTTTGTCATTGTAAGATTAGCGAAATATGAGCATTTGTCGGTGTCAACCTTAAAGAAGTTACACTTTATAATTTATTTCTAGCTTGCTCTTTGCTAGCTAGAATAACATCTTAAAATCCAAATAGAATTGAACTGCTCGTGTTATCAAATTATGTCCTCTTGAAGAACTGGTGTTGGTTTGATGTTATATAAGCTCCATTTTTTATTGTATATTTTTCATGGCATAGTTGTATTATGTGTAATAGTTTTTTTTATCTGTAATGCTTCAGGAGGTGGAGGCGGATGTCAAAGCAAGAACAAAGGGTGAGATGGGAGCAGCCAAAACTCTTTGCAGCCCCTTTGATCAGCCAGAACTCCCAGAAGGTATAATCTTGTCCTTATGCAGGTGTTATTATTTTTTAATGCAACAGTGTTTGAAAACTATAAGCAGACTCTGATTCTGTATGAATTCACTATCTACTAATGTTTTATGTCTGTTATGTAATATCATCACGATTAATATTTGTGTTGCTTATTTATCGTGGTTGGTTTACAGGCACCAAGTGCTTTGCGTCTGGAAAGCCTGCAACAAAGTGGACATACTGGGGCAGAAGTTACTAGCCTACTGGCTCTTTCGTGGTATTATATGAAGCTAGTTTATCATTTAATGGTTCCTTGTACTGATTTGTGGATCACACAATTAGTTTTGTTTTCTTGGTTATCTTTTCAACAGATAGTTTTACTTTGATTTTTATATGGCACAATATTTATTTTGGTTTAAAGAATGAGTGTTACTTTTGTTGTCGTTCAATTATTATTGGGGGCATATTGGGCTCTTCGTTGGGATGACTCAATTATTTTGGCATAAAATGATACTCAATTATACACTTCAGTTGCGGCAGGTTTGTATGAAATGGGACGGAATATTTATTGAACAGATTGTATAATGACGAGGAAGAAAGTAATGGATGTTCGACCGTTTAAAGAGGTTTTGTAAGCACATTTATGCTAAAAAAATATACTAATAATTGAATTATTAAGTTATATGATGTAGTGAGCTGGAATTTACTATTTAAATGAGGATATATTGTCTCGTAGGATCATTATTAATATCTTGATGTAATACCCTCCTAAAAGTTCAATTATTAGGTTGTATGATGTGGTGAGCTGGAATTGACTATTGACATCCCTACATGTGGTTAATTTCTAGTCTGCTAGTTATCGTTTCAAGCTTCGGTCCTTACTGAGATTAAAATAACAGTTTAAAGATATAACGAAAATGTGAAGTGAAATTTATATTATGTATTTGAAGGTAAATAAAAAATGCATGTAGATGGCAACAGTTTTATGATGAAGAAACCACCCTACATTTTTTCTACATAACACAACCTATAAATACCCCCATGACATGATAACCTTGACTATAGGCATGCATTACTCATACATAATTTTGTTCCTGAGTGTTAAGAGTCTTTACGGGCACGTCTTTCCCTACTTCAACACGTGAAAGAAATTTCTTTGAAGTTTAAGCTAAGAAAACTCTTACTTAAAAACTCACACAGTGAAAAACACTTCTGTAAAATATAGACATTTCTTCTTGCTATAAATTTCTCCATATCTATGTTTGTACATCTCATTGTGCTATGTTCTCAAAAACTACTTTGCACGTCAAACATCCCATTTCAATTTGGCCATGTAACAGTTTAATTCATTGTGTGATAGGCTGAAATAATAAATGTAAAATGAAATGCAGGCAACTCATTTCCTTGCATGTATTTTATTATTATTGCATGCATTTATACAGTTTTTTTTTTTACATAAATTTTATCAAAATTTAACTTCATTTCTTACATCATGATAAATCCCTTTAATGGCTTGAACATAAATCTAACCAAAATTTATAAAATGACATTGTACTAAATAAATATAAAAGAACCTCTGCAAACATACCTGTAAATAGACCAACATATGCGGTGGTTGTTCTGTGTCCGTCATACATTGCATGTGGTTTGGTAGGGTTGTCTGCGGGTTTAAATGAAAATGTTAAAAACATCTGAAAAAAAAACTAAAAAACTAGAAAATTATATAAAAAACCAACAATGAATAACTCACATATTCAAACATATCAAATGGTTTCAACTATCTTAATTATGTTGCCAAAAGCATTTAATAAGTTTTATTCTTAAACTGTTGTGCTGGTTAAAATAGGTTGATACATTAACTCCAAACCAAACGACTTTGACCCGAAAGAAAAGTGAAGTTGTATACACCGATATTCATACGAGCTCATTCCAATTGGTTTCAGTCTTCACAGAATGTAAATAAAAAACCACAGTTCACAGATCATAACCCAAATTTCACAAGGAATCAAGTGAAAGCTTCATTGTATTTTGCTGCTTTTATCACGAAAACCGAACTAATGAATATAGTCAGAGTCAAATCCAATGTCTGCAATTTTGAACACAGCAAGAAGAAGTTTTCTTGTAATGTGGATGAAGGCTCTTTATTATTTGTGTCAAACATCAAGGACATTTCTTTATACATCTAAACATAGCAGATTATTTGTCAGCCATCTCGGGTTACAGTCAGAAGCTGCAAGTACAGAAATCCAACATAACTTTGGATATAAATAATTAATGTCTCTTCAGGACTGAATAAAAACACCGGAACAAGACATTTATTACTTCTGTTATCGCAACAGTAGTTGCATATGTTCTGTGCTTTATGTTTTCCTAACTTGGTCCTCCTCACACAGCAAAAATAAATGCAGTGCAACCAATATGCTATCAAAATTACGTACGAGTACTTGTATATGCAGTGTTCAAATTTGAATGGTGATTAATAACTAAAATATTTAACTTTGTCTTCATCACTTTTAGGAATAGATTTATAGGGATGTATTTTGCATGTTATGAAAAAATGATTTTAAAATCAACCGTTCAATCAATATCTTTTACATGTTTTAAATCAAAATAAATTTAATCATTTAGATCAATTTTTCTTACTCAAAATGTCTTGTCCTTCCACTAAAACACTATATATAAGGATTAGAGACCTAAAAACTGAATTATCTGAAAATATTTAATTTAACTATAATTTTATTTATATATTATTACATATAATTTTTTAAAAGTTGTATATATGTAAGAAAAATCATTTTATTCATCACACACAATTTTTGGCTTTGAGGGTAATCATGAATAAAGTGCCTACAAAGATAAATCTGAGGAGGAGAGGTGTATAATTAACTGATGTTTCTTGTGTATTTTGTGGGCTAGAAGAAGAGACTAATACACACTTATTCCTCACTTACAATGTAACAAAAAAGATTTGGAACATGTGTAACAGGTGGGTGGAAGTGAGTACGGCACTTCATAATCAACTTATAGCTCATTTCCAACAATTTGATGTATTGACCCTTAATAGTAAGGGAAATAAGTTATGGAAGGGTGTTTGGGTTTCAATTATAAGGAACATATGGGATCATAGGAATAAAATTGTGTTTAGGCAAGGGAAAGTAGATGTAGAAGAAATATTTACTATGACACAATTAAATGTTTGTGCTTGGATAAAGTATAAAATTGATAAGGTTAATTTCTCTTATTCAGACTGGATTCTTTGTCCAATTCAGTGTATCCATTCTGTTATTTAGAAACATAATCACAACCATAATGCCTATGAGGAAGCAAGAAATGTGATTCAGGTGCTTCGTCTTTTCTCAAGACATCCTAACCATGTCAGGTTTTTAGTCTGGTGCTCGTTTTGTCTGTGCAGGAAATCAGGGAAGATTTGTCTCATGCAACCCTTATCATATTTAGAGGCAACTTGGAAATACCAAGATCAAATGCAGAACAAATGTGTATCATTAAATGAATATTAAGGATTGAACAATGTATTATGAATTTGTTAGAGTATGATGTTTGACTACAAATCCAAACTTTAGATCTGATGTAGCTTTGTAATCACTCTGTATAAAGAATTAACTGAATTTTGTTAAGTTTAAATATACGATGTTTACAATAAATAAATACTTTTATAATAAAAAAACACAATCAAAAAATTTATAATCTTTTATATATATATATATATATAATTCTTTGCTGATAAAAAAAAAAAAAAACACACTAGCTATCATAATTTTTGTAATTCATCGAAAGATATAAATCGTTGATGGATATGGATCATCTGTACCTCTGTAACCTGATATGATCTCTTCTCTCAAGAAAATACTATTTTCATACGACAAGTTTTCTCCACGATACGACAAAAATTTCCCCTTAGATACGACAAGATTTTACCTTTGCTTTATTAGATCATTAGTGTGCAGTGTGGTAATGTCCATCAAAAGCTAGCTGTGATTCTGTAACATTTTCAGAAGTGAGGAAGAATTAATGAAAATATATATTATGCGAGAAGACAAATGTCTTTGGATCCAAGTACCCTCATTGAAATTCTTTACTTAATTATTAGTATAATCAAAATAATTAAGACTAATAAATTAATTAACACATTCATGAATAACTAATAACTTTTTATATCATATTTTTAGTATAAAATATTTATAAAATTGTTATATTGTTTTTTTCATTACACAATTACTTTTACTTATTTCTATGTTAATTTAGTCTATGAGAGTAAATAATTATTTTCACTTATATTTATTCAATAATAAAATTTAAAGCAATAATGTACAAGTAATTATTCTCTTCTGAACCGTTTGTCGTTCAGTGTAAAAATACGACAACGATTAAGTTAGAATACACCGCTTCGATAACAATTAGGTTAAAATAGGTTAAAATATGCCACTTCGTGATGTAACCTTACAATGATAATAATACAATAAATAGTTAATAGTTATATCATTGTATGACTCAAAAGGTATCACACAGATAAAATGACCTTGTCAAAATGTTTGTTTAATACTGCAGAAGTATTAAAAGAATAAAATTTAACACATGGGTGGATAAAAACCACAAAAGAATCAAACAAACATTTAAATGATAAAATCCATAGATTAATAAGAAGAGGAAAAAATCATTTAATAAAATTGAAATTATGTTTAAGTGAATTCTTAGAATAATTTAACTATTTTCTGGGATCTTACTACTGAAATTTAAATTTTATATATTAAACAATTTTTTAGACATTGAATTGTTTCAGTTGCTTTCACAAATGCACAAATTTGAACAGAAGTTAATGGTGGTTTAATGTAATTCTTAATTATTATAATTCTAAGTCCAATTCATATCCTATCATGATTTCAAGATATATCTAATTATCTATGTTGCAAAACCTCAGGCATTGGATTTCAGACATGATTGGAATATGTCGGATTTTGGTTAATTTTGTCATTAATCAGAGTAACAACACATGTAATGTGTATCTCAGTCAAATCTTAAGTAACAAATTACGCAAAGCACAAACACTATACTAAGACTAATGATGTTGCACAAAACATGTTGAGTACTAGTGTTATTATTTTTTTTTTCTTTACATAATACAAGGAACCACAATCAACTTTATAGGGGAAGGTAAGTTCATGCAAATAATATTAAATACACCTAGTTATGCTACCATGCAAAACTTTGTTCAATTTTACAGTCAGAGTTTAGCATATAAAAGATAAATGAACTCCCCTATTATTCCAAAACCCATTATAATGTATCCACAATTTACTTAATTTTAAGGAATTAAATATTAAACAATTACTTATTAAAAGATTATTCCCAATAAAGAAATTATTTTTGGTTAATTTTTCAACTATATAAACATCTTATCTTAAGAATGAGACGGTAACTCTGTCGTCATTTATGTTAGGTTTAATTAATTATATTGTTATAAGGTAAAGGAATATAAAATGTATTTTTAAGCATAACTGCCATCATCATATACCATACATTAAAGAATAGGGATCAGGCCAATTATAGAATAGTTTTCAACAACAACAATAACCTAATGCACAAGTTGGCATTATGATAATGGTCTTCTAATATTAAAAACTATTTTAGTCAACTGTCTAGAAAATGAATTGTTAAGAGTTAATTAATGGAAAATGAGATCTAAAGGAACCCTTTATTGTCATTCAGTGAGAGGTGTTTCTTTCAAGACTAAGCTCTAATCAGTGAGAAAGATATTTTTAGTTCTACGTTGAATGAATGTATGTTTGTGAATTCTTTGATCAGTTATTTATTATCATTATTAGTGCATAATGCTTTGCTTGTTGTGTGGAATAAAATCATGTCAATTTAGATAGGGTTTGATTTATTTGGCATAGGATACCTGACTTTGGAAACCTTAACTTTTCACATGCCAGAGGGTGAAACATAGGCCTTTGTGTCTCTGATATTGTCTGTTCTAGGACCCTGTCTCCTTCTTTTTAGACATATATATTTTTAATACATCGATCAATATGTATAGTTGGTTGAAGAAATAGTTCACTGTCAATTTTTCTTTATTTTTTTTTACCTTTTTAAGATGATTTATTTGGAGGAAAAAGAAGATCAATGTTAGTTGTTACCTTGTGTGAAGCTCAAAGTTGTATCAAAAACTAAATAAATAAATGAAAATATGAGATGCATAGATGACTAGATTACAGCTCTAGTGAATTTGTTTGTTGCGGAAGGAAAAATTGTTGCATATCGTTTTCTTGACTCAAATTGATCAACAAACGAAGAACTCCATTTCGGTCCAATCGCATTATAAAGTTCAATTTTACATCAGTACTTTTATTTTAAAATTAACACTCTCATTGGAATAATTATTTATTTTATACTTTCAACTAATAACAATTTTAAACATGTATCATATATTAAAACATATGATCTTCGAGAAGTGTTTGTGTATTTTTTTACCTTAGGAATCATCAGAACCTTTGGATTGATGTATAAGTATTAATCAGAGGTTGCATGATGATGATGACCGAAGGAAAAATTCACAGTGATATTACTCAATCAGTTTAGGTTTTTTTATCATATCATCAATGAAAAATAATTTGTATATTTTATTATGAAGTGGAATTACATAAAAACAGAAAAAGAGCACAATCTAAAGAAATAACATTACATAAAGATGAATGCAAAATAAATAAATAGACATGTTTATAATTGAATATAGGCAGTACAAAAAAAAAATAATGGATTAGAAAGTGACACCGGTGGTTGTTATCCTAAATTAAAATTACTGCACTCACTCATGAATGGAGATGCCTAAGAAAGATGAAACAGACGAAATCCCTCATCTGTACGAACACAATTCACAAAATCAACCAGTATTGGGTCTGTTTTGTATTATTACCATTATTACTAATTATTATTATTTTTATTTTGGTGAAATTAATATGTATGATTATGCTACAAGGTTTGTGGTTCCGTGACATTGACAGCAGCAACACTTCCCCATGCTCAAACACACACTGGTTTTGCTTTTTATGGTTAAAAATCTGTCCCCTCCAATTCTTTCTTTCCTCTGCTTTCATCCTTCAGGTACACATTTTACCATCACCCTTCATTTCTTTGTCACAAATCACACACTTGGAAAAGATAGAATAACTAAGTTAACCACTTTTTAGTGTTTTAATATAATTATTATTATGTTGACTGGTATAAGAAACACAGAACAGAACAAATGATTAGAAGTATGAAGTGGTTAAAGATAAAACATAGTAAGTATGATTAAAAATGTTGACCGGAAGGGACGGAGTTTACGAAATTGAATTGGGTTGGGGTTAGGATGAAACGAAGTATTGTGAATTGTCACGAGCTACACACAGTGAGGGAAGTGGAACAGTAAAGTGAAGCTAGAAGACTACATGCAAACCTAAATTATGAGGAAAGCTGTTACCTTAGCAGTTGGCGCTGTCTGAAGTTGTCTGTGTCTGTGTGTATTGGAAGTCACTGTCTCCGCTTTAGAAATAGAACCGGTTATTCGCAATACAAAAGCAAAATAAGATACCACTCCTGTGATTAACGAGTTCATCACCATTTGAGTTTCTCTTTCTTCACCCTTCTGGAGAGAGAGTTTGGAGGACTTGAAGAAGCGTAGGGTGGGGGGGTCCTACTGCTTATTGTTTGGAGGGCAGTAACAGTCTCTGTCAATGATTTTTACTTGGGTGGTGACTCTCATTTCAATGACCCACCCGATCAATATCACACTTGCTTGTTGCTGGGGTGGGGATTTTAATCAATGAACCAAACCTCCTCCTCTTCACATTTGCTCATTTCACCCTTTCTTTTCTCTCTCGCTCTTTTTCATCACTCCCAGTTAGAGTTTGAACATAAAGGGAAACCTGGATCTCACTAACATGACCACACCTTCAACAGTAAGTTCTCTATCATTACTTCCTTCCACACTTCCCCATCCCCTCACAAACTTAATACTGGATGGAGTAAGATCCACACCTCAAATCTTTTTCAGAGTAACACTGCTTTCATTTCATCACCCACCCACTGTTCATCTTCTTTTATACTTTCTGCCACTGGGTCATTGGTTTTTCACTTTTGCTTCCTCTTTCTGTCTTTAATTTAAATTTAAACATCTATTTGGGTTATTAACTGTGGAGAAAATGCAGCTGGTGATCTGAGGAGATTTTCAACTCCTCCAAGTTCAATTGCGTGTTGCTGTTTCTAGATCCTACCTGAATTTCATAACTTTTTTTTGGTCTTCTCAGTTGAGGCTGAGAAGAAGCGTGTGAATTGCTGTTGTTCTTCATGGTTTAATAAAATTGATGAAATGGGAAAGTTACTGGCATTCTCACTGATGTGAATGTTTCTCTTGCAGCTCGCGGAAGTGGTTCTGGTACTTGCATTGCTCAGTTGCAGCCCGGGAATAGTATGGGGCAACACACTTTGCCAACAGACAAACGACGAGGTTCGACCTCACAGCGTCAGCATCACCGAATTTGGAGCAGTTGGCGATGGGGTCACTCTCAACACAAAAGCATTTCAAAATGCCATCTTCTACCTGAATTCCTTTGCTGACAAAGGTGGAGCCAAGCTTTTTGTCCCGGCTGGTCGGTGGTTAACCGGTAGTTTTGATCTCATCAGTCATCTCACTTTGTGGTTGGACAAGGATGCAGTAATTCTCGGATCAACGGTAAGTCACTCTCTGTAAATACTGCAGGACAAAACAGGAAGTTTAATATAGCTGCTTACCTGGCTTGTCTCAGTTTTTTTTTTTTTTTTTTTTTTTAAAAATAGAAGAACACTTTGAGCATAGTCTTCTTATTCTTACTTGGCAGTGGTGTGCTCTTGTAAGTAATTTGCCATTCAATGCATGGATTGTATTTTAACTTCTAAAAAATTCGGCTTACTTTAGTTGAATTTTAAACACTGGGTTAAAGTTCTACAAACTTGATGGTGTAATGTGTTCAGACATTCACCGATAATCTTCTCTATAACTCATGCATAAAGTGATTTGTAGTTCCAATTTTCACATGCATGTCCCGTTTGTTACAGAACCCTGAAGATTGGCCAGTGGTTGATCCTCTACCGTCGTATGGAAGAGGAAGAGAGTTGCCAGGAAGAAGGCATAAAAGTCTCATTTATGGGCGCAATTTGACTGATGTGATCATAACAGGTTAGTAACATTCAACACAATTATTATATTCTCAATACATAAATTATTATATTGATATTTTCAATGTATCAATGAAGGTAACAATGGAACTATCGATGGTCAAGGGAGTATCTGGTGGAGCATGTTTAGGAACAAAACTCTGGATTATACACGTCCCCATTTGATAGAATTGATGAACTCAACCGGGGTCCTCATTTCAAATTTGACCTTCCTGAATTCTCCATTTTGGACAGTCCATCCTGTGTATTGCAGGTTTGTCCTCCACTGAAGGATTGAGTTTGTATCTTATTCCTCGTTTTCCATAGTTCAAGTACTTTCATTGCATTTTTAAAACTGCGCAATAGTGGAGCTTTCATGATTAGAGGCAGATTTGAGACTGTTTTTCTGGATGAACAGCCATGTTACAGTTCAGAAAGTGGCGATCTTTGCTCCTCTTGATTCTCCAAATACTGATGGGATTGATCCGGGTAAACTTTCTCTCTTTAGTCTGGAATGCCATAATATTCTGTAATTGACTATTACCAAATCTTCTACCTTAATTTTTACAAAAATATCCACTGTTTGACGTTGTCTTGGTGTGGTATCAAGCTTCTGTCATAAAATGTTTTGAAGTAAAACTCACTTCCTCACTTCCTCACAATTATTTTCCTTTAGAAGACTTAGTAGATTCTGACACAGATACCTTAAAAATGTGTCCAGATTCTTCTGACAACGTTTGCATTGAGGACTGTTACATAAGCACTGGTGATGATCTGATTGCGATCAAGAGCGGGTGGGATGAGTATGGCATTGCATACGATCGCCCGTGCACAAACATTATCATCCACAGGCTTGTTGGTAAAACTCAAACGAGTGCAGGGATTGCAATAGGGAGTGAGATGTCTGGTGGTGTATCTGAAGTTCATGTAGAAGATGTTCAATTCTACGATTCACATACAGCAATCAGAATAAAGACTTCTCCTGGAAGGGGTGGTTATGTCAGAAACATCTATGTCTCAAACGTGACCTTGACTAATGTAGATATTGCTATTAGGTTCACTGGTTTATATGGGGAACATCCAGATGATGGTTATGACCCAAATGCTATGCCTGTAATAGAAAAGATTACAATAAAGGATGTGGTGGGAGAGAATATCAAAAGTGCAGGTCTTATAGAGGGTATAGAAGGTGACAATTTTGTGAACGTTTGCCTATCAAACATTGTCCTTAATGTGAGCTCAAACCATCCATGGAACTGCTCCTATGTTAAAGGATATTCCGACTTGGTTCTGCCAGAAGCTTGTGAGCCTCTCAAAGAAAGAATATTCCCAGAGCATTGTTCAGATTGTTACTATATGTCAAATCAAATTCAGAGTTCGAAAAGCCAAAACAGAGGTGCTTGGTTTATGTCTTGGTAAATTGTGGAGTTTATAGCAGCAATATTGTGCTACTAAAGCTCACTTTATAGCTGAAATTTGATTGGTGCATTTTTGCAGCAGGGCAAAGAAACTTGAGGTGACATAAGAGGTTGTGTAGAGTTGCCGAACTGTGATTTTGCATCTTGAGAAAGTTACCGAGAAATGATTGCTTTTTGTAGCTTGTGTGCAGTGACAAATAATTGAGTGGTTTATCAGAAATAGGAAGTTGGATGAGTTCATGTCTTGTTTTCTCTAGCCACTATGGCTTTGGAAAGAAAATTACAAAGTCTTGTGTTTCAGTTTATTCCAAGGGAAAGAGTGTTTTTGGCTGTTGATAGAGGTGAGATATGGTTACTCTGACATACTTCCCTTTTGCCAAAAATGTGATCCCGCGTAGGAGATTTTGCAGTTGTACTAGACAGGTCTTTCGTAGTTTTACATCTCTTTTGTTTCAATAAGGAATCCAATAAATCAACTTCCTACCAAGCTAAATTTACTCAATTAAATTCATCTTCTTCTGCACTCGCTTCAACAATGTTACTGTTTTCTCGTTTATTTTCATTTCTCTTTTAGCCTGTTACATAATCATCTCCATATACAATCAAAATCGAGAATTTTTTTTTCCTCTGGAAAATAAAGCAAAAACATGGGTAATAAGAATTTTGACTTGTTTGTACTTTTTATTGTTGAAGTAATGAATTACTATTCATTATAATGAGAATAAGAGTTTGGGTATATCAAAATTCGTGGACTTTTATAAGTGGGTATGTATTCTTTTGTCTTGTTTAAGTAACATATCCTGCATTTATTAACTTTCAATAGTACATTAATTTTAATATTGCTCAAGTTATAATTGAGATATTGTTTGAAATTAAATTTGCCTCCTTTAGTTATTTGGTATCTCTTACATTATTTATATAGTTCTCTCGTGAAATAATGAATTATATTATTTTTTAACATCTTAGCAATGAATATCAGTATATGAATGTCTTCTATTTTAAACTAATTTCCTTGTTATTTTCTTCAAACTTAAATAAAAATTAATGCATTGATTTTTATTTTTTTTCATTTGGCACACATCTGAAAACAAGGACAAAGAAAAGAAGACCAATCTAATAATATATGGGTTCATCCTATGTCCCGCAAGATTAAGGAAGATGTGTTGCCTTGACATCGTTCATAAAAAATCATTTTTTAATAAAACAAGATATATAGTACATTATTCATTTGTTGTCAAAATATTAGTTATTAAATTCAAAAAATCAAATTGATATCTCTGGAATAATTATTTAGTAATTTAATATGTCTTTAATTATTTCACGCGTTACTCGTGGGGTATACATGGCAGCTAAAAAAGTGGCCTAATTCTGACCGAATCCTTTTTTTTATTCCTCATTTTAAAAAATAGCACAATAATCTCAATGGACCTTGACCCTTTCAAGCTTTCGGGCTAGAGCTATTTAGTTTCAGTTTTAACTATTTACACTCCCCATTTTTTCTTCGTACCTCATTTTCATCCGTGTACTCCTTGCATACTACACCAACCCCTTTATATTTTACTCTCTCAATTTTGTGAAATGTTTCTGGTATCATAAAGATTCAATTAAAGTATTTTGTTTGTCGTCAATTTTACTCCTTATTTTTCTCAAGCATTTGATTTGAAATACCTCCTTATAGAAAAAAAAGATAAAAAGAAAAATGGTACGAGTCTTCCCTCTTTTGTTCCCTCTAATTGGTCTCTAAGGCCCAAATTTTGTCGTAGGTCTTACTGTATCTCTTGAAGAACAACAAAGATTGAAAAAGAAAAGAAAAGAAATGCAAAATGTCATAATTGGGTCACGTAATTTGTGGAACCTGTACGAACCAGTATATTATTTTGTTCTTGTACTTGCTTATTTTTGTGTTCAAAATAACTTATTTTTTCATATACGTTTTTTTTATTGTTGTTTCATACAGACATTTATAAAAGAATGTTTGACGATGAAAAAGCGTTTAGCTAAAATTTTCTATAGTGATTAATTATATAAAAATATGGGTAAACATTGTATACAGTAGTGAATTTTGACCGATAACATGAAATCAAAATAATTTACTCAAATCTAAATATAATATTAATGATTAACTTTTATATAAAGTTACTAAAATTAATTTTCTATCCATTCTAAAGTAGCGTGACTGAACTTTTATTTTTCTTATACATAATATAAATCACTGTAATAAAATGTTTATTTATCAACTAATTTTAATAATCAAAAGTTGTTAGTCACTATAGTGATCAATTTTGATATCAATTCACAAAATAAAAAATTATTGGTTACTAAAATAATCACTATTATGAATAAACAATTATAATTTATCATTAAATTAGTCTTTAAAATTAGTTAAAATAATTTTGATTACTAGAAAAAATTGGTCACTAAAAATTAGCTATCAAAATAATTTTGTTTCTAAATTGATCTCTAATTAATTACTAATAATTTAGTAACTAATTATATTTTTTATTTATAATAGTAACTATTTTAGTAACAAATAAATTTTATTTTTAAAATTGATATCTAAATTTATGACTATAAAGTATTTTCTTATAAGGAATAAATAATATAAAACAACTATATTCACACGCTTTCAGATTTTGTTTCCAAAGAAAAAAACTTTAAAAACAGTAGATCCGACACCAAGAGAAGAAAGGTGAGACTACCCTTAAAGGCTCCATCTTTTATTTTACATAAATTAATGAAAAGACAAAAACTCTCATATTAGAAGATAAATAAATAAATAAGTGCATATTAAAGTGGATTTTTTTTAATCAGCGCATATTAAGGTAAAATAATTAATGTTTCTTATAACATGTGAGGTTTTAGATAAATTTATTTAAACATGACAGTGGTTTGATAAGATTGAAAAAATCTTAGGTTAACATTCAAACATTGATAAAATTTGGACTTGACTTTTGATTGTAAATAAGAAGTGACAATCCACTCCAATCGAAAAGTAAGCAGTCAAAAAATGGGACGCATAAAAGGTGACTCAATTTTTCTTAGATAGGTTAAGAAATCAACAAAAAACATTTTATGATTAATACATATATGTCAACTAAATTAAGTAAAAAAAAAGTGTCGTTATTTAATTGTCACGGAAGTTGATTCAATTTATTTATTCTTTAATCGGACTATGAAGAGTGAGGATGAGAGATGTGAATGGAGCGGGTAGGGTACGGGTAGTAGCTTATCCGTACCTTATCCGTTGGATAAATATTTGTTTTGTACTCATACTTATATCTGTCGGTATCCATTATGTCGGTACCCGCATTATTTTTTAATATCCACAGGTACTCGAGGGTATTTACAAAAAAATAAAAATAAATATTTAACAACATATTTTAATCGTAAATTCAAATAAAATATAATACATAACATTCAAAAATTTTAAACAAAGTCCAAATAACCCATTTAAATAATGTTGAATGATAGTCTACAAAAAATGAATTATTTTTAAAACTAATTGATAAAAAAAACAACTCATTCAAAATCAATATATTAATATTTTAATTATGTTTTTTTTTAATTTAAATTAAAGCATAACGGGTACGGGTATCCACGGGTATGGATACTATGATACTGTAACCGCCCCGTTAACATGCGGATATTAAAAATATCCATATACTCGTTACTTGCGGATATTCATTTACAATATTCATTTCTTACTCTTTACGAATTTTATTCATGAATATCCATAAATATCCGTGAGTACGAATTTTTTTACATCCCGAAGATGAATAAAATAAGGTATAAATACTGATTTGGTACCCAAACTTGTTCGGAATGTTCAATTTGGTACCCGAACTTTAGGAATGTTCAATTTAGTACCCAAACTTTTTAAACAGGTTTATTTTAGTACCTTCCGTTAAACACTGTTTAACGCCGTTTGGCTTCTGTTGAGCTGACATTGTGCAGCAGATACGTGACAGAATTAAAGGTTGACTTGGATCCCTATTTATTTGTGATCAAATTAAAGTGCCCCTTTTTGTGAAGATTGACCTAATTTTTCGTTTTCTCTTCTGCTTTTTCTGAGACATTGAAGAAATGTCAAGGGATCAATCATCTTCTTCTTGCTCTCACAATTCACGGATGATACGAAATCAGAACTCATCCTATAATAGTGGTGGCTGTAGAGGCTTGAGTGAAGCATCCACATGCAATTGGGAAGTGGCAGCTGTGCTGAGAACAGTTAGAATGAGATAGTAATGGCAGCAGCATTTACGAGTATGGTGTGGGAAAGGTAGCTATCTCCAGATCCAATATCTCTGATTTCAATACCTAATTTTAATACTATTATACTCGTACGTGCTATGCTACTCATACCTGTTTCTTCCCATTTGCATTTCTCGTTGACTATTGTCACAAACTTTCGTTTTATTATCACACCCACGCATGAATGCAGGATATGCTTTCGGGATCTTCAACAATTTCACACTTCCATCAATTAATGAACCTGCATGTTTCCTATATGTTTTAAGAGGTACACTACACAATAAACTAAACTTTTCTTCTTCCAAAACAATGCTATATACTATTAATAGGACAACTGCCATTAACCGGAACAGATAATGCTTTAAAAACTTTAAAGTCTCAATTTCCAATAATTAAATTTCATTCAGTTAAATTACTCAAATATGTCCTATTTTCATATGGTGGTTTTAAATTAAAATTGCATTTCCATAAAAGGTAGGACATTCTTTATCTCAAACCTAAATTCTTATATGAGAAAGAATATTTAATCTTGGAAGCAATGATTTTCAGGATCTTACTTCTCTTTCCTTTGTGATACTATATATACTTTTGGATCAAAATAATATACTTAAGTTAATGTTCAGTGTCCATGAACAACTATTAGAATACATTCTTCACGTGTTTGCAAGTAATGTGAAAATTTCTCTTCCTCTAACATAACATTACCTTGAATTTAACTTAATTGAATGTGAATAAATATATCAAACACATACATCATCATTATCAAATTACCATGAAGTGCTTATAAAATAATATGTAGTGAAGACACATAAAAGAAGAAGGCATTAAAATGTCTTAAAAGAAGTACATTGAATGAATAGCCTTGAATTAAACACACACACCAACGAGTTATTTGTAACTTAATTAAGTCTATGCATATTATTCTAAAATAAGTGTGTTCAGAAATAAACTAATTTTAAGAAATTCACTTTAAGAAAAAGTTAAGAAGCAAAGGATTTCTATTATGTGAAAACCGATTTAAAAAATCACACAGAAATTAAACTAAAAATGTCAGGTTTATCAAAAAATCATATCCGGAAAATTGATTATTTCTTCACAGTTCATAAGTTTCCATCGATTTCAACTCTTGCATGGTATCGAAAAGATCAACATGGATGCTCCTGCAAGTCCAAGTGATAAGGTTCAAACTATTTGTTGATAGAGAGTCATGCATTCAGAAGCAGAAGTGACTGTTAATCTCTTTCTCATATAAAATAAATAAAAACAACCACGTGAATCTTCTCTTTTTTTTTTTTTCTGTATATACATATACTCTATTCAAATCACAAAGAACTTTTATTAGGTTTATGTAATTTGTTTTCTTTCTTCTAAAAAATACTTAAAGAAAGTTCATCTAAATAAAGAAGATATATAGTTTTTGAAAACTCAGAGACGAGGAAGCTAGTTGGTGGAGAAAGTAGTGCATGACTGAGGAAGCTGCGGTGACCCAATTGCACCAGTAGTTCCATTGCTGTTACCATCACCGCCTCTAGGTACTCCAATGATTGAGGAGATTGCTGCTGCCAAAGCTGCAGTGAAGTTTGGATCCGAAGCAATGGCTGCACTAACCGATTCGACCATAGATGAAGGTTGTCGTGGATGAAGTAGGGGTGATGCCACAGGTGGAAGCTTCTGTGAGAAGAACAAGGGGTGGCCTAGAAGGTGGTGACCACCGGAAGCATGCAGTGGGAGAGGGAACGTGGTGGCATGGGGTGGTAGGCGGTGGAGGTGCATGGCGCTGGTGTTTTGGGTCAGGTCGAGAGTAATGGTTGGGAATGGTGCTGAAGCTGATAGGGTTGCCATTGAAGCGTAGGGAAGTGAAGAGTAATATCCTGCAGAGTTTGTGAGGGCTTCCTTGCTGGCGGTTGAACCTGAGAGGAGCATGGCGGCGGCTGCTGACGTGGTACTTGCCATGGCAGTGGCAGCTGGTGGCAGAGGGTGGTTGTGATTGCCTTCGTAGGTTGTTATCAACACCGTCTTGTCTTCTACGCATCTCTGCACCTGCCCAATATATCATAAATATTTTCATCAGTACACACTCACCACACAACTACCCTAGAGAATAACATGTTTGATATGAAAGAGGGAAAAATCGATGAAACTAAGAAAAAAAAATGATATTTTTGAAGAAGATGAATGCATACCTGTTTGCGCACTGGGCATCCTACAGCCATAGTGCAGCGATAGTAAGCACGAGGGCAAGGGTTACCCTTCGCCATTTTCTGTCCATATTTCCTCCACTGACAACCATCGCTGATCTGAAAATAAGATAACAGATTATCTTCCACTCCTATAAAAAAAAATAGAATAATATGTCGATAACCCTATATATTCATACTAGTGTATTGTTATATGAATTATTATATGAAGTAGTTGTTTTGATGGTCAAAATATTATTTTTCCGTAATAGAAAACAAGTTAAGTGTTTATTAAGCTAGTTTTAGTGCATATCTCATTTTAAGATTCCTCATTTTAGTGCCATAAGGGATCTAAGTGGAATGGTACCTTAAACCATAATGATTCTTAAAAAGACTAACTAAAATTAAGTACGAAAAAGAGTTTCTAAACTAAATACCAGTGGAGCTTCTGATCTGGCTCGTACGGAAACCCTGGCTTTCCTGAGAGGAACCTGATCCGCAGCAACTTGTTCTGCAGTTTTGGGTTGTTCTTCTAACCTGGATGAGCCCCAGCTCTGTGAGGAGGACCGGTCAAGAACATCTTCTGCAGCATCGGGACAAGCCTGTTTTCCGAGGTTCAGTTTAGTCAATTGAGGAGCCTCATCGTCATCTGTCTTTGACAATACCTCAACGTTGTTTGAGCGACAAACCGATACCTCACCATCAGTCTTTTCATCACAAACCGATGCTTCATTCACCACCTCTAACTTCCTGCATACTCCAGCTGGGTCCGCATTTTTTTGTTCCTTTGCTTCCGTATTCTGTAACACTTAATGTTTCAGTACTACGGAGTTTCACAATAAATTTTAACTGATGCTGTACAAATCCGTGTGTGTATGAATTTTGACAGTTATGAATTAGTACTTTGATTTTAACTGTAGGTGCAAGTATACGTGTCATCACGTGTGTGTGTAGTGTGTGTGAATTTCTTGAGTTATCGCTGGAGTGCATTATGTGCTTGTTATCTGCAGCTAGATAAGACTTTTCCTTCGTATGCGAGGGTCAAGTCAATTTTATCTGGAAGTACTTGTTGGTATTAATTGTCGCTTAGTTGAAATGGGAATTTCATATATAGTCTCAGCTCTGAACTGTGAAGGTCCTCTCAAAGGGGCAAAAAAAATAATGAGATTTGTTAAGGGTTATATTCATGACATTAATTAAATAGATAAAAAAGTATAAAGAATTTCAGAAAAAATAAATTAATAAGAAAAAAAGACAAATGTTTATCATATTTAAAATAAATAAAAATATTTAATTAAATATGATAAATACTTGGTAGCTGTCTGGAAAAACCCAAATAGTAATGATATATCATAATGTGTTTGAAGGAATGGATATTTTTATATGTACGCCTAATAGAAAGAGTTTGAAAAACGACAGTGAATGAAGATAACACGCTTTTCAAATTTAAGTGAGGCACGCTACCCTGTTTCTTCACTGACTAAAGAAAACAGAAAAAAAAATAGCACACACACACAACGAACAAACCATTTCGTTAGGGTTGAAAAAAAAAACTTAAAATTTAATCATGAGGTAAAAAAAGTGATCTTATGAAGATGAGAATACCCTTTTCAATCTATATGTTTGGTTTCGAAAGATAAAAGATGAATGAATCTAAGGTAGATAAATTAAATGCGGAAAATCTATGTATAATAAATCCACCTGAGGAAGCTTTTGTTTCTGCAGAGTGATGAATAACTGAGCTTGTAGTTGGGCATAGCTTCTGGTAATCTGGTCCAGCACAGTCCTCAACTTGCGATTCTCTTCCTGTAGTCTCCGCAATTGACTTTCAAGGGAACTCAGCTGAGAACAAAACAAATATGAATTATTTCAAACAAAAACCAACACATAACAAATAATCACACACAGCTTGATTTATAGTACTATCCATCCCTAAGGGTGTCATACAAACCTCAGCCTCATGATTTTCACCATTTTCTTCTTTTGTCACTCCGGTACTTGCACAAGTTAAATTGAGTCCGGTCTGAATATAGAAACATGAAAAGAAGTTAACGGAAAAGTGAGTTGCATTAAGTACACAGTGATGCAGAATTGAAGAAATCCATATAGGAAAAAAGCTCACGTTGACAGGTTGTGTTGGTGATCCTTGGCGATGAGTGTGATCTTGATGTCCAACATGGTTGTGATGATCATGGTTGATACGATTGGTGGTGTTGGTTTTATGAGTAGCCGGAGATGAAGGTGATGAGGAGAAGAAGTCCATTTCTTTGATGGGAGGATCGGCGTTGTGGGTTGCGTGATCCAAAGCGGGGTTGAGGAAGTCGCCGCCGGAGCTTAAGAAGGTCAATTCACGGTGGTGTCGGTTCTCCATGTGTTGAGTGAAATGCAGAGAGAGAGAGAGAAAAAAAAGAGAAGTTTGCGTTGCAGTGAGAGTAGTGAAAGAAATGGAATTAAGTGTGGCAATGCACCCCCTCCCTCCGTCCTTGGACCTTGAGGTAGGGGTCCCACAATAAATTTAATATGGAAAAAAGGTAATGTTGTAAAAGGTTCCAAGGGATTCACAACTCAGACGAGGGACCAGCCGTTTTTTCGCCACAATTGACGTCACCATAATTAAGCCTCCTAGGGTAGGGGGTTTACTTATAAGCCAGGCTTTTCATGTTACTAACCACAGTAAAAAAAAAAATGTTAATGAGACAGAAGAGAATTCAACCATGTTACTTGATTCTGTTTTACATATTTTAAAGGCTCAATCTTTCTAGAGTCGTCAACTTCCAATTTCAATCCTTAATTAAAAAATTAACTTCATAATTATATATGTATGTGTTATCTAAATTAACGGTGGTAAGATATGATGCAGAGGGTGTGGCAATAAAAAATGGAAAATAAGAGAGATATTTTATAGGGAGTTGAGAACGGCGTTAAGAATAACGGCGATTAGGGATGGGGGAGTGGATCCACGTGGGGTAGTCCCATAAGGTCAACCCAGTTGACGGCACGGCTCTTTGTATCGTCGACGGTAGTTGGAATGAGTGGGGCCCACAGGATTGGAAAACCTAATCCCACTGACTTTGAAGGCAACCACGACGTCATTGGGATCAACCATCCATCTCAATCGAGGTTTATTGAAGACCCAACCTTTGTATTCCTTCCTTCCTATTTTTTTAGGACAGCCTTCTATTTCTTTTTAAGTATAAATACCGATTTGGTACCCAAACTTTTTTGGAATGTTCATTTTGGTACTCGAACTTTCGAAATATTCAATTTAGTACCTAAACTTTTTAAACGGGTTAATTTTAGTACCTTCCGTTAAATACCATTTAACGCCGTTTGGGACCTGTTGAGCTGGCACAGTGGAACAGATACGTGGCAGAATCAGTGGGTGTGCACGTGGATTAAGATGTAAAAAAAAGGAATTAAGTAATAATTGTGTAAGTAAAAATTTTTGGTTCGTGTTTACTGAGTGAATTGGGGAAAATATTACGTTGAGAGAGAATTAGGGCACAACACATTAGAGAGAATTAGGGCACAACACATGAAATTGGGTGGAGAAGGAAAAATCAAGGCAGAAAGCAGAAAGCGGAAATTGGGATTGTGGTTCGACGATCGACGAAGAAGCAGGGAGATTGTGGTTCCGTTCGTTGGAGAGGGCGAAGTTGGGAAGAAGAAGGTTCGGCAGTGGAAGACGACGAAGGAGAATCTTTGGCAGTCGTGGAAGGTGAGTTTTCTTTTGCGCTTTTTGTCTTCGTGCTGATGAATGTGTGTTGATGAATGCGTGGTGTTGTTTTATATTTTCGAAGCTGTACTCGTTTTGGGGTTTGTATTATATTGCATAAATGTTGTGGG
>Ga0214544_1001081_pt1 | contig 54915 bp, 20 predicted proteins | sample CNSS3metaG_FD_160074 | JGI IMG/M metagenome (GOLD analysis project Ga0214544, IMG submission 160074) | Root nodule microbial communities from cowpea collected in UCLA plant growth center, Los Angeles, California, USA - CNSS3 | ecosystem: Host-associated > Plants > Roots > Nodule | place: USA...
TGACAAATGAAATAATTAAAAGAAATAAAAAATAGAATATATATATATATATATGGGTTACTTGATTAATTGTGAATATTTTAATAATTTAAACGAGAATGAAGATATGGCGGGGATGGGTATTATGGCGGGTATATGTACATCCCCATACCCATCCCCATACCCAACTGAAAAAGTCGGGAATTCCCCATACCCAGTCAATGCGGGATTCCCGTCAAAACGGGGACGGGTTCGGGCAATACCCACGAGGACGGATTTATTTGCCATCTCTAAGCGGAAGAGAGAAAAGATAAGATAATTTGGATTAACGAAAAAAAAATGGAAAGCAAAATAAAAGATTTATAAAACTTGTGAATGATTAAATCCATATAATAATAAATTAAAAAATAGTATACATATGAATAAAATAATAAAATAATCTTTATTTTTTATAAAATGATTTTAGTTATATTAAATTGTAGTTTTATTATTATTAATATTATTAATTTCATTAATTTCATTAATATAATTTATTTATTTATTATAACTGATGAAAATATATGTATTGAATTTTTTTATTATGATAATAATTTGTGTATCATAATTATTAAAAATAACATCAAAAATAAATATTTTTTATAATTTTATTATAATTAGTTTTTTATCGTATACAAATAATTGAATTTATAAACTTAATTATAAGATGTAAAATATAAAATAATAAAATGATTTATATTGATGAGGTAAAAAACCATAAAGAAATTGTATATCAAAATACAATAACAAAATCATCTTTATTAGTAGGAATATATTAATTCCGTTATTTTTAATTTTGTTACTGTTGTTTTTATTTTACAATTTTGTTATTTGGTAGATTTATTTTATTAATATGACTTGTTTTAGATTTTGTTATTTTTATTTTAATATTTTATTAGCATTATTTTATTTTATATAAGTATATTTAATTATGTTAAGTAGTGTAGCATAACATATTTAAGTCAATAAAACTATTTCTACTTTATTTTTTAAATTAAACTTGATTACTGTTTATTTTTGAGAATTTCATTATGTGAGGATTAAATTTTCGACATGAAAAAGCTTGCCTTTTTTTTTTTTTTTTTTTTTAAAATTTAAATTTATTTTTTATTATTAAATTTTTAAAATTAAAAATTTTTTTTTTTTTTTTTTTTTTTCTTTTAAAGATCAAATTAGATTTTTGCGGTTTTCCAACATAGAAGATCAAATTCTTTATTTTAATGGTAACGGGAGATATCTTTAATTACTTAAACTTTTAAATTCTTGTTTTCAATATGATATCAATGTTCTAATTTCAAATATATTCGAATAATATTATTAGGTCAAATTACTTTGTCCATTTTCAAATTCAAACTTTTATTCTAATTTTTTGCTTAAAAATATTTTAAAAGATCAGCTCTCTTTTCACTTGAATGGATAACAACCATAAGTGAATTTACGAAGATGGATCAAAAACAAATTTTATGTTCCTTTAACATTATTTAAAGGGAAAAATAGAAATAAATTTAGAGGATAAATATCAAATTTCATCCCTTCAACTATGCAGAGATTTGAAAAGATTTACATTGTTTTTACTTTTATAACCTTCTCTCGTTACATATATTATATATATTATTATCATTAGTTATACATTATTATTTTATTATATATATATATATATATTATTAATAATGTATATAATAATAAAAATATGTATAATATAATAATTATATATAATAATAATATATAATATATAATGATAATAATTATTAATAATATATATAAATAATAATTAAAATATCATTAAATTTTAATATTTTTAACTTATTTAAAAGTTATTTAATTTTATTTTTTATCATAAGGTTAATTAAGTAATTTTAAATTGTATCTATTATATTTATCTTTTTAATTTATTACATCACTTAAATTATTCACTAACTTTCATAAAATTCATTTCCAAATCCATTCACTTTATCCTCTAAATCCACTAAAAAAAACATACATATTCATCCACTCAAATCCATATAAATTCATCTTCACACTCTCCCTCAAACTCATTTTACCAAAGAAACATACTCTAAAGCTCTTCACTTCAACTCTTAGGCTATGTTCCTTTGTGTGGATAGATTCGAAGAAGAGTGTGAAAATGAATTTGTATGGATTTGAATGAATGGATGTGTATTTTTTTGAGTGGATTTAGGGAATAAAGTGAGTGAATTTAGAGATAAATTTTATGAAAATTAGTGAAATATTTGATAGATGTGATAGATAAAATAAATTGTGAAAATAGATAGAATTTGAAATTTACTAAAATACCCTTGATGAAAAAATAGAATAATTTTGTAATTTGATGTGATAAAAAAATAATAATATGAATTTAAAAAATTTATAAAAAGATAAATAAATTTTTAAAATAAATAATTACAATTTAAAATACAAATATATATATATATATATAAATTTTAATTATTACATACATATACTATTAATAATAATAATTATTATTTTATACATTATTAAGCATTATATTTTTAATAATATTTTAATTATTATATATATATAATTAATAATAAATATTATTATTATGCATGTATTATATTAATAATTATTCATATATATATATATATTAATAAATATAATATTAATAGATATATATTAATTATAATATGTATTATTATTTATTAATAAATAGGTTATTAATTATTATATATATTGTTAATTATTACTATATATAATAAAAAAATAAAAGTAAATAAATTATTTATAGTATATTATGATAATAATTATATATATAAAGGGTATGAAAGTAAAATAGTTAATATATGCTCAAAACTTTCAAATATTTGAGAGGATGGATTTTGGTAAAAAAATTCACGAATCCAACTTCTCTTTTCTGTTTAAATCATTAAACGGGGATATATTTTTTTTTTTCAAATCCGTCTCTAATCTACATTAACAATACAAACCACAAACAAACAAAGGCTTAAATATTAAGTGTACTGAAATATTTTTAAGATATTTATAAATAATATTTTATAATATATAATTAACTGTTTAATATTTTGAAGTTATAAATAATATATTATGACATAATAATTAATTATTTAATATTTTGAAAATATATCAATAATATCTTATAATATAAAATTTTAAGTAACAAAATTTATTTAACATGTTTATATATGGGTTTATACAAATATCCAATAAATCTATAAATACACCATTCAACTATAAAGAGGATCACCCAATTATCTCATTCATCACCATACCCCACATTCTTATAAATTATTTGAAAAGTCTTTTACAGGATTTTTGTTTCTCTTCAAAATTTGGAACTTTCTCATTAAAAAACAAACTCAGTTCCTCTTGAGAGTCTAGAGTCTGGTTTATCTCAATCAAATTTGGTAAGAACACTTTAGAATTAAAGTAAAAAATTGTTTATTGAATTTATCTTTTCAAATAGATACATTCTCTGATGGGTTTTATATATATATATATATATATATATATATATATATATATATATATATATATATATATATATATATATATAATTTTCATATATGAATTATGGTTATAATATTTTCATATAGGAAAAAAAATAAAAAACATATATTCCCACAAATCCTTGAATAACCTTCCTTGACAGATTAATCAATTCATGTTCTTTGATTTCTTGGTCAAATGCTTCAAACACAAGCGTGGCCTCAAAGTGGTAAAATATATCATATTTAGTTTATCATGTTTGAGTAGTTATTTTTATTTTTGGTCAGGACTGTTTTCTTTAATAATAATGTTAAATACAGAGAGATGATTTGTAAACTATTGTTCAAATAATGTTTTAGCAACTAAATTTGATTTTAACATTTTGAGAAAGAAAGGCCTTAACTGTATTAACACATAGTTATGAATTATTTCAGTAGTTTAAAATATAGTTAAAAAATCTTTTATAATTTAAATGTTATATTGCTTAACTATCTATTTATAAATAAGGTATTATTTTGGTTTAATTTGTAGTTTGACTTTTGTTGTTTTGATTTTTATATTTATTTATTTATACTTAATTAATTTCTTACTTACAAAAATTTAATGTGATTGTTTGAAAGTGTGTGTCAAAATCTAATATTAAAGTTTATATTTGAATTGTGTTAAAATCTAAGTTTGCACGTGTGAAAATCTAAGTTTGTTGTGAAAATTTGAGTTTACTATGGGTTATCTTTTTTGAAATTATCTCATTTTGACTCATAATATCTGATGATCCAGATTTTGAAACACGATGAATTCAGATTTTAATATATAACACTTCCAAACTACTATAATATTAATTTAACATAAATATCTCAATTAATTTTTTTTTTAAATAATGACTCAATAAAGTTTTCTTTTAATATGGCTCAATTGAATAAAAAAATATAAGATATAAAGATAATCAAATGCCACCAAAAATAAAAACTAGATTATTAGTTAAGTCTAAAATTATTCATGTTCATACTATTTTGTGTTTGTACCACTTAATATATTATATTATATTAAAAATAAAACGCTTATTAGAACTAGACAGCAAATTTTAAATCTTATTATAACTTAAATTCAATTTTTTCAAAGGATTAAATTGAATTTTCAAAACTAAGAATCAAAGTAAATCTATTTGTCTTAAGGTAGCCACATTATCCAAGTCATCTGAAATGTGACGCATTGACTAGAAATTGGTTACGTGACCAACAATTTATTTTTCTTTTTTTTTTTTATCAAAAGTAATTTTTAGGCAGGAAAGTTATAATTAACAAGCATATTTTAATATTTTTTTTATCTGATTAAAAAAATCTAAATATAATTTTTTGCTTAAATTTAATGAAATGTTGGGTTTGAAACTCCAACTTAGTTATGACAGATTGAGAATTTGACTAAAACAACTAAATAAAAAAAAATGTAGTGCCAAACGGGAAATAAAGATCCATACGTATCCCAAACGTGCTTATCGTGACATTTAAATAATGCTTCAACGGGAAACAAAACAAAATCCACACTGTTCTGTTTTTTTTTCTTTTCTTACTTTTGAAATTTTCTAAATTTCTGTCAGATTATACAGTTAGCTGATTTTTCTTATATAATTGTGAGACGCGTGGTTGGCTAATATTACCGTTTGAACAGATTCATCAATTTTCAACTTTCAACGTATCTTCCATTTGTTAACTGTCTTTTTCAGAAAATGAAAAAACAATCCAGATAAAATCCTTTAATTCACCGGCCATATAATTAATAATTTAATCAAAATGACCACGTAATTAATAATTTAAACAAAAACACATCAAATCATCACGATAATGAATCGTTACAAAAACGTGGGGGAGAAGCAATGAATAATTCATAAGTGACTGGTATATCATCTTTTAAAACAGAAATATATTCAATTTTTTTTCTCTTATTTTTTCTTTATTTCCACTCTGTTTAATATTTTTCTATTCAACTAAACACAGTCTTAATTTTGGATCTGAAACATGAGAAAGATGATATAAGTGTATTAGAAGACTAATATAATATTTGAGATACAAATATATAAGTTAAAATGCAAATTAGGGTTGTGGAAGATGCAATCGTGGCTACTCCATAGTGCATCAATGGCAGAAGATCCAATGTGCCTGTCACAAAGTTGAATAATATAAAATTTTGGTTTCTTCATTCTATTTGACTTTATAATTAATAATTCATAGTTGATCGTGTCTTTTAAGATATTGCAAATATTTGTTTCTTGTTTCTTGTTTATCTCTGTTAGATATTATAAATGTATGTTTCTATTATCAAATAACATTTTTTAAATCATTAATAATGATTTTTTTTTTTGAGATACACGAACAGTATTATTTTAAAATTCATAAAATATTAGTTATTTTGGTAACAAAGCGCATCATGAGGAAAAATGGAAGAATATGTATAACAATAAAAATAGTGGTTCCCTCGTACAGCTAAGTCTTAGTTAGATTAGATATGCTGTTCCCGACAGGTTGATGGAAACGGTACTCATCCAAAACCAACTGTCCAACGTGTGCAGTCCCATTCTTTGAACTCCGCTATTTAAAACACTCGGTGTCAATCACCACTGAATTTTCACATTCTGAATGAAGATCTGAAAAAAGTGACTACAAAGCTTTCAGTTTGAGTTCAAGTGTTTGAGTTTGGATTTTCGATTTTTTGTTTTCTCAGACAAGGAGATTAAAAATGATGGAAGTTGTGATTGTTGCACTTGCGGCCACACTTGGGAATCTTCTGATGGGATGGGATAATTCAACTGTTGCAGGTGTGTATTTCACTCTATATTTTATGCATTTCTTCTTTCTCTCTGATTGTGTTGTGTATAGTGATTTTTCAGTAGTGCATGTGCGTTTTTTGCTGAAAGTCTCAATGCCATGTATGGATTATGATAATAATGTTTTTATCCTAGTGTTATGATTTGGGAGCATGGAGCTAAAAATGATTACCCTAATTTTGAAATACTGAAAGAGGAATTGTGAAAGGGTGTGTTAGATCTCATTACTTAAATTGAACAAACATGTTGGTACTCTTTTGCAGCTGGTATGACCTACATCAAGAAGGAGTTCGTTGTGGATGCGACAATTGAAGGGCTAATTGTGTCCATGTCGTTTATAACCGGAACCATTGTGACAATATTCTCTGGGGCAGTGTCCGATATGGTTGGAAGACGTCCTATGCTGATAACCTCTTCTATAATGTATTTCCTGAGTGGTCTGGTAATGTTTTTCGCTCCTAATGTTACTGTTATTCTGGTAGCGAGGATAGTGGATGGGGTGGCCATTGCTCTGGCTGTTACTCTTAATCCTCTGTACATATCTGAGGTAGCACCGGCCGATATCAGAGGCCAATTGAACACTTTTACTCAGTTTGCTTGTTCTGGTGGAATGTTTTTGGCTTACATTATGGTGTTCTCAATGTCCTTGACCGACTCACCAAGTTGGAGACTCATGCTTGGAGTTATTTCAATTCCTGCTGTTGCCTACTTTTTACTCACTGTCTTTTACCTGCCCGAGTCTCCAAGATGGCTTGTGAGCAAAGGCCGGCTACTTGAGGCTGAAAAAGTTCTGAAAAGGCTTCGCGGCACTGATGATGTTTCAGGTGACACTGAACTTTTAGCATTAGTTTTTTCTTTTCTGAACTGAATCATCCTCTTTTTTTGTATCGATTAGGACTTAACTTTGGTGTGTAGGGGAATTGGCGTTGCTGGCTGAGGGTCTTAGCCCTGGGGGTGAAGCCACTTCCATAGAAGAGTATGTAGTTGCCCCAGCTAGTGAGATTCTTGTTAACCAGGAAGCAGGGAAAGATTATATAAAGTTATATGGTCCCAATGAAGGGGTTACAATGGTTGCTCAACCAGTGAATGGACAGGGTAGCTTGATATCACGTAGTATGTTGTCTCAGCAAGGAAGCTTTGGGGGTCTCTCTAGTACTGGTCTTAAGGATCCTATTGTGAATCTCTTCGGAAGTTTGCATGAGAGTACTCTCCCTGAGGGTGGAGGTTCACGCAGCATGCTGATTCATAATGCCAACAGTATCTTTAGCATGGGAGATCCAGATTCTCCCTTTGGTACCAATGACAACCTGCATGCGCCACTAATGTCATTTCAAGGGGGTGGTGGTGAAAGGGCTCATGGATCCAAGGACATGTTGGGTATGAGGAGCAATAGCAGCCTGAGAAGTAACAGTAGTTTAGCTCATGGGAACACGGTTGAAACTCCTAAAAATACAAACATTGGTGGAGGTTGGCAATTGGTTTATAAATCAGCTGATGGTGCTGGGGGTGGGAAAAGAGAAGGGCTCCAAAGGGTTTATTTGCATGCAGAACCTGGTGCAGTGTCTCACTCTCAGCATGCTTCATCATTTGTTTCAACTTCTGGCTATGACATACCAATAGATGGCGGTGAAGCGTATCAGGCTGCTGCTCTTGTTAGTCAGTCAGTTCTAGGAACTCATGATTTGTTGCATCTGCCAGAAGTTGCGGCAACAGGCTCAAAATGGAAAGCTCTGCTAGAACCAGGAGTCAAGCGTGCATTAGTTGTTGGCATAGGACTTCAAATTCTTCAACAGGTAAAATAAGTTAGAGATGTGGTGGTATTACTTTACTTGACTATATTGTGTCGTTTAACATACAAAATCCACTTACTTTGAAGTTGGTCTGCACAATAATGTCTTGAGGATCTTAGGAGTAGTTCAGCTTAAGAAAAAGTTTCCTGCTATCATTTTGTGTTGCAAATCTTTTTGAAAACATAAACAAAATGAATTCACTATTGAATCTTTTGCTAAATAATATTGAAAGCAGGAAATAGAAATAGAAAACGTTTTCTCAAACTAAGCAAGACTTTAGTTGTTTGCACTATTAGCATTCTCTCCATTCCTTTTCCTCATTTCATCTTTCTAACAATTTTGACAAAAATTCATGGCTATATGGCAAGTACATAATGCTTCTAGGAGTTATTTTCCTAGCAATTTCAAATTAGTTGAAGTGATGATATTTAGTATGAAAACCTGCACATACACCTTGGCTTCTTTTGTGATTCTGAAAATATAATATGCATTGCAGGCTGCTGGCATAAATGGGTTTCTGTACTATGCTCCCCAGATTCTTGAGCAGGCAGAAATAGGAACTCTTTTATCAAATTTGGGCCTTAGTTCAGCATCTGCTTCTTTTCTTGTAACTATCATTACCACATTCTGTATGCTTCCTTGTATAGCTCTTGCAATAAGACTCATGGATATTTCTGGCAGGAGGTATGTTTAATCTATGACTTGGCTTAAGTTTCATGTTGATATTGTCTCTGTTTCAGGTGTTTCCGTAGCCATATTACAGCATTGTAATCACAGCAATATTGTTCAATTTCTACAGTCACAATCGCTGCATTCTTCTTTTTGCTACATTGTTCAATTCTCTCATGAACTTGTCTATGCATAAGTATCTATCTCATAAAACAAAAGATGAACTGAAATGCAGAAAAAAATGGTGACAATAACTTTATGTATTTTTCTCATGGCAGGTCAATCATGCTGTACACAATACCCATTTTGATAGTTTGCCTCCTGGCACTAATAATCAAGCAGTTCTTTGAGGTAAATTCTGTGATCAATGCTGCAATCACTTGTATCAGTGTTGTGGTTTATGAAAGCGTCTTCTGCATGGGCTTTGGCGTTATACCAAACATCATATGTGCTGAAATCTTCCCAACAAGTGTTCGTGGAATCTGCATTTCCCTGACTTCTCTTACATTCTGGGCTTGTACCTTGATTGTGACCTTAGTATTCCCCACCTTGCTCCAGCTTCTGGGTCTCCCTGGTGTCTTTGGGTTATTTGTCCTTGGCTGCATCATTTCATGGACATTTGTCTACCTGAAAGTTCCTGAAACAAAAGGCATGCCTTTAGAAGTTATTACTGAATTTTTTGCTCTTGGTGCAAAGCCTGGTACTGATCCCGCAGAAATTGGAATCAAATAGCTGATTGAGATGATTATCATCACCATAAGAAGCAGCAGCATAAGTTTATAAGTTCAGTTGGTTTGATTTCTTCTAAAACGAATTGAAAAAGATTTAGTTGAAAATTGGAATTATTTGGCTTTAGGATATGCCAGCAGCGACTTCGCTTCTTTTGCTTTTGGGAGAAAAAGATGAGTATTATATGTATATTTATTTATACATATTATGATTAATATTTAAAGTATTCTTTTATACCCTTTCTTTCCTTAGCATTTGCCATTTGTCATATATTTAGCCATAAAAAGAGGCCAGTCATTTAACCTATGTGTGTTTTCATATGAAATCGAGTTTTTTCAAAAACCTGTAATGCAGATTATAGAACAATTTTTGTTTTCTATTTTCCTTCTTATTTTCTTTGTCGTTAGGTGTTTATAATTAAATTAGTCAACAAATTCTCAATCATTGCAAGAAGCAACAATAGGTGAAACCAAAGTGAAGTCACTATCCCCATTGAAATATCAGGAACTTAACCGACACAAACTCTTGAAATTAAATGTCAGTACCCATCAGTAAAATCTACACGAGACACCATAGCTATAACTTGAATCTTTTGGTTGAGACAACATCATTGTCTAAGGTGTTAATCACGTGAGTCAGCACTCATAATTATTGTAAGTTTCAATCACGATCAGTTAAACAGTGAAGTGCATTGATCATAACGTTGCAAGCCAACTTGACTGGAACTGACAAATTCTTTCACAATAAAATTTTTTCTCTAGTTTTAAGGGCAAAAACAGAACATTATAGACCAAATTCTTCGAAATCCATATCTGGACATCCAATGTTTCTTGAAAAATATATTTCAAACCTGCAGGAAAAGAATATAAAGTGAACTTTAACCTAGTTCAATTTTATAAAATTATATGAAAAAAAAAACTTTACTTTCTATTAGTTGCTTCACGTATCTCCTTTATTTTTTTTTTCTATTTTTCTTTAAATTATAATTTTACTTTCATGAGACAGGACAGATATAAGTATCCACAGTTCAATTTTCATATGAACAAAGAATTTCACTTGATGAGGTTTGATTTTTCCTGAACATGTAAGTTTGTAGAAGGAGTTTTAACAATAATTAAATGATAAAAGTTAACTCATATATTCATACCGATGGATAACATAGTTTGGTTGATATTTTTTTCTAAAATTTTCAATATCCATTATTTGTTTATGTGATTTTTTTAAGAAAAATATAGTAATATAATAGGGCCGCTGAAAGGGGATTTAACCAACGGAAAGGGCCCAACAGGCGATAGGGTGGATAGGGTGGCCTGCTTTGTGTACTTTCTTGAACACCGTTTGTGTTTTAGTACTTTCCATAAATTTTCTTGATTAATTACCTTTTGCACCCCATTGTTTTCTCCTAGACTTTCATGGGGTGTTGAAAATATCTAAAATGTACATGCTTTATTGTGAGATTTAAAAAATGTTTCATATTTATTTTCAGATAGTGAACTTCAGCGGACAAACCGTTTGCACACCCAATTCTAATTAATCCTAAAATATTTCAATAAATCTAAAATATTGTGAAGTGTTATATGGTCCTTAAAAATCTTATAAATGTTTTAATCTTAACATTTAAAAAAATCTGTTTTACTTTATTTATATTTATAAAATCAAAACTAAAAATGACGTTTTGTTATTTTAATTAAAAAAAATCATAAAATCTCTTATATTAACTATTTTAATTAAAATAATATTAATTAGAAGAGAGGATCATGCAGCGGAGAACAATTAAGATATCTTCATTACGTTTGTAAATCGGGGTTATTATTTTGATTTTTTATTATATTATTTTTAAATTTCATTCTCTAAATTTTTTATTTAATTGTCGATAACAATATATGTTTCTAAGATAAAAATAGGTATTTTCTATTTTTTATTTTCATGATCTAAAGCTTTAAATTTTATATTATACAAGCACAATTTCTGAGAAATCGTATAAAACCTAAAACTAAGTATTAAGTTTATGACTTTGTATAACTCATAAATGCCCTAAAAAACTAAAATTATTAGTTATAAAGCTACTTGAAAAAAAAAACAATTATGACATTTTATTATAAGCATGGAGGTATATTTGACCAAATTAATGGTCCTCCAATTGCAACAATCTATTTTAAAACGAAGTGAAGTCAAATCCAATATTAAATCTCATGAAATTAAATTTATTTTAAAGGTTATTTTATTGTATAGTTATATATTTATCTCTTGATAGCAACTTTATATTATACATTTAATAATAAAACGTTGAAATTATGAATATAACGATAACTATAAAAAAAACCATAGTATATAATGATAACTATAAAAAAAATCATTGTAAAATAATTAACATTTTTCAATTTTTTCTAAAAATTTCACAATAGAAAAAGTTACAAAAAAAATATATTTAAACTGAAATGTTAATTTATTTATTTTTAGTTTAATTAAAATAAAAATTGAATCAAGCTAATTGACAAAAGAACCCTGTATATTATGAGAGACAAATATCTATAACAATCTAGTTATTTCTGGTTAATATCTAGGAAGATATTTTTCATTTTACAGATGTTTTTAGATATTATTTTGATGGACAGATAGGCATAGATAGTTAGATATTAATTAATTATTGTTCATTGGACCATGCTTTTCTCAATGACGTAGAAAGCGTTAGTTTGGGGTTATCTTATTTTTGCTCCAAATTGTCTCTAGAAGAGTCTAGGTATATGATTTGGACAATCAATTTTTATCGTGCTGGTTTAGTGGATCCATGAAATCATAAGTATCAAGGTGAAGGAGACCATAAACATATATTTTATTATCAACTGAAATTATTCCAAACTACCACCCGTCAAATTTATTCAATAAAAAATAAAGCTTACAAAACTTTAAAAAATATATTTTTTATTAATTAGAATTAATCGTTTTGGTTTAGCATCCTCTTTAAATATTTGAGAAGAAAAAAGAAGAAGTAAATAACACACTGATGGCAGACATTTTTCCCAACACTCACCTAACTTGATAGACCGATACAATAATTATATATTCTACATTTTAGACACGTTATTATACTAATCAATATCATACACTGTGCGAAAATTTGTCAGATTAACGACAATTAGACATACAGTGAGTCATCATCACTCTTTGTAGAACATTAAAAAACTTGAAATAGAAAAAAAAAAAAAGTGATACTTAACTGATGAAAAGAAACATCCCAATCTTTTATTGCTGGGCACCACCGAACCAAATGTAGTACTGAACATAGTTAATGTATGTGTTTACTATAAGTAGGACAAAGTGAGAAACACACTGGATCTAATTGATGAGAAAGTTGGTTAACACGTGTTTAACCTAGCTAGGGTTTCGGCTTTTGTAAAATGAAGTGGTCTAAGTTTCTGAAAAAGTTAATTTTTAAAAAGAAAACAGGGAAGAAGAGTCTGTAGGAGCATGCATGGAAGTACTCGGGTATATTGTTGAAAGTGCAGTGGCACGATGCCAATGATCCACAATTTTAGGTACGAGTCATGTTAAACACTTAAAAGGGATAAGGCAGTTTGAAAATTTTGACGCACTTTGTTTAGGCAGCCGCAGGAGAAAAGGTAGGTAGCACTACCTTTTACCAATGCAATACAAGTTGCCCACAGAGATGTCATCTTCTCATAAATCACCTTCACTCAAATTTTTACTTCAAAATAATCTCAAAATCTTGTCGTATCAAAATCTTGTCGTATATTGTTGAATGATTGAACACTAGCTCTAATATTATCTTAAAAAGTAAATTTTAAATTTAATTAACCTCTCAAAATCAAAGAAAATCAATTTGTAAAGTGAAGTTTGCACTTTTATTTATATTATGAAATTGTCTTATCTCTAATCGATATAAAACTTTCAACATTCACTTATATATATAAATATATTATAAATTAATCTTATTTCTAATCAATATGAAATTTTCAACACACCTCTTTATAGAAAGACATATACATCTCAAATACAGGACTAGACATCAATGAATGGTTGGAAAGAAACAAAATAGTTGGTAAAATGTCATAATAAACTTTAACTAATAAACTTTAACTCATGACTGTAAACTTTACATCTAACTTAATCCTACAACTCATTTATAAGATGAGATTATATTCACTTATATATCCTATAAATTAATTTTAATTTTATCTTTGATTAGTGTAAGACTTCTGAGTTATATAAATGGATTCGTATTATTGGACTCATTAAAATCCGAACTTTGAAGTTAGACATAGACTCTTCTGGATACATCTACTGAATAAAGCTAACGGTGTAATATCTAGGGAGCTTTGTGCTTTCAAATCTGGAGGATTAAGGCGAGATTGAGTTGGGTATGCTTTTTCATGTTTTGGTGACTTTGAGCATTTGTGGTGAGGTGTGAATGGGCGAGGAGAAGAGAGGAGAGGATAACCTAGGAAGAAAAAGAGTGTGTGGGCCCAGTAAGGAGTCACACATGGCCCACCAAAATAAAAATTGAAAAAAAAAAGTGGAAGATGGCATCAATGGATGCGGAAGAGGAGCATGTTGTTGGGAAAGGGCATCTCACTTTACTTTGTTTGAAGCCCATCAAATAAAATAAAAATAACACCTTTATGTCACCCTTTTGTCTTATCTTCCCTTTACATGTATGTATATTTATTTTGCCGCCATCCATGAATGAAAGTGTGTGATTTCTTGTTCCTTTTGGTGTTAAAAATGGAGATCCGAGATAGTGGAAAATGAGGAAGGTCACCAAAATCATTAATACCATTGATTTTGCTATGTGACCGTTACTAGGTAATGGTTCGTAGCCAACAAAAAGGGAAAAGAGTGTGAGGGTTTTCATGTGTAACAAAACAAAGGGAAGAGAGACACATGCATGGAGACAGAGAATAGAATAATGGAGTGTTGAGAAGAGAAGAGAAGAGAAGAGAAAATGGTGTTGTTTGGGATGAGATGAGATATACGAGCTTTCCTTTTCATAACTTGTTTCTGAAGTTCTTCACTCACCATTCTAATTACTCTTCAGACGGGATTGATTTAAATGCTATATTCACGTCACTTTTCAACACCCAAAATATCAACTATTGTTTCATTAATTACACTCACCTTTAGATCACACCATAACACATACTTTTCCAAAAATATGTAAATAAATACCAAGTTTTATGACAAATTTATACGGTTTATTGCGACACACGTTTCTTCATTATTGGTCGAAATTGTGCTGATGTCAGTTTGCTATGAGATTTTGTTAGAATTGTCAAATAATCTGGCATGGTTTCGTTCGATTCATTGATTATATATTGTTTAATCAGTAAATTAATCTAATTTGGTTCACTTACCTGTGGGTCAACAAAATTTAAATTTGGTTCAACTCATTAGTTGGTTAAATAAGTAAATTTACTTAATTAAAAGAATTTTTTTTATGTGTAAAAAAAATTAAATTATAATTCTGATTAAAATATAAATAAGCTTTAATATAATCTCAAAAGGATGTTAAACTCCAAATACAAACTAAAATCACAAAAATACAAATAACCAATATGTTGGCTAAAAAAACAACCTAACTTGACCAAATGGAAAACTCAACATAATAATACAATCCATAAGGATGTTAAACTCCAAATGTAAACTAAAATCACAAAAATACAAATTACCAATATGTTGGCTTGACTAAAAGAACAAGTTAGCGTGATCCAAATGCAAAATCTAACATAATAAAAAAACACTTATATGACCCTTAATTTGTATCAACTCGGCTCACCACAGGTTCTATTCGAGTGAATTGGATTCTAAGTGGACCACATAAAAAATTAATCTGCACTGAAATTTGTAAAAAAATTTCAATTCAAACCCGTGATGGACTGAATTGATTTGCGAATTTCAACCCATTTTTACATCTCTAATTTTTGTATACGAAAATGCAATTTAAAATAAGAAAATTATACTTTGACTCTTATTTCTTTACTCTAATTTTTTATTTCCTTAGGTAACTTAGTATGGACTATTAATTCTTTCAAATTAAAAGATAGTAGAACATTAATTAATGATCCAAAGTCACGTTAGAAAATAAAAAATAGAATAATAATATTATTGTCCTTTAAAATATTGTTTCATTGATAAAAAATATTAATAATACATGCCATACAACTTTAATTAAGGAAACATAACACCTAATTCATTTGAAATCACTAAAAATATAATTTAAATTCATAATTAAATCTAATTTCAAAATTGAAACCCAAATTGATATCCAATAAAATTGGATTAGTAGGTCAAATTGAATTTCCATATCGATTATGTGACCCATCACACCTACACAAGTGTTGTTCATTGTTAATCACACATAAGTGTGTACGCACACATACTTCAATTACAAATAATTTATACGATCTTTTTTATTTCACTACTATAATTATTTTGCAAACTAGATTATAATATAATAAAGTTAAAAATTACATAAGCTTTTATCTCTAAATTTAAATTGAAGTATTAATCGTCCTTCTCAGTACTAAACAAGCAAAACATAACAACGTAAAAAATCGTGTTAAAACGTAGCACCCGTAAAATCAATATCTTTGCGTTGAAATTATAATGCTAATATTTCATAACCTTTGTATTCATTTTAATAAAATATAACTTTTTAAGTACTAAAAACAGAATAATGATGATGAAAATTTTAAAACAATTTATTTGAAAGTCGTAAGTTTAAATTTCACTGTTTTTTTTTTTGTATATTAAAAACGTATTATTATTGTCTAATTGATATGACATCTACAGTATTTGTACCTTCAACTTTGCTTCGTCAAAACGACAAAATCAATGCTTTGCCTTACCGTGCGCACCATTGCAACTCGAACATTCTCGACATTGTCAAAATGAACACCATCGTGTCTTCACTGTGACAATTTAATTCAATTTCTTCGTACACCAATTAATTATAAATTGGTAAACTTTGTAACAAAAAGTTTCTCACTTTTTCAACTCCAGAAAGGTAAAAAAAAAAACTTACACATGGGTAATAACTGTAACTTGTACGGAAGATAATCCTTCCAAAGAAATAAAAATCACTCGAAAGATAGAATTGGATAAATTGATACCCATTTGGTAAAAATATCTTCATCTAACTCTGAAAAATATCACTCAATTAAAGCGTGAATAGTGAGTATTCATAAAATCTAATTTGATTCCTTTAGTAAAAATATCTAAATTCAACTCTAGGAAAAAGATATTCTTGTTGTATAAAATTGGTAAATGCTTTTACTAATGACAATTAGGGCATTAAATTCTTAGATAAGATAATAATCCTTCCAAAAAGCAATAAAACAACACTAAATTAAAGGATGAATAGTAAGTTTTGGATAAAATCTTTAATTTAACCAACTTTCCCTACTAGATTTATCCTTTTCAGAAAAAAAAATGTGGCACTAACTGATAAATAAAAAAAAAGGCACAAAAAAAGAACACTCAACAACAAGCAAAGCCATCTTTTTCCCTACACATTTTTTTAACTCCGTTATCTGAAATCATTAAAAAGACTGAACTCCAATCATTTCAATGTTAAAAAGATAGGGTTTTCACTTTTCATTCTTACACAATCTTGCATTTCTGTCTTTTAATATAGTTTAAAATAGGTATTAAAAAAACAGTGTTTTTTATGCCATCACATTATAAAAACAAAATACTGTACTAATGACTGATCTTTAGACACCAACACAGAATCTAAGTTCCACCTAAGAGTGATGCAATGTTAATTTTAGAAAACAGTGTTTCACTTTCACACTTTCAACTTTTTCCCATTAGGTTAATTACATCAGTGTCTCACTCACATGGTTATCTTACGCGCCAATCTAATCTGTGCAAGATACAGAAGAAGAAGAGAAAAAAATTGCCAGAATTCCGATCTCTTTGATCCACTAACTTGAAGGGATTAAAAGGTACAAAAGTAAAAAGAAAAACTAATAAATACAAAAACTATGTTCAGGGCAAGAACCCACTGTTCGAGTGATGGCTATGGTGATGATTCGCGTGATTACCACTTCCACCGCCATCACCGTTGTTATTATTGCAATTACTTATCGAAGCAGCATTGCTGTCTTCTCTAGACTTCAATTCGGGCTCGCTGGCGCCGCTTCTTGAGGCGGTGGCCGGAAAGCGGCCGCACTTCTGACACCTGGCGACGGCGAGGACCTGGCGGCAGGAAGGGCAGGAGGAGTGGGACCCGAGCCACCTGTCGATGCAGGACACGTGGAAGCCGTGGCCGCACTGCGGCAGAACCCGAATCTCGTCGCCGGCGGCGAAATCACCGAGGCAAATCGCGCATTCCGACGTCGCCACCCACTTGCTCGGGTTGCTGTCCACGTACGCAAACCTCGGCAGCGACTGCAGCACCTTTTTCTTCAGACCCTTGTTCACCACCGCCTGCCGCGGCGAGTTTCCTCCTCCTGGCCCTCGCCGGAGCCACGCGCACCGCGCCACGGCCACTAGTCCCACCACGCAGATTAAAGCGCACAGAAGCGCCGCCAGAATCACCACGAAATCAGACTCCAGGGCCACCGCCTCCGGCGGCGGAGCCGCCGCTGTCATCGCGGAGGCGTTGTCGGCAGATTTGAGAATTCTGAGTATGCGCGTCATTTGTGTGAGAGTGTGTGTATCTCTTGTTAAGAAAGGTGTTGAATTGAAAGAATAAGAGTGTGAGAGAAAGAGAGAGTGAAGTTTTGGGTTTTGGGTTTGGGGGGTTAAATAATTGAGGTAGGTATTAATAGGTTGCATTGATGGAGGGTTTGGGGTTGATAGTGGAAAAAATTGGGGTTAGTGCGGTTGAGGATAAGGGATTAAGGGTTGCAAGAAGACTTGAGTCAAGATCATGACTAGAAAGAAGGAAGATAGAAAGAGAAAGAAGAAGTGAAGGAGTTGTTTGTTTGTTTGGTAGGTACAACAATGTGGCCCCTTCTGCAAGTGGGTGGGGGTGGTAAGGGACAAAACTCCACATAACTTAACCCTTCCCCAAACCCCCTTCTTGCCTTATCTCTTAAGCCCTATGTTTTCAAAAACAATAAAACTTCTTTTCCTTTTTATCTTTTTTATCTGCGAGTCCCCGCATCGAACAGTGTAACTACATGTAAAACCATTTAGTGCTATTTAATATTTGAGTTGTTGAAGAATAAAGTAAGATATGAGAAATAAATTCATAAATTCGAATCTCATTTAAAATTGGTGCAGCCCAATTAAGGAGGAGAGAGATGAATTTGTAGCCAATTGCGGCACAAAAATTTAAAGGTGGGATTTTGCAGCTGTATCTTACTACCTCAGCATCCTGATTGTGTGATCAACTTGTGGGCGTTCAAAACCACAAGTTTACCTTTGTTTAGAGTTCTTAAAAAGAGTGCCGATAATGTAAAAAAATAACCAGTAGTTGGCCCTCTCTCTCTTTTCGTGTTTCTTGGAACAAAACATAAACTACTGCTCAGTACACACACCAATGTTCTCTCTGCCCATTTCTCAGAAACCTGTTTTCTATTGTCCCTAGTCATTTTTTCCTCAGTCTATTTAGTATTATCTCATGAATTTACCCAAACCCAATAATTAAAATTTTATCTTTTTTATATATGTATATGTGAAATACATGTTAACATCAGAAGAAGATCGTAGATTCTGGATACAGGTGGAAAGCATTGCGCTTTAGAAAAAGTTGATGTAAATGTGAGGTGAAATAGAGGGTGTTGTTTTAGCGAGTAGAGAGATGTCTAATCCGAACACTAATCCACCCCATCTCTTCAGCCAAATTCGGTTTCTCATGCAAGGAATTTTTTTCCCCCTTTTTGGTGGGAGAGAAAGAGAGGCGCTTTAAAAGATGGGTGGAATTGATTGCACATAAAAAAATTGTCCCCATAATGGGTTGTGTATGTTTGGGAAAAATTATAAGCCTATGGGTATATGGTAAGTTAACATAATGTAACACGAAGTTGAAGCAGTGACAAGAAAGAAAGTGGGAAGGAGGAGAGGATTTGAGGCAGTGCGTTTGTTTTTTATTTTTAGGCTTTTGAGTTTTGGTACTTTGGTTATGGCACTAAGGCTCGTTAAACATGTGCAAGTGTCTGAGAGGGTGGGGTATGGTCGGGCCTTTTCGATTCTTGAAAAATCAAAAACATTTGTTTCTGAAAAATAATAGTAATAATTTGAATAGTTAATGATGTTGCAACTCCGAATCAATGATTGACAGGGAGTGAAGGGAACGTGAGTCCCATTATTTGTTTCTGAATTGGGCAGTGGATGCGTGACAGTGCAGAAAAAAGCAGCATCGTTTCCTCTTTCACCATGTGTCCTTGGGTACGAAAAAATAAGAGAATAATAAGAAAGATGTTTGAACATTGATATATATTTATTTGTTGGAGTTAATAGTTCCATTGCATGATGGAGGAAAGTAATTGGTGAAAGAAAAGGGTTGGCACTTTCTGAGGAATGGGCGGAGAGAGATGCGTGATGGAAGAAACATGAAGGAAGATGCAGCAGAGCACAGGGTGTAAGTAAGAAACAAAAGAGAAATGTTTAGTCAGAGTGGGTCAAGTCAATATTTATTTAAATTCTTCTTTTTAACTAACAATAAATATACAACGGTTTTATTAACCTAAAATTAATAATCAGTGAAGTGAGGAGATATGTTTTTATGCTACACTACAAATATGTTAAAGTGTAGTAAAAATAAGAAGACAACTTAAAATTGTGATTTACAATCATACTCCTGCATATATAGTTTAGAAAATGATGTTATGATTCTAATTATTTTTATATTTTCATCCTTTATTTATTGACGTGGTTTAGTGTGAATCATTGATTAATATACCACTGTCTTTATTTTTGAACAAATTAATGACCCTGTCAGGAAGTAAAGATGAAAGTAAAAAAATGAGAATCATAGTATCATTTTTCATATTTTTCATAAACTCTCGTGGTATACTCATACGAGGAAAAAACGAGTTTCATGAACCTTAACACATCCAAAGGAAGGAAAAATAAGTTTCACGAACCTAAACGCACTGAAGGAAGAGAACAAAACCAAAAAACCTAAAAATGACTCATAATGACAAGATAGGCGACAATATTATGAATGGGTCAAGTACAAAATACTGAAATTAACCTTATTTAAGGGCTATATAGGTTACAATTCACCATAAAACTATAACATATACTTTGGGTGTCTAATTATAGACTACAATTCATGTAGTGAACCGTAATCTATACCTAGACACCTAGATTATATAGGTTACGATTTTATTTGAACTATAAGCTATTCGTAGGTTTGATCTTTATCAGGTTTTTGGGTGTTGTCTGGTGGTTTTCCAAGTCTACAAGTGAGATCTTGTTGTACTGTGTTGAGACTCTTGTGGGATCTAAGAGTCTTGGTGTTTGTTTTTGAATATTTTGAAAGTGTAATCTTGTGGATTGTGTAAATCTTTTGAAGTAATGCAAGTCAGGCTCAAGTTACCTTAATAAGCTGGATATAACTCAGTTTTGAGTGAACCAATATAAAATTTTGTGTGCTTGAGTTTGTATCTCTTTCTCCTCTCTTGGTTTTTAATATAAAAGTTTAAGAAATCTGATTTTAATAATCTTTTAAAAGTTCTTGAGTGATTTAACGTAATCTGAGACTATGTTTCCATTTGTACTGTTGATTGGAATTAATCTTGATAAGTTTCAAAAATTGTTTCTAAGTTAATCATCAAATTCATATTTCTGCAGAATTTTCCAATATTTTAATTGACTGTTTTTATATTTTAAATTGTTGAAAATACTGATTTGTTTGGTTGACTATTTGTTTAATGAAATCAATTTGTTAACTTTGTTTTCAATAGATTGAAAGTGCATGGTTCAATAGTAATTCCATTATGACTTCTTTGGTATTCTGATTCAATCAAAGATATTTTTACAAGTTTAAAAGGAACTAAAGTTGTTGAAAAGGCCAATTCAACCCTCCCCCCTTATTGGGTAATTACTTCTTTCACCACTTACAAAAAGAAGAGGAAAGTGTTTGTGTTAATGAAAGAATGGTTGTAAAAGTACTCCAGAAGAATGCTAAGTTGAAGAAGAAGTTGATGGAAAGGAGAAAAATGAGTCAAATTAAGATGTGGTTTTTCCTAGTATCATGGGTGTTTATTGTTATGTTTTGTGTTTTATTTGTCATGAAGATCAATTGTAAGTGGTATTTACTTCGTGGGCAGTGCCTAATGAACGTTATGAAATATTGTGTGTTGTTAAAGTCAGTTGTAACCAGTCTTTGTGGTGTAAGTTTCAGTATTATTAGTCTTTTTGTGTAAGTTTTAGTTGTTTTCAGTCAGTGTGTGATTGGTTTCAGATATAAGTGGTCTTTCTGTTATCATGAATAAATAACGTATATGTTTTAAAATTTGACCTCTATGTTAGTACCTTTGTGGTAAATCTCATTCATCATACTAATACAACACAAACACTCAAAGAACATAAACAAGATATTTTATAATTCACAGCAACATCATAAAGAAGATATTACGTTATATTTGATTTAGTCATAAAGATAAGAAATGGTCCAAACAAGTTGGTCATGTTTGTCCCATAAAAAGTTTACACAAAAGCTTATTCAAAGTTAGCTACAACATAATAACATAGGTCCCGAAACACAACTCCCCAAAGTTACAAATAAAATTAGGTCCACTATCATTGACAATAACAAAATAACACAGATCTCAAAATAAGTCACATGGGTTGTCTAGGTGGGTTGTTGGAACTGGCTTGAGAGTCTATTAAAACTGTTGTGGTTGCTCCTACTTTCTTAGATCTCTTTCCTTCCCTACTAGTTGATGTGTGTGATGTGCTCGGGTCGTAGATTTGAACATGGTTTTCCTTGTCATTTTAGATGCACATTCACTTCCAGCATTGTTCTTGTTTTTCTGGTCTTTCCTCTATCATTAATATGTATTTATTAGGTTAAATATTTGTAATTAAACTTTAAATATAATGTACATAGTACACATTTTTTACCTTGTTGGTTTTTGCAGTTTTGCAACCTCTAATGTTGTGTCCATATTGGTTACATTCACTAAGTAAAAAAAAAAAACACCCAAAGGGTAAAACAAGCGTTTTGGTATCAGTTTAGGGGAAAGAAATTTAATTAAAAAAAACATGTGTCAAAATCAGGTCACCACTCGTGTCAAACCCTTTCCTAGTGAAGTGGAACATCTTTTGTCATGCAATTTTTTTTTAATGCCATCCAAAAATAGAACCAATACCACTAATTTTGAAAATACATGACCAATGATCAATTTAAATTTTGTGTCAAATTTCAGATACCAAAACCGTATTTTTCCCTTGAATATTTAGCCATGAAAGAAAATCTCAATCGTATTTGATTGGATTTTCAAAATCCTTACTTATAGAAGTTAATCATAACATTGATAAATAGCCAAAATTTTATTTGATCAATTACACATTTTAGAGAATGATTGTGAATGTTTTCTCGTGATTAAATATTTGTTTATCTGATTTCAATAAAAGAATTCCTAAATAAATCTTTTATTCGAAAATACATTATATACTCTACTTTAAGATCTTTTATTGTTCACATTTTTTTTTACTTCTATACGGATTCTCGAATGAAATAGAAATTTTAAAAAATATATAATTCCCACAAGGATGAAATAAGTATATCTAGCATATTTATCGCTGATTTTTTTCTTATATATAAATTTTAGAAATTAGGAAATATCAATTCATAACGACTCAAAATGATTATTATTATTAAAGATATGTAATTTAGTTTTATATGAAAATTATGTACATTTTCTTATTACTAATTTCTATTAATGGTTTGTATGAATACCTAACCTTTGAATAGTGTGACACATATAAACATAAACGGTAAAAAGACAAAGACTTTTGTAAAGAAAACTACACAGTTCTGACTGTATAGTTCACCTCCCGCAGTGTTTGTTTGACTAAAATTTTGCCACTTGGAACCTTTTATCAGATTCATATCTCACAGTGCGAATATAAGTAGCTGCAAAAACATAAGCTAATTGATATTTTTTAAGATCGCACATTTTTTATAGAGAACATAACTGTGTCCAACAATAAAAACATTTATAATATGATGGTAGGACTAGGATTTTGTTTACACAAAGGAAACATTTTCTTTACCAGAATTTGCTTTGTAATGTGAATGTGAATATGCATCGTTAACCTATCATTTTGGCTTCGAATTCAACGCACACTGACATGGTCATTTTCGCTACGGTTTCCTTTCTTTTTCTTTCTACTTTCTTTTCTCAATCCCACAAATATTTAAGCGATCATTACAATTCCACTTCCCTTCCATTCTAATACACTCGATGACCGAGTCAAACTGAGTTATGAGGGTTAATTAACTATGAATTAAATTAATGAGTAAGAAATTATGTAATTCAGCTTAACAAGTTTAGATTTTTTTATTGGTCTTTTTAGTGCTGTCTTCTGCTAAGTATTAAAAATATATTGTGTTAGTATTTTAAATAATTTTTTAATATATTTTAAAACATCAAAATTAGTGATAATCAGTATATTATGAAAACACAATAAAAGAATAACACAAAAAAAATCAAGAAAGAATTCAAATTCCAGCTTAACTCATTTTATATTTACGAATCAACATGTTAAAGATATTTTGTTTTCTTAATTTATTTTATTTAGTTATTATTGTACATTTAAAATAGGTTGATTTCACTTTTTTTTAAGCATGGTTAAATATATGTGTTTTTATTTTATTTTTATTATATTTGTTCAATTGCTTTGAATGATGAGTTGTAAATTGATGACTTATTACGATCTTAGTTAATTTATCCACAAACTAAACTATAATTATTTTATGAGACAATAAAATATAGTCAGGTTGAGTCAACCAATTACATTGTTCTTGTATATATTGTTCAGTATATGTTATTCTTTAATGAATATTGTTTGTGAACACTTGTATAGGAAACAGAATTGTGTGTAATTGGTTTAAGTGATTTGTGATCATTTGTAGAAAAAAAAATTAAAAAAAAAAATGAAATGAGAAGGAAGAGTAGATATATGGAAATTATTTGGCAAATTATTAGTTTATTCTTTGTCTAATATTTGATTTTTTTATTTCAAAATAACTTCATTTATCGGCTTTTCTATAATTTTTTTATAATTAATATTGAAAATTAATTATTAATGTTATTAAATTATTAATATTTTTAAGGCTTAATTATATTTTAAGTCCTTGATAAATTTATATCCATCATATTATTATATTGTCATATTGTTATATCACTATATTGTTATATCGTCATATCGTCATATTATCATATTCTCATAACGTTATATCATCATATCGTTATATCTTCATATTGTTATATTGTCATGTTGTTATATTGTTATATCATTATATCGTGTTATTGTTATATTGTCATATCATTATATCATCGTATCCTATATCGCCTTATTGTTATATCGTGTTATGGTTATATTATCATATTATTATATCGTCATATCTTCATATCATCATATTGTTATATTGTCATATCGTCATATCGTCTTATCGTTATATCGTCATATCGTCTTATCGTTATATTGTCATATTATTATATTGTTATATTGTTTTCTCGTTGTATCCTCATATTGTTATGTGATCATATCGTTATATTCTCGTATCGTCGTATTGTCATATTTATAAAATTTTAAAATTATAAAATCATAAACTATAAAATTATAATTTGTAAAACTTTTAAATAATAAAATTACATTTGATACAATTGAATGAGGTGACGTCAAAAGGTAATAACCACGTCAACCATTTGATAATCACACGCCTAAGTTAGTAAAGAGGTTAAAAGCGACGAGATTTAATCTAAATATTTAGATTTATTACTATATAAATGTATTAGAGAGTCAATTAAAAATTTTAAAATTTATCAAGACTTAAAACATCATTAAACATTTTTTTTTAAAATATTTTTGTTTCTCAACTAATTTTTTAATAAAAAATATACATAAATTAGTTATTTCAATTGAATTATTCAAATAGATTAATAAATTTTCTACTTAAGTTCATTGTCTTTGCATTAAAATAGACCACATCACTTTTCATTTATGTTTTTTTCCAAATCATTCTAAACCAATCATGTACTTTTCACATAACAAACCCAAGAATTTAGTAACCCTTTATAATTTCATTTTTATTTTGTAAACAATCAACAATTTAGTTCAGTCTTATTTTCCTCCAAATTCATTAAAATTTTATTTTGAAAAAAAAAAAAAAAATATATATATATATATATATATATATATATATACTTATCTCATCATAATATTTATTTCATTTTTAATATCACAAAATTATTAATAAATATTTAAAACTATTTCGGTCAACCCACGAATCACTTCAAAAGCAAAAAAAAAACAGAGATTTAATTATGTTGAATACATGATAAAATTGAAATTTTTTAACTAAGTACCTATTAAATTTTTATGTCATCAAAATTCTAAAACTTTTAAATTAGCTTTGTCCTTAGATTTTACTGTCAAACTGTATGGCATGATAGTTCCTTTTATATTGTGATTATCATTAAATATAGTTACATAATATTTTATTATATTTTATTATTATAAGAGACTTTAATTACCGGGATCTCCTTTAAAGATTTATAATATTTAGCGAAAATTATTTTCAAAGCAAATTAAAATTATAAAATATAAAATTAAAAGATTAAAAATATATAAAATTATAAAATATAAATTTATATAATTAAATAATAATAAAATTATCAAATTATTAATATAAATAAAATATACAATTTTAATTTCATAGTTTTTTAATTTTTTAATTATCTAATTTTACTGTTTATATTTTTATATTCATAATTAAGCTGTTATAAGATATAAAATTATATAATTATGAAATCGTAAAATTACAAAAATTATAAGATTAAAAAATTATAAAATTTTGAATTTATGATATTATGACATTATAAAATTATAGAATATAAAAATACGAAGTGTAAAATTAGATAATTATAAAATTATAATATTAAAGTTATAAAATTGTATTTTTTTATTTTGTATTTGATAATTTGATAATTTTATTATTATCTAATTATTTAACCTTATAATTAATAACTTTATATATTTTTATCTTTTAATTTTATATTTTTACTTTTATAATTATAATTTATTTTAAGAATCATGTTCATTAAATACAGTAAATCTTTAAAGGAGATTTTCATGGTTAAAATATCTTATAATAAAGTATTATGTAATGACATTTAGGTAGAATAACCGTGTAAGATAATGATCACACATCTTACAGTTAATAGTAAAATTTAATGATAAATCCTCAATTAAAACGTTTTGTTTTAAAAATTTGAAAGACTCAATAAATCACAAAACTTTAACACGGACTAATTTAACTCAGTTGAAAGTTTCCAATTTATCAAGAATTCAAAATATAATTAAGCAATATATATATATATATATATATATATATATATATATATAAGTATTAGGGTTAAATATGTTTTTTTTTCAAGTTTTAGTAAAATTTAGAATTAAATTCTCTTCAAAACTTTTGACCAATTTCGTCCTTCATCTTTAGAAATACATGAGTTTAATCTTTTTAACCAAATTTTACTAAGTTTATCTAACATTTCAAGTGTATTTCATGATAGTATTTGAATTGTTTATATCATTTGACACATTTTCGCTTCAATGTTAACTCAAATGTTATCATAAAACGTGTTTGAAATGTCAAATAAGCTTATCAAAATTTGGTTAAAATGACTAAATTCATGCATTTTTAAAAACAAATGACTAAATTGGTTAAAAATTTCAAAAAATGACTAATTCCAAATTTCACTAAAACTTAAAATATCAAAACATATTTAATTCAAAGTTTTAGTACAAAAATGGAGGGGCGCTTTATGGTGGTCTTTCCAAACAAAGAAAAGTACATAATAAAAACCAGAGAAAAAAAGATTGTATTTATGTTTTGTAAAAAAGTTTAATTTAAGTGATTGTCAAGAAACAAAAATACAATTTAGTTGTACATTTATAATATTTTGATTTAACTGTATTTTTTAGTTATTTATGTACCGTAATGGTGTGCTTTTCAGTTTTTTAAGTATTACACGGAGAAACTTTAATATTTCATATGTGGATTATGTGCTTTATTTATAATAAATATCAGTATAATTCAGAGACACATTAAAGTAAAGAATGGACTCATGATTAAAATATTACAATTGCAATACCCCATAAATAAAAAATACAATTAAACTTAATACTTCTTTTTACCTTTATTTAAAAGATTCATTCTTCATTTTGGTTCTTGTAGCCTTGTATATCAAAAGTATGAACTTCAAAAACATGGATATATATAATGCGAGGGCGAACAGGGGAAAGTGAATTATGCAGAAGAAGAATGTACAAAATCCACGTATCTAAATATAAATCAAACAAAAAAAGATGAATATATGATTATAAGTTATGTGGTGGTTTTTCCACAAGATCACTGGGTTTGAACGAGAATTCAGCTTCCTCACTAGAGGTGGTTTCTTCCTCAGTGTGGTGTTCATGTTCTTGTAGTTGTTGGTGATCGGCATGATCCACTCTCACAATGAAGCTGGTTGTTTGGGACAACTCAGGAGACAACTCAACATCGGACTCATATTCATGATGTTGATCCTCGTACGACGGCGAGCGGGTGGAGTGGCCGGTGGTTTTGAAGCGGTGAAGTGTAGGCCCAGAAGGGTGCACTGCTGAAGTTGAAGGAGTGGGGCTTCCAGCAACTGATTCTGCATTGGACTTTCCCAGCTTCACCACCCTTTGCTTCTTTTTCACCGCCATGTGCCAGTTCCTTAGAGCCTTGTTTGTTTGTTCGTCAAAGATCGCTGTTTTCATCCTTGAACCCATCTGCGTGTGTATGTCAAAGTGTGTTTTCAATCATCAACAACATGTATTATAGAATGAAACAAAACCTTGTAGGTATACCTGAGTTACAAGAGCATATAATGGGAGGGTGATGTAGCTGCAGAGACATAGCATCACAATCCTGCATAAAACCCATCAGAATTAATAATCAAATTAACTATGATTTTGTCGGAGCCATATCCATGAGAATGTCAGAAGAAAAGGTTTACCCTAAAGCTACTTTTATTGTTGCAAGCCTGTAATCATTACGGAAACAGTTTGTCACCCCAAATGAATACTGCAGGTAAAGAAAGTTTTATTTGATTATTCAAGAAAATAGACAACAAAAAGCACATAAACCATTAACCAATGAGCTTCATTACCCATATCCACAAGATATATGTTACTTGGAACGCATTCTGCAAGTGTAAGAAAACCAGTTAGCTGTTAACTTTTCTGAAACATGAAATAAAGCTCCTTGAAATATACATTTGAATTTGAGTTTGCAAATTCAAACTACTGGAAAATGTCATTGCTCCTATGCTGCTTAATAGTTTATCAGAAAAGAATATGATTTGCGTGAACATGATAAGGTTGCATTCAACTACAAGTGAAGGCTTATTTGAGAACCTCTACGCGAAAATATGGTTTTTTTTTCTTCAGTAAAATGGTTTTCAAAAACTCTTCTATTAGTTTCTAATACGAAAAGAAAATCTATTGAATACCTGGAACAAAGCAAAATGAATAAGGTGAAGGACTAACTGTGGCTGACCAAACCAAAAGTATTTGTCTGACCCTTGGACAAGAGGGATTCCTTGGACAACTGCATGTCTGTCGGTGATTTCAATCGCCATCTTTGCCAATATGGCTTGAAGTTTTGTTCCAACTACCAAAATTATCTGCAACCAATCAAAGGACTCGTAATAGTTTATCCCTGCCAGCCAAGTTGAGAATTTAATAATGGAAAATAATTTTTTAACAATAAAATTTTGACAACTTTCTCTAACAACTTGAGGTGAGATCTTCTAAATGGTCTTCCATTCTTCCATTTTCTCATTTTTCTATATTTCAAAACCACTTAAAAGATATCACCTTAAGTTATAAGTAAAAATTATCAAAATTTAGTTGTCAAAATATCATTGTCCTTTAATACTACACATAGAGCAGAATGCTTACAACAATAGGAATTGCGGCTGCCCAAATTGTAGTGCGCCATCCTGGAAATTATATTAATTGAACTTAGTTGAATTTTCAACCACAAAATCAACAAATTCCATAGGACACCAAAGACAAACAAGTTGCTTACCATTAACATTGATGAGAAGGTAAACTACAACTGATGCCCAGAGAACAGGACTGTCAACAACAACATAGTAAGCACACATGTCAAATCTTCAAGAAAAAAAAACTTACATAACAATAATAGGAAAATGATATTATAACAATCAAATTTTGACAACTTTCTAGGAAGCCACTTAAAGAAACTCAGATTATAATAGAAAATTATCAAAATTTAGTTGTTATAGTATCATTTTCATAATAATATAAGGCTGCGTGTACATTTTACCGTTGTTAGTGTTACCTGACTCCCACAACCACCTTGAAGTCATCTTCAAATGATCTTTTGATATACTTTTGGAAATTAAATTTACTTCCAGGAGCCAAGTGTACCTATATATGTTTATTTATAGTTCACTGTCAATATAGAAGAAAAGGTAAAAGAACATACTCTTCTACAACAAGTGTTGACTCACAGTGATAAACCCGTTCCGCAAAGTCTGGTAATCAGTCTTAGTTACAGACCTATAAAACTGCCTAAAGAAGCATCGCTGAAATTGGAAAATGAAAGATGTGTTATCATTACTTTAAAATAAGCATGACTTTCTAAACTTGCTCAATTTATTAATCAAATTGGTGCCACTGAAGTTACCACCTTTCTGATTCTTTAATAAACAGTACATGCCTATGATGGTGGCTCTATGTTGTAAGAAAATTTAGACTATAGAGATTAGTAAGATTGGTCCTACAATATAGAAGAAAATGGGAATCTTTGTCCATAAATCTGCATGAGCTCTCACGAATGATGTTTCATGAGTAAGCCTAAATCTTGAAGCAGCTGCACACATAAACAGGAAGTGCTCAAATATATGCATGAGGTTTCATGCAAAACTAATAGTATTGCAAGTAAAATTGAAGGTAATAAACTGATAAACATATACAGTGTTGTAACCCATACCACTGGCGAACTCATAATTATGAGATGAAGTCTCTGCCTCCCATGCCTTCCATCCACGTATCTGCAGAAAGAAAACTCTAAGGTTTGGAACTTCTACAGAACTATAACGGGGTTTAGTTTCATCTTTTAGACTAAAAGTTCGAAAGCAAGAAGAAAAAATGCATAAGGTTGAGTAACTCTTATTCCTTGCACAGAAATGGAAGAAATATATGAATTAGTCTAAAAGATATAAAATAACAAACAGACCTTTAGTCTTCCAAGAAGCATTGTGATAGCACTGTAAAGCACATGAAAAACTGCTAAGAAGAATATTAGAATGTGTAACTGGTGCAAACCATTCACGGATAAAAGTGGCTCATATCCCTGTAAACATCAACAATTATATAAGCGGCTATTTTAGGTAGAGTTGCAAGTACATTCTTTACAGTGTTCTACTTATAAATAAATAAACAAGACATATCAAAATACATTATAACTACAAAGAATGGTTGCTATAAAAGATTCGCATAAGAAAAAACTGTGAATAAACATTGAGAAATAAAAGAAAGAACTACCCTGATAAGCAGTTGTTTCAAATAGAAAATTCTTCAAGGCAGCACTACTTAGTTTTCAAAAACGAACAAAGAATAGATGAAAAAGAATAAGGGAAGATAGTTGTAAAATACCTCATTGCTGCATTTAAACGAGGTAGTATCAGCAGCTAAATATCTACGTTCATAAGACAAAAGTTTCCTACGATGTTTGTCTCCATTGTCTGATGCCTTTTCAGCATCCTTATATTTATATGGACATGGCAACATGTTGTCTGCCAGCTTTTGAGGTATACATATTTTGACAATGTAACTCTGCCCGAAAGTCAAAAGCAGAGAAATGAAACCCAAAATCATCAACTCTGCAGGAAAAAAAGAATGAATAAAATATACTAAAATATGACAAGTCAAATGATTATTTCACATAAAGCTTGAAAAGAAGCCTTTGACTTGAATTATTACCAGCCTTGACCTTCTCCAGAGCTTCGAGCAAAGCCTTCTTTTGCTTTTTTCCAAGCCACTGAACAAATTTTCAACCGGTGAGAGACAGAACACCACAACCAGAGAATTCCAAAACACACCCATCATAATCATTGATCACAACAAGGAAAATGGGAAAAGAGACAAATAAAATCCACTCATATTAAAACAAGAAACAGAAAAATAATAAACAAAAACGTCTATTTAAAATTGTGTAACAATAAACTTGCATGAATTATTATAACCATAAATTGAATAAGAAAACGCTTGATTTTGAGTAAATCAATTTATTTGTATGGAAGAAGACAAAATTTCAATCAAAATTCCTGTTTTGAAAATTTCTCACAGACAAATCAAGGGAAAAACGTGATAAGGCACATAATGCCACAACTAACTGTTGACTAATCATCTCAAGCAGAAAAAAAAAAAAAAAAAATTAAAAAAAAGAAAAAAAGAAGAAGAAAAAAAAAAAACTTTGATATGAGAAATTAAGTTGAAGGAGATAAAATTGAGGGCAAGAGGTACGATGTTTTTTTTATTTCTGAAACGGATTGAAGAGATGGAGAAAAGACAGTTGAATTCAATAGCAAACGCACAGCAGAGATTTAATGAAAGCCATAATTACAAAAAGAGAGATTCAGAGTTTCATTCATTCATTAATTGCGTACCGTCCCAACTTTGTGGAGACTTTTTTCGAGTGTTATGGAAACCAAAATGAAAACAGTGCACACGACAGCAACGGCCCACGTTGGTGTCTGGTCGAGCTCTCTGGAACTGCTGCCACCTTCACTCGCTGCCATGGCCGAACCTCCAAACCATAATAACCACAAAGGCAGCACCACCACCACACAAGAATACAGCTTTCTAAACTTTGAACTATTCATGGAAAATTACAACTAAGGGAAAAGTGGGTAGCGAAAAAAAATAAACTTTTTTCAATGTTTCATGTGAGAATTAGGTGTCGGTGTTCCTAAGGGAAAGGGTAAAAAGAAAGAGGCTTTATGCAGGGATTATGAGTGTCTGTTAAAAGGATGAAAAGAACGTGAGAGGCGCGTAAAAGGGTAGGTGGAGATCGGAGAAGAAGCATGTGCCGTTAGAGTGGTAGCGGGTTCCTCCACCAGCTTCAGATGAGCTCCATGATTATAGAATTTCTAATGTTTTAAGGAAAGAAAATACAAATAATGTCTCTCTCTCTCTTCTTTATTAGAGACATTACCTTAAATAATAAATATAAACACAAGTTGCTCTCTCTCTTATAATATTTAAAATAAAATTAAATAGGAAAAAATTAAATTAAATTCGATACTCATGCTAAAAAGTTTCAAAAATTCTGTTCTAATTTATTAATTTATATGTAACTTTTGGGTTGAAAAATAAGTAAATTACGTAGTTGTAGTTGGCTTGGTTTAGACTTGAAATAAAGAACAATGTTGATAAGAACAATTTAATTTCTCGATAAAATAAATCAGATTATTTTATTAAGAAAAGTTCAAGCTTAGAGACTATTGGTTGATTAACTATAAACAAAACTTCTTCGAACAATTCCATGTTTATTTTAAGTTACAAAAGTTGACTGAATTAATTACCTTAGTCTCCTGAAATTGATATTATTTGTAGTGTCTTTCTTTTGACACGTTCTATATGTGCATGAGTTTTGATGTGAGAATTAAATAATGCAGCACGATCAAGTGGGTTATGATGCTCATATAATGTTATTATTTATAGATAAAAAAAATGTTATGCCATTCTTTTATATGAATTTTCCATTTGAAAATGTAAAGAACGACTTTTTTTTTTATGATCAATGTTTTTATATACTGTTTTAAGGTAAGGCACTGAGAATAGTGATTAAAAACAAGAAAGTCAGAAAATAGTTTATGCTGAGGAACAGGGAAACATACGTGTTGAACATTTTTTGCAAACCGACACTCTAAACGGCCAAAAACGCTGAATCATTTATCTTTGATTTCATGTTTCACAGTTTGCATCATAATTATGGAGCCAAGTTTCATCATGACGGTTATTACAGGCAATAGAAATAATATTTTGACACAAAAAAAAAGTGTTACACGACTCTTGATTTCATTATTTTATTTTAGCAATAAAAAATAGGTCTATGATTAAATGTTATTAAAAATTAGTTAAAGAATAATAATAATGATCGTGATATGAGTATAAAAAAAATAATAAAAATATGTAATGACAATTTTGATTAATAATTTTTAAAAATAAATAATATATTTAAGTTAAGTATAAATTTAATGTTTAATTTTATATAAAAAGGATTTTTTTTTTCAATTGATTGTAAGATAATATTAGTATTTTTTTTTATAGGATTGATATGTTTTTGGTTTCTTAACTTTTAGTTTATTTTGAAACTTTGTACTAATTTAGTCATTCATCTTTCGAAATGTGTGAATTTAGTTATTTTAATCAAATTTTGTTAAGTTTATTTGATATCTCAAATGCGTTTCATAGTATTTGACTTAACATTAAAGCAAAAATGTGTCAAACAGTATAAACAACTTAAAGATCCATCAACATAAAAAGTTCTCTTTTCTGAAGCTCCAATTATTTTCTAAGTAACTTTCAAAACATATTATCAAACATTTAAATCTCTTCAATTATATCTCAATTCTAAATAAAAATACATAAAATATTACATAATAAATGTAAATTGTAAAATATATTAAAATTAATAAAAGTATTAGGAAGTAAAATAAGAAAAAAATCTATAATTATAATAATAAAATTTTAATTTAATAAAATAAAATAACGCATCACTAATGTTAATAATTGTGATTGATTTAATTTTACTCTAAATTTATGTATTCACATGCATATTAATAAAAGTGGACCTATTAAAAGTTTGAATGAATTAAATCGCCATTAACGTATCTGATTTTCAGTCATTTAAAAAATATGTTTTACATTTCAAACCCTCGAAATAAAAAAGAAAAGAATTACAAAGTGGGGTTAAACTATCATTTTTGTTCTTTAAATTCCAGTTTTTGCCGTATAGAAACTTAACCAGCTTCACCTCACCATTTTCAACCATGAATTAGTAAGTAAGAAACAATGTATTTCCACACTTTGATTATTTCCTCACCATCAAATCATAGTTATAGATATTATGGAAATTATATATAATATATATAGGGACATTAATTAGGATATATTTTCACAATTTTTTCCTTAAAAAGTTTATTAAAGAAAATATAAAAATCAATTTATAATCTTTGTTGGCTAAAAATACTGTATAAAAACTAATTTGTAGAAATGTAATAGTATAGTTCCTTTAAATTTTGACTGTAAAGTGTGCATAAACTCATTTTAAGTTTTTTTTTTTCTGTATTTATGTTATTGTAGTCTATAAAATATTGTAAGTTTATGTTGTCATTTATTTTCTTTTCTCTTTGTAGAGTTTTCATTTTTGTCGTATACTAAATAGTTTTTTAATTAGTGTTAGGATTAAAAATAATTGTTTATAAAAATAAATAAGGGTGACTATGCAAGAAAGGGAAATGCAGATAATAATAACTTTGATGAAATTTAAAATTATGACTATTCTGTTTATAGACCTAGGTATTCTCATAAGAAGAAGTTAAAGAAACCATACATAAAATAAATAGTTAAGAAAAAGCTAGAAAAGTTTTGAATGAATCTGATTTATAATTATTTGGTAAATTCAGCTACACGAAAATAATGTTATATATGTTTAGAACAAGATAGCAAATAAGAGTTTAGTCATTAATTTTATTGTTTTTCAAGTTATGTACAAATATGAAAGTTTTTTTTTTTTTTTTTTAAATCTCTTTCATTGACTGGATCTTGTAATCCTATGCATTGTATTGAGATTATGTAAATATATTTGATTTTATATATGAGTTGGATAACCCTTATAGCACGAGTATCATCATTTATTTATTTTATCTTTGTCGTTAAAAATTTAAATTTAATTTAATTTCAGGTAAATTTTTTTTTCTATTTGAAAATAAATAAAAATAGAAAAATGTGAAAAAATACTTTAAACTATATATAATTATTGAAAAACATAAGAGAAAGAAGTCTAATTTGTAAATCTCCCCAAATGTCAATAATAATTGTTAGAAGAATGTGAACAAAAATAAGTTTAGCTTGTTCAGGTGACCACCTCTTTCAAGATTCAAATCTTTTAAATTAAGATTTAAGATTTTTCAAGGAAAATTATTCAATAAAATTGATGGTAATTAGTAAAATTATTCTGTTAAGTATGCAAAAATTCAACTCAAATATTTTAATGATGGTCATAAATATTTTTTAAAATTGGATTAATATGTTTTTCATCCTTTAATTTTGAAAATTGAAATTAATTCTTCTTCGAAATTTTGAAAATTTTGATCTAATAGTCTCCAAATTTAAAAATAGGTGGATTTAATTCTTTTTAAATAAATTTTGTTATTTTTTTTTTAGGTTTCAAAAGTGATAGCTAAAAGATTATTATTGTGCGTGTGAAACGTCAAATAAACCTAACATAATTTACTTAAATGGATTAAATCCACATAATGTTGAAGTTAGGACTAAAATGGACCAAAACTTAGAAACTAATTTTAACTTTCAGTTAAAACCAAGATTAAAAAAGAAAAAACATATTTAGCCTTCAAAATTGTATCCACTGTGTACACGTTAATTTGTAGTCACTTTTTTTAACTCATGTATATAATAAAATTAAATTAAAAACATAAAATATATATTAAAAATTACATTATTAGTGCTGATAAAGAAACAGTATTAATTTTGGTAACAGCTAAGAAAACGTCTCACTACAAATCAAATTTCATTAGATATAGAAAGTATATCTAGAAATCATAATTTTTCAAATGACTTTTATATTCAAATTTGTTACACTTGATCCAATGGTACTGCAATATTATTTGATTGTTTTGTTAAACTAACCGTGGTAAATGATCTCACTTAAATTAATATTATATAACATTCACAATTAATATTTTATGGGATGCAAACTTCACCAAATAAGATCTGTAACTGTGCCGTGACATGGTGGAGAAGAATTCATCACAATATTTTCTTTTTTTTAATATCTAACTCATTATTTTTAACGCATTTTTTCATTAACTACAAAAAATAAAAATTGTAAAACTACATGAGATTCGTTGAATGGTATATATGATATCTATAAAAACATATTTTAAATAAATTTCAATTAAAAAAATGTGTTTTTAAAAATATAGTGGAATGTTTTTTTTTTTTTTTTTACATCTCCTAATAATCTAATAATTTCGGGTAAAGACAAAAAAAAACGTGAGTTTCACGACTATAGAAAATGGTGAGAACTAACTCAGAACCTTCAATTAAATATAGTATAACAAATTGAGATTCGGACTAAGCAATCCATATATTAAAATATTCTATAAAATATATTAGGATGAGACTACACATATAGGTCTTTTGATAAATGATATTTATATTCAATTAATTTTTGAATAAATATTTGCTTGTTTTCTTTAATAAACCATTTTTTATTATTTTATTTTAAAATATTACAAAAATTTAAATTTACATAAATAATACCCTTCTTTTGAACAAAATTTTTAAAACATAAATTTAAAAATATAACCCATATCATAACCTTAACCCTAATCCCACCATAACCTATTCATCATAACCCTAAATATGACATTAACCAAGTAGTCATCTTATTTATTTTTAAATCATTTTTTGTTCTTTTTACTTGTATACTAATCATCTTATTCATTTTTATCCAATGTTAGATTTGCACCTCATAGTGAATCCTAAAAATTTGTTCTTAATGAGTTTTCAAGTCATTCTACTTATATATTTGTCATCTTGCTCACTTTTACCCTGAATCCACAACCCTTTACCTTGAAAACCCTTCTCCCTATATATTCATCTTACTCTTTTTCACCCTGGTCCCTAACAGTAACACATTTTACTTATATATTCATTGTACTCAATTTTACCTTGAACCCTAACCCTAGCCCCTCAAACCCTAACCTAAACCCAACACCAACCCCAACCCAAACCCTAACAAACTAGTCAACTTATTGATTTTTAACTGATGTGGGACTTCGTACCGTTGAATACCTAAAGCCTCTCCACTTAGTTTATGAGTCACTCTACTTATATACTAGTAATTTTACTCATTTCTAGTCGATGTGTGACTTACTCCTTATATACTAGTCATATATTGTTCAATTTTATCGGATATGGTACTTCAATTTCATATAAGTGATCTTATCATTATTACCTATACAGGACTTTGGACACACATCAAATCCAAACAACATCTCTCTACTTATATATTCATCTTACTTCTTTTTACCCTAATCCCTAACGCTTATACTTATATATGTTGAGAAATCACGCACTAAAAATAGTAATTTCTTCAAGCGGAAGCACACACACAAATAAGAGCAGAAAAATAAATAAAAGCACACAGGAGATTTAATGTGGTTCGGCACCTCAAGGCCTACATCCACAAACACTCAACAAGAAGTATTATCACCGAAATGCAATTTTTCGAGCAAAAATTGAAAGCCTTCATACAATTTTTTATGGACCAAAATTGCAAACCCTTCAAAGTGCAATTTTTTGTGGACCAAAATTGTAAACCCTTCACAGTGCAATTTTTCTAGCAAAATTTGCAAACCTTTCAATGACACACAACTACCCAAGCTCCTCATACACCCAAGAGACCTATTAAGTTGTGGTGACAACTCTAAAACCAACTCTTTACTTTTATAGTATTTTTCTGCTACTCTCTTCTTCTTCTTCATATTACTCGATGTGGGACTTTGGTGAATACTTACTTGAGAACCAACAATATATTCATCGCACTCATTTTTATCTTGAACCCTGACCTAGCCCTTCTACTTGTATATTTATCTTACTCATTTTTACCATAAACCCTAACATTAACACCTTTTATTTATATATTCATCGTACTCATTTTTACTCTCCCAATATTTTTTTATTCTTTATATTTATTTTAAAATAATATTTATATATTATTTTATTCTTTATATTAATTTAGTTTAAAAAAGATTTTTAAAAATTTGAAATCATGTTTTCCCTCTATTTTGTTATTTCTTGTTATTGTTTATTTGGTTTCTCTCTTTTTCGTACCTCCATCCCTTTCTCACCTTTTTTTTTTTATCTCAATTTTCAACCTTAATCTCTCATCATTTTAAAAATCAAATTACACCAAGGCGAAATTGAGGAGTTAAAAAAATTTTGGATTGAACAATTTTTTCTTTTGAGTAAGTTGATTTTTTATCCCTTTTTTTCCGAAGCATTATGTTTCCTCTTTATGTAGCTTTTCTACGTTATAGTCATATATCTATCAATTAGAAATCATAAAATCATGATCTAATTATGGATCAAACTCTTCTTTGATAGATAAAGCTATTTTAGACTTTGAAGTTGTATAAGTGAAGAGCAATATTAAGAATCTACTTTAAGGTAAGGGAAACTAATCCTTTAAAAGTTGTTAATTTTCTTAAAATATTGAGTCTTAGTTTTGAGATTTAATTTAGGGTATTCATAATTTTATCTTTACCTAAACAAGTGCGAGATGACAAATTTATATTAAAAATAAGATAGAGGCTACATTTTTATTAACAAGTAGTAAGTTAATCTATATTGAAAGGGATATTACAACAAACTTTAGTTTTGATTTAATTATTGAAGATTTTAAGTCATTGAAAAATTGTAAAACAATGCTTTGACTATAGATAATTTTTGTTTGTTTTAATATATTATTGTTAATAATAAATTTTATGTTTCTCTTTTGTATATATTATTGTCATATATTTTTTAGATTTTACTATCATATATATTTGTTTTGAGTAAAAAATAATAATAAAAGGAAATGATATTTTTTTAATTATAAAAATAATTTATATATAAAAAATATAATTTGGTTCTTAAAATTTTTGTGAAAGTTGTATCGACCTAATCCTTCTTTTTGTATACTAATATAATAAGTTATACACTTTTTATACTAAGGAATAATCAATTATAAAAATATATAATAAATAATATAAACCCTAAATTTTATATTTATAAACTATATAGTCCACTAAATAATACACATGGAAAAAAATACATTTTTTGTAACGAACTTTAGTATGTGTTGTATTGTTTGTAACTTAGAAAGTATCAAATGCATCGCTGGGGAAAAGACACGATAAGGATCACTGGAGTAAGATTTTGGTTAAAATTTGAAAAGCATCTCTTAATACTCTTAAAAAAATGACTCTTTTAAAATTAAAATAATTTAAGAGATTTTTTTAATTTTAATCTATGATAATTTCGTTTGACTGGCTAGTTACAGTCCAGGTCAATTATTACTAAATCATCATGTCAACACCAGAATATTAAAAAAAGAATAATTAAAAGTAAATTAGTTTTAATAAAATAAGATTAATTTTATGTCCATATCGAAGATTTTATTTTTTCCAAAACTGTGCGAGAAAAATTTTATTACCTAAATATGTACATGAAATACCTAGTTTTATTTTTTTTCTTCAAATTATTTAGAGAAAAACAAACAGAATTTATTGTATTTCAGGTCTATTATTACGAATGAAAAATGGTCCATCACACTTTCAACACCAGTCAGTTAGTTCAGGTTTTTAACTATTCATTTCTAAGAATCAGCGTGAGGCGACGTATGACAATTAGAGATATTAAAATGAATTTTAATACATAAGTTAATCTATTTTATTATAGGTTTAAGTCAGGTTGAGTTGAGAATCCATCAATTCGTTATGAATTAAGTTAGGTTGTAAAATTTTTAGTTCACCATAAAATAAATTTGGTTAGATTAAGTTATTTTTAATCCTGCTCGTAGTGAAAACCCAGAGTTAACTTATTTTAACATTGACAAGTGTTTTTTTATTTCTTAATCACCCGGTAAATAAAAGAGATAAATAATTAGGTTTTCTTGTTCAATTAAACTTATATTTAAGCAATTCTTTATACATATTTCAAATATATATATATATATATATATATATATATATATATATATATATATATATATATACTAAAAGGAACTTATGTTTAAGTTAAAATAATATTTTTAAAATAAATTAATATGAAATCATTTTTATTATTGGTGTAGGTTAATTTTAAATTTTTTTAAGAATACTTTTTCATATTTTATTTTCGCAAATGCCATTAAGGAAAAAATTATCCAAACATACTTGAACTCATTATTTTGACTGCCAATCACTTCTCTTTCATTTTGAGTAATTTAGATTAAATCATTATGAAAACAGAAAGGAAACAGAGGATTTGTATTCAACTTCTGATATCAATTAATAATTTAAAATGCAACCTTATTTGATATTAAATTGATAAATGTTTTTATGTTGTATTGTATTTAAATAAAATATTAGTTTAAATACAAAGACAAGAAAGATTGAAGCCCATAAAACAGAATAAAAGAAAACTAGTGGGCCGTGGCCGAAGAAACGAGCCCAAAGCCCAACGTTTTTAACGGTCTTGTTAATAACGAAATTAAAACGAGATCTAGCGACAATATCGAAGCGCAACACTAGAAGTAGTAGGATCTGTTGTTGTTCCTGTTGGTTTCTACGACAAGCAAAATAACAATAACAGAGGAAAGGAGGGAAGAAAGAAAATCAGAGTTTTATTTTGGCTTCGTTGAGATGGCTACTCTATCAAGCTTCATCGCTTTGCCGAAGAATCCTAAGACCCACTTTCTCTCAGGTGATCACTTCCATCACTCTCATCATTACCATTTCCATACCAAAAGGGCACCACTGTAAACTGGAAAAGCTGTTCCCTTTTTTCTTACATTTTTTTTTTTCTCAGTTGCACTTTCCACTGTTTTCCTTTAGTTTTTCCTGAGGTTGTTCACTGTATCAAGTTTGCCGCTTTTATTTATTTGTGCCTGTGTATATTATAATTCTCGGATACTCCGAAAGTCCCTGTTTTTTTTTTTTGTTGGGTTCAATGAAAATGGAAGAGTTTAGTGTTTTTGGAGTGGTTTTAGTTGTGTGTGACTTTGGTGTTTGGTTCCCAGATAATGGGGTTTAGATTCATTTAGTTGGATTGTGTTAAGAGATTCCTCTTTCGTTAGGCTATGTTTGTTTTTGGGATGAAAGGAAAATGTGGAAGATGAGAATGTGAACTAAACTTTATTTTTGTGTATACCTAATGTGCATATTGAAAATATATTTCATTTCCAGGAGGTGGATGATACATGCATGCTGCCTTCTTTTTCTATGTTTTGTTTTAGAGAAGTATATAATATGGCTGCGAAACATGCTATCGTGTGATGTGCTGTTTTGGTCTCCAAAAGTTTCCTTAAGTACAAATTGATCCCCAAAGATATGAACTTGTTAGCAAGTTTATAGGACATCGGTAGAGTGAACTTGTTAGCAAGCCAACATTTTCATGACCAATTTGTGCATAAGAAAATCTTCAAAGACCAAAACAATACAAGTAACCTCTTTCAAAGATCAGATTATATTTGCTTTGTTTTATTTTGTCTTTTGTAATTGTGTTGAAGTCTGTTTACATAATTGTGATGCCAGGGGATGCAGTGTTGGGCAAGGTATGTGTCTTTTTATCATTACAGGTTTTAGAGATTTTTATATATGTGTACGTGTGACAAATATCTTAATGAAAACATCTTTGAGCAAAATTCATGGAATAAACAATGGTGTTTGATCCTAGCTACTGTAATTATAATGGTAACTTATTAAAGTTCCACATATCCAACAACACCCTTTTTTTAGTGATTTTCCAGAAATCTAATACTCAGATCAATGCCAGGTTCCTCATTGACGCCGATGGACAAATGCTTGTTGAAAATCAACTCTGGTGAACACTTTCCAGGCTCCTCTTTCAGAGCTAAAACATCACGTAACCAGCCACTTGTTATTCGAGCTGGGTATGATGACTTAAACTTCTTGTGCATTCTTTCTGTGGGGTGGGATTATATGACTGTTTAGCATAAATCTAGAGTATGATTTGGGATGTTAAAATAAAACAACTGACATGCAGATTTTCAAAGAGAATGCTATTTCTAAATACTGAAAAACTACAACAGTTGTCTTAATAACCTACAGAACATAAAGCAGAAAACAATATCTGAGCCACCTCATCATGGATGACTAATTGATAAAAAGAAACTGACTCTTAGTTTCGCGCCCTTAGATAACAGAATAATGAACCAAGTAAAAACCACAAATAGTAATAGCAGTTGACTCAATCGTGGGTATCACAAATATTATTAAGCTCCAGCTATTCTTGTTGTTTCATTTTGTGTTTCTAGTTAAATAGTGCTGTGATCATCAACTGTACCTTACATTTACCTCATTTGGTTGTCTAAAATATTGGCATGAGCATAATTTAAACAAGTTGGTATACCTTTTGACATTATGTAACTTTATTGTGTTTCTAATCTCTCTGCTAGAACAGTGGTGATGGTGGAAGATCAATCAGTGGAAGTATTTTTGTTGGTGGTTTTGTATTGGGAGGACTAATTGTTGGAGCATTGGGTTGTATCTATGCACCACAGGTATGTCTGCAGAGCCAACTTTCCACTTTTAACTCTTATTTCTTTGGATTTATCATTTACATGTGTCTCATTATTCATATCGTGTAATATTGTCTGCTTAACTCGTGAAGAATATTCTTTACTTCACTTAGGTCAAAGTTTAGTTTTGCTCAAATCAGATGTGAATATAATTCTAACAAATCATTTACACATTGAATTATGTATTACTTAATTTCCATCATTCGTTTCTTGTAAAGTTGCAAGATAGTGTAGCCTTCATTATTAATAGGTGTATCAAATTTCAATATGCATCTATTTTTGGAATCATCAACTCTATGTTGCTTTTCAACAATTTTTTGCAATGATCTGATATATATATATATATATATATATATATATATATATATATATATATATATATATATATATATATATATATATATATATTTTTTAACTTGAAAGATTGTTTACTGAGTGTAAAGGTCAGGAAAGAGATTATTTTTTACTTCTGTTATATTAACTTTGCAGATAAGCAAGGCAATAGCTGGAGCAGACCGTAAAGATTTGATGAGGAAACTTCCAAAATTTGTGTACGATGAAGAAAAAGCTTTGGAGGTCAGCAAATTTCCCTGCAGTTACTCTTTACTTGAAAGTTGAACATTTTTCTCATTGAGTGTGTCTGAATGCTTATAGGAAAGAGGAAAAATATTACCAAAAATTGGTGCCTTGTGTAGCCTCATGAGTTTATCCAACAATTGAAATCAATGACCCAAAATATATAAGTAGTTATGAAATCACATAGGTAATTATTATTAAAACTATCGCATTGGCATAAAAAGCACAACATAATAAACTATATATTTGTATTATGCAGGTAGTGAAGGTAAATCCTTATAAATTATGAAATATATCAGAAACTAAAAGTAACTATGAAACCACACCAGGGAAAAAGAGGTTCTGAGATACAATGTAAGTGTTTCTATAGTGGTTGTGGAGTGTGAAACATCTTTTGGGGAAGAAAGTGACTCACTATACCTGTGAGTTTATGGTGTGTGGTTGGATTTTGATTTTCCTTAAAAAGAGTGACATGGTATATCATTATTGATTAGTAGAAACTTTCTGATATGCATTTGTTAGTGAAAAAAAACATGTGACAATTGTACTTATCCATTAATTTGTCCTCTCTTTCTGTCATACAAACTGATATACTTAAATTACTGTTTTTTTTGTTTTGTGAATGATGAAAACAGAAGACTCGCAAGGTGCTAACTGAGAAAATAGCGCAGCTGAATTCTGCCATAGATGGTGTTTCTGCACAGTTGAGATCAGATGTAGTCCCAAATGAAGACTCAGATGAATTGGCAGTGAACTCAGAAGAAATGGAAGCTTCAGTACAATGAAATCAATGATATTTCAGCTCAAATTATCATCATCTCTCCTTTTCTTAGTCAAGAAAAATATGAACTTTGGTTATTGGTTTCAAGTGTTATTAGGAGTTAAATTTAGTTATCACATTTAACTATTTCATCTTATCATGGTTCATTGTTTACGTATAGGATATATCTAGTGGAAACTTTTGTTTACTGTGAGAGAAATAAGAATTATAAAGTATTAACAGATTGTGGTTGTGAAGTTGATGACCATAGCTTGCTTTTGCATAATTGAATATATTAATGTATGGAGTTGTCACAAGTTGATTCCAGCAAACGTATCTATTGGATGGGGGCATATGCCAGAATCTTGGATTTATCTTTATGTTCACATCAGGATGTGTGACATTGACAAATTTATACCAATAATTCATTTTGGAGTGCATCAGAAACTTGTATTGTTACTAGCATTTGAAGCAGATACCTTGTATTCATGAATCTAACACTTGAAGAATATGATGGTGACTATGATTTTCTTCTATTATAGTCACCAATAACGTGTTCCCAATCAAATATGACGTTTATATGTTTTTCTGCTTTACTCTTGACCATTTGACAGTATCTATGGGAATTTTATGCAGTTTTTTAAATGCCTTTTTCATGTTGCAATGAAAAATTTTATATACACTTTTAACAAATACAAGAGAAATGAAATATTTTTCATTAGCTAAAATTAGGATATACACGAACTGAAAATAAGATTTTAAAAAAGTAATATAAAATACGAAATTATATTTCAGATTATATAATCATAATGTCTTACATTTTGTTATTTGACTATTATTAGAAGTGAGGTCCAGTAAAATACAAAATTTGTAGAAATTTTAAAGAAGAAAATTTTAGAAAAAAGAAGTATGATGTTGATGAAACACTTGTGTTTTGAATGAATTCAGAAAAGAAGTGTATTAGAAAAAAACAATGAACGTCACCATAAGATTCAAAAAAAATAAGTTGATGAACCAATGTCAACGGCCATCAATATTTACTAAAAAGAATTAGGAAAGGCCAATCCCAAAACAGCAACCTCACTTATTGGAAGGAAGATGGTGACAGATACAATGAAGCATCCCAATACCAACAAATTTGTGCCAAAACACATGCAAGTCTTCATCTTCATCCCAAATTTTCTTCTTTCATGTATATACATAAAATACGTTTTATAATTTGTCATGGAAACATACATTACATTTAATTAATCAAATTAAAAAAAATATTTTAACCAGCTAAAGACAAAATTTTACAAATTTTACAAACTGATTTTATAAGATTAAATTAAATTTAAAATTTATTTCTTAAGATGGTATCAGAATCATTCAAAACTTATCTTATAAGATTTGTTTGTTATTGAGTCTATTATGTCTCCCACTACTCAGAGATTTATTTTTTATTGTACCTATGCATCACCCGTTAAAAGATACTCATTAATATCTAATTTCATGTTCAAAATATATATATACCATCAATACGAGAAAGTGTGTTAGAAATCTCACATAAACTAAAATAAAACAACTTTACAATATACAATATACAATGATCACTCATTAATTTTATTCTTTAAGTAATTATTTTTTCAATTTGATCGTTTTTTAAAACTTAATTATTTTTTAATTATAAAATTATTTACCAAAAAATATTTACAATAAAATTATAAAAATTATTCATATTTAATATTTTTATAATTATAATAATAAGAATAATGATATTTTACTTTTTATTACCATACAAAAATTAAACACATGGGTGCATGTGTTTTCATTAATCATTTTAAAGTGATTATGTTGATGATAAAAAACGAAATTATTTTATGGAACAAATTCAATGTATTTATTAAATGTTGAATATTAAAATATTTTAAATATATCAATTTTGATGCGAGAAAATTTAAAAAATGAAAAAGAGTTATTTAACCTTAGTAAGTTTCTTTATAGAATAATATTAAATTTGTTCTGGCACTATCGTTATTTCCTAAGTTATATGACTGATGACAAATGAAATTTATGTTGACATATCGATCATGACAAGTTGTGATAATTGATGCACCATGTCACAGTTAATATTGATTATATACATTTAAAAAAGAACTCATGTCATGAGTAATATCGACCATTTTGAATTAAAATAGTAAAAATGATTAGATAATTAAACAAAAAGAAAAGATAAAACCAAATAAATTTGTTCAGATAACTTTTCTCCCAAAACTTTTATATAAGAAAAGAGGAAAAAACGGAATTAATTATTTCTAAAATTAAAATTATATATAAACAACTTAATATTAATTTATATATGCATAGAATAATATTTAAACTTCTTTTTTTAATTTAGACATAACCAAATTTTAGTCTAAGTACTTATTTTATTTTGGTTAAAATACATTTTTTTTTCAATTTTCGTCAAGTTTTGTCAAATAAATCATAATTTTGGTTTTGTATTCAAATAAATAGGTCAAAATTTTCGTCAATTTTGTTTAATTGATTTTTGTTTTGTTAAAAACGTTTAAATCATTAACGGCCATAAACAATGATTGTCACATGTCATTTCGTGATTTTTTTGAATTTTTTTATTTTATTATTTTGATTTTTTTTTAATTTTTTTAAATGTCCACGTGTTAACCCAGCAGCGTGTCACGTGTCAAAGTCAATGTTCTATATTCAATTTTGTCCCTATATTTGTTATTTTTGTTCAATTTAGTCCTAATGTTTGTTAACTTGAACCAATTTGGTCTCTCTCTAAATTGAAACCAAATTTAATTTTTATATTAAAATTCACATTTTTTATTAAATATTTTTATATAATATATTAAAATTCACATCATTATAACTTTGATATAAAAATTAAATTTTGTCATATATTCGATAGGGACAAAATTGGTCAATTTTAAACAAAATTGGGACTAAATTGAACAAAAGTAACAAATATAGGGACAAAATTGAATATACAACATTGACTTTGACACGTGGTACGCTACTGGGTAGACATGTGGACATTTAAAAAAATCAAAAATAAATTTTAAAAAAATAAAAAAAAACAAACCAAAAAAAACTACGAAGTAACATGTGGCGGTAATTGTTCATGGTCGTTAATGGTTTAAAAGGTGATCGCGAAAAAGGACTCAATTGAATATAATTAACGAAAATTGAGATCTATTTAAATACAAAACCAAAATTAGTACTTATTTGGCAAAATTTGACAAAAATTGGGAAAAAAAGTATTTTAACTTTTATTTTCTTCTGAAAGTTGTTTATATAGAAAAGATTTCCATTTATCCTGTGATAAAGTTTTCTCTTGAAAATCAATGTGACGAGCTTTATAACGTAGCAAAGTTTGGTTGCTCAATAATATAATACCAGATGAGTGTTGTGATTCTCATTTTAAGCCATGTTTTCTTTTTGTTAAAAGTTGATTTATTAGATAGCAAGTTATGTTGAATACGGAAGCTAATGACTCGGTCTTGGAACAAAAGCAATTATAAGTGAAATGAAACTATAAAAAAAAATGTTTTTCTTTGTTTGAGTGAAAAAAAAAAAACTATTATTATAAAACAATAGGAAAAATATACAGCAAACATTTTTGACAAAATTTTAAATTAATTTCATTCCATGATTACGGAGAATAGAAGTCACCTAACAACGATTATTACTTCAATTCAAATCAATTAGCAAAAGATAAAAAAATAATATAGATTAGAGGTCATATTTCGATAGGTTGATATGATAGATTAGTTAAAATAATTTAACAGCCGCGTCTAGATGATAAATTTATTATTATTGATTAATAAAAAATTAATCTTAATTAACACAAATAACAATTATTAATTGGCATGTGCATACAATGAATGGAAAGAAAACGTACCATATACATAGTCCGAGTTCTAAACTATATTTAGAAAATTTTAAAATAATTAATATGTTAATAAAAGGTTAGTTTCTTTTTTATAGAAACAAATAAATAAGCAAAGAAAATCACTTAAGCCTAGGTGTACATGAGTAGATGATATATATAACTATGTCCTTAAAATAATTCATAAAATAAAACTGAACTTGCTCTTATTTCTTATTGACTCCTCAACTTTGGTCAAAGTTGGAGGAGAGAAAGAACAATCTCTCTTCCTCTCTGTCACTATATATATATATACACCAAACTCAATCTTCTGAGACAAGTATCTTCTCTCTCTCTCCTTCCAACTTAGAAGTTCTTTTGCAGAATATTTCAGTGATTCCAGGTTTCGATTTCTTCTTTCTCTTATCATTCATTTCAATTGTAATTATTCATTCACAAAGCAGCAATGCATGTTTTCGTTAGTTACTTCAATCAATCACTGTTTTCAAATCTTAATTTATTTGTTTTTTCTTCTCAGTTTCAAAGCCTAGCTTCTACTTTTGTCTTTTCTTTTTCAGATGATTTATGAATGCCATTTTAATTATTGGATTATTAGATAACTGTCATGTAGACGAGACTATGAATAACATTCCGAACTTGACACCATGATCGAAATATCAAATTATTTTCATTTTAACCGGCCTATAAATTTATAATTTTCATAATTAAGAAAATAATCATTACCTTTTATCTTTATCAAATAAACAACAAAATTATACTTTAGAGGCCACGGTGAAGAAAGTAGGTTGAAAATTAGATAATATACAGCAGAAAATGTGTAAGTGTAAGTACATAAGAAACCTCTCTGATAATAGAATTATGCAGAACTTTCTTCGATCTTCTGACAGAGTTATATCACAATTTTACAACTACAACTTTGCAGACACGTGTTCTCTAAGAAGACATGTTCACTGAAACTTTGCACCACATAATTTTCTTTTCAAACCACATCTAATGACTCAGCACTTTTGTATCAGTGTGGTTTGATCAAGTGCCATCATTCTTTTATATCAGATCTAGTTTTTGCACCACACTAGAAAGGAAGATTCGTTACTCTTATTCAGAAAACGAATTCAAACTCATTTTAATAATAATAAGTACTTCTTTTCCAAATCAAAAATAAGCACTTCTTCTCCAAATTGAAATTATTAAATGATCGCATGCCACCACTGTCTATTTATATAATCAAAATTAATTTTTAGTAAATGCATTCATGTTCATATATAAAACCTACTTAAGGAAGATTTATTAAATCTATAATCACATGAAACTGTTGAACTTTTCTTCGGTACAATTCATAACTTCTAGTACAAAACACAGCTTTCCTTTTTTGGATGAGGGCCAACCTTTTATTTTTTAACTTTTTTTTGGGAATGATTGTGTTCGTATTTTTTTCCTTTATTAAAATGGTACAAGTATGAGATGTACATTTATAATAACCAGCTATTAATAAATTGAAAAAATTAAAATTATTTTTAAAATAGATCTTGGGTTTGGTATTTTGCTTTGTTGTCAATGGTTCACCTTTTGAGATAATAATTGAGTTAAAACTGCAATAAACAGTGGTGGGCTGGCTGAAGTTTGAACGTGAAGGCCAAACACGCAACAAAACCACCACTTGGGGGAGGTAGATCTGGGAATTGATTTACGTGGCAAAATTTTAGAAAAAAACAAAAAAAACAAAGTTGACAAACCTAAAAAGTTGCTTGTAAATCATTATTGAACATAAACTAGGAATTATATAACATATTATACGTTGTAAATAATTAATATGAAATGTTGTAAATAATTAATATGAAATGGCATGATGTAAGGTTAAAATGTGGGACTTTGTTATTGCCACTTTATAAAATACACTTTACACGTTACATCTTCTTTCTGTGCTTTCTGTGCATGTTTAAGAAGTACTCAAGTTGGAGACGAATCTGTCACAACATTATACGTCCCTATAAAAAAAAGTTTCATTTGATTTCAGAGACCCTGTTGTCTCAGGAATCGACGCCTAACGTAACACTGCACCACCTACCCGATATGCATAATAAGACAGGACCCAAACAGTGGCATCGCATACGCATGCACATCGACGAATTTGATGATTCTGTTGTGATGTTTGGCTTTTTCTCTAGGAACTTCTAGTTCATTTGAAATAATTCACTAGTTTTTTAGTTGAAAATTATTGAACACGTTTGAACACTGGTGTGGTGATATAATATTAGATTATCTAATAATTTTGTCATACTTAGAAGATCAAAAACCACTGTCAGTAGCAGTTTTCGAAACTAAACTCGCCAATCGGCTGTGGCCCCACTTGAAAACACTAGTCAATCATTGGTTACTGTCACCCTTCATCATTTTGCTTTTCTGATTCTGGATTCGAAGGATTCATTGGTGTTCTTCACTGTTTCCTATTATATTTATATAGGGGCAAGCAAAGCTGAAAAAATAGTCCAGTAGTAATATTAAGCAAAGAAAAGAAGTAGATCAGCGCAAGAACATCAAAGGAAAATGGGTTTTGTGGAACTGTTGGAGGTGGCTTCTATGCCAATTATTCAAGTCCTTCTTATCAGTGCATTGGGAGCTTTGATGGCAACTCGGTATTTCGATCATCTTCTTTCGCCTGATATCCGGAAAGCTTTGAACAAGGTAAGATATATGCACACGTCAAGTAAAACATATATGTAATGATTAATGTACTAATATATGTCTGTTAAACAACACAGATTCTGCATTGTTCTTATCAAACCTAGTAACCTTTTCTTTGTTGTGTTTTCTTCTCCCTGTTTTGCAGATTGTCTTCTTTGTATTCACTCCTTCACTTATATTTGCCAGTTTCGCCCAGAGTGTTTCACTTGAAGATATGATATCATGGTACCGAGATATGATTTCCGGATTTCCGTCAAATCCTGTGTTATATATTACTAGTTTTACCCATCTATATACTTATTTATATAAAAGTGACAGTGTTCCCAGGTTTACTTTTCATGTCTCCGCCAGCAATGTACTAAAATTTATCACCCATTTTCAAAAATGGATACGGATCCATTGTTTATTTCTGTCAGAATATAATAACCTCTGTTAGTGGCAGAGAAGATGAGAAATCTCACTCATTGGCACTGCAGACTTCAGAGATATTACCTTCATTAATTATTTATAACACAGACTTTGATTTTGTGACATATTTTTGTGACCAATAGTACTGATGTATTTTTTTTTTTTTTTGCATGTTTGATGATTGATTGTAGAGTATATAAGTAACATATTATTTATGTATTAATTGGTTGCTTTCGGCTTAACCTTCCATGCAGGTGGTTTATGCCCGTTAACGTTGGACTTACCTTCTTAATTGGTGGAATAATCGGATGGATACTGGTGAAACTACTGAAGCCTAATCTGAAAGTGGAAGGTCTTATTATTGCTGCATGTTCATCAGGTACATATCATGGCAAAGTATGTTCAGAATGTGTAAAATTTGAAGGAATAGAGAAGCTGAAGGTGAAAAAATTGACTATGTATTTAGACTTGTTTGATGAATGCTTTTTCTTTTATCAGGAAATATGGGGAACCTTCCTATTGTAATCATCCCTGCTATCTGTGATGAGAAGGGAGGACCATTTGGTGCGCGTGATGTTTGCCGCAGTAATGCACTCTCTTATGCATCTTTCTCTATGGCGGTGAGGCCTCTACTTTTATACAGTTAAAATTTTGCTAATATTGTGCTGTGTATCTTATTATCTTCTCTTGTTTTGTTAATTGTACGTAGCTTGGTGGCATCTTCATCTGGACCTACACCTTACAGACTATAAAAAGCAGATCATTGAAATTTAAGGCACTGGAGGCTGCTGAGATCATGAAGGTTCCCAACAAAGAGTTCGATGCCAATGCAGAAACTCTTCTTCTCAAGGATAATGACAGCCAAAACACAATAGAAGTTCCGACATCTACCTATTATGGTGACACTGAAAACCAAATTGTAAGACCAACAACTCATGCACTCCACTACTAGCTATACTTGTTTCAGTATAATCCTATGTATTACTTTTTTATACCTGCTCAAAGCATGCATATAGCCCAATCTATATCAAACATCCTCGAATACAGCTAATGAACAAAAGGGTTGTGAATTCTCAGCCTGTAGACCAAGATCAGTCCAGTGTACCAGAGAAGACCGAATCGCTATGGCATAGAATAGTGGAAGTTATTACTCAGTTTCTTGAAGAACTCATGTCACCACCAGCAATTGCAACAGTGAGTTTCCTTTTTCTTCTGCTATCCTTTTTGTTTCCTTTGTTAGATAATTATTTTCTGTGTGTTGGTCTCTAGTTTGTACTGACATTCCTTATTTGCACTATCAGTTTTTTGGTTTCCTCTTTGGTGCGGTTGCATGGCTAAGGAACCTAATAATAGGAGGCAATGCTCCACTGCGTGTCATCCAAGACTCTCTCCAATTACTAGGGTATGTGACTTTGCTCACAAAAACAAATTGTTCTGCAGTGCAAGTTCTTTTCCATTCCATACACGTTGTTATCTGATTGAACTCTTTGTTTCTCAGGAATGGAACCATTCCTTGCATCACCCTTTTGCTTGGTGGTAACCTCACTCAAGGTATAAAAAAACTAGCCACCATATATATCATATAGCATACATACTCTTTAACCAATTGCATGGTCCAAAAACTGACTTAACTAAACTTGGTCTTGAAACTATTGCAGGCTTGAAATCATCTACTATCAAACCATTGACCCTCATCAGCATCATCATAGGCCGACTTTTCCTGCTACCTTTGATTGGACTGTTCATCGTAAAAGCAGCAGCAAATTTCGGCTTACTCCCGGTTGATCCTTTGTTTCAGTATGTGCTGGTGATGCAGTATGCTATGCCACCGGCTATGAATATCAGTAAGTCAAAGATTTTCCATTCCACGAACACATGCTTTTAATTGAAGTATCTTTTCTTGATCTTTCATATGCTATAGATTTCTCATTGACAAAATTCAATGCAATCATTACGCAGGTACCATGGCTCAGCTGTTTGATGTAGGAACTGAAGAGTGTTCAGTTATTCTGTTGTGGACATACAGTGCTGCAGCCATAGCACTCACTGCTTGGTCAACATTCCTCTTGTGGCTATTATCTTAAGTTGTCTTTGGTTCCTGAATTTTCCTAAAACAACAAAGGAAAAAAAAACAAATACAGAAACTCTTCTACATACTATGGCTGTGTGAACAGCAGTTTTGATGAAGAAAGAGGAATGGTATGGTTGCAATTTTGAGTGTAATTTGGGTTTTGCTTGTTCTTGTATCAACCTCTGCGCAACAACAAAGAAGTTAGATGATTGAAGTGTGAATGGTTTTGATCATGTCTTACACACAAGACACTGCCATTCAAAATTAGGTGTTTACAAACAAATACATATTTTCCTTTTCGACCACCTTCTGTAGTTAGGTTCTTAGTTTTTTTCTTTTTTCATATAGTTCTCCATTGGAAAAAGAAAAGAAAATCCAATTATTCTGATTCTTTGTATTTTATTCATTTTGATTTCAATTCTTGCGGTTGTAATTTAGTAACAGTCTATGTTTAATGATAATAAATTGTTATAAAAGTTTCCATTATGTAATAGAAACTTCAGTAACTACTAGTCTTAATTATTGTTTGAAAGAAGTTTGTTAAATAATATTTCTTAAGATAATCTCTAAAGGTTTGATACCGGATCATGGTATTTTTTTAGTTAAATTCGTAATTGTTTATTTTATAAACTATTTTTTATTTTAAGTTAATAAAAAATTTAGTAAAAGTATAACTTATAAGTGGATTGGAAAATAATAATTATTTTTTTTAGAATAGTATAATTGATCGTGAATTAAAAATATAATTTACACATTTAATTTTCTTTTCCAGCGCCTTTGAACCAAACTTCTTTTTTTTTTCATGCTTCTAAATTCTCATAACATGTAATTAACAAATTTTAGTTCATGTCACCTTTAAAAGGTAAATGAACCCGCTTTAATTACGAAAACATTCAAATATAAAATACTTTAAAAACTTTTGGTGGGAGCCTATTTTATTTATAGATTCTCATGAGACATAGAGCTAATAAAAGAATATTAAAGACTAATTAAGTTTTAGGATTTACAAAACTTTTGGTCATATGACCAATTTCTTAAAAATCTCAGACCTTGCAATATTGAATACATTACAGGTGGTTATTATTTCTGAATTATGAAACATAAAAAAAAAAAAAAAAACAAAATTTTTTTTTTTTTTTTTTTAATTTTATGATTTTTCTTTCTTTCTTAATAAATAGAGAAAGTATGAAAATTACCTATTTGTCAAGAAACGAATTTTATTTTGGTTTTAT
>Ga0214544_1001082_pt1 | contig 54884 bp, 25 predicted proteins | sample CNSS3metaG_FD_160074 | JGI IMG/M metagenome (GOLD analysis project Ga0214544, IMG submission 160074) | Root nodule microbial communities from cowpea collected in UCLA plant growth center, Los Angeles, California, USA - CNSS3 | ecosystem: Host-associated > Plants > Roots > Nodule | place: USA...
TCAGGAGGGGAGTACCTTGGAAGCCATGAAGTTGTTGTTCTTAAATATTTTGAACCTCAAATTTATTATGTAGTTTTTGTGATTTAGAATTTCATGATGTATTTTGAGATGCATTTTGGTTTGAACTGAGAGTCGTTAACATCATTGTGAATTTGGCAATTTGTCTACTAATGGACATATTATTTGTGTGTTTATCTTATATTCAACAATGAACATCCTCTCTTAATATTCATGTGAATTTGCCAAATTCTTTCTAGGAATCACTGATTGTATTTTGTGAAAATGATCCAACCCTTTAAATCAGGTGTAACTTATCAAACTCTTTATAGTCAAGTATTTTAGTAAGAATTACAATCATATTTGAACCACCACTACAAGAAAATACTTTATTAGTAACCAATTTTAGTGACCAAAAGTTGTTAGTTACTATAATGACTAATTTAGATGCCAATTTACAAAATAAAAAATTATTGGTTACTAAAATAGTTACTATTATGAATAAAAGATTATGATTGGTCACTAAATTGGTTTTTAAAATTAGTTACCATGGTTTTGGCTACCAAAGTAAATTGGTCAATAAAAATTAGCTACCTAGGTTTTGGCTACCAAAATGACTTAGTTACTAAATTGGTCTCTAATTAATTAGTGACTAATTTAGTGACAAATTATACTTTTTTATTTATAATAATGACTATTTTAGTAACCAATAATTTTTAATTTTGTAAATTGATATCTAATTTGGTCATTATAGTGACTAACAATTTTTGATCACTAAAATTGATCACTAATGAGGCATTTTCTTGTAGTGCACCTTTAAATCAGGTTTTCTCCATATCACTAATCTTTTTGCTCTATCTTCCAATAATTGCATCCCTTTCATCCACATTATCTTCATTGCACCATTTGAAGTAATTACATCCTTTGAAATCCTCATTTGCACTTCCCTGTTGAAAAAAACCAATCAACAAATATCTCCTTAACATCCAACACTATTCTAAGCACAAAAATAATGAAAATCATAACTCAAACCTTATAGTTAGGGCAACCTTAGAATTGTTTCCCACCATTCTTCACTGTTCTTGCTACCTCAATACTACAATCTCCCCACAATAGTAAATTGGAGATCCACCAAACGACCCACACCACCCACGAGGAGGAGAGACACTGTGGTTTTGTGGCCCATATGAACAAGAAGAACAAGGATGACTTCGTGTAAGAGACATTGTCTTCAACAAATTCCTTGATCTTCTCTGCGATGAAGAAGAAGAGGAAAATTGAGATTGGGGCCAAAGGAAGATTAGGGCAAAAAAAATTGAACACATCCATTTAAAACAAACCACTGCACACGTTACACAAAAAATGTCACTGTACAATTAACATCTGTGACAAGTTTTAGTTATACTATGCCACATCACCTCACTCTTAACAACATTTGTGAAAAATTAATGGGGTGTACTACATTGATGCAAAATTTCAAATTTGGGTACTAAATTGAAACAAACTTAAAAATGGGTACTGTTTTGAAACTTGGGGACAAAATTGGGTATGCTCCGACTAACTAAGCCAATATAAAATATCTTCAACAATAAATGATCGTTAGCAATGTTACAGTCTTACTCTTTCTGCAACTCTCCCTTCACTATAATTTTCTGGTGGTATTGGACCTAAAGATGAGTTTGGAGGTGATGAACTTGGTGGTGAAGGTTCTTATGGGACGGTGTAGTTGGAGGTAACATAGGTGGACATGAAGGTGATGGTTTAGGGTTTAGGGTACCCTACACATGAGCCTTCAATGACACCACCTACCAACTCAAACTCAAAATGTACTTCATGGCCACCTATCTTATCACCTCTATCTTCTTCCTCGCTTTACCGTCTTGTCATAGCAACACCACGAGTTTGCGATTACGAAGACCATAGAATCCAACCTCGACTTGTCGTTTCGCCTCCAACTGTAAGCCTCTCTTGTCATGCATTCCTCTTCCTCTTCCACAACTATCGACCTACCTATTATCGACAATGGCTTGGTACGCAAGCCTGTAAACGCTAAACCCCACCCATTATGTCCGCTTGGGTTACCTCTAGCCATTAAATCATCAACCCTCACTAATCTCCACTAACTATTTTGAATTACCATAAAGAGAGTTGTTGAAAAATATCATAATAAGAAAATCAATGTTCATTAAAAATCATATCTTTTGAAATGTAGATTTTACTTGAAGAGGGAAGACATTTATAGCCTTTGTGAGAAGAAGAATACCCAAGAAAAGCACACTTCTATGATCTAAAATTAAGTTTGTGAGCATTATAAGGTCGGAAGAAAGGGAAACAAGAACACCCAAAGGTTCCCAAAAATATGTAATTAGGTTGTTTTTCTAACAGAATTGTGAAAGGAGTGTTAAAATTCAATGATGTAGTAAGTAATCTATTGATTAAATAAACTGCAGTAGTAAAAGCAAAGTCCCAAAAAACACGAGGTAACAAAGTATGATGGAGGAGGGTACGACCAAAATCGACAATATGTCTATTTTCCTTTCCACCACACCATTTTGGTGGTGTGTATGAGGACAAATAAACCTATGAGTGATGCCAAAAGTATTTAAAAAGGCAGTATACAATATGAATTCCTCTCCCTAATCAGACTAAACATTTATAATTTTGGAGTTTAATTGAGGGGGAAGTGCCAATGTGAAGGGACTCACTCTTGAGTGAGAGATTGTTAAAAAATTCAAGTGTCGGTCTAAGTCATGCATTGAGTAAAATGACAAAGTTGAATACCATATAAGGATGAAGACCTATAAACTCATTGCCTTAAGGTTTTGGGTTGAAGGTGGTGTCAATCCCTTATGTGGGGGTTGACTCACGTCTCATTAGTATTGTCTCTCCCTAGTGATCCTCCCTCGAAAGACTCGTCATATGGTAAGCCTGCTAAATTAGTGTCAACATGTTCTTTAAGCGACATTGGATTTCCCAGATTGCAAGCTCGTTAGTAAGATTCTTTATCTAAGACTAGAACTCGCGTATCGTTTTGTCGTCAAGAGAGGTGGTGAGAAGGTCAGTGTGAAGTTGACGAGTATGTGCTTTTGTCTGCAGATTGAAGTATTCATGAATTTTGTCCCATACTTCATATGATTGAGTTGAGCTAATGATGTGAGAGAGAACGAATTTCGACAAAGTGGATTGAAGTTAGGTGAGTAGCGGCCAGTCTTTACTTCCCAAGCTTCATAGTCAAGATTCACTTTGCCATCATGACAGACTTTTCTAATAACATATTGTAGAAGAATGGATGGAATCGACGACGAAACACTAAAGCTTGTGAGCTTTAATGATAGGTTCAATTTATTATCGCCAGAATAGATAGTTGGAGTCATCAAACTTTCCAGAAGATAAAAAGAGGAAGACATAATAGGGATAGATGTAGAGAAAACTATTTAAAAAAAAAAAATTGGTGTTCCAAAGAAGGCTCTTGATACTATCTTAGATTCAAATAATAATATTTGTTATTATCATAAGAACAAATAACAAATGGAGCATTTATAGTACTTATCCTTAATAAACTATTCGTTTAGGACTAGTATTGCAGCTGACAAAACATAATATTATTCTGCTCTAACATAAAGAGAAAACAAAACAGAGAATAATTTTCATGTTCTATTCTAATACAAACCGATCTTCTAATTACTTTTAAATGTTATTCTATCATTTCATGTGTTTAAATGTTAGCTTAACAATTTTTTATCTATCACCTGCTTTTGCCTCTATACAATATAATTTAGTTGAATTTAGACATTACTTTTCAATATGATCTAGTGTACTATTTTCTAAAGATAACACAACATTTCTCTCAATTATAAAAAAAAAACAAAATTTTCTTCATGTGGCCATTAATGGTGAGTTGCTAAATTGTGAAGCCGTATCATGTGACAATTATTGACGAGTTGCAGCTGTAAGAGATTACAGTACATGTAACCAAGTGACAACTGTACGCCAAAAGCATGGGTCTAAAAATATCTGCTTCATTATTACACACGATTTGCTCAAAGATTATGCTTCTATGTCCTTCAGGCTAAGGGTATCCAAACAACTTTTTGTGCTTTTGGTTATCTATATATAAGGGTGCTCCACCTCTGCTTAAAAGGGTGCATTTCGTGAAAAAAATGGGGTTAGGAGCACTATTTGTTGGGTTCTTCTTCCTTTCTTGTGTGGTGCCAAAAACCTCACCGACTTGTACATTTCCTGCAATCTACAACTTTGGGGACTCCAATTCAGACACTGGAGGCATATCAGCTTCATTTGTGCCAATTCCTGCACCTTATGGCGAGGGCTTTTTTCATAAACCTTCAGGAAGGGACTGTGATGGCCGTCTCATTGTAGATTTCATAGGTATAATGAACTTTGAAATACCCTTATCTTATCACTTTCTGTTATGCTGTTTCCAACTTTGCATTTTAACAATTTAGGCTCTGCAATGTTCATTAGTTGTGTGTCGATGAATAGTAATTTTCCTAGTTTTGATTTGCCTCAACTCTGCTATTTATACTCTATTGTGCAGCTGAGAAGCTAAATTTGCCTTACTTAAGTGCCTATCTGAATTCCCTTGGAACCAATTACCGGCATGGGGCAAATTTTGCCACTGGGGGATCCACCATTAGGAAGCAGAATGAAACCATATTTCAATATGGGATAAGTCCTTTCTCGCTTGACATCCAGATTGTGCAATTTAACCAGTTCAAAGCACGCACCAAACAACTCTACGAAGAAGGTAATCAAGTTTTAGTTAAGAAGTTCAAACCTTGTTATGTTGGTTGGTTCTTTGTTGATCATGTGTTTGTGTTGGTATTTGTTTGCTGGAAATTTAGCCAAAACCCCTCTTGAGAGGAGCAAGCTTCCAGTGCCTGAGGAGTTCTCTAAGGCTCTCTACACTTTCGACATTGGTCAAAATGATCTCTCAGTTGGATTCAGAAAGATGAATTTTGACCAAATACGTGAATCCATGCCAGATATTGTTAACCAATTAGCCAATGCAGTCAAAGTAAGTACCCACCTGGTTCACTTGAAAAGAACTAGTAATTGACTCAAAATGACCTTGTGTTTTGATGATTCTTTTCTGAAAAAACAAGAAAGTAAAATGAATTTTGAAGTTAAAATCAACTTATGAGTTGAATTTTAAGAAAGTTTATTGAAATGAAATCGTTTGCAGAATATTTACGATCAAGGAGGTAGGTCATTCTGGATACACAACACAAGCCCCTTTGGGTGCATGCCGGTACAACTATTTTACAAACACAATATACCAGATGGCTATCTTGATGAGTATGGATGTGTGAAGGATCAAAATGAGATGGCTACTGAATTCAACAAGCACCTCAAAGACCGAATCATCAAACTCAGAACAGAGCTTCCAGAGGCTGCAATTACTTATGTAGATGTCTATGCTGCAAAGTATGCACTCATCAGTAACACCAAAACTGAAGGTAACTTGTTTACTATTTTCACAAGGTGTTTGATAATGATTTTAGGCAAAGTTTAACAGTTTAATTTTCAGGATTTGTGGATCCTATGAAGATCTGTTGTGGCTATCATGTGAATGATACACATATTTGGTGTGGGAATTTGGGAAGTGCAAATGGGAAAGATGTGTTTGGTTCTGCTTGTGAAAACCCTTCACAGTATATAAGTTGGGACAGTGTTCATTATGCTGAGGCTGCTAACCACTGGGTTGCTAACCGTATACTCAATGGCTCTTTCACGGACCCACCAACACCTATCATCCAAGCATGTTACAAGAAAACAAAGCTATAACAGAAGTTGCAATACTGAATCAGACTTTATTCCTGTACTAGATAATTGAGAACCACATACTTGGTGTTCCTTTAATGTTCCAATACAGAACATTCAGGACATAGGCAAATTCATTGGCCTATTAGTGTTTTTTCAAACATTGTTTGCAACCGTCAATTTGGAATTTGACAATGCACTTTTGGCATTAATTCTCTGAAAGCATTTCATTTCTCAATATGTGCATCTTCTGGAAATTTATGTTATGCATTAATCAAATAAATTCATCACTTATTACCTGACTAGTTCGTCCACCTTGTCTTGGACTGCTCAGTAGTTCATATTTCTGCTTTTGTTTTAGACTTTGTAGCTCTGGTTAGTGATGATTTGTTCATATTTCTTGCATCAAAGTTTATGAAACCTGAAAATCACTGAAGAAGTAAAACTATAATTATAAAATTTAAAACATGTTTGTTTCTGATAAAATTGAAACTGCACATTGAAAGCCACCGAAAGTTACTTTATCTTTGGAAACAAACTCTTTTGTTCAAATTACTCTAATACTTTTATCTTTGGAGATAAACTAGTCCATTCAAATTTCATTTAAACCTAACCAGTATAACCGTATGCAAAATGTTTTATTCTAAATATAAAAATCAATACATCATTTTATGGTTTAGGAGTGTTAGTAGCATGAGTTTATCAAAATACTTACTCGGTTTGAACTTTTGATAAGGTTATTTTTATGAATATGTTGACCATGACCCAACAACATATGAGAAAAGATTCGGTCAATTCAACCAGTTAACACAGAACATAGGCACAGCATATTATATAATTCAAATTAAAAAAAAAAAAAAAAAAAACTCTCTTCAGAATCAAATATAAATAAAATAATGTTATTGGTGGATCTCAAGTTTTAACTAATTTAATGAAACTAATCCCAGTATTTTCATTTAATTATTGTTTTATTTGTAATGACTCCAGGATCTCCATTCAATCTCTCCATGTCTAATTTTAGTTAACATCATTTAATCTCCACAAGGTCTCTACGTCTCTCATTCTCTTCCTCTTTTGAAGTTGGATTTTTTTCTTCCATTTTAAAACTTAGGTTAAAGTAAAAGAAATTGAATGATCAAAAGTTAAAGTTGGAATATAATCATTAGTTTTTTAATTTTTCCGATTGGGTTGTTTTTAATTCGAATTAACCAAAATAGAAATTTTACATTTTAGATTAACAGCTTCATTAGTATAAATAATTCTTATAGTATACAGCAAGAACAGGCCCACTACAGAATCGATCGGTCCCATTTCCTTGGGCTTAAAAGCCCAATAAGCGTCTGCAAAAAAATAATCTTCCGCCATAACAGGAGCTTATTGAGCTGTGCAGAACACATTTCATTTGACACGGAACCTCTATGACCATCATTTTCAACCGTTGATCAAAGTTCAACACTGCGTCCCCACCATACATTGGGACGGAACTTTTTATGTACGGTCAAAGATGGAATGGCACAAAGTCTTATCTATCCTCCACTCTCTGCATACAAACACCATTTTACAGGGATACAATCGTCTTTGTCTTAAGAATATGAAAGATAATATACAAGAAACACGTGCTTCTTGCCCTTCCCATAACCTGGGCACTTCACACGCCATTTCAAATTTTTCATATCAATATTACTAAATAAAGAAAACCGTCTTTTACAAGCAATTTTTTCTTAAATAACTATCTATCTAACAATTTTATTTTGGTAATAAATATTATATTTGGTGTGTGAACAGACATGGTAGAATTCAAACATAAATTGAACTCTAGTCGGTGACAAGTCCACCTACATTGTGATGTATGTGAATGAAGTATAACCGTGACATTTAGCATTACAACTTCAGTACGAGAATTTTGCAACAGAGGGTGAAAAGATTCTTGAATCTTGGTCCCCAGAAGCTTCATAACCCAACCAAAGGTTACCTTTCTTTAACATGATGGATCATCAATGTTATTTATTTTTTCTATTTCCATTTGCTCATCTTATATTCGTTGAGTTTCTTCAATGTTTGTTTAGTAAAAGTCTTTATATTTCTTTGTTTACAATTGCAGAGTATTAAGCTGATTATTAAAATATGGTGATCTTTCTGTCTTGTAGTTATATTTTATTTCTTTGGGCATGCTTTTCTTGTGACTTATGTGTTTGTAATTAGCTTTTTAGGGGATTGTCACCTTGACAAATACAGTAAATGATATTTTTTTCTATTCTTTTACTTTTGATTGTAAGTAGGTATTCGATTTTCAATTATTAGTCGTACTTTGTTCAATGAATTCTATTCCTCTCAATTTTATGTTCTTTATTTTCAATGCAACGTCATTAGCTGATTTATAATCTCGCATGGAAAGAGCTTTGATGAATTCTTTCGATCTTTGTCTCCCACCATCTTCTCAGCATTCTGGTAACAGATAATTTTTTGCACACAATATGTTTGATGGATCAAGCGAAAAAGGAACACTTGATTTAGTTAGTGTCCATCATATTCCATATTTTGTCATTTGGTCACTTATTTGAAGTTATTGTAAAATTGTAAAATTGGAATTTCTAAATTTTATGGGGCTCTCCGCAACTACTAAAGACTGATGAGCAAAGCTATATTAACTTTTGTATTGTTGTAGTCCCATTTTCTTGGAATTAATCACTGTAGATTTCTTTGCAACCCTCGAACTCTCTTTTGTCTCTGCTTCGTGCTCTGAAGCACCTGATTTGCATGCATACCTTGTATATATATCTTGTAGAACATTTCATTCTTCAGTTCAAACTTGAAAGCACTTAGACCTCTGAGCTTTGATCTTTTCAGAAAGCTTAGAAAGTGTAAAAGGCTTGTTCTCTTACAATGGCATTGGCAAGGATTGCTAGGGCCAACTTCAGAAAATCAAGAGGTGCTTATGGTAGTTATGCGAGTGAGAAGGATTTATTCAAGGTGGGAGGATACACAAGGATACAGGACACAACTTCCCATGTAAATTTCAATTCAGATGGGAAGTTTTCATATGTTCCAACAATTAAGGAACATAACTTCGTGAACTTTGCAATGAGGGGAATATCAGGAACTCCATACTATCAGTTTCCTTCTGCTAACTCACAGACGGTTGTTGAGGAGTCAGAGTTAGAGTTGGAGAATGATCAGGGAAGATATGCAGGACTAGATGCAACAAAGCCAGGTGAAAAGCCTAGGGTGGTTGTTCTTGGTACGGGTTGGGCTGCGTGTCGGTTCCTCAAAGGGCTTGACACCAAAATCTATGATGTTGTGTGCATATCACCGAGAAATCACATGGTTTTTACTCCTTTGCTGGCTTCAACATGTGTTGGAACCCTGGAATTCAGAACTGTTGCTGAGCCTGTCACCAGAATACAAGATGCATTAGCAAAAGAACCAAACTCCTTCTTCTTTCTAGCTTCTTGCACTGGCATCGACACAGGCAAACATGAAGTGAGTACAATGATATACAATACAACCTCTGCCCTTTGTGTGTGTGTATTTTTACGTTTTCTGCATATTCATATACTCATGGAATGCTCAAATATGAGATATAATAAAAAGTTGTTTGAAAAAAAAGTTTTATAAAATGCTGCTGTGCTTTCTGGAGTTTGTGTAGTAAAATGTCTACTCATTTTTATATCATGCAAACAGGTCTATTGTGAGGCAGTCAACAATGGTGGATTGCCTCGAGAGCCTTACGAATTTAAAGTCGCGTATGACAAGCTTGTCATTGCAGCAGGAGCCGAGGCTTTGACTTTTGGTATCAAGGGAGTAGCAGAAAATGCCTTTTTTCTTCGTGATGTGAACCATGCTCAAGAAATAAGGAAGAGACTTCTCCTTAATCTGATGCTTTCGGAAAATCCAGGTGGGTATTTCATCTCCATCATAGTTTATTTTGAAGTATTCCACTTTAGTTTTGTCATTTTGACGGAAAACAAACCTTGCCAATGCAACACTATTCTGTATCAGTCACATGTTCTGTCCTGAGTTATCTTTCTTTCAACTTTTATTACTTCACCTGAAAAAGAGCGTGAGCTTTATTTTCTTCTAGTATTGTTCTTAGCAAGAGACAGTTAAATTTGTATACAGCATTTTTATTTTTAATTCATTCACTCTGTATTAATTATTATGCACTTGTCATTTTCTATCAAAGAGCAAAGAACGTTTTTGTGTAACAGGCATATCGGAAGAAGAAAAGAAACGCCTTCTACACTGTGTAGTTATTGGAGGTGGCCCTACAGGAGTGGAGTTTAGTGGTGAATTGAGTGATTTCATCACGAGGGATGTTCATGAGCGTTATACTCATGTCAAAGATTACATTCACGTTACACTGATTGAGGTACCTGGATGTATTTACTTCCATTCATTTCAGCCTATTTTGTGAGTGAGATTAAAATTTAGTGTACATAACCATCATAATGACTTTTTTATGATCAGGCAAATGAGATACTATCATCCTTTGATGTTAGCTTACGACAATATGCAACAAAGCACTTAACAAAGGTAAACCTTACTAGTTTTTATCACATACTTTAATCTATCTAGATTACCCACTATTTCAGGGTTTCAACCTTCAAGTTTAAGCCTGAGACATTCAATGTTTTATCAGTCTGGGGTCCATCTTAAGCGAGGTGTAGTGAAGGAAGTGCATAGCAAAGAGATAATTCTGAGTGATGGAACAAAAGTTCCTTATGGCCTCTTGGTCTGGTCCACAGGAGTTGGTCCTTCTGAGTTTGTGAAAGCCTTAAATCTTCCTAAATCTCCAGGCGGAAGGTATGTGCAGCCCAGAAAGGAAAATAAAAATATTGTTAATCATTCACAATATGTGATCTCCATTTAATTGCTCTCTTTGATTGATACAGAATCGGTGTAGATGAATGGTTGCGTGTTCCTTCTGTGGAAGATGTCTTTGCCCTTGGAGATTGTGCTGGTTTTCTTGAACAAACTGGAAGGCCTGTGCTTCCAGCTCTAGCTCAGGTTAGCATTTATCCATTTTGATTTGCCAAATGATATGGATAAAGTGACCAAGTAAATAGCCAAATGAAGTTAAACTTATGCTGATCTATGATCTCCTTCTATCCAATTAGAAAAATCTCAAAGAGCGTACTTGCAGTTGAAGTTGACTTTTATTTATGTTTGAGCGTGGAATTTTACAAAGCCACTTCCTGATGATGACCCTTATGGTAGCTTCTAAGGAGGCACAATGAAGAACATTTATTGATATGCACAATCTATGTGTGAAAGATCATATGAACTGTCATTGTTCACATTGCTGAAATAGAACATAGTTTTGCTCTTAATAAGCTAGGCTTTAGTCATTCCCTGCATTGCAGCTAACAAGGCTCATGAATCAGTACATGAAAATAGTAGTTACAATCAACAAGGCTTTCTTGTCATACACTCCATAAAAGTATATTCCATTCTATGCTTGAAAAGCAAGCATCACTTAGCAATGGTTAATTATAGGTTGCTGAAAGGGAGGGGAAGTTTCTTGTGGAGCTATTCAACAAAATTGGGAAGCAGAATGGAGGAAAGGCTTTCTCTGCAAAAGGGATGCCACTTGGAGAGCCTTTTGTGTATAAGCATATTGGGAGCATGGCATCTGTAGGTGGCTACAAAGCACTGGTTGATCTACGAGAGACAAAGGTATAATATAGCATTTTTTTCTAATTCTATCTTAAATCTTTACCAGCTTCAAGAGTGTAGTTATATATTCAAAGAAATAGTTTCTGATATTGTTCTGCTTATATATGTTGTGTAGGATGCAAAGGGGTTGTCACTTGCTGGTTTTGTTAGCTGGATGATATGGCGCTCCGCATATCTTACACGTGTCCTTAGCTGGAGGAACAGGCTTTACGTGGCAGTAAACTGGGCCACCACATTAGTCTTTGGCAGAGACAATAGTAGGATAGGTTGAAATTTCATTGCAAGCAAAACCAGTTGATAGTTTTTCCTTGTTATTTTGGCTAAGTCTTTGGTCCATGCATTCATTCCTTTTGGGAAAATTACAATTTCTTCATGAAATTATCATTATTTAAAAAATATATATATACTACAACAAGTAATGTAATTTGTAATTGTAAACACATTTCAAATAAACGCTTCAATATGGTTGAATGTTAAAGTATTGTCAACCTTCCATTGAATGCATTTTTCACATTTTTCACTCATTGCAAAATTTTGTATACTACACCAAGGATATCTCTAAATAAAACGCAAAAGTAAAATTATGTATTACAACAATGAAATGATTGGATGGTATTGAAAAACAAACACCAATCTATCTCTATAGAATTAAATAATTATGAGCTTTGTACAATTGATTTGTTCACAAAATAGAAGCAACCCTCGATCACAATCCTCTCTTTTTACAGTTTCTCAAAATGGTCAAAAAATCAGTGACGAGAAAACTCAAGATAAATGAAGAACACATCGTGTAGTAATGGCGGAGAAGACAGAAGAGACACTATGAAACAAGCCCACCATAATTCCCAACTTCACTTGGCCCCTTTTCGGAATCAAACGGCCAGAAATATTGCTCTTGGACAAATAATTCTCTTAATCACCACCACTTGAACACCCATCACTTTCTTTTCCCTTCTTCTTTAACCTCTTCGCCCTCAACAACCACACACAAAACAACACAAAGCTTATCACGGTTGTACCAAGTGATTCCAAGAGTTTCCACTTATATAGAGATGAAGTGAAGTTTAGTTACAAAAAAGCCCCTTCTTTTCTACTAAACTACCACTTCTTTTCCCTTATATTGTTTGATTTCAATTCGTGATACTCTCTCTCTCTACTCTTGTGGGTTTAAAATAATTGGTCATTTATTGACAATTTTGACCTTCCTTTTGTTACCACCTGCATACTTTTCTTCACTACGAGGGGTCGTGGAGCACCTCTTTTTCAGTGTTTGATTTTGACCCATGAACGTTTTAGTCAAACCACTCCTTGTCGTTTTGTGTTATTCAACATCTCCTTCACCTTATTTGTTTAACTTTCATTTCAATTGTTAATACTTGCTGATCAAGTTTCAAACTTTTTCATTATTCCTCTCCAACAATTAAAGAACTAAAACGAATCAAACAAAAATATTTGATATTTTCTTAACCAGTATTTAATATCTGCAACGTGCTATTTTATAAGGATTGAAGAAGAACAAGAAGTACAACAACACTAGTACTAATTTGTCCTCTCATACTACAAATACATAAAAATAATAATACGTATGTAAGTGATGCATGTAATGTAATAAAATAAATTATGTGTGTTGTTTGTTCATATTATAACAGGGTCAACAGTCAAATATCATCGTTCTCAAGGCTTTTGAATCGTATGCAATGGTCAACAGTAGCTAACAGGAGCAAATCCTCTGGACTTTGAATGTTTAACAAAAGCCAACATAGAAAAAGAGAAAGTGGAAAATAGTCAAAATTCTTCACTTCATGTAAATTTTAAAAAACGTTTCTTCAATTAGTAAACTACTGAAAGAAAAAAAAAATACTACCTTTCAGTCCCACGTCAAAAAAAGTGCACAAGTTTTGTCGTGATTTAAATGAAGAATAGTTGGAAGAGTTTAACATTTTTGTTAATTATTAGGTTACAATTCTGTACCGTTTAATATGAACGTGTGTGACAAGAAATTTGAAAGAAAATAACGTTGTCATTGTTCAAAGTTCAAAGAATCTGATTAAGAAAAAACTTGCCGGAGAAGATATGGTTTAGGGAAAACGACAAGACAATGATGGTCCCACGCGCCGGCTATATTTTAAAAGCCCACACCAGGCTGCGCTTTAGAAAAGCAATTTAATATGAGAAAGTTAAGAATAAGATAAACATAAATAAACCTATGTATTAAAAAAAAAAAGAAAAAAAAAAGATAAGCATGAAGTTTTTTGCAACGCATTAAAATCACGTGCACGATTGTTTGGATTAGAAAAAGAAGAAAAACGATTTTGATTTTTGCAGAATCGAAACACTTTTAGGTGTCACTTTGTCGCTTAGTTACCTGAATACCCCACTACCCATTATATGCAACCCACCTCACTAATTTCGATTCTCATTACTCATAATTAAACTCAAAAAGACATTATTACGATGACTTTTTAGTGTGTGAAAGTTAGTGAAGGAAAGGTATAAAAAAATGAGAATGAAAGAGAAGGTGGGTACTAAGTGGACTTAAAAAGGATGCGTGGATTTATTGATTTGTATTCAAAGATTAATTGCGGTGCTCTGAATCTTGCAAAGTGAAAACCCTGGATACAATGCACTGAAAGCATTAATATTTAAATAGGTAGGTTTAAGATTGTGTTGGATTGTGTTGAGGGAGCAATAGATTCTTGGAATAAAAAAATAGGAGTAGTAATAATCACAATTAATAGTAAGATATAACAGTATAAGGTGACAGTTGTTAAACTCGTTGTTAATTAATAATAATCACAATTATTCACTACTATCATAGTTAACTCCACTTGTGCTTTGTCGCTTTGCTTAGCTTAGTCATATCCTTAATCTTCACTGAAATCAGAACACTTCATCTTCAACATGACCACATTTTGACATGACCTTTCTCCTACCTCTACAAAATCTGAAAAGGACACATTTACTAAATAAATGCTCTCTCGCATTTTCTTGGCCATGCTTCTTTTGATTTAATGGATGAAGATTTGAAGTTCAGAAGACAAAAAAATTGGAGGGCACGTGCACACGAGTCAATGTTACAGTACCCTGTTTTTCTTCAACTGGTTTTCAAATCACTCTGTAATTTGTGCTAATCATGTATGTAATTAACTAAGATTAAGAATCCAATTACCTACAGTTCAGAAACCAACCCTATGCAGTACATGTTGTTGTACTTTGATCATTCAGATTTACTCAACTCTTTGTAAGAAAATTAAATAATTTATATGGATACGATTGTGTACGATGCAGTACTTGTATTTCTACTTTTCTTTCTTAAGTTTACTTCTCAGAAAAATAAATCTCCCATCTCAGAGACCAGAGCATGGTGATTAAAGTTAGTGTATTCTATTAATGGTGATTAATCTGTTACTGGGTATTTTTAAAATTAAATGCTTGCCTTGAGAAAGTAAGATTCATCCATTGTTGCAGATCCAAGAACAGAGATATAAGCAATAAAAGATGGGATGATTTCATTAGCATGAAAGAGAACAAGAGATTTACATATGAACATATGGTAGAAGGGAATAAAAAGACCCCGATTTGTACATAAGAAAGGATCAAAATTTTGGAAGCTCATCGATTCGGTGTGAAAGGGTTGAATCCTAGTGTGCGAGGTGAGAAAGTGTAGCAGAGGCTCTGGTTCTGTTGCGAGAGAAGATGGAAACAACAGAGCTTGCGAGACCCAGAACAATTCCAACCTTCACTTGTCCACGCTTTGGAATTGGACGCCCAGAGAACCTTCTGGGGATGCTTCTTCCGTTGATCATGCTACCAGCTCTTGCACCTGCCATTTCTGTTTTCTCTGTTTGGTGAAGAAGAGAATGGTGAAAAGTGAGAGCGAAGAACCTCTTAGATCCGAAGATAGAATGTGATTGTGGTTTGGTTTGGTTTGTGTTATGTTGTGCGAGTTTTCGAGATTTGAAATATATAGCATTGAGGTTGAGAAAATGACCCTGGTTTTGGAAAAGATTTACAGGAGTACCACTGACTTTGACCGTTTTGACCCTGTCTTGGTGCGGTCTTTTCTTGCTGCCCAAGGGATAGACACGACACAGAAACAGTGGACATGCAGACCAACCATGTTTCTTTAAGGAAAAAAAGTAAAATAAAATAAATAGAACAAAAGGAAAATTAGCTTTACGAAATTAAATTATATATAAAAAAGTCTTTAACTTGTAATTATGTTTTTTTATTTCTTTTTAATGGAATTAGTAAAAAGGAAACTCTTGAAGGGCTTGGATTCGTCTGGGTTCTAAAGATACTCTATATGAAGTTAAATTCGAATTTCTTTTAAGTGCATACATAATTATAATACTTAGTTTAAATTGGCTTTCTTATTAAACATTTATATGATGTGAAAGTAAAATAAATTGAGGCAAATTAAATTAATCAAAATTTATTGTATAAACTTTGAATAAGATGGTTTTTCGACTGAAATATTAAACTTTGAATAAATAATTAACCATTATTCTAAAATAGAAAGAAGAAAAGTAGGTAATAGAATCTAAAATTTATCATTTTCCATAATTGTTTAATAAAGATAACGAGTGTCCATGGAGAATAATTCTATATACAGTAGTTTGGAATATAATTGTTGAAATACACCGAAGCACAACAAGAATTCACATATAATCTCATTGTTATATGTTTAAGTAAACCAAAAATGAATAAACTAAAACGGCTATAGGAAACCAAAACATGATTTCTTTCTAAAAAAAATTCAAGATGCCCAAGAATTAACTAAAAGTTACAACACAAACAAATTAATCAAACACAACTTCGACCATCACCACCATATGATAGTAAAATAAAGTAACAATGGCAAATAATAAGCTTTTTTTTTTTACCTTTATTTAAAATTCATGGGGAGCTATACTTGTGCGAGAAAGAATCAATATTATTTTCATTATATAATCGTCTTTTTATATCTCTAGCATGTTATTACTATGTATGGAAAATGTTTTTTTACAATTTGTTGACAATTCACTTTTAGGGGTATTTTAATTTTTAAAAAACAAATTTTATATTTGTAAAGAAAAAGAGATATTGAAGGATAAAATGATGAATGCATAGTGTGTGTAAAAATTTGTTTGGTAACAAAATAATACTACCCTATTAATATATCCTTTAGAATATGGTTGTTTTAAGTAGTTTTTCTTTGAAGTCTTTCTCTAAATTAAAAAATTTATATAAATAATTATCTGCCAAAAAAAGTTTGACAAATTTCATAAATCACATCAAACTAAAATCTTATAATTTAAATTAAAGTGACCCATTTTAGACTAGGTTAATTTGACTAATGAGTTTAGATCAATCAAGATGTAAATTAATGAGTGAGACCATTTTATTAAATAATAATAAAAATAATTTAAAAAAAAACACATTCATGAATTATAATGTATATTTATTATATATACATCAAACCATTATATTAAAAAAACATATTAAATTTAACAAGGTGCTTTAAATTTGAAATTGATATATTTAATGTTTATTTTTTATTTAAATTTATTTATTTTTAAGTTAGAATATAAAAAAAAAAGGTTGAATGAGTTGGGTAGAAAACATGAATTGTGTGATTAGTTTTATATCAAGAATTGATTATAATTAATTTTTCTAACGTAAAATTGATATTCGTTTGATTTTTAAAATTAATTAAAATATAAAAGATTTATGTTAAATAAAAAGCAATTAATTTTTATTTTTACGTTGAAAAATTATTTAATTGTGATACACACCCGAAATGTACAACATCAGAAATTTCACGTTTGTTGGCAGAAACAAGGCAGTGTTTGGGGAGCCCACAGTGTCCCTGAGATGAGGATGAATTGGATTAGATACATTGCTTCCGGACATACCCCATGGCTGCTGGAACACAATTCATCAAATTAATTGGTCCACCGTTCAAATAATGAGGGCATTAAAAGCACGTTTACTATCACTCACTCACTTCTACACATGTCATCAATCAATAAATCACTTTCAATTGCATTTGCATCATCCACTCACACTATCTTTTCTACCATTTTCTTTCTTTACTTCTTTCATGGAGATATATAATAATTACTTCATACAATAAATTATACTATAACTTAACTTTAAAAATTACATATTTCTCATTTAAATCTATTTTTAAATAAGTTACTTTTATACCATGCATCCTTGCATCATTTCCTTTTTTGTATGTTTTTCCAGTGATACTTCATCCATCCAATCAAGCTTTTGTAAAAGCTTCTTACTCACTCTCACAATAATAGCCCTTTTTCTGATTTTGTTCTGAGATTCGGCTAATTGGGACAAAACAGAGTAAAACAAATAAAAATGTATTTACTATTTATGTTTTATAAATTTCTATTCACTAATTTATGTGAATTACGATAATTATTTCATTTAGTTCAGACTTTTTAACTTTTTATTTACTAATAGTATTTCCAATTTTTTTCTTTTATTTTAAACATTTTAAATTTAATTGTGTTTTAAAAATATAGTCCATGTAGTTTGACATTACTTTATTGAAATGTATGTAACACATGTTATTACATTATCACCACTAATTTGAAGAAAGAGATTATATAACTTTTTTTTAAGTTAAATGAAATTAAAAATATTAAAAAATATTGAAATTAAAATAAAATGAAAAATATATGATAATAATGAAATGAAATTGAAAAAAAAAATTATAATATTGGGAAAAAATTATTAAATCTTCAATTAATAATATTACATTAACTGTAACTTTACTTTCTTTTTATAAATTCAGTAATGAAAAATAATATTTAATAATTATAATGATTACATTTTATATATTAGAATAAATGAAACGATTTGTAAATAAGAAAAGGTTTTTATTTCGATTAAAAATTTAATCATTATACGAAACACTTACATATTAATAATAATATATATATATATATATAAGTGTTTTTTTTTTTCATTTACAAAAAGAAAAGAAAAGATTTAACATAAAAATATAGTTCATAAAAATATTAATACAATATATTTTTTTTTTGGATTGTAATTCAATTGGTTAGAGCACCTCTTAAGGTAGAAGTTGCGGATTCGAGCTAGTCAATCCGTTGGATATAAATATAAAAAAAATAATCTTTTTTGTGTGTGTATTTGTAGGGAATCAAATTGATAAACAAAATTCTATTTGGGACTCCTTGGTTTTTCATTTGTTTTGCCGAAAAAAAGGAAGGAAAGGAATTTTGAACTTTCATCAAAAATAAATGTTTTAACATGTTAATTTAAATTAGAGTTAATATAAATTTTCTTTTTAGGGTACAATTTATTTTTTTTGTGTTCTTTTACTTTTTATTTTTTCTACATCATAACACTTCTCTTTTCCATGGTAGGTCACCTCAATGATAAAGTATGTGTAATAATGATTTGTAAATTTAAACAATCAAAATAACATTTAATTAGTTGGTAAGAAAGTATACGAGCATGACATTAAAAGGCATAAAGGATGACACAAACATAAAATGTGACTTCCTCAAATTTCCACTAGCTTGCTTTTATTGTAGATGTTAACAAGGACACATGAGACCTTTTAACAAGGAAGGATATCAAGTTGATGTCAAAGGCAAGAATGACAATACTTTATTAAATTATGTGAACTCGAGGTGGTAGCTAATAATCTTTTATTTCTTTTGTCCTTCTTTTATTGATAAATTTTGAAATAAAGTTAGTCAAAGTAGTGTATAATGTTATTAAGAGGAATCAATAAAGACTAGAACAAGAGCGTAATGATAAAAAGAGAGAGAGAGAGAGAGAGAGAGAGAGAGAACCATCATTATGGTATGTGTAAGAGTCTGCTCAAAATTTATGCTTCTTATATTATGTTCATGTCACTATCTAGGTTAGTTCTATCTGTCATCATGGATGATTTAAAAGTTTGTAACTAATATGCTTGGACTTTGAGACAATTCTATGTATCATCGACGTAGTAATTAAACTTTTTATGTCAATTATGTAACTAATACGAAAACTATAAACTTTTTATATATTTTGCATCTATGTTAGTTCTACAACTAACACATAAATTCCAAAATAATTGTCATAAAAAGTTCTCTTCTTAGTAATGTGAATTATCACTAAAATTTAAGATATTTTCGGTGCTTTCCAATATTTTTGTTGATTTTAGTTTCATCTTTTCTCATTATTAATATATTTATTGCCTTGATTTTTAATGGTTAGAGTTGTTAGGAGATTTTTCAAAATATTTTGATGTAAAAATTGAACTTACAAAAAAGGGAAGTTGGAACATATCATATAAACTAATAATAGTTATACATCTAGTATTCTACTATACATATACATTTACATACAAAGGTCATAAATAATTCAATATAGGATTTACAAAATAAAATTAATTCATAAGGAATATATATGCATACACACATATAAATGTCAATACAAGAAATTAAAACATGATAAATTTGTTTAGTGTTTTCTCGTGGACCTATAACGTCATAAGTTTATATACTAAATACAATTGATAGAAAACTACATAAAAGTTATAAGGGTAAGTTATTGACAATATGACAAATACATAATTCAGTCATAACTCAATTATATCACAAAGTTCAACAATCTCTATCTAATCCATTTTAAGCACTATAGATCTACAAGCGGACCTAAACTCTAATTGATACAAGATAAAATACAAATAAATGTCTTTTGAAAGACTTATATTAAACATATTTCATGAAACTAACATCTGACTCATTCTTAACCATTTTGATCAAGAGGAGAATGTTAGTTCCATAAGTCATTGTGAATTCATTGCACAAATAATTGTATACCCAAAAATGTATCTTAGTGGTGCAAGAACTCTCTGTCAACTTCTATCATATGATGTTTTAATCTACGTGATTTACACTATAGATGAAGTAAGGGTATCTCCTTTTAACAATAAATTCATGTTCTTAAATAATACAAATCATGCGTGATCTCAAATAATTCAATGTAATGTAGCATACATCAATTAATCAATAAATTATAAAAAAATAATAATATATTGGCTAATTGAATAAAAATATACATTAACTCCATTTTTTGGTCAAAAAAAAAAATACTTGATCAACCTTTATTGTATAAAATAGGGTAGTTTTGCTAAACATCCTTTGATCAAGTTGTATTTCGATCTCTTGAATAATGCTTTATATCACTTAGGCATTATATCAATGTTTGAGTAATCAAAGAGACTTTATCAACTATCATCCTCACTTGAAATACAAGTAAATTATTTGAGTGACGACACATAATTTAAGGGACAAGGACATTGCCCGAGTGGTACACCATGCTAATACTTATAAGGGTTAAATATGTTTTTAGTCCCTCAAGTTTCAGTCAATTTTAGAATTAGTCCCTCATCAAAACTTTATACCAATTTAGTCCTTCATCTTTCAAAATGCGTGAATTTAGTCCTTTTAACCAAATTTTGTTAAGTTTATCTGACGTTTCAAACACATTTTATGATAGTATTTAAGTTAACATGGAAGCAAAGATGTGTCAAACAGTGTAAATAATTTAAATACTATCATGAAATGCGCATGAAACGTCAAATAAACTTAGCAAAATTTGGTTAAAAGGACTAAATTTATACATTTTGAAAGATGAAGGATTAAATTGGTCAAAAATTTTGATGAGGGACTAATTCTAAATTTCCCTGAAACTTAAGGGACCAAAAACATATTTAACCCTACTTATAATATATATTCATTAATACTTTATCATTTGAGCAATCATTTGTCACTCAAGTAATGAAAATTCGAGAGTAGAAATAATTATTTACAACTTATTTTTTCTTAAAATTTAACCCTAGACTTGAGTGAAAAGTGTTGATGTTTAAGTATTAACCGCTCGAGAAAAAATGTTCTAGACCCATGTTTATCACCCTCATTTCATTGAAGCAAGCATAAATACCAATTTTGTAGAAAACCAAAATCAATTTCAAATCAATTTCTAATCCTTTAACAATTACAAACAAAATTTAAAATATAATTTTGAACTAATGAATATATAATTTGCTTTTTTTTTTTAACTATTATCCTGGTTTTAACTTTGTTAACCCACTACGAAGTACCAAAATCAATCAATGATATACAAACACATCAACCACAATATCAACAATTTAAGCTATCATAGTTAAAATAGTTAAACTATTACATCAATTATAACTTAAAATGATTTCAACTTGAAAATTGTTTGTGTTCCAAGAAAAAAGGAAAATGTACCCAAACTCCTAGACGTCCAATGAAACATCACCGAGACAATTAAAGATCTTGAGGAACAAGTTTTGGTAATGATAAAATCTAATATAATGCATCGTAACTTTGTTCATAACATTTGAAATATTTTTAATTGAAAATCCAACACTGTTATTGTTTTATACAACCTTGATGCATATTATTCACGTGCAGAATCTCATTGTTGGTGCTTATTTCCACTGTCTTATTCTTGTCTTAATTAATTAATAATTAATACTTTCTTTTTCTTCTGAAAGCCTTGTCTTTGATTTGACAACCAACGATAGCGACCCAAAGGGTACAAGTTCAGTGTTCTATAGTCAATTTTTCTTTCAACCAGCTTTTTTATAAGGACATGTGAAAAAAAATACAAAAATAAATAAAATTGAAAATCAACTTATCTCGTAAAAATTCTCTTTATAATTTCTTGAAGTGTTATTTATAACTATCTTTTTGAAAAATTTATTTTATTTCTATTTTTCATATTTTTATGTCTTAGAAAACTTCATAAAAGTTCCTATAAATAACAACTTTTTTTTAGGATAAAGAACTCACTACCTTAATAAATGCGAAAACTACCTCCATTAATTAATACATTGTCTTACATGCTTTTCTGTGTCCACGAAAACATTGCATATAGACATGTTTCTTTTGGAGTCATATACAGTCATCTTATTGCATGATTTTGTTTTTCATTTATTCTTGTACTTTATATTTTTCAAAGCAAACTGTATGCTTATATGTTTACCCTTTAGAACTGTAAAATAGTATTAGTTTATGTTTAATCATATCTTTCTTATTATTATGAATTTCTAAATTGATTTGGAGTTATATAATCAATGAAATGGATAAATATAGAAAGAAAATACTTTCTGGGTTAATTTGAAATTAGCATAAAATTTTATTTTTAAATAATTTAGGTAAAAGATTTCTAACACAAATTATATATATTTTGACAGGTGCAAGAAGAAGAAGCCCTTTGTTCACATGAACATGACCATGTAGAAGAAGGCCCAAATCGTCGTGAGCTTTATTAGTTCTGTTCAACTTTTGGGCTTGCTAGTGAGGAAATAAAAATATGCGAGGCCCGTTACTCTTCAACAAAAAGATAACTACTTATGTTGTTCTTTCTTGGAATATTTTAAGTGGAATTATAAATTCATCACTAAGTAGAAAACAATTATCTCATCTTCTAATACTTTTATGTGATTGCAGAGTTTTGGATAAAAGAAAATAACCTTTTTGCTTTAGACCAAAATTCAATTCCTTCTGTTATGCATATGTTCTAATTTTTCAAATCAATTTTATTAAAATCACCTTTACCAATTTTATGAGATTTGAGGATCAATATATAATATTAACGATCTAATGTCTCATTTAACTTTTTTAATTGTACAAGCTTTATTTTTAATTTTTAGACTTAGCAATCATTCCTCTAAATTCTTATACGTACTATTTTAATATTTTTTTAGTTGCAATAAATTTAAATGACAGGAAAAATAAAAAATGCTGTGAATAATAGATTTTTGGGATTAAACATCTTCAATATTTTAGCATCTTCATATTCATTTCTACATATATTTTATTTTCTTGTTTCATAAAACTTTGATAATCGCCAGAGAGGTTATGATAATGTAATTGGTATAATTATTTATTAGGATTGAGCTCTTACCACTACATCAAAAGTTATAGCCATTAGTCATAACACAACTCTCAACTCTTTTTACTTAAGAGTGTATAAGTCCAAACACTACGATTTGATTGTAATCCGATCCATTTAGTCTCTGCCATGGGACAATTGATGTCACCTGCAATAATATCTTCCTCTACAATTGTCCTACTAGTAATCTCATTTTTAGATTGTAACTTGTCCCACTTGATCCTCGTACGAAAGTCTATAGTAATAATAATTTAATCAATGACTAAGTATTATAAATTATATGTAGGCAAGATTACATTCATTAATATTGTCCTTATGTCTAAAGGTGCTTCAATATTGAATTTGGAGGCAATTGATCAATAATATTTCTTTTCTATATTCTTCAATTCATATGCCAAAGGACAAGAGAGCGATTCATTACTTGTATTCATATGTAAATTCAATAATATATATTAGAATGACCTATTGTATTAGAGCATATTTTATATGTCCCATAATTGTTAAGTAACAGTCTTTTATTTATACAAAAGCTTGCAAAAACATTAAGTTATTCAATACTTTATTCTTCTTATTGGGCATTTCAAAATCTTATCATAAGAAAGACAATTTTAATTACTAAGGCAAGAAGTTATTAGTTGCTTTTTTAGGATCAAAAGATGAAAATAAAAATAAAAGTCAAAAGTCAACAAGTAAGATAACAAACATGTAAAATTTTAAAATATGACTTCATCACAAGAGACTTTGATATCCTCTTATTCAAACTTATCAAATGTATTTTAGTTTTATATTAAAAATATTATTGAATATCGTAGTTTATCTATTGTCAAAGCGTCATCATTCACTATGATAAAAAAATCCGCTTGACTCAGTTCATTATTATGTCTCGGGACTTGCTTTAGTATATATTTTTAGAACAAAAACCGACTTGGAAGGTGAGGTTTGCAACCACACATATATACTTTAAATTAAGTTGAAGTGTTTGCGCACTCTAAATATAAAAACTCTTAGTACTCTAATATGTTAAAGGGTGGGATTTAAGCATAACTCAAGCCCCACAAACCAACTTATAAGATGAGAATTGCACTAACTTATATATTATGAATTAGTCTTATTTCTAGTCGATGTGGGACTTCCAACAATAAAAATAATTTTATATAAGTGAATGTAAATCTTATTTTATAAACCCATGGTGTAAGATTGGGTTAAACTTAAAATCTTTTAAATTTGTCTCGATTTTTTTATTTTACCAAAACTAATCTGAAAAGAAAATAAAAAAATTAGGTTTAATAGTTTTAATAAATATATAAATCATGAACTTTCCAAAATTTCACCTCATAATAAATTTTTTCTTGAACTAATATAGATAAATTCTTCACAACAAAGTGATCTTTCATAAAAAGAAAAAGTTATTTTTTATAAAAATAGTTAAAGTCATCCTTTTCCAAATATATTTTTCCAAAACCTAATGAATAGACTTTATTTTTAAGTGTATATATCTTTATGATAACTTGTTTATTTAGAATAATAAAATAAAAAATTAGTTTTGCAGGGCAAAAAAGGAAGAAGAACTTGCATGAAAAGATACAGCAATGGGATGATAATATGATATCACCCTTCCATATGCTTAACGTCATCAAAAATAAGAAGCTTTTCACATCAACGTTACTATAAGCTACCAAGGACCACCACTTCATAATCTTCGACTTATGAATCTTTTTGGGTTTTTTTTTTCACTTTTTTTTTTGTGTTTTCATACTCATAATGTCATTATGTGTGCTTAAATTTGGTTTCACTGTTGGATTTTGTTGTGCTATTTTTTATCTCTATAATATATTGATTACCATTAATGTTAACATTTTAAAATATATTAAAAAATATTTAAAATATTAATATAGTATATTTTTAATCCTCAGTAGTAGAAGATAACACAAACAAAACTTGTAAATGTAGACTCATTATGCTTATGCATGGTTGCATCAGATGAGTTTTGTTAGCTTTCCGTAACGGACTCTTATTCGTGCACGCAATAACCAAACAACAATGCTGTTAAATCAAGACCTAGGACAAACATATTTAGTATTCATGATGTGTTTGTTTTACGATTCATTAATTAAAACAAAAGTTTAATTAGGGTTTATAAAGCACATAAATGTTGGTTTTAGATAGAGAAGCCTTTATAAAGCTTCTATCTTTTGTCAATTTGTGATGGGCCATGGGCCACAAATATTGACCCAATGGGCTCACTGATTAGTCATATTTCTGGTTGCGGCTAAAGATAGGGTGATTAATAAGATAGAGTTATGATTGAAGTTATGAATTATAAAAGTAGATTGGGAATATATGTTTATTTTATACTATGACCTCACTATGACTCAAATCTTACACCACACAATGGTATATACATATTAGAGTAATTATTAAGATTTTAAATTAGAACATAGGGAAAGAAATTACTCAAAAAACATACGTAAATCCAACCATAGATATCAATTTAATATCGTGAGCAATTCAAACAGAAATTGATAATTTTAGGATTTTAGACAAGAAAAAAATTTCATGACCAAATGTTTGAAGAGGATTTAACAGACTAAATTTTCTTAAAACAATTGCGCATAATCAAAACATATATGACAAAAGATAGAATTAATTAATGTGTATTGAAATTTTGAATCATAGTGTAATATAAAATTGACAACTCATTTATTCTATTAATAGTTTTGTCAAATCAACAAAACGCTCTTTCGTAGTCATATTTCGTTATGCATTAAAAGCACACTATTATAACTTCTCTTAAAGCTTCAATTTCATGCATTTTAAGATTCTTAACTTTTGATTTTTGGTATGTATTATTGGGTGCATCATTATCGGTTCTTTAAAAAGATGCAATTTCTTTTACGAAATTATAAAATGGATAACTTTTTAAAAAAAGTTAAGAAGTCCTCATTGATTATTATTTTTTTAGTATTAAAATTATTATTTAATTGATAATTTCTATTTTTTAATAAAAGTTGTAATCTAGTAGCAATTTTATTTTTTAAGTTCCATATTTAATTAATGTATTTTATAGGGCCGGATACATTAATCTAGGGATGTCAACGGGACGGATAGGGTACGGATAGTAGCTCCCTCGTATCTTGCTCGTTGGATAAATGTTCGTCCCGTACCCGTACCCATATCCGTCGGGTATCCGTTATGTGGGTACCCGTCCATTTTTTTCATATCCGCGGGTATCTACGGGTACCCGCAGGTATTTACAAAATTGTTTAATAAACAAATATTTAATCATAAATTCAAATAAAATAAAATAAAATACATCACTGTCATAATTTTAAATAAAGTTCAAATAAACTCAAGTTCATATAAATCCAAATAATTATAAAAGTAAATATAAAATGACGTTCAACACAGTAGAAATTCTTTAATTAGTGCTTTGATCAACAAGCCCACTTTTTCCAATTGATTCCTGAAAAAATAAACAAAATAAACAAATAATAAACTTCAATTGCCACGTGCCAAGTATTATTATTTTGATTCCATCATTTGACAACAAGCATACCATAAATGTTAGTGTCTATGGGTTTGATGTATATGCTCAATTTCAAAGAAAGGAAAGAGAAGAATGTCAAGGGGTGTACCTGGAAGAAGACAATGTAACAATACTTGAAGCTGGAAGAATAAAGACAGAAGACAAGATGTGCAGCTTAGAAAAAATTAAAGTTTAGCGGGTACAGTATCCACGGGTACGGATACTATGATATCCGTATCCATCCCGTTAACATGCAACTATCAAAAATACCCATACCCGTGGGTAGCGGATATCCATCTTTAATATCTGTTTCCTACCCATTGCAGGTTTTATCCGCGGATACCGACTGGTACGAATTTTTTGACATCCCTAATCTAGGCTAAGCTTGGTGAATCTGAGATATAAGACCAAATATATTTTAGCTATATATAATATATCTTATATATATATATTTACATATATATATATATATATATATATATATATATATATTTGTAATCGAATATAAAATATAAAATATTTATTATATCTTGATTTCTTAATCCTAAAATAATAATTAATTTTTAAAATTAAAAGATATTTTTAAAAATAAAAATATTTCTTAAAAATTAATTTAAACAAAAAAGATATTAAGTAAATGTTCTCAACCATGGGTCATATAATAAACTTTATAAGAGATCAAGCAAATCATGAATGAGGTCACCTTATAGGAACCTGTAATTAAATTTGATGATGGTGAATTTGAAACAGGTATGGACGAAATTGATGTTAATATGAACCAGTTGAAAAGTTCAAAGATTCCCCTTATTTATCATCAGATTAGGTAAATCAAGTTCAATGTGCGTTCTTCACCCTTCGTCGCATTTTAAAAAATGGTCAATCGACAATCACACGTGAACGAACTGAAAATAGTCATTTAATGACTTTACATGATTTTTTTAATAAAGTCACAAAATTATTGATCCAAGAATTTTTTTTTCCTTTCCAAATCAGATTTAAGCGGGATGTGAACTTAAATGAGTACGAACTTAAGCGAATGTCTATTATACTTACTTTCCCGTGGCTCATTATAACCAGATCAAACAAGGACATCTAATTTAGGAGACAAAATACATCTCAGCTAGCAGCCTTGGAATACCATCATACCTTGTAGGAAAAATAGGTTTCATACTAGGGATGACAACGGATCGGGGCGGGGACGAGTTTTGCTATACCATACCCATCCTAAAAAAAAAAATTATTTCCATCCCCATACCTAAATCCAATGGATATTAAAAAAAATTTTCACATCCACATCCCCACGGAGTAAAGAGGATATACTGTATCGAGGAGATTTGTTTAATAAAAGATTACTTAATAGACTATAAATATTTTAATAAAACGGGGACGGAGACGGAGAGTGACGGGCACAAGTATTATGACGGGTACAGGAACATAGAGGATATGTGCATCTCATCCCTATATCCAATCGAAAAAGTAGAATATTTTTCATACCCATATCCAGTCAATACCGGACCTCCCCATCAAAACGAAGACAGGTTCAAACAATACTCAAGAAAATAGATTTATTTGCCATCTCTATTTCATACATGAACAATTTTATTTCAAAATTATTTTACTCTTCTAAATTATATGACAACATTTACTTTAATCACACAATCAATTTAAGACTAAATGACAAATTTTAATAAAAAAGTAATATTTTTAAACAACTAATGACATCTTGGAAATATTAAATACCTGATTTTAAAAAAATACTATTATAATTAAAATGTATAAGCAGTATTTTTAATTAATAACATCAATAAAAGGTTTAAAATAAAAGAATAGCAACTTAAATCACGATTTCATTAAAGTTATAATAAAACTATCTCTTAAAAGAGGACTTTGATTGATGAAAAAAATAAAACTTAAGTGAGCAAATTTTTGAGAAAAAATTGCAGCTTGTAAAAACCATCATTATTGTCATACTTATTACGTCACACACATTTCACAATTATTGGCCACTGTTAATGAATTTCGGAGTATCTTTCATCTTTTTTGAAGTGTTGAGGATAAGGATACTAAAGATTCAAGGTCGTATCATCAATTACAAAATACGATTTTACATTTTAATTTTTTTTCTCTTTGAACTTTTTTATGATTTTGACAATGAATCTTATTTTGGGATTTATTTATTTATTTTAAGTTTTTTCTTAAAAGAATATAGTGCCTCAAGTGCTCAATCAAAACTTGAAAGACAATGATAAGGTTATAGTAGCTAAAGGTACTAATTAATTGATATTTGTGATAAAGTTTTAATTTACATTCATGGTAATGTTTCTGGAATAGAAAGTTAAGAAAGACATTCAATAAAAAAAAATTGTGTAAAATTTATTTACACTGAACTATAGAAACATATGGCCTGAAATTTTATCCATTATTCCACACCTTTTTTTCTTTATTTTTTTCTTGTGTTCTTCAAGTCTATTTGGTTAAATATTAATTATTCTCCCATTATTGTGATTACAGTTATGTGTTGTATAAACTTCAGAATATTTGTTTTAATCTTTTTATCAATAAAAAATGCTGAAACAAGGAAAATAAGTAATGGTGGATTAATCTAAATGCATATAACATCTTAGACTATATCAATAATTAATTACAGGTACTAACTTAAAAAAATCTACTTAGAGAAGTATTCCAGAGAATTTCGATCACTGATAATTATTCTCTAATACATCTTGTTTTACAAATGTTTTTGAAGTCTACAAGATAGAACAATAATATTTTTATACATCTAAAATTCATTATAGAAAAGTACACGTGGTTTATGTTTTAACTCAAGTATTTAGTTATATTTTTTTCTTCATTAAGTATAATTTATATGATGAATTTGGTGTGATTTTTTCATACTTTATGTTGTTTTTTAATTTAATAAAATTTTATGTGATGAGAGATGTTTAATGAATTCTGGAATATCAGTGAGATGTCAAAGTTCACTCTCTAACATAAACTTATTTGAATTATAAAATTTGAATCCATTGTTTAAGATATTAAAAAATAAATGTTAAGTTTAATTTAATATTACAAAATTAACTTCACTCACTGCTAGTTATGTATTATAATTTACCTTTCTTATCTAATCCATTTGGAAAAAAACTATATCTTTGTGTAAGATTAAATTCCTTATCACGTACAAAGAATAACAAAGGCTAGTCTTCTTCACAAATGATAGGTTTATGACTTCAAGCTTTGTCCATTATCTTTGTTCTTTCTGTTTTTTCCGTTTGTGTTGTCCTTTCTCCTTGTTTAATAGCATGATATGTCTATCAATACACAAGATCCTATCTTAATTTAATTTACTTTTCTTTAATAATTATATATAAAAAAGAAGTGATGAATTTTGGTTTTGCTTGTGAAATTGTCCTATAAATACTCTCGTAGGTAGATCAAACGTCACATAACCAAATTAAGAAAGGGTGAAATTGTGCACTTCACATGCCTTTACATTGTTCCACTTTGTGTGCAAACATGGCACATACCTTAAAACTTGGGAAGAGAAGTGAAAACTTCACATGTACCCATGCACAAACAAAAGATTCATGCTTTATGTCTCAACACTATAAACCCACCAACACTCTCCCAACCCACATTGCTTCTGTGTCAAAATCTGACCAAAGTTTTTCTTCTCCTGTGATGGAGGAGGACCGAAAAGTTTTTCTTGTCTCAGAAGAAACAGAGGAACATTGCGGAGAGTTAGATGTTGCTGTTAAAGCAGTTCAGATGTCATGCTTCCTCTGTCAGAAACTACAAGACACATGGATTTCGAATTCTCAGATCAACCATCCCTACTCACCGTTCACAGTTGCAGGTGAATCTTCCTATTTAATCTGTGTAATTTGTTGAACATTTTTGTTTTAATTTATACACAAATTATGTACCAAGTGCTTTGTGTTCTAACCATCATTGTTAAATAATCGCGGTTAAGAATGAGTTAGGGAAGACTTTGTTTATACTGAAAACTTGTTAAATTGGATACCACATATACATTTTCTATGCGTGGTGTCTCAATTTAATTTAAAAATTTGATTGTAAAATGTTAAGGGTTGGTAAAGAGGTTAGTTTTCATGTGCTCACAAGTTATGAGGATGATTAATGTGATACAGATTGGAGTGTGAACACAATTGTCAGCTGGATATTGTCGAAGTGTTTAGGGAGTGAAAATGTCTCAATCGTAACTGAAAAGGATGCTCAGACACTATCCAACACTAATACATCAGAACTGTTGGAAGCTGTGGTTAAAACTGTGAATGAATGTCTAGCTGAAGCACCAAGATTTGGGGTTGAGGAGCCAAAATCAGCTCTGGGAACTTCAGAGGTTCTTGAAATCATCAATTGCAGTAACTCAATTGGAAGTCCTTCAGGAAGATTTTGGGCACTTAGCCCTCTTGATGGCAAAATGGGGTCTGCATGCGGTGATCAATATGCTGTAGGTTTATCACTGATAGAGGATGGTGAAGTGGTGGTTGGAGTTCTTGGCTGCCCTAACTACCCTATGAGAAAGGATTGGTTTAGCTATCATCTCAGCTATCAAAGGATGATATCTATGTTGACTCCTCCAACCTCTGAAACTTGGAACAAAGGTTGTATAATTTATGCTAAGAGAGGTAGTAGGAAAGCTTGGATCCAACCACTGCTCCATGTCAATAAGAAGTATGTGTGGCCAAACCAGGCAAAACAAGTTTCTGTCTCTTCTGTTGACAACCTAGCATTGGCTACTTTCTGCCAACCAATTGAAAAGGCCAATTCAAGCTACACTTTTACTGAGGGATTGGCTCAGAGTGTTGGTCTCAGGTGTGTTTTTATTTCGGTATCAGTCTCCCTCTGTCTTTAAAATTTTAAACTTCTATGTCTGTAGTTTCTCTAGACACTCAAACATAGGATTTATGCCATTCCAACGCATTTAATTTTTTCTGTGTTCAGATTTTCTTTGTTGTGCTAATTTAACACTGCAGTATAGGGATAAAGAGGTTCTTAGAATATGCAAACAAGATGAAAAGTGTTGTGTTTAGCAGCACATTCCTTACTATTAAATATCTGAAATATCATTTGACAAATGTCACCAAAGACAACATAAATTTTCTAGCATAGTTTATAAGGTAACTAGTATTCATCATTTTTATGCAGTAATCAGCCACTAAGAGTACAAAACATAATGAAATATGCGGCAATAGCTTGTGGGCATGCTGAGGTTTTCATGAAGTTTGCAAGGGCTGGTTATAAGGAAAAAATATGGGATCATGCTGCTGGTTCTGTCATCATACAAGAGGCTGGAGGCATGGTAACAGATGCTAGGGGGCATCCCTTGGACTTCTCAAAAGGTTTAAACTTGGAAAGCCTTGATCGTGGTATAGTTGCTTGTGCTGGAACCACTTTACATGAAAAGATCATCGATGCAGTTGATGCTAGCTGGGTTTCTTCTTGTCTTTGAGACTGTTCTAATAAGCTACATGTATATAGGATATATGGACTGTGATTATGTGAATAATGTATAATCTTTCCATGTTATATTATAATTACTACTTTTTTCCATGTTGCATGCTGTATTATAAATTATAATTACTACTTTTTTTCCACATTGCAAATGAAACATAAGTGCTAAAGTGCTGCGATATATTCTCATAAAAAAATGGAGTAACTTTTATGTCAAATTTTTTAAATGAATAAGATGAACAAGTCGTGTTTAAAAGTATGATTTTAGTTAGATCTTTTTAATTTTAACGAAGAACTCATGCATGAAAATTCAACTTTTGGAATAAGAAGTGAAACTTAAAAACTGTATAGAGGATCAACTTCAATAAATTATAGCATGTTTCTACCAGCCACTAGTATGTCCATGCTCTCAGCATATACACTAACAAACCACATAAATAGGTACCATGTTAAACAACATAAAAATAAATAAATAAAATTACAGGTGTAAGCAAAAATCATTCTCAGTGGACTAGTTTTGTTCAAATTCAAGAGTGTGGCTTAAATATACAACATTGATCCATAATGTATCCGTACTGTCTTCTCCACAAGACTGATAAATCATACAGCAGCCCTTAATGCTCCTCTAGCAGCCTCTCGTTTCATCTCAGCAGCCTTACCACTGCCACGGAAGTACATGTATACTTGCTGTATGGTAAACAATGAAATAGTGAGTTGGTAAGTTGGGTGCATGTGCTTAAAATGATTTGAAACTTCAGGAAGTGTAATCAGACCTGAATAACCCAAATGCTAATCAACGTTTCAACGCAGAATAATCCAAACCCGATGAAGTAGAAAATCTGCAAGGCAAATGGAGAAAAACATGATAAGAAAAATAATCATTCAGAAGCATCATGTTGTCTAGGTTGCATTCTGTAGTATTTGCAAAAAGATGGTGCATTATGTCACTGAAAAAATCTTAAATTAACATAGGGTGTAACTTGTATAAATACAACTCTGATAACTGAATAGTATGTTTTTGGAACAAGAAATAATTTATGAAAAACCCTCTTACCCCAATCAAAGCATGGTCGCCCAGCACATCTATGGCAGACAGAATACCCCTGTATCAATGAGTAGACAGTGTCAGCCACTAGGTTAAAAGACTGAAAACAACTTCAGCATCTTGAGAAATGAAACACACCCATTAAATCCTAAAATATAAACTTAGCAACGCCCCAAAGCCCCAAATCCATCATCATTCTCAAGTCTTAACTTGTCCTCTTATTAATGGGTAATATGCATTAATTTTCTTCTCAATATCAGCCAACCAACTAACATGTTTCTAAAAGATTTCAAATCAGGTTATTCCAGTGGAAGGTGATGGTATTGATGCGCATGTTCTGAAGTCCTTTTTCAGTAGATTAGTCATTTACTCCTATTTCTGACAAGGGAAAGAAAAAAAGAAATCTATCTTCTCAACAAGGAAAGAGAAATTGAATACTTAGTCTCCTTGTAACATAAATAAAGTCATATGAGCAATATTGGTGTGTAAAATAGAGAACATATACGAAGTGGACATACGTCAGTGATTTGCCTTTGAAAACTATTGGAGGAGCAACTGCAGCTAAGATGCAGAATCCTATGTGAAGCTGTCAGGAAAACAAGGAATGAAGAGTATTAGATTTCTTCCATTTTTTGAAGCATAGCTTATGCAGAAGTATAATCCATTTATTTACCAGATAAAGCATGAAAAACCATCCAAATTTCAAAGCACTTTCAGTCCTGCAAAATCAAGAAGCATATTCAAGACCCATATTTTAAAGCATATTCAAAAGTATGGCCAAATAAAAAGATGAAAATATGTATGCATATTATATTTTCCTATTTTTCACATGAATGCTTCAGAGTATAAGGTAAAATTTTCAGGAGGGGCAGAGCATCTCATCAAAATTTGTCAGCATCAACAATAGCCTGACACTTTGATGAATAACCCATTAATTCATAGGAAAAGAAGGAAAAACAAATGAAAAAAAAATGTTCAACTAAATTAAATTTATTGTTGAAAAGTCAACTTAATTACAGTTACTTCTATTCTAGATCGCTTTAATTACAAAATCAGTTTTGTGGATTGAGTTAGATTCTAAGTCCAAATACTAATACTTATTTACTTCAGGAATTCAAATCTTCTGCAGCTCAGATTAACCATATGGACAAAACACAACCAAATGTGATAAAACATGATAACACTCATACAGACCCAATGTTGAACCATTAAAAGCCTAGACATGACTCTGGTCTCCAAAACGAGTTTAAGTGACTACACAAGTTATAAGCAAATAATTGCAGTTGCATAATACATTAGTGCATGCAAGCATTAAAAATTTACCTAAAAGCACGATATAATGGGCGATACCACAGAACATATGCCCCAGGAACCCCTGCTATGAAGTAGATGATGGCAAGAAACCATATTTTTACACCTACAATAAACAAGGCCAAGTTGGAATTTAGATATGTCAGATTTGTAATTGAGCTATATAATAACCTAAGTAAATATTCAATTACCTAAACTCACCTTCACCCTTAATCCAAGCTGCAGTAACAGCTATGACATTCCAAAAAAGGCACAACACTAATCCTGCAAAACAGAACTGTTTTTTAATGACAGCGAACCAATCTCATGTTTGCATTGGTTATGGATATGAAATTACATTATTTACAGATAACTCACAATAGAAACATTTGTTATGACCATAATTAATTCAAAACATGTGATTATGATAGAACAAATAAGTACAGAATTCCTTTATCCGGCCTTTATCTTAATCAACAAACCAGATTAGTTCCAATAATCCAGGTTAATGCTTTCAAATTAATCATTCAGGCAAAGCTAGTTATTCAGAGTATTTCACCTCGTTTCAAGGCTTCAATTTCTTTTGTTTCATTTTAAAAATTCTGGGAGTAGAAAAGAAAATATTCCCAATTGCTACTTTCTAGTATAAGGTGTAAAAAATTTGTCATTGATGCCAATTAAAATATAACGGATTAATTATTTAGGTTAACACTCAACTATCATCATTTCACAAATTTTACCATCCAAAATTTTTCACACATTTTACTATCATATTCTTCAATTTTTTTTTTTTTTGTATTTTATCGATCCATTAAATATATAATGACATGCTAACAAATCACCAAAAAAGGAAAAAAAAATCGAAAAAAATTACTTTTATGCCATTTTTTTTTTCACTGACACATCAATGTGTTGCTAGATATTTTAACAATTCAGTAAAATGTGTGAAAATTAAAAAATAATGATGATAAAATGCATGAGACAAAAAAAAACTTAGATGTTAAATTTCGAAAAATGATGGTAATTGAGTAATACAAGGAGGAATTAAGCCAAAGATAATTACGTAAGAAAATCAAAGGGACCAAGGTTATAGTACCAAGAAGACACAAAGGATCCTTGAAATAGAATTTACTAATAAAACTGAAAAATAAAAGAACGAAATGATAATACTCACTGCACTCCCAAAAAATAAAAAAATAAATAAAAAGAATAATGTACCTAACAGGGTAGTAAATGCAACATATTGCAATTTCTGTAGATGAATAGGAATTTCATTAGCAATGTCGTGATGGATTATTGGAAAAAACGGTGGCCAATTCTTCTCTTCAAGAACAATTCCAGCTGCAAAACAAAATGTAAGTACCTATTACAATAATTAAGCAAAACTTAAATTAGTGCATCAAATTCGGAGACATCTATAGAACCCTGCAGTATTACCATTCCTCCACTATTAAATGGTATGAGAGCACAAACAGAAATCACATCCTGACCCCAGGCCAAAGACCAAAAAAACTTGCAAACAATTATTTTTAAAGCAAACTTCAAATACAGAATCAGGAAATGTAAATCACCTCGTGCAGCAGCTTCTTCTTTCCGCCTGACATCCTGAATTTGATACATAAAAACAAATAAAATGAATGTGAATTTCCAAGCAGTTGCAGTTCACAGAAAAGTCAGTAGACAAACCTTTATGTACATAAGGTTAATTGAATAAACGTCAGTGCGAAAATTATAAATATTAAATAGAGGATAACATGATTTGATGAGGAGGCCTTTTTTAAGAAGATCCATATTTCCATAGACCAACCTATTATCAATCATATAACAATTTCAGATGCCTTCATCATTTTCATATCCAAACTTCAGGTAATATAATCAATCAGATTCAGTTAAAATTCTTGATGTTTGTAGGACACAGATATATAGGAAACTACTCACTTACTCTAGGAGTAAGCGTTGGACACCATCAACTTAATAAATTATATAGAATACAAATAAAACAAAGCAAACCATATGATATTCTTATTGTCTTGGTAATCATGCATATATCAAATTTTAGATTAACTGAAATCCCATTCTATACCTGTTCCCTTCGTCTCAATTCAGCTTCCTTAGATTGAAGTTCCTTCTCCTTCTTCTTCAAATCCTACAGTTTAAGGATATCATAATTAGAAAAACTATGATTAATACTTGCAACAACACATTAGAAATAAGAAAAGAACTGAGGATTTCATCAACCTCAATTTTATACATACCGTCGATGAATCAAGGGGTATATCAACTGTTGCACCAAAGCCGTAATTATAATCAACAGGCTCTGGCTTAAGAGGTGAAAGCCTTGAATTTGTGGCTGCAGGAACACTTCCAGGATTCTAACAGTTTAAAAACATTACAACACAGTAAGTCACAGAAGATTTATAGCCTTTTATCATCAGATGATACACAATTTACTTCATAATAAATAAATCTGGCCGTGAACCTAGACTCTAGAGTTAAGCTAGAAAAGGATTTTCCCAAGACAAGGTAGTGAAAACTCGATTACCCTAACATTAAATGGATAAGATGATTACATAATTCATTATCACAACACAATGAATGTAGGAGGAGAAGCCAGAAGGGTCATGCTCCCTCCCACCAATCCCCAGCACACCTCTTCCTTTGTCTCGATAATTATGCTCCCACATGTTTCACTAGTAATCACATCTAAATTTCCCTTTCATATATCAGATCCTTCCACGTTAAGAAAAAATGTCAATATCACAATCATGCACCTTCATACAACATAGTTTTTTTATATCATAACCATTATTGCACTTCTAGTTATTTTGTGATCTGTAGAGAGAGTAGAGACCATTTGTAATATCTAGTGGGCTTATAATACTTCTTAAATCTTCACAAACCTAAAATGTAACAACTAAAAAAAAGATATATTTGATGACATTACCTTTTCCTATTGCACTGTCCGTTACTATAATTATTATAATTAAATACAATTTTAAAACTCTGAATTATATGTTCAGAATATTCTGAAAAAAACAAAATGTTCGTATACACACACATCACATCACTGATATTCTAAGAGCTCAGTAACAAAATGATGTACATTTAAGTAATCCTTTCTAAGCTCTACTTCCATAATCTTTCACCCTTCCCTGTCTTGCAGTTGGTTTAATTATAGTTTTGGTTCCTTGATTAGACGTAAGATTCAATTTTGATCCCCCTTACTTCAGCGGCAACAATGTTGCCTGGTTAATAGCTTTCAAATTGGTGCAATTATATCCGAGTCAGATTGATCTTGCCATGTGAACAAAGCATTAATTTAGTTAGTGTTGCATTGTGCCTCACCATTTTCACGCCAGAAAAAAAAAAGAGAAACTCATCATCAATTTGTCACAAAAAAGGGCATCAAACTAACAGAGGGACTTAACTGCACCAATTTCAAAATTCTGCAGTAAACATTTCTATGATTGAATTGAGGAACCAAAATGAAAATTCGTAGAATATTACAGGAAAACCAATAATTGTAATTTATTCTCTCCATTCTTCATTTTCTTAGTTTCCAGTTTTTCACAGTTTTTCATTTGATAATTCAAAAACTGCTCCCGGTCCTCTTAATATACACATAACTGTCTAGGGCCATCCTTAGTTGAACATAAATACAATAAATTTGTTAACAGAAGTCCTTCACTAGTAACTACTGAAACTTTCAAGGATCAAATTGCATTTATGTGTGTCTGTATATACACACAATAACATTTGAAACAACTTAACATAACCAGTACTTTTCTAACTATAGTTACACCAAAACCACTATTTATCTTCCATGAAAGGGAAGATGTCTCAATATCTCTTTCAAATAAACCATTAGCAGGACTTCCAGTTCCTAGTTAACATTTAATCATATGTGGTCAGGACTCATGAGTTCCATATCTTTATTTTAAATAAAAAATGGATTTTGAAAACTTCTTGACTTCCGTCACCACCAGCGGCGCGAAAAGATTACTTCATGTTCATTCATTAAGAAATTATCAGGCACACTGACTTTGAGAAACACAGTCTCACCATCTGTGTATGCATCTGCAAGTAAATCTCAAGGAGACGCAAAAATTTCTCCAGACATGTTCAGCCTAATTGTAAAGGTAAACTTCTTAGGGCCAAAACATCATGAAAAAAAAAAAAAACACAAAAACCCAACATGAAGCAGAGAGAACAAAATCTATAACTAACTCAAAACAGAAACACAGACACTACCACAAACAACCCCAAACCGGTTTCCTTTACCACATCAATTATAGTATTAAACAAGTCAACCGAAACCGACAACAAAAACAACAATTCGCAAACAAGAATTTGACCAAAATAGCAAGCTTAAACATCCCAAGAACAGGATCAAATCAATTTCCACACAAAACTGCAAACCCAGTTCACAAAATCCCAACTTTGAGAGGAAAAAGAAAAGAACAACCGTGAAAAGACTTACAGCGAAGGGGTTCACTTCTTCCTCATCGAAGGGGTTACTATCATAACGACCAGCCATGAGAATTGGAATGCAGGGATCTGATCTCTCCAGAAACTATGGTCAAATGGGTATTAAAAAGAGAAGATTTCTGGAGCGGTGATATTTGAAAGTGTGAAACTTCTTTAAAAAATTAGAAGGTAAAGTAAGAAGGGTTGCATATGGGGAAATTCCAGCTACAGACACAAAGAATTGTCTTCGGTCAGCGTAATACAGAAGAAAATAAAGACAGAGGCTCTGTTTTCAACTTAGTTTTTTCATTGTATATATAATCGGAAAATTTGAAATTTGAAAGAAAAAAACAGAGAAGATAAGAATTTTAAAGTTGGTATATTTGGATTTTTTCAATTAATGAGACAATTGATGATATTATAATTTTTTTTTATTCACTTCAGTTAGATACTTAAAATAAATTTGCTGTTCTTTAAGTAACAATTTTAAAATTTAGATTTGAATTAACAATATGCTAGTTGAGAAATATAAAATTTATGTGATTAGTGTATGAAGATTTTTTCAAATACAACAGAAAAACAATTTTAAATTTTTAAAATATGTAATAGTGTAAGATTCTTTTCAAATAACAACTCGTTTGATTTTATTTTTTCTCTTAGTGGTTCATTTAGTGAGACCAGATTTTAAAACATTTTTAATCTAGTGGCGGAATTTAATTTGCATTGATATTTTTATTCATTTTATTGGAATTTAATTAATTTTCATTTACTTTTAGCCAAATAAAAATTATTGGGTGGATTAGTTGTTGTTGTAGTGTAATAGTATCTTCTGAAAATGGAACCACATTTGAAGACAAAGGCATAATCAAATGAACTTTTGAAACATTGCACTTACTCATGGTTAAAGAGAAAAGGTAATCAAGCTAATTTGTCCAAACATGTTATGTTGGGAAAAAGACAAAATTTTCAAATTGTGTATTTGGCATTTTGCTGTTAGAAACAAACCAACATTTCAAATTAGGGTTCTCTCACATCCTTCATAACTCTAATTCAAAATTATGTCAATTTCTAAGTGGGGTAGTGTTAGTTGCTATTTGCAGAGGGTGGGGGTGCGAATGTTTATTGTCAATAAAAAAACATGCATCGTATATATAAATAAACAATAAAATTTTACAATAAATAATAATCATCGATGTTTTTCATTACTGTTATATCTAAAATTGTGGATAACTAAACGTATTTCAAATACCCAAATAGAAAAGTTGTAAAATTTAATAAGAATTTAACTATGACCTAATAATGAACAATTTATTTATTTATTTATTTTTGAAGTTGTTACTTTACATAAATTCTAGAATTGATAACCTTGTTATTGTTCTCACAATATATCTCAAATTTCACAAGAGTAAGCTATTCAAGTTTTTATATCTCAAATTTCATTCTCAAAACTTCTCAAAAACATCATCTACTTAAAAAATTAAAACTTCTCAAAGCTCCAGTAATTAAAAAGCTACCAATTTATTTCCAATACATAGCATAGCATGCAAGTATTTATGTTCCCTCAACTCACAATCATAATCAAAACTGCAAATTACTTGTTCCATCATAAATTGTGTCATCAATTTTTTCTTTTATAAAAATGTTCACTATAACATTAAACTTATTTAATACAGTACGCTTAAATTTTTCAAAATTTCAGATGCAAATGGAAAATGTTAATTCAAAATCAAATTAACATTTATAATCTAAATTAAAATTTAAAGTAAAACTTCTAACTTGGATTTATTGTGTTGCATGTGTTATTAATGGTATCTTAATAGAGGTTAGGTGGGCTAAACATACTATGACATGTTGGTTGTTACAATATTAAGTAAAAAAAGTTGTATTATGCTATCAATTATAATTTTGGTTTAATACTAAGTAATCCATCCAATAATTGATACTCCCTCACAATAATATTTAACATTTTATTGTTTTAAAATTTAATTATATTAATTATATGAAAACATATAGTGAAGTGTCATTCAATATGTATAGGTTATTTGAGACTAGATCAAGTTTTTATAATGTTTTTCTTTTTTATGATGACAAACATTATTTAATTTTGGTGAGTTTATGAGAGAATAAATATATTAGAATAAAATGCTCAACAAAAATTGTTAGAGCAAATATAATATTATTAATTATGAGATGTTTAACAAGTAAATCAAAGCTTAAGAATATACAACAAGAATTAGAGCAAGTAACAAAAGGAGTTATTTGAGTATGTATGAATGCATGCAATGAAAATGTGTCCTACATGTTAAGATGATAACTAAAAAAAGCAAACACTTTTATCATTAATAAAATAGTATATCGCCTCAAATAACTTTTCATGTTCACGAATGAAAACTTAGTTTTACGTAGGCTTTACACTATCAACCAATAAAAAATGACATGTATTTTAAAATAATTATTATTAAAACACTTTATCATAATTGACTGATATATAAAATTGTTTACACTATTAATATATTCATTATTTGCTTTTGTTACAGTTATAGTGTTACTTTAAGAAAAATAGTCGCTACCTGCTGCATTCTACACAGTATGTTGAGAATGGTTGAGTGAACAAACTTAAACCACCAAAACAAAAGCACTACAAAAAGAATGGAAGCTTCTTCGTTACAGTTCAAATGATGACAACAAGGTTGCATATATGAGAATTACATCTAAATAAAAAATATTAAGAAAAGACATGTATGGTTAAAAGAAAAGGAGGTAGAGAAGCATTTGTGAGATGAATGAAAAGAACAAAAGAATATAAAGAAATATGTTAGGATTCCAAAATTTGAATGAGGTGTTTATTCATTCAGCTACAACAACTAAATTGTACCTATTGCCCTGTGAATGAAATGGCTAACAAATCAAACCTAGTGAAAAGAAAGTTAAGAGAAGCGATTGTTTTTCTTCCTATGTCTCAAGCGTTTTTTTCATCACTGGTAAATGGATCAACCCAGGTTTTGTCCTCAGTAATAGCTTTATTCCACCGGCCTTTGAACACTTCAAGTTCCCACGTTGATTGCCTTCTTATCTGATCACTCATGTTACAGTGTAAACAAGGTCATTTGCAAGCAACTTTGTGATCAATTCAAGACTTGGTTTCAAAAGCAGTTAAGAAGTAACAAGGTCATTTGCAAGTTCTTATTCTCTAATGGATTTTTCTGTTATTGTCCTCCATTGAACATTAAAAATATACTATATTGATTCTTTACAAATGCTTTTTATATACTTTGAAGTATAAAAATCAATGTTTCACTGTATTTTGTAGACACAACCAAGAAAAATTCAGCAGAAAATCCAAATTCGTCAAGTATAAGATACTTTGTGACCAGTACAAAGACTTGGTTTCAAAAGCAGTGAAAAAGTAACAAGATCATTTGTAAAATGTTTTGTGATCAACAAGGGACTTTATTTCAAATGCGGTTCAAAAGCCTCACCTCAATTCGCTCATCAAAGGCCGAGGCACGGTGTCTCTGATTATGAAACAAAACCAACGAGAAAATGAAGTTAGGATTTAATTTGTTAGTAAATGAAATAGGATAACAGGGAATAACTGTGATTGTCATTATAATCTTACCGGAGTTGGCCTTCCACGACTCAAAACCTGAAAAATGAACGACAACTCGTAAAAAGGACACCTTTTGTAAAAAAAAAAGGAATGAGAAAATACATGTGGCTAACAGTGTTGTTCCTGTGAATTTTTCTTGTTAAAAAGGAAAGGGGTGTTCATTGAACAAAGTTTCACTATCAACTCAGTGTGCTCAAGCTATTGCCACAGGTTCTAGTGTGGCGTGAGATGAGACCAATAAATTGCAACCATTGATTACACACACACACACACAAACGCAGATTATAATGATAAATTTTGTGTATCAAAGCCCATTTTAGGTGGCAAAGATTGCACACAAAATTAATTCACCAATGTGGATAGAAAGGAACACAATACTTTAGCTGTTTGATCCCCACTGCCACCCAGACTTGGTATTCCCTTATGAACAACATATTCCTCATCAACAACTCCCACATTTTGTGTGCGATCTCCCTGAAAAATTACATTGATTTCAACAGTTAATGATACCTATCATGAAAAGAATGAAGTTAAAATAAAGAGACAAGTGGAAATTAGTTACTATAATGACAGCCAACCGTTGATATGCAAGTTGAATAGAAAACTAGTTCAGAAAATGTGTAATTCTTACCTGAGCACAATATCCTATTTTCATATCCAATCCCCATCCATGGACAAGGTCATTCTGAGAAAATGAAATCACAATGATGTTAGCAAACTATGGACTATTTTAATCTATTATAAGCAATCAAATAAAAAATTAAATACTAAAAATTTCAGAATGACAAAGTCAAACTCAATACGGATGTTAACCAAAAAATAAGTGAAGAAATCTAAGTTTATTGGAATAAGTTTTACTTTTAACTGTAAGAGAAGAGAGCAGAAAGTTAATCCTCAGAAAATTACCTGTATAAGATGCCAAGCACAATCCCAGGCAGATCGAGAGAAAACAGGAGCCATACCTTCCACAAACCTGTCAAGTTTCAATGAAATTTGTGTCATTCATAACATGATTATAGATGCAAAAATAAAACTATCATAAAACTCCAAAAAAAGAGGAAATGTTATTCTCATTTTGTTAAGTTCCTTTTTCAATGCATTGACTGGTCAAATTTAAACATCTATGATATCTTGATGGCACAAAGAAGGAGGATAACACCACAGGAACAAGAATCAGAATGAACATCTTAAGAAAAATTGGCATATTTAGGTTCAGATAAAGTAGCAGTTACCCAGTGCATGGAGGCCCTGTACTTGCCTCTGAACACCTAGTATTGCCTCTGAGTTCATAGACTCTTCTGCATGCATGAAAACTCAAGCTAAGTTTGAAATTGATTAGCAAGTACATGTATCAATAGCCTCAAACAAAAAGTCACCTATGAACTCTTTTTGTTTTAGCTCTAACTGTAATTTTATGATGTATATGTCCAGAATCTGGGTCAAGAGCTGGTTGAGATATCTCCAATCCTTCTTCCTTCACAATTTCAATGTATCTGGAAAAAAAGGAAAAGGAAAAAGATATTCATGTTAATTCATTCTTTCTTTGATGAGAGCATAAAAAGCTTGTCATGAGGTGATTGACTAGTCTTTGAAATAACAAGACAATAAAAGATTACTTAGAGATCTAATGTGACTTTATTAATCCAATAAGGAGGCTTTAGAGCTTATTTTGCGTGCAAGTTCAATTAAACAACAGAGGCAGAGAATCATTATAGAGTTTGAAAAGAATTGCAATATTGCCCTGCCTTTTATCTAAAATTGAGAAATATTAATCAATACTGCATTAATGTATAGGTGTATAAATTGTAAATACGGCATTCAACAAATATAATTGAATAAAATGGGATCACTTTCGTTGTAATTGTATCATGGGTCCCTCAGCTGCTAAATAAAATAAAAAGCTTCATATTAGAAGAAAAAAAGCAGACAAATGTAAAAGTATAGCACAAGAGTGGAACAAAACCACCAGTAATACCTTGATGGAGAAAAATGCTTCACCCCTAAGTCCTCGTCCCAGAGAAAAATGTAATCATAAATAGAAACTATATCTGGATGTAGAAATCTTTTAGCAAACCACCTGTGGAAACACTCAGGAATTAATATCTAGACAGGTAAAAAACAAACCATTGAAATATAGACATTCATCATATATTTAAAACAAAAGCAAATGGTAGGCAACAAAAGTAAGAGGACCGTTATCTGGCATGCACAGAAATGCCACAGACTGAAAAGGGATACATAGTAACAGAGCCAAGGTCAAGCACATCACCTAACTCATCTACAACTAGAAGATTAACATGGGTACAGTGAGGTATTAAGTTGTTCTGTAAAGTTTAATGATTCGAATGGTTATTCCCAGGAATAAAAACGGATGTAAATCATGACCTTGATTCTAATACATTGACAGAAACAAAAATATCTTCCCTACTTCTAATGATGTTTAGTAGCCTTCTTCACTCATTATTTTCAATAAATCCTTGATAAAGGCATGACATGTTCCCGGAAATGTTTGAAGAAAAACCTTCCAATTAACACATTAAACAATATAAAGTTTCCAGACAGATAGAAAGAACATATATGGTTGGTCGAGTAACATACCACTTTGTTTGGTTTTGAGCAATTATGTGTATGGCCTTGCTACTCCAACTAAGATCCCACCATCCATCCATATTGGCATCGTAGTGGAATAAAATAATTGTAAAATTTTCTGGAAGAAACTGAAATCAATGAAATTAGATCAGGAGTACTGACTAAAACAATTTTGATAGCCAAATGAATCAACAAAATACCTTTTGCACCATTGCATCTACATTATGCTTTTGTTTCATACCAACTGGAATTGCAAGCAAGTGGCGATCGGAGTAAACACTAACCTGCAATCAAATAACCACCACCAAGGAATCAGTAAATCAGCTAGCTAAGGTGAAGTAGCTTTGATAACTGATGACATGCTCATTGCAGTTTCCGAAATCCACCCGTCATCTGTCAAGTTTAAGTAGAACCACAATATAAATGATATAAAACTTCAAAGATGCTTACCTTTGACCTCAAACTACTTCGAGACCATAAAGGCCTAAACTCCAAATCTGAAGTATCATGTATTATACCTCGTGGTAAGCCCTTCAGATTTCCTGAAGTAACAGGATAAGCCTGCAAAGTGGCATCAAAAGCACCAATATGAAAACGAATATGCATCCAAGTTACATTACCAAAAAAATGAAAGTATTGCAAACTAGGGAGGTGCATCCAAAATTTTGAAAGTAGCCATCATTCACCATCTAAATGCACCAAGGCTTAAATTTAGAAAAAGTCATGATTAGCGCCATAATATACCTCTTGTTCTCCCTGGAAACTCCACCTTTTGTCTATCTGATAATAATATAAATGAAACACAAGAAGGAAATTCAAATTAGAACAGGAAGTACCAGAATGCAATGTCATGTATGGGTGCATTATACGAAGGGTAAGGCTCGGGCAATGTAGCTGCCACCTGCTACGAAGGGTAAAGCTGGGGCCATGTAAATATACACCATACTAGGAGCTGGAAAAAACGTTCAAGGAAGGCTATAGAATTTTATGAAGATTACTTTTTCAATATCACTTAATGACAACAAAGAGTTGATTGTTTAATGTTTGAGAACCACTTCACAAGTTTCCTAACTAAAATGCACATTTACATTGTTATACTGCTCTGGATAAAACAGCGCGTCAACAGTAAATGATCCCCAACCTGATGCAGAATATAAATTTAATCATCATTTTTGACCTAAAGTCATGACATGCTATCTCATACCTCTTCTTCGTAATATTGATACTTTAAAGTCCTATACACAACAAACAACATTACTGTACAAACAACTACCATAAAAGGAAGTTGCTTCATCTTCAAAATTGATTTCCCCTGGTTCAAGAAAATTCAAAATTAGAAGACCAGAGTTACAAACACAAAACTCCTCAATAAAAATTGTTTACGAGATATTCTCCTTCGAAATATCATAAGCAATGACTTCAAAGAAAATAAGACAAACCATTAGGCAAGACACTCCTTTTTCCCGTCGGCCACCTCCATGATTTTATTGACCTCATAGAAGAAATGGATTTATTATTCAGTCTTCATCACAAACTGCTTGCTCTGATAGAAAGTATCAGAAATTATTAAATTTTATAAAACACAAAGGACCAAAAGGAAAAGTGCTGCTTTAGAATTGTCAGCTAAATCACAAGCCAGCTCAAACCCCAGGGTCAAAAACACAGAGAAATTTGCACATAACTGAATGGCATATAAGCAATTGTAAATTATATTTACTTATGTGAGAGAAATTGGGACTAACAAGGGGATTGGTGAGATGTTGATGCACATGCTGCAGTGTGACAAGAAAGAGCTAATGCATGTGAATTTCAGAAACATGCTTAGAGCATATGCAATGATCACAAGTTGCTTAATCCACACTCGTTACCAACACCAGCCAAACCTCCACTTAAAACGGCACTAAAATTCATATAAAAGTAATTAAAAACTGACACCACATACTCCAACACATAAGCACCCCCAAGGAACACGAAAACAGAGCTGCATGCATTAGATTTAACCGACACAACACAAGGATCATATGAAAAACAGAAAGAAAAGGGAGAGGAAAATACACAGCTGGCCAAAACATTGGCCAGTACCTGAAAACCAAAACTCTGCTCTTTACAGCAAAAGTCCAATTAATAAATTAAGACAAAAAACATTTTACAGAAAAGGAAAAACGGCCCCTCCTCAAAATTTTCATACATAAAAAACATTGAAAACAACTCCCTGAGATTTTTAATTAGATCCAACCCTTAGATACTTTCATTCATCATCGCCACATAGAGAATAGTAAAGTTATACTTCCACCCGAAAATTAAATAAAGAGCAAAAACCTTCATTTGATTGGCATCACAAATCGAAACAACATTTTCATGAGACAAGACAGATTCGAAACTTTCCAACAGTTGGAGATTCTCCCTAAAATCAAGCAATAGGACCCAGAAGAGGAAACGGGAAAAAGAGACATGAAAGGTAACGGGATGGACAAAAAAACAGGGGGAAACAAAAGGGTATGCATGAAAATGGAAAAGGAGAAAGCTTTGAAAATCACTGGACATACCCAGATGCAGAAGAATCTCAGTGAAGAGGAAAACAGAGGTGAGAGCCAGAAAGATGAAAGAATGAAGGGAGGGGACGATGAAACAAGAGTTACAAGTGAAGTGAGAGAAGGAGAGAGATAAAGGAATATATTATTATATGCATGCGTTGTTAAGGAGGAATATGGGAAATTATGGAAGCTTGCACCAAGCTTGGCTCATGGTTAATGACAAACTGTGATCTCCAATGTAACATTTATAACGTGATTTATTACTACTCTTTTTCTAAATTATGTTGTATTATTTAAAAAAAAATTGCCTATATTTCAATGTAAGAATTCTATTAATATTTGAATAATTTTGTATTAATATTTATAATTAAAACAATGATATTTTTAAGTAAAAACTAATTACTTTATTATCATGATTAAGGTTTTAAATTGTATAAAATCTTAACAAATTTTACTGAAAAATATATATAAAATTTACAATTCTAAATATCACTCATGTATTAAAAGCAATTTAAGATAAATTCATTAATGTGATGACTGGATAATAATAACAGGCATTAATTAATATAAACATTAATTACTGTAAGCATTAATTAATATAAACATTAATTAATATAATTATGTTATCAACAAGATTATTCATTTGAATTAACTGAAATGAATTACTAGTAATTTTTAAATTTTATTTTATTTATATTCTAAGTTTTAAATTAGTTATTATAATTTATTTTTTCTTTATTAATACATAAGTTATTATTTCTTTTTTGGTCATCAATATATTACATATATTAAACTAATAACCATAATATATAACAATAAAATAATAAAATAAAACTTTTGACCGTTTTTTCAAACTTAACATTTTTTTAAAATATAAAACTGCCTATAATATACATAAAAAATATTTGCAATAAAGTTACAAAATTTATTTATATTTAATTTTACAATTATAATAACAATTTTATCATAAAAGAGTTTCAATAGTGTAACGAGATACATAATTTTTTCATTTCTTTTATCTTTTATCTTAAGTTTTAATATATCAATCAAGAGAGAAAAAAATTTCGAGAGACTTAATAAAACCGTTATTGTTTGAATATAAGAGAGGATTAATGTTTGTATATATAATAATATATATAGAGATTTTTATTTATAATATTAATTATATTTTTTATAATATAATTATTTATTAATGTTTAAAAAATTAACGATTATTTTTATCTATTTTTTATAAAATTATTTATCTTTTTCTTTTTCTTTTCCTTTTTTTATTTATCACTAGTTGTTCTTTTTTATTTTTATTTTATTTTTAGTAAATATACATATTTAATTGTGTCTATGTTTACACTAATAACTCATTAATGTCAATTATTAAGTTAAAATAGTTTTTCAAAATTTTTATTGAAATTATTATTTTTGTCTTTTATTTTTTTTATTTAATTATGTTATAATTTTTGTTAAAATAATTCGATTCATATTTTTTTACTGATTTGTATAAATGACTTTAACGTTTCTTCTTAGATGTCACGTGTAATTTACAATATTTTTTATTTTTAAATCACTTTTTAAAAGTTTTCTCCACAAGTTTATGTCATGCCACATCAATTTTAACATTTTTAAATTTAACCGTATATTTTATTTTGACGGTTCTTTTAAACTTACCTATTTTCTAAATTATAAAACTACATATAAAATAAAAAAAAATAATTTACAAAAAATTTACAAAAATTATTTATATTTAATTTTATAATTATTACAATAATAATAGTTTTATTAATTTTTATTATCATTCAAAAATAGACACGCATGCATATGTTTTCACTTGTGTAATATAGAAAATAAGATGAGTAGATACATACTTAATACTCTTTTATCTTATAATATATCAATAAAAGACAATAAACAATTAAACTCACAATTTACTATAAAATTGTTATTCTTTGTATATGAAACTATAAAATTGTTATTCTTTGTATATGAAAGAGCATTAATATTTAGCTATAACTCATTAATGTTAATTATTAGACTAATATACTTTCTTTTTCATTTTTGTTGAAATTATTATTTTTATTTATTTATTTATTTTATTATTAAGTCTCAATTTTTATTAAAACATTCAATTAGGTATTTTGTCTTATATTTGTACAAAGGAAGTTAACTTTTCTTTACATACATCATGTGTTAGTTCATAGCATTTTGTTATAAATTAATTTTTTTCCACTTATCATATTCATGTAATGTCACATGACATTGTTATGCTATATTATATAATAGTTTTAACATTTACTATTAATATAAATATCAAGTATTATTATCTTAAATTCACTTTCTATATTTATTTATGTTATTCAATTGAGTTCAATTTTCTTTTTAAATAGAACAATGTGATCACTCTCTAAAATATAATTGAATTTAGTTTATTACCAATATAAATAAATAAATAATACAAAATTTGTTCTATTATTATAAATATTATTTGTTTATAAAATTGATTTAAATAGATACATTTAGATAAAATATGTAAAATATATTAATAACTTAGTTTGAATTTCACGGTAAAATTAAAAAATTTTGTTAGTCAATAATCAACTTGATTAACGGATCAATTCAGACTAGATCAAATCAGACAAGATTGACAAAGAATATTTGAATCAAAAATTTTAAAGAAAGTACAACTTTAAAATAGTTTTTTTTTTTAAATTTGAATTAAAAATAATAATTTTAATATTTAGCATAACAATTTGATATATATATTTTATAAAATTATTTTAACAAAAATATATAAGTTGTAATTAAACAAAATTAATAATTAAATTATTGTTTGACAAGAACAACAGCGGTTAATTTTAAATAAAGTTTGAAATATTAAGTCAAAAAATGAATACAAGATTGAATTTTTAATACAAAATACCGAGACGTGAGGCTAAATCTAATAAATGGTATTAACATCGACGTGTAATGTTAACTCTTCACGTGATATGACAATAATACTAAAAAAATATAAAATAAAAAATAAAAATATCACCGATTAACAAATGACATTTAAAAAAACATCGTTAACACCATTTCTACTAATGCAAAAAAACAACCTAATTAAATAATTTTAATTTAAAAAAACAAGAAAATTAAAATGAACAATATTTCATTACATATGGGCATAATAACATTATCTAGTAGCGAATTATACGTTAATTTGTGATTCCTCCATGTTGTATGTCATGGTGTCCTTTTTAAAAAAATATATATATAACAAAAGTAATTGTATATATATAAATTTAAAATTAATCTATTTGATGAAATATGCCTATACATAATAGAATATATATTATTGTTAAGTAAATTAATACTTTTAAATTTAATGCATTAAGTAACATAGTTTTGCAAGTTGAAACAGTTTAACACATTTTTCTTCTTATTAAAGATATTGATCAACTCAGTTGGAAGAAGTTATTCAAAGAATTCCTTTAATATTTATTTTTCGCTGAATAATATATATAATTTTAAATATTATATTACTGTTTAATAACAAATTATATAGGTGACAATTTTCTTAATATTCATAATAATCACTAAAAATAATGTTATAATTAAATAATAATGTTAAAAAAATAAATGCATGGGTACTCAACTTTACCTCTATTGATAACAATTGAACAAATAGTTAAGTGTTTTTATAACTTAAATTCATTGACTGAGTCTATTTTATAAAAATTTGACTCTATTTTATTATTGATATTGATTACTGATTTTCCCAATCTTTATTTTCCTTTTATTTTCTTACTTATAATTTTATTAAGTTTAGAGACTTTTAAACATATAAAACTCTTAATATTAAGGGGTGATCAATAAATAAAAAACAAATTAAAGAGGGAATATCTATACCATTAATGAAAGCTCTATTTTATTAACTACAAAAATTGGAATACAATACTTTTAAAGTATAATATTAAAATTCAATTAAAGATAACTTTAATTTGATGCGATTTATCAGGATTCTAAGCGAAGAAAATCAAGTTTCAAGATTAAAAGAGTAATTAAATGAAGACATGATATCTGAAAAAAGAAAATCAGCATTGGAAAAGAAAAATATGCCATTACTCTTAGATTAATATAAACCATTATACAAATGAAAAAATAAAAACTGAGAATAAAGTTTTGGATATTTCACATGAATAATCGATTAATATATCATTATATTTTTATTTATAAATCAACAACTTACACTGAATCACGTCAAAAATAAAGATAAAGATTAACTTTTTATTGTTTAAATATTATTGAAGCAACCAACTTGTAACTTGAGTGGTATATGTAGATAACATTCTAGTATAGAAAAAGGTCTTCAATCCAGACAAAAATGTGAAAAGTAAACGCAAAAGTAGATTTCATATAATAACATCATTAAATTTAGTAGCAATTAAATGTGACACATCCATTCTCACAAACATTCACACCAATCATAAACAACTTAAAATTTTTATTCTAACAATCTAACACTTATAACAAATCAATGTGAGAATTATTATACCTTCAAAATGAAAATTCTCTACATTTATAAACTAGAGTTAAATCTGCACTTTCCTATTTCATTTTTCTGCATCAAATAATTCCTTCATGAGATTTTCTATGATATCAAATTACATAGTTCATGTTAACTTCTCTTACCAATAATTGTCTTAATCTTTAAGGTAAGGTAATTATTAAATGAAAAATAGCCGAAATACTCAAAGATCCAATAAAGATTTTGACAAAATCAATCCTAACACACAACATAATATAAATAATCTCATACTCATAAAAGTAAGGAGGTTAGGTATAAGGATGTCAAAAAAATCTGTACCCGCATATAAAATTCGCAACGGGTAGAAAATAGTATTGTAAATGAATATTCGCGGGTAATGGTTATGGATATTTTTAATACTCGCATGTTAACGGGGCTGGTACGAGTATCATAATATTCGTACATGTGGATACTCGTACCCTCTATACTCTAATTTAAATTTAAAAAAGAATGATTAAAATATTAATATATTGATTTTGAATGAGTTATTTTTTTATCAATTAGTTTTAAAAAAAATCATTTCTTTGTAAACTGTCATTCAACATCATTTAAATGAGTTATTTAGACTTTGTTTAAAATTTATAAATGTTATGTATTGTATTTTATTTGAATTTACGATTAAATTATGTTATTATTTTTTTTTTGTAAATACCCTCGAGTACCCGTGAGTATCCATGAATATTAAAAAATTATGCAGTCCGATGGATATAGATACGAGTATGAGACGAATATTTATCCAACGGATAAGGTACGAGAAAGTATTACCCGTATCTTACCCATCCCCTTCACATCCCTACTTATACATCAAAACTCACATAAAACAAAAAAGATAAGAGAAAAAATTTAAGAATTTAAAACTTATACAAATTGAAATTTTCATTAGTTGATATAAGATGCTTTCTAGCTTACATGGTTCAAAGAAATAAAATTAACTCTTAAACATCCTAAAAAACTATAGAGAAAAATTAGATATCTTTAGTTTTAGAACACTATTATTTTGAAATAAATGAAAAATAAAATTATTTAATTTGTTATTATAACCTTAAAATACCATTATAATTCGCCATTTGATTTAAAACTCTTGTCTAAAACAAGTTTTTACATAGATAACCTAAGTGTACATAATGTGAGCATTCTCTTTCCAACTTCATTCCATTTTCATTAGCATTATGATGAAGTGAATTTTGTATAATATGATTAAAGAATACCAAATGTCAGTAATCAAAATAATGTTCGCAGATTTAATAAGTTTGACATATCTTTTGTTTTAATAATATTTTTCTATTGGAGGAGATGCGCTTAAATTTTTATCAGTCAAACTTTAATTTATAAGGAACTTTTTTTAAGTTAAGTATAGACCAGGCAAACATATTTTATTTTAAAAAAATTATTTCTAGTTTTAATTTTTAAAAGAAATTAAGGGAGAAGTTAGGTTGAATATGACTTAAATTATTGGTCGTACATAGAGGGAAGAAATCCCATAGAGTTAGGTCATTGGATATTAGCTAATGTAATGATTACTTTATTATTTGAATTAGACCTAACATTTAAGACAATTTTAGTTCAAAATATTATATTTTTCTTAATAATTTCTTCAAATATTTTTATTGTCTTTTTTAGTAAAGAAATCATTAATTTATTTTCTTATAATATATTTTTTGGTTATTTTTCTAAGATGATTTAGTTCATATAAATATCATAAAAAAATTTACCACTTAGTTAAAAAGATGCAAACTACTATTACTTATACACATGATGTTTTTTTTTTTTGGTTAGTGAATGCTTTCTTTACACATATTTGAATCGCGTAGTCTATTTATTGTGTTTATTTTTTCTTTTGGTTACTAACTACTTTCTTTGCACATATTCAAATCCCGTTGTCTACTTTGTGTTATTTTATGGTCAATCATTGTGACTTTAATACCTCTTAATTGAATATTTCATGTGAGTATATGTTGGTATTTGACTTGTATCAATATGTTCATACAAAACAACGGATTTTGTCAATTTTTAAAATAATTAAATTAAATTTTTTAAAATACTACATCTATCTCAAGAAGATAAGGTATGTTTCAAAATTTGAAGTCTAATTTTTTTAAAGCAAAATATATTATGATTTTCATTTTTTTATTCTATTACGTAGTTTAATGTGAGTCAATGATTATTTCAAAAAAAAGTATAATAATACATTAATCAATGATCCATTTTAATTTATGTCAGAGAATAAAAAATGAGACTAAAAAACTAAGTTATAATATTATTTTCCTTTTTTAAATACATAGACTTATAGTGTTTGTGTTTATTTATATATATATATATATATATATATATATATATATATATATATATATATATATATATATATTAATTTCTATATATAA
>Ga0214544_1001084_pt1 | contig 54856 bp, 28 predicted proteins | sample CNSS3metaG_FD_160074 | JGI IMG/M metagenome (GOLD analysis project Ga0214544, IMG submission 160074) | Root nodule microbial communities from cowpea collected in UCLA plant growth center, Los Angeles, California, USA - CNSS3 | ecosystem: Host-associated > Plants > Roots > Nodule | place: USA...
TCCCAAATTCCCTCCGAACAAAGGTAAAAAAAAAATTAATCACTAACGGTAGTTCGGGCTTTCCAAAACCGACAGAACGGTGAACCAATTCCACAAAAGATTCAAAAAGTGAAAAAAAAAAAACAGAGCATGGACCACACAATGAAGAGAAAAAGAAAAACAGGAACTGAAGAAGTAATAAAAAGAAAATTAACAGCAATTTATAATATTGTACACAACAACTTTAATTTATATAACAACGTTTATTGCATGTCCTGACCTTATCCTCTATCATCTCGGCATTAAACAAGGCTGGAACAATGACTGAATAGCAATCTGACGTGTGTAAAATGGCAAAACAAAAATTTTCAGACACAAGAAACTAGAATATCATGCTGCAGATCTAACGGTGCGTTTTATTTTCTCCTAAGTTATCTGAAAAAATTATCCTTATCAGGGTCCCTTTTCTTTCTCTGGCGACTTTCACAGAGTGAAGTTTTCTCTTCATTCTTCTCTACCGACAACACCAGAAACCAGTGATGAGGAGCTGAAGGAAGAAGGAGAGAGAAAAATGGGAAGCACTCTGTTGCTCAAAGATAAATTGGTTTCTTTCATAAAGAGATTTGCTTTCTCCATTTTCTATCTTATGCTTCCTGCAACTCTGCTTTGTACATACCTTTACCTTCTCTCACTTACTCATCATTCCACAACCACCACCGCCGCCGCCGCAACCACCTACCATCCTTCTTTTTCTTCCCTTCATCCTTCTCTGCCTCCATCATCTTCTTCTTTTTCTTCAGGTATGGGCATGAACTTCATTCTGTTAAAACTACAGAATTGCTTGTGGTTTTGTTTTGTTTATTTGATTTTGTCTTTCATCCCCTACCTAAATTGCACCAACATTATGGTTTTTTATTGTCACTCTATTCTGTTGCTTTAGGGGATGCTATTGTATTAAGAAGAAACAATTTTTTAATAGTTTTGAGTATTATTCTAGTTAGGCTAAGCACATAAAAAAACTTTTTTTTTTCATATACCCACAAACTCTTCTTTAATCAGAATTCAACGTTGATTGAAAGGGAGAAAAAGAAAATAATATTAAAACATCGGACTTTTATATTTTATTTGTTGATATGGTTTAATTATTAATTAATGTACTATTATTTTACTTTTTTAAAAAATTAATGATTCATACTAAATTAAGTCTAAGTCAGAAAATAAATTATCAGAATTAAAAAAGAATTAAAAATGAGAGTCAAAATATAATTTTTTTAAAAAGATTTTTAAAGTGTCATATAAGAAGAGAAGAGTTTATTACGAAGACTTATTATGACCATGCCGTGTTTTTGTTATTGTTACATTATATTATGATTTTCATTTTTTACTTTTATTTTTTACTTCCTAACAATTTAACGAAGATTGTTGATTTTTAAAAGAAAATATATATATTGATACATTAATCATTAGTTCATAATAAAAGATATAGTAAAAAAATGAGAATGATACTGTTATTTTCTTTAAATAAGTAAATGACATCTTTAGAACAGGGAGGATTTTCATTTTAATTTTCTCATAATTGTAATTAGTCAGTTGGACTAGTGAGATGGTAGTTTACTATACTTTATTTTGTTTCATGTCTGGTTTTGGCAGAAAAGGACAAAGTTTACCGTGACGCATGTGACTACTCTAATGGTGAATGGGTTGATGACAGAAGTGGTCCTTTATACAATGTAACAACATGTGGCACAATCAAAGAGAGTGAGAAATGCATCTCTAATGGAAGACCAGACACGGGCTATCTGTATTGGAGATGGCAGCCCAAAGAGTGCAATCTTCCGAGGTTTGAACCTCTCACTTTTCTCCAACTGGTAGAGAACAAACACATAGCATTTGTAGGAGACTCTCTGGCTAGGAACCAACTCGAGTCTCTTCTATGCATGCTAGCCACTGTTTCAACCCCAAACCTTGTCTACAAAAGTCCCAACGACAACAAGTTTCGTCGTTGGCACTTCCCATCTCACAATGCAAACTTCTCCTTGTATTGGTCACCTTTTCTTGTGCAAGGGGTTGAAAGATCAAACGAAGGGCCTTATTACAACACCATGCATTTGGATCATGTTAATGAGAGATGGGCAAGGGACTTAGAGTGGTTTGACATGATTGTAGTCTCATTCGGGCATTGGTTTTTGCTTCCCTCTGTTTACTACGAGGGTGGTTCGGTTATTGGAAGCTTAAATTGTCCTGATCTTAATCATACCCAGATGGATTTTTACGTTCCGTTGAGGAAGGTTCTGAGGACTATTCTGAGTAGCATAATTGAGAGAAAGTGTGAGATTGATGTGATTGTGAAGACATTTTCACCTGCTCATTTTGAAGGTGATTGGGATAAGGCTGGAACATGTTTGAAGACTGAGCCTTATAAGAAGGGGGAGAAGGAAGTTGAAGGCATGGATGCTGAGATCAGAAAGATGGAGATTGAAGAAGTGGAGAATGCAAAGGCTAAAGCTAGTGGATTTGGAGGGTTTAGATTAGATATTGTTGATGTAACTAGATTGGCGTTGTTGAGACCTGATGGTCACCCTGGTCCTTATATGAACCCTTTCCCTTTTGCTAATGGTGTTCCTGAACGTGTGCAAAATGACTGTGTTCATTGGTGCTTGCCAGGGCCTATAGACACATGGAATGAGATTTTTCTACAGATCATCAAGAAGTGGGACAAAAGGTGATTGAATGAGGTATTAATATTCTTCGATATATTATACAGATTTTATACTTCTAATGATTTCACCATGCGGATGTTTATTGTTCTTGTTTTTTTTTTTTTTTTTCTTTCTTTAATAAATGACGAATATATTTACGTTATATTATGTATCTTGATTCGGGTGTAGGGACCAAACTCCTACTAAAAATCACTCCAATTTTACTCTTTTCTCCTCAATTCCTCCTCTTCAAGTAATCTGCCAAGACTTCTTTACCACACAATCTTCTGCCTAGCTCGATCGGTTGAATAGACGATCGAGGTACCTGTTTAAAAGGCTCCAATTAGGGATGACAACGGGTCGGGTCGAACACGGATAGTGTCTACCCGCAACCCGACCCGTAAAAAAAAAATTCGCCTGTTACCCACCCATTTACTCGTTGGGTATCCGTTTAAAAAATACCTGTGGATATTTTCAAAAACCCGTGAGTACCCGTGGATACCCGATACCCGCAAATATTTTAAAAAAATTATTTTATAAATTGTTTAATATAGAATTATAAAAATAAAATATAAAATTAAATTAAATTTTAATTATAATTAAATTTGACATAATAAAATATACTGCTAATTTTAATTTGAATTAAATTTAACTTAATAAAATATAAATTAAATTTTAATTTTAATTTTTTTACGGGTAACGGGTACCCGCAGGTACGGATAGTATGATATCCGTACCTGACCCGTTTATAAGCGCGTATTAAAATACCCGCTACCTGCGAGTAATAAATATCTGCGGGTATTAACTATCTATCACGGATTTTATCCGCGAATATCTGTGGGCACGTGTATTTTTGCCATCCCTAGCTCCGATGCTTAAGTCAGTGTGGGAACCGATCGGTCGATAAGTATAGCTTTTGTAATAAATGCGAATTAAAGATCCTCACCAACCTACCTCTGGGCCCTATTTATAGTTTTCGGTGTGGGCCTGTAATTAGGACTCCTTAATCACGACCCAATGATCCCTTAATCTTGATTACTGACTTGTTTAATTTTAATTAATCTGGCTGACTGGTCCAGGTTTTCTGTTTGGCCGATCGACCGATAGTCGCTTAGCCCAGCGGGTTATCTTCTGAGTTAACAACTTCAAGTGATATGTGCTTAATCTGTGTGGTCGATCGATAGTCCTCTTCGTGGATTCACACGTGATTTGTCTGTGTGACCGATTGACCGATGGTCCTCTAAGGGGTAACACTTGATTTACCTGTGGGGTCGATCGACCAATGGTCATCTATGAGGTAACGCATGATTTATTTGTGGGATTGATCGACCGATGGTCCTTTATGAGGTAACACGTGATTTATTTGTGGGGCCGATCGACCGATGGTCCTTTATGAGGTAACACGTGATTTATCTGTGGGGCCGATCGACCGATGGTCCTCTATGGGTTCACATGTAGTTTATTTGAGTGAACGATCGACCGATGGTCCTGTTTCATATACAAGCCCTCCTAGCCTTGTTCGATGGACCGACGGGTTGTGCGTTGCCGATGGTCCTATGGGACATACAGTACATATGTATACAAGTAATTGTCTTTAAGAAAAAAACAGATTTAAGATAAAATATGTTGGTAATTACAAAAATATCTCAATAACTAAAAATTATCACAATTTAGGGTAAAATTTATTAATATTCACGATCAAAATTCATCTATAGTTATTCATTTATAACTACCGACAGTTTAAAATCTTTTTTGATAATATTTTATTGATAATTACTGACAAAATTAATAATTATATTTAAGAAAAATTGAACCAATTTTTGAATTGGAAAACCATAGTTATACTTAAAAAAAGTTGTCCATTCTTATAAAATTGCAAACAATACTGCTTAAGAAGAATGAAATCATAACAATATTGTAGCAGATCATAGCAATCATATACATAATATATGTTTTTACACACTATGAATCAATTTTCTTTTTCTGAATTATAAAGAAACCAAAGGTTACCCGTTGTTTCCGAGCTAGAACATATTGGAAATGTTTAAATAATATCAACAATATATATTAAAATGATGGCAGGAAATGTTAAATGACAAACTTAAATTCCACTGTTTTTATGATTGAGATGTATGTTAAAAAATATTTCATACGAATCTACGTATTTAAGGTTAGAGGTTTGCACAGTTAAAAATAAATAAAAAAATCCATCAGAAAGTTAGTAATTAATTCAAGAGAAATAGTACTTTGACACCTTGTTAAAATACATACATATGACAATCTTTTTAATAATACAATAATACATATTAAAATTTTAAATTACAAAATAATATAAATATAACTAAAATATTATTACATTGAATTATAATATAAGTGTATTTTGTTTTGTGGCATCAAAACATTATCACTCTAAACTTAAATTTCCTACAAACAAATATCAGTGTAAAGTCAGTTAGGTCCACTTTGGTTTGTTCTTTCTACACCTTTCTTTTTCTTTCTGCACCTCATAAAATCCAAAAATCTCAATTGTATCTTATTAAAACTATAATAAAAAGGTGAAATTATCTCTGCATTTCGTTCTTTTACTTAATTTTGAATTGTGTGGTTTAAAAGAAATTTCTAAATTCAGAAAGAAATAATGTATAATCCAAAATTTATTAAATAAATAATTGAAATGTGTATTCCAAATTTATCTTCTAAATTGCGCAATATAAATTACATTAAAAAAAAATTACATTAACTCCATCAAAGCCAAACAAATTTTCAGAACAAAAGTGAGAGTTTTGCTGTCAAATTCTACTCCTTTATTTTTAGGATAATGATACTTTAATCATTTTTTTTGACTCACTTTTAATCTACCACTTTATTCACCATTAGATCATCACATCACATCACTTAAAAGAATCAAAATAGATAATCTAATGGTGATTGAAGGAATGAGTTAAAAATGGATAAAAAAGGATGGGTTAAACTATCTTTATCCTTATTTTTATGCAATTCCTTAAATATCTCCAAAATTTGATGTAAGTCACCTCCAAAACTAGCAAACTCCATTAGAAAAGAATTCCACAAAAGGCAACTCCTTGAAAAACCCAGAAAGAAAACTTTTGCCACAAAAAGGTAATTCCAAGTAGAAAATAGTTTAAAATTTGTAAGTTTTAGCCTTGTGTAGAAAGAAACAGTCCACAGAATGTACCAAATGATCCTATGCTAAATGAGAAATTCAAATATTTAGTCTATTTTTCTTTTTTTCTGCATGCTGTTGAGAGACTGAGATAACTTACATAAATGGAAAATATTGGTTGTATATATACTTATATACAAATATTGCATTATATATATGCAATATTTAATAATATATTCTTTATCTGTACATTACATTTATTAAAAATTAGGTTAAAATATATTTTGATCTCAATTTTTGTCAAATTTTTTTAAATAAGTCATAATTTTGGTTTTGTATTCAAACAGGTCTCAATTTTCGTTAATTTTGTTCAATTGGATCATTTTTTGCTAACACCGTTTAAATCAATAACAACCATGAACAATGACTATCACATGTCACTTCGTGGTTTTTTTAAATTTTTTTATTTTTATTTTTATTTCTTTTTATTTCTTTTAATTTTTTTTATAAAAATTTAATTTTTTTAAATGTACACGTGTCAACCTAGTAGCATGTCATGTGTCACTTCATGGTTTTTTTGAATTTTTTTTTAAATGTCCACATGTCAATCCATTAGCATGCCACATGTCAAAGTCAATGTTCTATATTCAATTTGGTCCCTTGTTATTTTTGTTCAATTTAGTTCTAATTTTTGTTAACATTAACCAATTTGGTATATCGAAGATCTGACCAAATTTAATTTTTATATCAAAGTTATAATGATGTGAATTTTAATATATTATAAAAATATTTAATAAAAAATGTAAATTTTAATATAAAAAATAAATTTGGTTTCAATTTGGAGAGGGACCAAATTGGTTAATGTTAACAAAAATTGGGACTAAATTGAACAAAAATAACAAATATAGGGACTAAATTGAATATAGAACATTGACTTTGACACGTGGACATTTAATTTTTTTTTTTTAAAAAAAAACCATGAAATCACATGTGACACACTATTGAGTTGACACATGTACATTTAAAAAAATAAAATAAAAATTCAAAAAAATTTAAAAAAACCATAAAGTGACACGTGGCAGTCAATGTTCATGGCCATTAATGATTTAAACGGTGTTAGTAAAAAAGATCCAATTGAACAAAATTGACGAAAATTGGGACCTATTTGAACACGAAACTAAAATTAGGACTCATTTGAAAAAACTTGACTAAAATTAGGACAAAAAGGTATTTTAACCTAAATGCGTGGTGACAACCTATACATTTTTAGTCTATCATTTAATATATATATATATATTGCAAAATTCTAGAAAATGGTATTTTAGAAGTGATAGTAGTTTAAAAATAGTGAGACTCGATTATTTTAATATTAAAATATTTTAGTTTAAATAGAATCGTTATAAACAAGTTTCATTGTTTTAAAACACACCATCTCTCTAGAAATCACTCCTCTAGAGTTCTCTAATTTCTCTTTAAGAGTTCTATCTTTCTGGTCGTCTAATTGGAGAACCGAGACCGTATGATTGATCCTCTCAGTGAGCTCTTCAATTTGGACCGATTAGTTTCTCCGTTCGCATAGAGCATCTTGTGGAGTTAGAGACATTTGACGTTTATAAAGTTGTTTAAGCAGGATACCAGGTAAGAGAAGCTAATTTCTCTGTCTTAATTCGTAAACTTATTAAAATGCATATTTTATGTTTAATTTGTGATTGATTGATGTATATGATATGCATGATTGCTTGTGATGTTGAAAACTATGAATATGTGTGTTTTTCTTGTTAGTTGAGAATAACTGGTGGTTTAAATGTGTTGCATTTAATTGGTATGAATAATTACGTAGAATTGATGTTTGATAATTGAATGATCTCTACAATGGTTTTGGAGTGGAATGGACTAGCTGAAGATGCATAAAACGGATCAGATCAGTTTCTATATAATTTTGCAAAGTTGCACACTCACTCGGCGAGTAGTACTCACTAGGCGAGTGAGCTGATCTACAAAATTATGCAGAACATTGATTTGCAGAATTATGTAGATTCACAAACTCGCTTGGTGAATTTCCAAGTCAGGAACTTCCAGACTTGGGCCAGTGGTTGGGCGAGTGCTACTCGTTGGGCAAGCATGGGCAGTGGTTGAGTGTAGTGGCGGATCTTGACCAAAATTGTTGGGAGAGCCAAAATAATATACTTAAAATTTATATATTTAACATTATTGTCACTAATTCAATAAAAATGGATAGATAATTTAGTATAGCTATAACTATAAAAGAAACTACACATATCTAAAGGATTGTCCATTCTTTTTTCATATTCTTGGACTTATCAAATAATTCAATCATAATTAAATTTTTCAGCTATTTTTTTTTCAATATATATAACCATATTATCTACAAAATATTCATTTTTCATTTTACTAATGTGCATATCGATTCAAAAGTCATTACAAACATTTCATTTCATTGTTATGCGATGACCAACGATATTGTCCTGTTTTGATCTTCACTTTTCTTTTCTTTTATCAATTTTAAAAAATGAATTTTTGCTTTTTTTTCCATCAATATACCTATTTAAGAAACAAGTTTAAGACTAAAAAATTATTTATCATAATCTAATAAAAACTTTAGAGATAACAAAAAATTATGATAATCAAGTCCACTTAAAAATTGTCTATAAAAACTCAAATAATACATTACTTACTCTTCTATATTCATAAAAAATAATATACAAAATGTCATAAGATAAAAAATAGTGCTAAATATTAAACAAGTATTTCAATACCAAGAGAGACAAGAGAAAATTATTTTTTTTTCTTTAAAAATGGAAGAAAGGATATAAAAAATGAGGGCAAAAATAATGAGTTTCTATCTAACTTTTTTTTTCTTCGATAACAAAAGAAATTAGGTGAGGGTGAGAGATGAGTACAACGTATGAAAAACTCAAAAGATAATGAGAAGAAAAAATGAAAATTATCTTAATAATTTTTTTCTTTATTATATTTGATTTTATATTTTATTATTTATTAACATTAAATATTGTACTTTATAAAAGAAATAAAAAGTACCTAATTTAATTTTCATTAATTTTTCAATATAATACTATCTAATTTAAAAAGATACATATAATTAAAAAAATTAAAAAGATACATAATTTAACAAATATTAAACACATATAATTTTAAAAAATTGAAAAAATAAAAAAAAAAATAGAAAAGTTTGGGGTCCATGGACCCCGCTTGCTCCATAAGAGCTCCACCGCTGGTTGGGCGAGTGCTACTCGTTGTGCGAGTATGTCATGACCTGCAACTTGCATTCTTAAGTGATTTTGAATGGTATTTTTGTGGTTATAGAAGTTAATTGGGATAATGATTGATTTAGATATGATTAATATATGCAATGTAATATGAGATTGTTTATATGAGATTGAGATGTGTTAAAACTAATTCAAGGAGAATTAGTTATGAATTGTGGTAGTGTATGCATTGAGGTAGAGATTGTCTTGACAGTTATCCTTACGCTCTAATAACCATTTAAATTCTCAAGTAGAGATGAATGAGGTATGTGGTGAGAGGAGTAGGAGGTCCTAGCTTATGGGTTTTTCCTTGACCATAGGTGTTAACAAACTGACTTTGTATGTAGTAGAGTTTTCACTCTTAACACTATTAGAAATACTGTAATTACCAATGGCAATAATCCGTCTGCAACGTCACAAAGTTACCACCCTCACTCAATGCTTCACTCACACCAAGAAATCTTCCAAAGAATGATATAATATCAAAATTAATTTGCAAAAGAAACAACAACACCAAATAGAAACAAGCAGTAGCAACAACACCAAATATGTGAGCACAAATCTGTAACCCTCCTTCTTAACAGAAACAACAATACCATAATTCATAACAACATAATGGAATGGCGAAAAGAAGAGAAAAAAATTCGTACTCACCAACAGCCTCACCGTCAACGTCGCGGCGACATGAAGATGGCAGTGGCGGTAGTGTAATTGAATCCTCATTGGAGACGGCGTGAGCAGTGGTGGCAGCAGTGACACCGTTGTTCTGGGCTCTCCAACGGCTGCGGGTGGCGTCGGGAGTGGGTCGCGGCCACTTTGGTTCGAATTAGGTTCGCGTCCTGGGCTCTCCAACGGTTGCGGGTGGCATCGGCAACGGGTCGCGGCGACAACGGTTCGAATTAGGTTCGCGTTCTGGCCTCTCCAACGATGCGGGTGTCGGTAGCGGCAGGTCACGACGATATTAGTTCAAATTTCGTTCGAAGGTTTGCAGCACCAGTGGGGAAAAATTTTGGGAAAACTGATTCAGGGGGGAAGCTGAGATGCTGATCTTTTTTAATCGACCAACATATCGACGACCTAATCTGTCGGTAAAGGTCAAAAGGATTTACTAACGGCATTACCGACGAATTATTTGTTTGCCATGATTTAATGACGCACTACCGATGGATATATCTGTCGGTAAATTCAACTACATTATCCGTCGGTAAATCCGTCGATAATGACAAATTTGTGACAGACAAAAGTCCGTCGGTAATGATTTGCCGGTAAAGAACAATTTTCTTGTAGTGTAATTTGTCGCTATGCAGAGCATGAGATGTCACTACAAGTGCAAAACTGATTGGATCCAACCTCAATGCATGTATCTGGATTAGTTGAGGTATTTTATAAATATATGTATGTGAATATTTGCTTGTCTATAGTTGTTATATATATATATATATATATATATATATATATATATATATATATATATCAATATTATATGGTTTGAAAAAATTCTTTAAAAGTCATTAGCTTATCCTTCTTCTATGTTTTTGTCTTGTGTTGTTTGTTTTCCTTTTGCGATGATCACCTATTTGGTGGGAGAAGTGGTGGTTGCAGTTTTAGAGTCACATCTAGAGGTTAAGGAGTCATCTTTTAGGTCGGAAGGAGGTGTTAGTGGAAAGCTGTTGTAAGTGGTTAGCTTGTGTTTAGAGTTAGAAATGTTTGGTATGTATAATTGATATATTTATATAATCCGATCAATTATAAGATTGTATTAATATACTCTATACATTTGTTGATCTGTTTTGAATACTAAGGTGAAATATCCTATTTTATTAGTATTAAGCTTATAAATTTATAATTTACATATATAACGAGAAATGATGAAACTATTCCTCGAACTATAAAAATCTAACTTTTTTGAATTAAAATAAAAATTTTAATAAAAAAAAATATTAAGTTAATTTTATTTAATCATTTAATACATTAACAGTTAAACATTTTAATAAAATTAACGTATCAATTTTAGCTACAATTTTAATTTAACTAATCATATAAAATTTAGTTATTTCTACAACAATCGTAATTTTAAAAAATTAGGATGTCTAGATCTCAAAGGCATTTCCTACTAAAGTAATTCTAAAATAGTTATTTTTCATTTAAGAAAGATGAATGACAGAGATAACAATAAGGATTTTGAGTCTTTGTCAAAGTTTGTCAAAGTAATTCTTCTCTCTCCGCTTCTACATCTCCAGGTATATATACATTGCTGCATAATTTTATCTTGTTAAAACTACATTTGTACCATTTTTGGTTTCTACTCAGGCAATTTAAGTCACTATATTTTGTTTTTCTAATGGCAGTAGATGAGAAGCTATGTGATTACTCCAATGGCAAATGGGTTCGTACGAAAAGAGACCCTTTGTACAATGGTACCACCTGTGTTAAAATTCATAAAACCCAGAACTGTTTATCCAATGGAAGGCCTGATCCGGGGTTCCTTCACTGGAGATGGAAGCCAAGTGAGTGCGATCTTCCAAGGTTTGATCCAAACACTTTTCTCGATCTCATAAGCAACAAGCATGTGGCCTTTGTCGGGGATTCATTGTCCAGGAACCACCTAGACTCACTTCTTTGCATGTTGTCTACTGTTTCAAACCCAGAAAGTGTTCGCCACAAAGGTTCTCATTGGTGGCTGTTTCGTTCTCACAACGCAATCTTGTCCCGCTATTGGTCTCCGTTTCTTGTTGAAAGAAAAATCCCAGGACCACTTTATAACACCGTGTATTTGGATCGTGTTAATACGAGGTGGGCATTTTAGCTTGTGGTAGGCATTGTTAATCGCAATTCCACTTTGTGTCTATGTTTTCTCTTGGTCCTTACATTTTTGTGCAGATGTGAAAGGGCAAGACATTCATAACTGGAATCCTGAATCTTTTGCCAACTTTTGAAAATATTTGTATTCTCCTCCACCTTCACATTGTAGAATTTTGATCCCTTTTATTCAAGGATTTTCAGGCATACTTTTGAATTCAATGAAAACTGGTAGAGTTTCAGAGGATAAATCCAAGTATGGTACTAAAAGTATTAGAAGTTCGTAACACCTCATTTATATATTGTGAATTGGTTTTATCTCTAATCGATGTTAAATTTTCAAAAAAAACTCAATGGAATAAACATAGTATCTAAAACCGGAAGAATTTATTACACATTTGTATGGACTAAATCTAGAGGTTCCAAGACACAGTAGGGAAATTTTTAAAAGATATTACTACAGAGAAAGAATTCGGTAGTTCATTCTTAATAAGTTACATTAGTATTCGTTATCACTTAATTTTTCTGGAAGACGAGGTGATAGCATTAGAAAAGATTAAAAAAAATCTATTGAGCAAATCTGTTAAAGATACTAGTGATTATTGACAAATTAAATTTCCACTCCACTTTAATTAATTTGCTAGAATTAAGTGAAATTAAACCTTGATCGTAAAATTAACTAAGTAACGAGAAAATAGGAAACATATGCAAAAGTTAATTAAGTTAACTAATAATTGAGATTTAAATTGTAAAATTGTAATATCATGCTATCTTACATGGTATTTATGAGTTAGATTTCACTCATAATTTTATTTTAACATACGAGGATCGGTATAATAATCCAATAAAATCATAAAATCATTGCTTTTTTGAGGGTTAAGTATGTTTTTAGTTCTTACTTTGATTCAAAATTGGAATTCGTTTATGTTCGAAACTTTGATACATTTGTTCCTAAATTTTAAAAATGAATGAATATAGTCTTTTTAGCCCAATTACGTTAACTTTTTTTGAGGTGTCGAACACATTTTTCAACAGATATTGAAACGGGAATGTATCAAATGGTGTAACTTTAATAGTAACATGAAACACGTTCGACACGTACAACAATGTTAACATAAGTGGATTAAAAGGACTATATTTATTTATTGTTAAAGTTTAGGAACCAAAATGTATCGAAGTTTCAGACACATATAAATTTCAATTTTGGATCAAACTTCACAGACTAAAAACATACTTAATTATTTTCTTAAATTCATTTTGTACCACTTTTTCACCTTCTTGAGTAAGTGAATTCAACTTAAATAACTTAACTAAAAGTTAAAGTAATTAAAAATTTGCAATATTAGGTGTGTTGTCAATCACATAGTCTAATTATCAATTAATATAATTAAAATTTATTTTTCAATTAAAAATTTAATACAATTAAAATTTTCCTCTTGTTCTGCCAAAGTTTTGTATACACACCAAAATAAATTTTCTATTTATTAAATCCTGTATAAATAAATTTGCTATTTATTAATTCTTGGATAAAGAAACTATTAATGCTCTTTAACAATACAATGTTTCTTAAGAAGATGATGTGATTGTCATTCCACTACTAGAAGAGAGGATGTTTCTATTAATGTACTTCATGGAAAAGATAAAACTAATAAAGATCCTTTTGATTAGTTTTTTTTTTTTTTTTATAATTTGAATGATTTATATTAAATGAATTAAGTTTAACAAAATATTGAAAAATGATTAATTTTGTAAATTTAAATTTGAGTTTTTCAAAACTCAAATTAATTGTCTATAATGATATGATGTCATTGATAGCATGAGAGGTAGTTAATTGAACTAAAAAATATACTAAACACTTGATTTTGTTGTGATGATGCGAGTAAATGAATTGTTGAGTATATTCATTAGATTGAATGAATGAGAAATAAAAATGTATTCTTTGAACGAATGGTAAACATGTATAATTCTTTGAAGATTTTGTTTTTTAATAGCTTATGAGTATTGTTTTTTCACCTATGATGATAGTGTGTTGTAGAAAAGCAAATGACGATGACAGTGTCAACAAAAATAAACTCTGAAGAGTTAAGAAAGAAAAATTATTTTTTATTTTAATATATATATATATATATATATATATATATATATATATATATATATATATATATATAATTTTATATCCCTTATGAAGAGAAAGTAATATTTCTGGTTCTAATGTGTGTGTGAGTTATTTTCATCTACAGTAACATTAAATTATTGGAGAAATTACAAATGATGTTTATGAGAGTTGGTTTTTCAATATTTAAAGTGTAAAAGTCTTGAAAGTAGGTGAACGACTAAAGTATCCAACATCTTTCCACAAATCATCCAATAAGTTACGCTTAATTATATATATTTATATCCCTTACCAAAAAGTTCAACACGCTACTGTTTTGGCCTTTTCTTTTCGTAGCACTCACAATAATCAAATTCTTTAAAACTGAACTGCCAAGATGCTCCGAGAGAAGGTAACAATGCTTTAAAACAAAAAAGGAAATTGCATTATGGACAAAGAAAACAAAAATATAACCAATTATTTTGACTGTTTTTTTGTAAAACTTAGACAAGAAAAAATTTAGAACAAACAATAAAACATTTTTTTTTCTGCAAACTACAATCAGTAGAATGTGTAAGTTAAAAAAATATATATATAAATTTTTAAAATTCATAGAAAACTGTATTTAATTAAGTTTTGAATAATAACTTATAAAAATAAGTATTTGTAATTAATTTTTTATTAAAAAAATCCATTTTATTAAGTGCTGACAAATATCTTTTAATTTTAGTGGAATATTCTACCATTTAAATTTTGCCATAAAAGAATGATGTTATCATTATTTGTGTGATCAAATTAAGTAGAATGAAACATTTGCTCTATTCCAAATATAAATATAGATAAGATTAGTTCAACTAATTTGTCTATCAATAAATTTGATAGTAATTCCATTAAAGTAGCATTGACACAAATTTGTAGTAAGATTAGAAACAAAAAAGGAAAACAGAAAAAGCACTGAATTGATAGGTGAGTTCAAAGAGCTAGAAAATAAAAAGTGAATTAAAGACTAGGAAACAAAATCAATAATCACATCTTTCTAAAATAAATGTATCATATTCTTAAAACTTCAGAAAAAAAAAATGGACTTTTACAAATTAATTAAACTTGTAATTATTTGATAAATTTGTTTAAATTTTTTATTTTTACTTTTAAAAGATTTTATGGAAAATTTTCCAAATATATCCATTTGCATTGGAAAAGTCTGATCCTATGACAATTTCAAAACATTAGTTAGTAAGGCAGAGAAATCATAGAGAGATCTTTCTACGTGTTTGTATAACCAAATACCCCATGAAACCTGCTTCTCTCAGTCTCTATCCTCCTTTTGACTTTCACTTCACATGATCACTGCAACAAACAAAAACTACACTGTTTTTCTTCGTTCTTCTCTGCTGAAAACACCAGAAGGAGAAGGGGAAAAGCATAAAGCAAGAAGAAAGGGTTTGAACATGGGAACTATCGACTTATTCAACAGAGACAAATCCCTTTTCCTCATGAAGAAGCTTCTTCCATGGACTCTCTGTGTCCTCCTTCCCGTTTCATTCTTTTACCCTTTACCCTTTTCTCCATCTCCTAATCCTCATCTTCCTCTTTCCACCAACAACACCATCACGTACCCTTCTTCTCTTTCTGCTTCTGCTTCTGCTTCTCCACCTTCTTCTGCAGGTATTTCCATGCACACTTTCTTCTTAATCATAAGATTGTAAAGTTCTCGCCTTTTCTTGTTGTATATGTCATATATTCATTCAAATTTTCGTCTTTCGGTCTAACTATGTATATGTATGTGTAGTAAGTTACATAAAAATAGTTAGACTGGCACCAAGTTTAGGACATGTTTGTTTCTGTTTTTAATTTCTGGTTTTGCTTTTAATTCAGAAAACTGTTATCCTGTTTTGAATTACTTTTTCCGTTTTCATAGGTTTGCATAGAAAAAATCAAGAATAACAAGGGAAAGTTTAAAAATTTAGTGATAAAACTCAATTGATGAGTTAATGGGTGGGAAAAAAAGAAGCACCATGGAACTTGACTCTAATTAAAATTATGTGTTTGTGCATTGAATTGTGACATGTGTTACAAGACTTTATTGTTCTTCATTGCAGAAAGGGAAAAAGCTAATGAGACAAGATGTGACTATTTCAATGGTGAATGGGTGAGTGACAGTAGGGGTCCTTTGTACAATGATACAACATGTGGTACTATCAAAGAGGGAAGGAACTGCATAACACATGGAAGGACTGACATGGAATATCTAAAATGGAGATGGAAACCAGTTGAGTGCAATCTTCCAAGGTTTGAGCCTCAAACTTTTCTCCAACTAATTAAGAACAAGCATGTAGCTTTTGTGGGGGATTCTATGGCAAGGAACCAATTAGAGTCCCTTCTTTGCATGTTAGCCACTGCTTCAATTCCTAAACTTGTCTACAGCAATAAAACTGGAAAGGAAAACCAGTTCAGCAGGTGGCACTTTCCCTCATTCAAAGCAACAATTTCCTTGTATTGGTCCCCTTTTCTTGTGCATGGCATTGAAAAATCAAGCACTGACCCTAATAACAACTTGTACTTGGATCATGTGGATGAGAGATGGGCAAGGGACATGGATGAAATGGACTTGATTGTGTTATCATTTGGGCACTGGTTTTTGATTCCAGCAGTGTACCATGAGGGAGATTCAGTCTTAGGTTGTCATTACTGTCCTGGTCTTAATCACACAGAGATTGGTTTCTATGATGTGTTGAGAAAAGCCCTGAGGACCACCTTTAACAGCATTGTTGATAGAGGAACTAGAGGCAGAGGAATTGATGTGATTGTGACAACATTTACACCACACCATTTTGAAGGAGAGTGGGATAAGGCTGGTGCTTGTCCAAAGACTAAGCCTTATAGGAATGAGGAGAAGCAACTTGAAGGAATGAATGCTGAGATGAGAAAGATTGAGATTGAAGAAGTGGAAGAAGCCAAGGCAAAAGCCAGAAAAAGGTTAAGGTTGGAGGCATTGGATGTGACCAAGTTAGCATTTTTGAGACCAGATGGGCATCCAGGTCCTTATATGAACCCTTCACCATTTGTTAATGGGAATGCAAGGCATGTGCAGAATGATTGTGTTCATTGGTGCTTGCCTGGACCTATAGACACATGGAATGAGATTCTTCTGGAGATGATGAAGAACTGGGAAAATCAATTAAGGAGTCAAGACTGAGATATTTCTTATATCTTGGAATTTGAATTCTCTGGTAAATTTTTGTGTTGGTTTCGGTCTTCAAAATATACTGATGATCACTTATCACTGATGTTTTGAAATATGTTAGAAACTTTTTTAATATACTTTTCAAAGTTCACTAGAAGAATAACACAAAAAAACTCATCTGGAATGGTATCTTGTTGGTTGATTATATTTTGGTTTTTCCATCACAGGTGATGGAAATTGCATTGGATGACAGCAAGGGAGGATTGAATTTTGTTTATTCTTTTCTTTCAAAATGGATAGGGAAATGTCACAAACACTATATAACAATTTTTTTCTTTAAATTCTGAATAACTTAACACTCTGATTTCTGATGCAGAAAATTTGATGCATCCTCTCTGTCTCTCTCTCAGTGTGACTAACTATAATATTCATCAAACTTATTCATATCTAAAGAGAAAAAGATGATTTTTCTTATGATTAAAGAAAAATGTCTTAAATATATCTATTGGAATATTATTTTCTCAAATAGATTTATTGGAAAAAAAATTTAAACTCAATATTCTAAATCACTTTTCCAATTTTTAATTATTTTTGTTCTTTCTCTCCATTTTAGAAGACGAAAAAAAAAGTAGAAAACTCTACAGAAATCCATCTTGAAAAATAATGTTTCAGTGGATCTATTTAAGAAAATTTTCTGTAGTATTATTTTTGAGAAAATAAAATATAAAGCTACTAATTTTTATTTTGATATTAATTTTAGTTACTATCGATTTAGTAATACTTATGATGATAATCTTTTAAGAATAGGATTACTTTTGACTTAACTATACTAATTTTAATAAATATTAAAAATAAATTAAATTAGTATATACTCATAAGTTAATATTTTAAATGTTTTTTATTTTTTTGATTGGAGAGAAATAATGTCTCTGAACCATGAGGTGTTAATGGATACGTATATTTTTTAGTGTTGATAATTGAGTAATATAATAAAATTATAAAAGGTTTAAAGTTAAATAAAATATATAACAACATTAATAATAGTAATAATAATTTATCACTGACTCTCACAATTTCATTTTTGTAACTTGATTGATTAAAAACACATTTGGTTTAATAGAAGTTGCAGAAAACGAAAAGTCAACCTACTGATTCAAATTCATTTGGAATCTTCCATTAACTTCTCCACCACTTTTATTGGTTACTAGTTTTTATAAAGACGTAATCAAATTAAGGCAGCTTCTTCCGTCATTTCCACGTATAAAAAATTATTTTTTTCCCCTTTTGAATTATGTAATTTAGAAATTAGAAATAATTTTTGGACTATACAATTTGAAAGTGAAAAATAATTTATAGATTATGCAATTCAGAATTTAAATGATTTCTGAAAGTTATTTTTCCTTTTTAAACCTTTTTCGATTTTTGAAAGTTAAAAGTATCTTTTAGATTGAGTAGTTTAATTTTTTTTTTCAGATTATAAAATCTATAAAAATTTTGGATCATATAATTTGAAAGTAACTTTTTACTTTAAAATTGTATAATGAAAGAAACAAAATGAAAATTTTCTTTATATAAAAGTGTAGAAAGAAATATATGGAAGTACAGGTCCAAATTAATAACTGTTTATAGGCTTTTGCTTTCTTCACCCTATCATTTTCTCGTTGCACCCAATCATTTTCTAAAATGCCGTTTTTACGCTTGTGGTTTTTATTTGTCTCTAGAAGGAGACAATAATGGTTGCACTGTGTGGCCGGTTGGTGTAACAACATTTATTTCCTATGTTTTGATGTTGTGGTTGAGTAGTGGTAGTCATTTGAAGAGTGAGGCAAGGCATAACAGGTAATGTTGAGGTTTGTAGTGTTTTTTCGTGGAGCATTTTTGTTGCAACATCGATTGAGTTTACCGGAAATCAAAATCTAAAGCATCTTTCCGGAAAATTTCATCCGAAATAGGTGGGGAGGTGGGAGATTTATTCCGGAATGTTGCTTCCAGAATATTATTTCCAATGGTAGCTAGAGGAAGTATTAAAATGCAAAATTAGACATATCTCAGGTTTTCACAGATGTCTATTATATTCCTGAGTTAAAAAGTAATTTACTTAGTATAGACTAATTATAAGAAAAAGGTTGACTATTCAAATTTCTGGTGACATATGCGAAGTTCAACACTCCATCAGAGGATTGATTATGCATACAAATGAGTGGAAATAGTATGTTCAAACAACCAGCATGCTTGCACACAACGTCAAAAAATTAGGTTTATTTGTGGCACTACAGTTTGGACATCTCATATAAGGACCTGAATATACTGGCCTGTAGGAAGAAGGTGGTTTGGACTGCCAAAATTGGATTTTCAGAGCAGAACATGTCCTATATGTCTCAGAGGAAAACAAACCAGAAATTCTCTTTCCTGTCACAACACGTGGAGCGCATCCAGATCACTTCAATTAATTTACTCAGATTAGTCAAACACACCGAGATATTTTTCAATTTTGTTGATGACTTTATTTATAGAATAATAATATTTTAACTTACTTTTAACTTATCACTTTTATATTTTTAGATCATTTATTTTGATTTTTTATAATAAAATATGGTGTGATTATCTAAAAATAATAAAAATGATAGATTAAAAATGAGTCAAAAAAGTAGGTTAAAGTATTATTATTATTACTCGTAAGACATGGGTATATCTTTTACCTAAGAAATCAAAAGTTTTTGACATGTTTAAAACGTTTAAAATTAGAATTGAAAAGGAGACGGGCATGCATAATAGAACAGGTCGTGGAGGAGAATTTTTGTAAAAAAGGATACGCATGTAATTTGTTATTTTTACACCGATTCAAATATTTTCATAGAAATTATTGAACTTTATACGGTTTAATAATATATAATTATTTATATTTAAATAAAAAAAATATTAAAGTATGATGTAATAAAATAAAAATAATTATTTGAATTTTTTTATTAGTATTATTTTTTATTATCAATTTTAAATAAAGTTCAATCGAAAATATAAATTTAAATAAATTTAATCTTGTTAAAAATATTTGTATACCATTTATATAAAAATTAAATTTGGTTCTAATTTGGAGAGAGACAAAATTACTTCATTGTTTACAAAAATTGAGATTAGATTGAGACAAAATTAATAAAAGAACAAAATTGAAAAGGAAAAAATGACACTTAGCGTAATAGTGGCACGTGACACTCCCACTCTCACATTACATTATCAATGTCACATGGTGCGATATCAGTTTGACATGTGATAATTTTTTTATTTTTTAAAATAATTATAAAAGAACCACAAACTAACATGTGATATCTCTTTAACAGTGTTAGTACATAGTAATGGAAAAGATTTGACTGCATTAAACTTTATTAAAATAAGAACCAAATTGAGATAAATAAAAATAAAGGAATCAAATTAATATTTTCTTATAAAATGGAGACCAAAAATATAATTTAACCTTAAATAAATCTAACATAGATTTCAGTGATGACAAAAGCAAAAGTTCATGAAATGTGATAATTTCTTTACCACACATTCTTTTTTTCTTTTTTTTAGATGAAAATTCATCATATTTTCAAAGTTGTGATTCACCGGACAAAGATAAATATATACCTCCATTTCAATGATAAAAATACATATATGCCTCCATTTCATTTACATCTATTAATTTTTTTTTCTTTTTCTTGTTATATGATATATTAAAATCGTAACTTTTGTTTTTTCTCTAAACATATATTAGTTGTTAATCAATATTTTGAGCATAGATAAATCATTTTCCGCAATTAGTGTGCTAAAAAAGTTGTAGGTTGTGATGCTACTCTAATCATACAATATAAACCTTTTGGAACAAAAATATTAGTGTGATGATGATAAATTAACAAGTGATAATCTGCACTCTTGGCTTTTCATCATCTCCAGCAAGATCTCATTCCACGAATCTATAGGTCCTGGCAAGCACCAATGAACACAATCATTCTGCACATGCCCAGGACCAAATGGAAAATGATTCATATAAGCTCCTGGATGCCCATCTGGTCTCAACCATGATAATTTTGTTACATCAAGTGCCTCCAAACTAAACCCTCCAAACCCTTTCGCTTTTACCTTAGCATTTTCCACTTCTTCCATCTCAATCCTTCTTATCTCTTCATCCACTTCTCCAACTTTCATCTCCTTCATGTAAGGTCTGGTCTTTGAACAAGTACCCTCCTTATCCCAATCACCATCAAAATGGGAAGGTGAGAATGTTCTCACAATCACATTAACACCATTTCCTTTACCACCTTTCTTCTCTATTATGCTACTAAGAGTAGCCCTCAGAGCCTTTCTTAGTGGACCATAAAATCCAATATCAGTGTACCCAAGACCTTCACAGTTTAAGCAACCTAAAACCTTACCACCCTCATAGAAAACTGAAGGAACCAAAAACCAATTTCCAACTGATAGCACAATCAAGTCCATTTCATGCACATCCTTTGCCCACTTCTCGTTACGATCCAAATGGACTATGTTATGAAGTGGCCCTGTGTTTGATCTTTGAACTCCTTGCACAAGAAATGGGGACCAATAGAGGGACACGCTTGCATTGTGAGAAGCAAAGTACCACCGCCGAGACCCTTTGTGGTGGACACGTTTGGGTGCTGAAACGGTGGATAACAAGCAAAGAAGGGACTCTATTTGGTTCCTAGCCAGAGAGTCCCCAACAAAAGCAAGATGCTTGTTGACAATGAGTTGAAGAAAAGTGTTGGGCTCAAACCTTGGAAGATGACATTGATTTGGTTTCCATCTCCAGTAAAGGTAGCTAGAGTCTTGCCTCCCATTGATGATGCAATTCTGGCTTTCTTTGATTGTCGCACAGGTTGTGCCATTATACAAAGGGTCTCTCTTGTCGCGGACCCATCTGCCATTAGAGTAGTCACATGGAGTATCACAAACATAGCCCTTCTCTGCCAAGATTACAAAACAAGAATGAACTAATATATTTGCACTACCTTGTTGCTAATTTAGAAGACAAAAACAAAGTTGCAATAATATGGTTTAATAAAACAAAATCATGCATGCATACATATATATATATATATATATACCTGCAGAAGGGAGAAGAGGAGTGGAGGTAGAAGAAGGAGGAGAAAGCTTAGTTGGTGGAGATGAAGGAAGAGAAAAAGGGTAAAAGTAAAGAGAGAGTAGAATTATAGGTAGCAGAGGTATGGGGAGTAAAATATGGAGTGTACAAGGAAGTAGTCTCTTGATGAGGGATTGATCTTTGATTGAGTTTGCACCTCTCATGTTGAAAGCATTCCTTATTGCGTATCCTTTCTGCTTTATTTTATGCTGCTCCTACTTTGGTGTGGACCACCAGGATTTTCAACTTTCACCAACCATGGTCAAAACTTCATCTTACTGAATGAATGCACATAAATAATTTATGCACCCTCAAATTGAACATTGAAGTGTGGACCATATAGTGCACAAGGTTCTATTTTGTGTTGAAATTCCTGCATTGAGAAGAACGAGGATAACAATAAATCTGGGGGGTCCTGATAGAGAAATACTAGAATTTCCTCTGATATAATATATATATATATATATATATATATATATATATATATATATTGGATTGCTATAGAAATATTGTGAATGCAGTAAATGAAAAGGCATACAAAAAATATTAAACTTTTATGTAATACATATATTTTCAGCGTCTTTTTGTGTATAGCTGCATTGTGATGGAAAATATATGAAAGCACCAAAACAGATCTGTTAGCTGGCCTTGAGGTGATCCACGCAGTAAATTAATAAAATTATCAAAGTAACGTGGTTGATACGATCATCAAACAAACATAAAAATTAATCTTTTGACTTCTTAATTGAAAAAAAAACTTTGTAATATATTCTTCCCAAGTCAAAAATGATTTTCAAAATTGTAGAATTCAAAAATGAAAAAAAAAACTTTTTGATTATACAATAAAGAAGTGAATAATTATTTCTCAATTGTAGGCCATGTAAATTATACAAAACATCTTAACAGAAAACTATGTATTACTGATTTTCAATGCAACTTGAAAGATTTTGAAGTCACTGCGTTGAACAAAACGAAAACCTCATGAAAAAAAAAAAAATAAATGATAAAGGTTATACAATTCTCTCTAGATTCAGCGTTACCATGACTTGATTCAAAACTGCGAAAACAATGCAAAACCTACAAAACCAGCAATTACAATTTCAAAACTATTGTCATCATTCATTATCATCTTTGAACAAAAATCAATGCAAAGACAGAAGAAACCTTGGTACGCACCACCTTTCAGAGTTTTTCCATCGTATCACATTTCAATTTACATAGCTCTAACTACAGATTCGACTATATCGCGGTGGACACCTTGACGGAACCACCGTGAGCCACGACCTGGTCCCTGAGGGCCGGGAAGGGTGTAACGGAGAGTGGCTCGCTTCGAACCCAGGGAGGAGACCCCACCAGGGTCGGGCTAAAATTGAAAGAGGAATGGGAGATGAACACCAGAGGGGGACATGTCTTGCGGAGAGAAATTATTTTTAGGTTATTATTTTTATATTATACAGTTTTAAAATAAAATAAAAACAATTTATTGAATTAAATATGTTTTTCTAAATTATTTGTTAAAATGTATTTTATCTTTAAATTTAATATATTATTATCTTCTTTTTTAATTTTATAAAAATTATGTAACATTATTTTTAGCAAATATTATAAAAATGTGATAGAATTTTACACTGAATTTATGTACTGTTTGTTAAAATATATGTTTTATAACTTTCATAAATTAAAAAAAGAAATAAATATATATTTAATTTAAAAACAAAACATAATTCTCAAAAAATAAAATCATGAATATAAAATTCATATTTTATTTAGACTTTGTCTATTTGTCTAATCTAAAAAATAATTCATCAATATAAAATTCAGATATTTTACTTTTATATTACACACTTTAAAAGTGATAAAATTGAAATTTTGATATTTATAATATGAAGGACAAAAATATGAAAATATATATATAAAAAAACAATTAGCCCAACAAACGGCCCTATAGGCCCAGAAAGATCGCACGCCAGAGGGACTTCATTAATTACAGGTAAGCCTCCCATGACAATAAATGTTAACAACGACATAGGGAACAATTCTTTAACTTTCCTTTTTATCATAAAAATGTCTAAGAAAAATATATAAAATTGGATATAAAAGAAATAGTTCTAACAATATTTTTTTTTTAAATTTAATTTCTTTCTCTATTTTGTTTGAACGTGTGTTTAGGAATTTTAATAACCATTTTTAAATAACAGAAAAACAGGTAAACAATTGACCTGTAGAAAAGTTCGAAAAGAGAAGAAAAGAAATATGTATCCATAAATTTATTAACCATTTTTAATGTTCCTATTTTGACTTGATCATTAGAAATAAACAAAATTTATATATAAAATTGAATTAATATTTAGAAATAGTTCAATCGGGCAAAGTATAGTTACTTAAAGAAACTGAATTAAACTACATTAAAACTAATTTGGGTGAATTAAACTAAGTTAAATTATTGTTATCTTTTTTTAATGACTTAAGTAGTTAAGTTTATAAGCAATTTAATTAAAACATATATAAAAGAGAAATTCACTTTAATGCTTTTTAAATAATTTGTCTATTTTTTTTAAGAAAATGCACTTCAAATACAATTACTTTTAAAAATTTAGATATACACCCTCATTTAAAAGTATGAATTAGCCTCTCTCTCCTTAGAAGAAAACCATTAAAAAACATGAGTCCATGACGGTGTGTATAATTTAACTTTCCTAAAAAAAAAAGTATGTGTCCTTTTTTAGTAGGACCCCTTGACCTTGGTCCTTGGTAAAGTTCTTCCTGTCTAGACGATTATATCCTTGCAACACATAAATTTGTATTCTTTCACACACCCTCTTCAAAATAAAGTTAAAAAGCATAAACAAATTCATGGTCAAGAAGAAAAGTTGTTCTAAGGAGAATATATGAAAAAACAATTACTTAAATAGTATAACGATATATTAACAAGAGTCAATAATCACTGTTTTCCTTTATTTACACAACAATGGTAGGGAATGAGGACAAGATTGGAATAGCAATATTCTAAGATCATTATTAGAATCCAAGACAATTAGAGACATCATGAGATCCAACTATGTTTTTTATTATTATTTTCTCTGATGAATTGTATGAAGCCCAAGAACCTGCTTCTCTGTCTTCAACTCTCAACTTTCTCTGAGAATTGATTCATTTCAGCTAAGAACAGTAGAAAGAGAAGAAGAAAGGTTAGCAGAAACAAGGGATAGGCTTTGAAGATGGGAATCACAAGCCCATTCAAAGACCAATCCTTGTCCATAACCAAGAGACTTCTTCCATGGACCCTTTATGCTCTTCTTCCCATAGCTCTGCTTCGCTTATACTTCTACCCTCTACCCTTCCCTGCATCTCCAGAAACTGAGCTTCCCAGCTCCACCCCAATCACCATCATCTCCCACTCTTCTCTTTCTGCTTCTGCACCTTCTTCTCCAGGTACTTGTGTGTTTAATTTCATTTTGTCAAACCTATGTAGTTGCTAGCTTGTCTTGATTTATGATGGACAAAACTTGAATGAAGTTCTTTACAATATGTGAGTACTGTTATTCAAGTTTTGTATTTTGTGTAATGAAGATTTGCATTAAGTGTGAACATAGATTATTGAAATGAAACTTTAATTCTGATTGGACAACAAGGTGAAAACATGAATGGGATTGAATCTAAGTTTCATGGAACTGTAATTGGCAACTTGGGATGTTGGATTTGTTGATTCATTAGATTTGGTTACATGTTCTTTATTGGCAGAAAAGGAGAAAACTTATGAGACCCCATGTGATTTCTTTGATGGCAAATGGATCCGTGACAAGAGAGGTCCTTTGTACAACGGTACAACTTGTGGTACAATCAAAGAAGGCCAGAATTGCATAGCACATGGAAGACCTGACTCTGGCTATCTTTACTGGAGATGGAAACCAAGTCAATGCAAACTTCCAAGGTTTGAGCCTCAAACTTTTCTCCAACTTATTAAGAACAAGCATGTAGCTTTTGTGGGGGACTCTATGGCAAGGAACCAATTAGAGTCCCTTCTTTGCATGTTGGCCACTGCTTCAACCCCTAACCTTGTCTACCGGAATGGTGAGGATAACAAATTTCGGAAGTGGCATTTTCCTTCTCACAATGTGAGTGTCTCATTGTACTGGTCCCCATTTCTTGTGCAAGGTGTTGAAAAGTCAAACACAGGGCCAAATCATAATAAGTTGTATTTGGATCATGTTGATGAGAGGTGGGCAAGGGATATGGATCAAATGGACCTGATTGTGTTGTCAATTGGGCACTGGTTTTTGCACCCTGCAGTGTACTATGAGGGGAGTTCAGTCCTAGGTTGTCATTACTGTCCTGGCCTAAACCACACTGAAATTGGGTTTTATGATGTGTTAAGAAAAGCCCTAAGGACTACCCTCAATAGCATAATTGATAGGAGAGGAAGTAAGGGCTATGGAACTGATATAATTGTGACAACATTTTCACCTGCACATTTTGAAGGTGAATGGGATAAGGCTGGTGCTTGTCCAAAGACAAAGCCTTATAGAAAAGGGGAGAAGCAAGTTGAAGGGATGGATTCTGATATGAGAAGGATTGAGATTGAAGAAGTGGAAGATGCCAAGACAAAAGCTAATAACTTTGGAGGGGTTATTAGGTTGGAGGCATTGGATGTAACAAAATTAGCACTATTGAGACCAGATGGCCACCCTGGTCCCTATATGTATCCCTTTCCATTTGCTAATGGGCATCAAGAGCGTGTGCAGAATGATTGTGTTCACTGGTGCTTGCCAGGGCCTATTGACACATGGAATGAGATTTTTCTGGAGTTTATGAAGAAGTGGGGGGAAGAACCTAGGATTGAAGAGTGAGGTATTCTTCATGTCTTGTCAAATTCATATTGGTTTAATTGCTCATTTGATCATTATATTTACAGAAGCTTTCTTGTCTAGTTCCTATACTCAACAACATTCAGTTTTTACACGTTGTTTTGAATCCCTACTCATACCATAACAGATCAAAAGTATATGTTTCAGAACATAGGAACTAGAAGGAAAATTTTTATAATTACAAAGACTACATGAGTAATTAAGTCATGCTTATGTTTTACAACACTTGGTGGATATTGCATTGAAAAGGATCATTTTTTATTCTGGTAGAATAGAAAGAGAGCAACTTTTTGAGAGGGTGGGAACACAGTTTCATTGGGAGATTATTGGTTGCTGTTTTTCTTGCTGGGGCTGCATAATGGAAAAGGAAATAGATAGAATAGTAGTACATGTTGTATTGATGAGGGAGGATGGAGTGGAAAATTATAGGTACGATGAACAATGATGTTTCTGGAATGTGCTAAAAATTGTAGGGTAAGAGTTTAAGCCATTTGGACATGCTATGATTTGGGGTACAAAAGTGTTTAGACGTGTATTTGTGGAGGAATTCATAACACATGTGCAAGTCTTTTTCTGTTTGGTCTGTTTGGTAGCCATCAATTTTGTCTGGTGGGGTATTTCAATTCGGAAGTTTCCTTTTGCTTTGATTTCTTCCGTTGTGTTGTTTTCCTCAGTTCCTTGGAAAATGTTTAGCAAGTTAAACGCTTTGAAAATGACCATGATCCTTGATTATGGCGTAATAAAATGCACCGGTTATGCAGAAACATGCTCAAAAAGTCAATTTGAGACTGCATGATTATTTGAATGCATGATTGCAAAAACGTTTCCACCTAACCACATTTAATTGACACTCGTTGTGGTTGGGAAATATAATGAAGGAAAGTTAACGAAGTTAAGACACCATTTAAGACGTTATTTAATGTATACTTTTTATTCTTAGTTAAAATGCTCTTGGATTTTAGTTATAGAACCTATTCTCATTGAACATAATGGTGGTGAAGTGTAATTTGTATCATGGTTTGGTGTCATTCTCTATGCTTTCTATTTTTTTTTTTAATAAATTTGTATGTGATTACCATTGATAGATTTTGGAATGAAAATATAATGAAAATGTCCACGTTTATAGTAATGTCTAACAATTTTATTTGAAACATAATGGTTCGAATAAGCTAATTAGTGGCTTATTTGATTAGTTTATCAACATAAAAAATGTTTGGTAAATTATTTCGATCAAATTTATTATAGAAATTTCTATTTTACAAGTTATTTGCTAGTTTTTAGTTTCTAAGGTTGAGATCGATGCATAATCTTTATATTTAGTTCATGAACCTAAAAGTTACTTGTTTTACTCATTCTTTAATATACTTTTTCTTTTTATCATCTCAAATTATAAGAACTAAAATGAGTTGTAAACATACAATTAAAGGGTTTAAAACAAGCTAATAAATGTATGTTTAAGAATTAAAACGAGTAGTTTCTAGTTACAAAATGAACGAACTAAATAAGAAATTAAGGATGAATTTTTAAGATTAAAAAAAAGGTTATTCATCTATATTTTTTAGAGTTTGAAAAGAAAACTCCAATTTATGTTTGTTTATAATCATATATTTTTTAAAATAAAAAGAAAAAGAAACATTTGGGCTTATCCAATAATTATTTATAGATTCTGGTTTTAACAAGTTCACACATTTCGGGGGAAGAAACACAACGTAATATGGTCTTAAAAGCCATTCATGCTTGTATTATTTTGACAAACAACGTGGTTTTTTTAATGTCTCAACATTGTTGGCACCTTTGACAACTTGTCAATAATGTTTTTCTTAAACTTGAATTTATATGACTTTTCCTCCTAATTTCACCACCATTAAACCAAACAAAGTGTTCAATTAAATAAGTGTCAACCAAGTCCGCAAATTCATTAAGTTATATATGGCTAAAACAAGCCAATAGATAATGATTTGCTAGCTTTTTACTTTAATTCATTGGTTTCATTTCATCCAAGTTTGTTAAATATGTATAAGTTATGAGAAGGAAAAATATGCATAAAAGGTTTTTTATGTAAAACAACTAAAATATAATTTCGAGATTGATCTATTTGAAATTTGTTTAATATATAAAGTACAATATCTTATAATATAACGAAAAAAATAAAATCTAACATATCATCATAATACACGAATATTTAATAATAATACAAGAGAATCAAATATATGATATCTCCAATAATAAAATTAAAATTAGGAGATATATGATATCTCTAACACTCCTTCTCAAAATGGGGAACATGAAGCTTATGAAGACCTAACTTGAAAGTAACAAAGCTGAGAACTTTGAGATTTTTTTATTGTTGATAATTGTTATACAAGAACAAGTGGATCGTTTTCTCTAAGATGAATAAATAAAGGGTGAGGATAAACATGTCAAAGTGAGTCAACCCGGTTCACCACGAGCCGGGTTGAAAATGAGTGAATCCAACCCGACTCACTTTATGGTGAGCTAGAAATTTTGCAACCCGGCTCAACCCACCACAAGTTGGTGGGTTAAGTAGGTTGACTCACCAACCCTTTTTTTATCACAATGTTCTGCCACATGATACTAATTCTTATACAAGACTTATTGGACAATTGCTCAACCTCACCAACATATGACTGAACATTTGGTTTAGTGTGTTGAGTCAATGTTATAGATTCCAACCATCGATCACTACCAATCTACTCAACGAATATTAAAGTACATTAAATCAACACCAAGGCAAGGGTTTTTTTTTTCTTTCTCTAACTTTGCTCTTCAACTCAAAGGATTCAATGACTTTGATTATCATGTCCTAATACTCAAATACTCAATATTGCATTTTTTTTTTCTGGGATACTCTCTTGTCTCTTAGAAGTCAAAGAAATAAGTAATTGTATCTCAATAACCATCAAAAGAATGAGTATTGTTCTTGCTAGACCAAGATGTACCTAGAAGCACACAAGTCTTCTTACTAGACCAAGGTGTATCAAGAAACTGAAGTGTCCACTTTAATGCTAATGTCGATGTGTCTTCTATCGATGGAGACCGTATGATCTTGCCAGGGAAGCTTACAAAGATACTTCGACGTTCAAGTCAGTTATTGCAAGTAAAATAGTAAGATTGTAATAAGTCATTCTACTAACATTCAATATTATGGTCAAACCATCTCCCTTTTTGACTTTTCTCACATGTCTTGCTTAAGTCCTTCCACCACCTAGATGTATATTGTTTTCTAATGTCACCATTTAAGCCTCTCCAAGATCCATATTTAGATTTAAGGATATCCTTCCATAATCCTTACTCTCCTATACCTAATCTCCATTTCCATTTAGCTAATAAGGCTTTATTGAACATTTCAATGTCTTTTATTCCAACAACCCCTTATTGTTTATGTTTACATAAGTTTTCATGTCTTACCCAAACTATCTTTATACCTTCATGTTGTAGAAAGAAAAGTAATAAAGAGGTAAGGTAGTAATAACTGATTTTATTAAGCATATATGTCCTGCAAATGAAAGAAACTTTCCATTCCATCTTGACAATTTATTTCTAATTTTACTAATCACAAGTTGTCAAAAGGATTGTATACTCGGGCCACCTCCTAAGGTCATTCCCAATTATTAAAATGGTATTTCCATTGTGTTACAATTCAAAGCATATGAGAATCTCAATAAAACATTTTTATCCACACCCAATGCTCCTATTTTAATTTTATGGAAGTTAACCCTAAGACTTGAAGTCATCTCAAAGAATCTAAGCATATTCTTTTTTGGCCAAAATATTTTGAAGATTTGCTTTACACAAAAAGAAAGTGTCATCAACAAGTTGTAGTAGATTAACATTGACACTAATTTTTCCTACTTTGATTCATGTGTACAATTGTTTTCTAGCAATCTGATTTACCATTCCCAATAGTCCTTGTACCACATTTAAAAATAGAAAAGGTATTATAGGGTCATCTTGTCTCAACCCTCTTGTAGGGTTAAATTGTTTAGTTAGACTTCCATTTATTAATATTGAGATGGTAGATGACTTTAAGCACTCCATAATCCATCTAATCAAGCGGTTACACAAACCTAATCTACTTATCATGTAATAATGAAAATCCCAACTTATAGAATCATGTGCCTTTTCATAGTCCATCTTAATTACTACCCCACTTTTCCTTTTTTCATTTTATCTCTTCCATTACCTCATTAGCAACTAGGTCACTATCCAATAACCCTATTTTAGAAATGAATGCAGATTGTGATGCATCAATTACCTTAGGTAGAACTTTCTTCATTTGTATTATATGATCTTGGATATTATCTCATATATGCATCCTACTAATGAAATACGTCTGTACTTATTCGGCCCAATTGGATTATCCGATTTAGGCACTAAAGTGATGAAGATACATTACTAAATAGGGACGTGAGCACGAAGAGATCACATTTGTTTGTTTTGATAGTTGAGAAGTTCCTAATTGGTTTTGTGCTTGTGTCGAGATGTCTTTATTATTTGGCAAGCCGATGTTTCCTCGACCTCCTTATGTATGCTATTGGAATGTCTTCATCATTTGGTAGGTCAAGGTGTCCTCAACCTCCCTATGTACAAGTATCGTACCTTGACCACCACTAACTACAAACTACATCGCAACTTTCATATTCACACATTATTTTCAATTACTCTCTATTGCAATAGCCAATCTGTTAGACACATAGCTTCAAACTTCTCCTTCCATGAATGGATAAAATACATTGATATTGATTGTTTATGTGGTTTATAATAAACTCCAAACATACTTGTTTTCATTTTTTTCTTACAAAAATAACTTACCCATTTGGAGATATTTTTACTAAACTTTTGGATTATAATATCAATTGGAAATTCCACGTCAATCGAAAATAAAACTAGTTAAATAAAAGTATGTGAGAGTAAATTTTACTTTACACGTTAGTTTTATAAAAATAAGTTAAATTTAAATTTGTTTTCTATTAACCTCTTTTCTCCATTGTTTGTATGCTAGGAGTTTTAAATATGTTAAGAGTTTTAAATACACTCTCGAGCTTTGAAGGGAATTTAAAGCCTCGTGATTTTTTGCATTTCATATTTTCCAAAGAGTGTGGGTTGTGTTAATATATCCTTTTCTTGGTCAACTTCTTGGTCTCCATTTTTTTTCATTATAAAAGTTGACAATCTCATTCGCAACATACTATCGCGATACCATAACTTGTTCCAACTCTTTAAATTGGAGTCTGAAATATTCAAAAACTGGAAATATTTGATCATATGCTGAAAGGGCTTCTAAGAATTCACATTCGAACCATGAAATATACCGTCATTCTTTAAGATGCTTAAACCGTATATAACTTTTTTATAGTGTGATATTGAACCTAAAAGTTATGAATCATATTTCATCAAAAGTGCCTCCATCTTTGATGTAGACAGAGTCTGCGAGTCTCTAATGCTATGATGGGTTGGAATGATTTAGAAGAAAAAAAAACACACACACACACACACCTAATTATCAAGTCCAATAATCTCGTCATGACCTAATTATATCTATTTTTCATTTTACACTAAGTTATATCTAGGATTCATTTTTTTTTTTCAATTTATCCATTAAATGATTTTTTTTTTAAATTTAGTCATTTTCTTTATTTGAATATTTTTTGGAAACTTAACAATTTTTAAAATTAACTAAATAAAAAAGACCTATAAAATAAATATAAGTTAAATTTATCTACCATCAAATTTAAAAATCATTTATATATATTTTTATAATTATAATTTTATTCTTTTTATGATCATAAAAGAAAGTGAACTACATGTATATCTACTAGTTTTAATAATAAAAAAATTTTATCAGTCAAAATCTCAAATTGTTATCAGAGATATAATTGGAAAAATAATAAATTAAAAAAAAAAGTGAATCCAAAATTTGTTTTTCAATTGATACCAATAGGGACAGAGCAGTAATTATAGGTTTGTTTTTGTCCACTTTATTCCTGACTTCACTTGACCCCTCTTTATGAAGTGATAGGTTTAAGAATCTTAATAACTCTTCTATCTCTCTAACACTGAGTGAAACACAGAACCACCACCACCCAAACACACCCTTTTCTAACTAACTTCGAAGTTCTAATTCCGCCATGGCAGTTCCATCGTCACTGTTTTCCCTCTCATTCCCCTTCGACCCTCAAATCCAAATTCAAAACCTCTCTTTCTCTCTCTCTCTGCCTTCGCACTTCTCTCTCTTCTCCTCCACCAAACCCCGTTTCCCCGCTTTCAAACTCTCCTCTTCCCACTCTTCCTCCTCCCCTCTCACCACCACCTTCCTCACCGACGACGACCTCCGCCGCCTCAGCTCCCTCGAATCCTTCCTCTACCGCCGCGAACTCCCCTCCGGCTCCCTCTCCGTCCGCCTCATGCGCCCCCACGAGACCCGTTCCACCGTTCTCCTCCTCGCCCACTCCTTCGCCGAGTCCTTGCTCATTCCCGCCGCTTACGTCAACCTCCTCGCTTTCCTCATCAACCAGTACCTCCTCCAACGCCTGACGCTCCTGCCCAACACCGCCACGCTCGTCGCTTTCTACACTCAAACACCATCGCCACCTACTGCTGATTCTAAAGAAGACGAGGAAGAACCACTACAAGAAGACGAAGGAGCGCCCTTGGCTGGAACTGTCGAGATCTGTTTCAACAAAAGAGGCGCCAATGCTTCCGTTCCCACGCCCACCCCTCCGAGGGATTCGCCCTACATTTGTAACATGGCCGTGGAAAAGTCTCTCAGGAGGTATCTGCACTCTTACAATTACTTAAAACATGTTTATCTTTCTATATATTGTCACTTTATATTGTTCGAACTGAAGCATTTCTATTCATTCAAGAAATTGAGTCTTGAGTTGGAAGGTTCAATAGGGTGGAAACTTGAATTGGAGCTTGTGTTTTTGATTCATGTTGTGGAACAAATGTGTCTATAAATAGTATAAAAGACTTAACTGGTTCTTGCCAATAATGAAAAGTTCTTGATATGGGCTTTATTCTCAAACTATGTGAAAATTGTGAATGTCTCCCTCTAGTGTAATCTAATTATAAAGAAAGATGTCTTGGTTATGAATAACTTAATGAAATTGTGAAACTATGAGACGAGGTGATTCTTATTGAGGAAGTTAATTGTGTGTTGTCTCTCCATTCTAGTTAGGCAGGAGATAAATGTACTTTTTATATTTTATATGCAATTTTTGCTTCTTTCACAAGGCAATTTGAGTAGGGAAAACCCGCAATTAGGTTTAAATAATTAAGCATTTCGGCTACCTTCTTTACCATGAAAGATTTGCAATATTATATTTAAATATTTAATTTACATCTGTTGACTACGGCCAGAGATTGACATCATCCTGGCAATTGCAGCTGTATTCTTGTTTCCAAGCATAATTCGGCAAGTATACAATGCCATTATCAATTTTAAAATTTTGTGGTCTACCTTTCGTCAATGAATGCATGACTGTTGCAAAGCCTCTACTAGTTGCTTTGAGCATCAGAGTTCATTGTCAAATTATCCAATCTGGCATATATTGTTAATCCTAAATTCCCATGTCTTAGCTAACATTTTAAAACTTTGACTGTTAAACTACCTGAATGTAACTAACCTTCTGAGTGTATGTTTCTGATTCTATTCAGGAGGGGCATTGGCTGGCATCTTCTAAAGGCAAGTGAGGAATTAATTTCTCAGATGAGTTCCTCAAAAGAGGTTTACTTGCATTGCAGAATGATTGATGAAGCTCCATTTAAAATGTACACAAAAGCAGATTACAAAGTTGTAAAGACAGATAGTATTTTAGTCCTGCTGATGTTGCAGAGACGCAAGCACTTGATGTGCAAGGAACTCCCTCTTTCAAGTATGACTTCAGAATCAGATCTGTCAGAGTATGATGAACAAAAGACTATATGAATGTGTATATGGGTTGCAAAATATTTGTCAAGGTAATGTTGTCTTTGTCTCATTTTCCTTGAAAGCTTGTGTCTGTATATGGTGTGTGTTTCCACACAACCTTATACTCAAATACATGTTCTAAGGTAAAGTTTCTTAGTTGTAATTTTGGAATATCTGTTTCAGCATTGATAGCAAGATGGACATGGTGGTTTTAAGTTTGACTGGAGAATAGAGATTGGTATCATGCATCCTTACTTATTTCTCTTATCTTTAGGACAGGGACTGAATGTTACAGGTAAAGTACAGCATACTGTTTTCTAAAGTTTTTATTTCCTTGTCTGGCTTAGACAGTCACGTAATAATGGATAAGATTGTGAAGCTGGTAATGGTAACATAACATGTGATAAAATATACCAAGTCAGTACATGGTTCTTTATTGAAGAACCAGACATTAGATGCATAAAAATTACAAATCTTTATTAACTGTGTTTCTTCAATATAATTAAAACAACAATTTATATGTGTATGGCCATTCTTGGAATTTGAAGGTGACATATGGAACAAGTTGAACCATACCAATCGTATGCCCAAATAAAATATTAATGTTAGAAAGTTGGGTAACATTTTCTGGGAAAGTGGTTTATTTTGTTGAGTTCTCTTACGCACTTGTGTCATGTGACCAAAAGGGGTGCGAGTGACATGAGCGCACGAGTGGTGGTGGAGAAGAGAAAATGGAAATGCTCTTTCTGCCTTGCCCATGAAGGATTGAATTCCTCATCTCCTAAAATCAGCCAAGTTATTATGCTTTGTACTGATCACATTAATCTGTTTGGCGTATATCTGAATGGAAGAACTGTTGGAGTTCACTTTTTATTATCATCAAGAAATCATCATAATTCTGGTGTCTAAACTGTGATTTCACTAGATCATTCTCAAAGTATGCATAACCATACCCAAGCCTTTTGAATTTGTATAGATAATCGTTAGGAGTTCTTTTACACATTCTGCCATTGACGGTCTCTCATTACTCTCAGTTCGAACACATCTTGATGCCAGATTGGCAAACATGACTATAGACTGAATGGTGTAAGAATTTCGAGCCATCTCTGGATCTATCACCTTACGAAGCTTCTTGCGGTCATTCAGTATGTTCCTCACCTGCATAGGAATGATAATGAATTAAAGTCTTCCAGTTTTCTGAATCTAGTGATTCTCAATGATAAGGCTCTATATAACAGAACAATAAAAACAGGGATATTAACTAGGATTCCAAGGTTTTCTCTCTAGAAAAGTAGAACAGCATGGAAAGAAAATCTAGAAACATTTACCGACAGGGTCCCAAATGCCAAGGGAACAGGCAACCTGTCCCAAGTCACTCAAAAAATTTCATAAACCTCTCATATCTCCTCTTCCTCACGTTTATTTCACATTCTTGTCAAGAGTTTCTTCTTTTTCTCTGCATGGTATGCTGTTCCTTCCCCTCTTCATTTCCCCTTTCCTCTTCATGCGTCCCAGTTTGTTTCCGAGGTTCATTCCTTTCTGTTAAGGACACACAGCCCATGTTGTTTCTTATTCGTACTTTAAACTTAGGCTATGCGTCCCAGTTTGTTCCCGAGGTTCATTTCGCTACTAGTAGTGTTCAAATATACTTGGTAGTGGTTGTTGGATGAATCTACAATTCTTGAACATGTATGTGAATGTGTGACTGGGGGTGGGGGTATTTCAAGTGAAAATACTATCTTGTTAAGAAGGGAGCTAAGATTGAGCATTGAATGTCCCATCCCCATGGATGGTGAACATTAGAAGTTTTCTAAAACTAAAGTCAGATCACTCTTACGATAACTATTTCTCTCACTTTATACACACAACTATTTCTATTAAGAAAGTTACTTTTTTGAGAGAGGGGCAAACCTGAGGCGTACAGTACAACCGTTCATAGATAATCAAGACTACAAGGTTTTTATGACATGTATTTTAATATTGACTATTTTTGTGACTCACATTAAACAAGAGTTCTCACTTGATTTGTTTTTTTAATGCATCAATGACAACAACCTAGCCTTTTCCCACCTATCAGTGGCATTAATCAAACAGTTCTATGATGTGTTTTGATCATGTCCATAGAAAACTATTGATCATTGCATCTTCTTTAAGGTTTTGCTTGTAGTTTCTCTCTGTCTTCCTCTGCCTCCTATGATTGAACTATCCCCTATCTGATGTACTCTCGTCACTAAGGCTTTCTACCAATACCACCTTTTTTTTATTTTTCTCAAGTGCATTATTATTACTATTATTTTAAAAAATAATAGCGCCTGGTAACCTTTTAATGAAATATAAAAAATATAGCAGTAAGTTTCGGGGGCTTATATGTTGCTTTTACATTCATAAGGATCGATGCTGAAAGTGTGTGAGCACATGTGTTGGTACATGTCCTACCTGTAGTACAAGGTTTTGATCGTTGGGACCTTGGTTTAGATCCACTGCCCGGCGTCCAGTCAAAAGCTCCAAAAGAACAACACCAAAAGCATAAACATCACTTTGTAGAGTGAGTTTTCCAGTCTGTTGTCAAATGAAATATTTAATAATGTTAGTGTAAGAACACGTATTTAGCATTCCACGGCCACTAGATATAAGATTGCAAGATAGCATTCTGGGATAGACACATCTGATTTGAGAATTAAAACTGTTTATTCTTATGCTGCATTCTTAGATGGAGTGAATGATTTACTAGGCAATATAATTTAGGTAATAATATTTGGTTGTAAGTATCTCAGGCTGAATTGAATCATGCTAATTTATGGTAATAATTCCGTTAGCAGCATCGAAAAGCCGCGTTCTATAACTGTTATGAGAAAATGCAAAGGTTGTCATATAAGAATTTGGGAATTTAGGTAAAGACAGAAAAACAATTTTAAGAACTTGTAAAGACACCGCTATGAAAGTCCTCCAGGCTGGAAATGTTGATCAGGACTGAGGGCACAAATTTCTTTGGGTGGTATGAGTTTAGCTCACGAAACCACTTGATCTAAAAGCATGGGCTGTTATAAAAACGCCTCTTCCTATGGCTAGACAACCGTTAAAATTAAGATGACTTATTAAGTCTCATGTTGGGCTTCTGGTTATAACAAAAAATTCTCTAAATCATTTAATAGTAAATAACCTAATAAGCCATATAAGAAAGCTGAAGACTTCTTTGGGCCTTAGGCTTCTAATGCAAATTAAAATTTCAAGGGTTATACTGTTTTTCTTCCTATGTTGAATTTGCTGACATAATTTGCATGGGTAATTTATTTTTTGGTGGCCTACTGCTAATAGGTAACTAGTATGTACTGCTTTGGTGTTGTTCAACCATTGATATACCTGCTCAGGATTAAGATCTCCATATTCACATATGGTTGAATAAGTATGCATGAGATGAAAGGCAGTTGAAAATTTGGGTATATTGTGCAAATGACCTACTTTGTAGCAATAGCAATAGTATCTTGTGCACATTATACTGGAATAATTGCACAATAAATTACATTTACCCTTGCTGCAAAGCAAAATTTCGTTTTACCTTAAGGGGCGGAAAATTGAAAAAATGAAGTAGTTTTTTTCTTAAAAATCTTGATGGTATAGACGCATACCGATGTATACTCAGGATCAAAATAGCCAAAGGTACCAAGTACTCTGGCAGTCACATGTGTTTCTTGTCCTTCTGGCATTAACTTGGCGAGACCAAAATCAGATATCTACGAAAGATGTAAATTTTATCTCTGTAAATATGTTTGTGAGAATGAAATGTTGAAGACACTATAGGGAGTCTATTTACCTTTGCTTCAAAGTTGTCATCTAAGAGAATATTGGTCGATTTGAAATCCCTATGAACAATTGGAATTCCAACATCAGAACTTGAATGAAGATAAGCAAGCCCTTTTGCAGCTCCCAGTGCAACTTGGAGTCTTCGAGGCCAATCCATGTTTCTTTCCCCAATTCCTAAAATTAGATGTTAATTAATAAAATCTCGAGTTAAAAATCATGCCAATAGTGTATACATTTTGGGTACATAACAAACCATTCAAATGATCTTGCAGGTTTCCATTACGCATATATTCATATACTAGGAATCTATGCTTTCCATCAGCACAGTAGCCTATCAAAGAAACAAGATTTGGGTGGTCAAGTCTGCTTAAGATGTCAACTTCGACTCGGAACTCACGCTCCCCCTCTGCTGCTTTAATTGCTGGCAACTCCATTTTCTTGATTGCTACAACCTTCAGAAGGAGACTTGTATTATTAGTATGTATTCATCTGTATCAAATTCACTGGTTTTGAGCATTTTATAAGAAACATGGTTTCTGTATGGAAGCTATAACCGACATAACAAAGTGCTGTGAACTATGATGAATTCGAGTTCTAAGGGCAATAAACTTCTGTGTAGAGTGTGTTACCTCTCCCGACCGCAATGTGCCTCGGTAGACTTTGCCGAATCCTCCTTTTCCAAGCAGATTCTCATCACTGAATGAACATGTTGCCTCTTCCATCTCCTTGAGTGTGAAAACAGATGATCCATGTAGCCTTTTTGTAGGTCGTGGTGTCTGATCTTCAAGTTGCCAAAGCTGTGCAGGTTTGTAAACCCCTGAATATAAAAGTTTTTAAGTATTACTGTTTGGTTATGCAATAAAAACAGTACTAAATTACAGGCTTAAACCATGAGGGAAAAACATAATAAAGAGCCATTACAGGGATCTGTGTGCTCTTGAGATTTGCTTCTCCGGCGCTTGTTCCAGGCTGAGACCAAACCAAATGGCATGATTGATTGCTCTATCTTATCTGTTCTGTGTTTGAGAAATGAATTGAAAATACAATTGCATATAAATGTTACACACACAGGTGGTTCTGTGAAGAACCTTGAAGTAAACTACTGAGTAATTAGTGAGTCTAGAATAGCTGGCATGTGCCTGAGAAAGCTATATTCCCATATAAACAGCAGTTTGATAGAATGGAAAAGCTGTATGTATGGGGAGTACGTGTGGATGAAGTGAAGCTAGATTAGAATAGTTGATTGAACATCTTCCAACAACAGCAGAAGGAGAGAGACAAAAAGATGTGCTTTAAGGCAAAGAGAGAACTGATAAAAGTAGGTATGGCTTACCTATGGTTGAGATGTGATAGTAAGGGTGGGCCGGGCTTGCTTTGATGGTGAAATGGAAACTGATGCCTCATTCACCAAGTTCTTCATGTTACCGTTTGCATTTTGAAAATCAGTGGCGGTTGCAATGCCCCTTTCACTTGTTCTCTTCATTGCAAAATTTGTTATCTTGTTTCCAAATCTTTCTCTCATATGGTGTAACCGTCATTGTTGTTATTAAAGCGTGTCATCATCATCATTTGAATTAGCTTTTCTTTGGCACCAATAATAATCCATGACCATCTATGTGGGTACCAAAGCCATTAAATACGTTTTGTCGGCTATCATTCATAGCCTGAAAATATGTGGAAAGGAGGATTTGATCATTTTCAGGTGAGGACAAATAAGAACAAGTAAGGTCATGTAATTCTAATTGTTATTTTTCATTAACAGATGAAATTATTTATTTATTATTTAAATTTAAATGCATTTAGCTGTTCATTTTAGAATAATTGGATTCGAGTACAATTGGGTGGATGATTCTGGGAGTTCCATGGCAAGTATCAGATCAAAGTTCTAATCTCAATCTGATCACAGTATAAAGCAAAATAACAGTATTTTAGATTTTACTGTGATCATTGCATATAAAAACCATAAAATTTTTGACTTCAAAGGAGTAGTAAGTTGAGTTTTACCTTTTGACCTGGGGATTACTGAAATTGACAAGCTTGAATTTGAAATCGCATATATAAATTAAAAACTAATAATTAGAAGTCAATATATTTATTTATTAGATGTTATAAAAGAAATATTTTCACGTAAGAAAATGCATGCACGTCAAATCACCACATTATTTTTTTTCCCACTGAAACTCAGATAAATGATTTAAGTATTTATTTTATTGATTAAGAAAACCCAATATATTTAATTACAATTTTTAACAACAATTAAGGTGTGTATCATTAATCAATTGATTGGATTAATCAACAAATATATTTAATATTAAATAATCACAATTTTTTTTAATTCCATGCAATTAATGTGTGCATATTTCCTGATTCTATTAACTAACTATCAGTTAACATATCAAGTCAAAAATAAATATTGATTTTATAATTTGATTTTTTTTATCTATAAAATAGGGTTTTGTCACATGGTATCAGCACATAATTTTCTCTCACTGATATGCCAATGAATTATTTAAAACAAAGCCGTATATTTAATTATATTCTTTTATAATGATTAGGTTTCTATAATATGTATCCTGATTGATTGAATTAATCTATAAATATATTCGATCTTGAATAGTTTTTAAGTTTTTGTATTTCGTATAATTAAGGTGTGCATATTTTCTAATTTATTAATCAATCAATAAATAATCGATCTTGATTTTATCGTTTTGAATACAAATTTTAGGATGTTTTTATAATTTAGTTTTTCCAAAAGTGGGTGGAATTGAACCTGATTCATTTAATTCATGGGTTAAACGGTTCGAGCCGGATTGAAGATGGATTGACTCACTTAATCTATCAATAATTTTTTTTTTGTTATAATTATTTACTACTTCCAATTATATAGGTTTACAATTTAGTAACTTTAAATATTATATTGTTATTTAATAATATTTGAATAGCTTGAATGTTTGATTAATTTGTTAGTTAAGTTATATACATTGATAATTTAATCTTTAATTATTATCTTTATAATCATATTTCGATAATTAGGTAACAATTTTGATTTCACTATTATAAATTAAGTCAATTTACTTTCATTGTAATGCAATAAATATATAAAATAAATTACAAAAGAAAAAAATTGTAAGTGAGTTAACTCACTAACCCACCAATTCATGATAAGTTGAGTCGGGTTACAAAATTTTTGGCTTACCAAAAAGTGAATTGAGTTAAACTGATTTTTTTTAGCTCAATCTTTGATGAATTAACCCAGCTAAATTAATTCACTTCGATATCTCTAATTATTCGGTTAAATCTGTCATTATTGAAGATTATTTATTTACTAAATTAAAATCAGATTAAAGCATTATACATAAAAACAAACATAATTATCACAATTGCTAAATCAACCCATGCTTCACATAGCATTATAAATTATTTATTATCAAAACGAAAAAGGTTTTGTTTAAAGTTATTATCAATTAAGGCTGTCTTTCAGGTAGATAGGATTTCTACAAAACTTAGAATTAGTCTAATATTCTACTCAATCTTTCATCAAGGATAAACAATTTTTTTCTCTTCAGACCCTCCTCGTGAATAGAGATGGCAAATAAACTCGTCCCCATTTTGACGGAAAATCCCCACATTGACTGAGTATAAGTATGGGTATGGAGAATCCTCGACTTTTTCAATTGGGTATGGGATATGAGGATCTACATATCCTCGCCATAATATTCATCCCTGATTTCACAATTAATTAAGTAATCATATATATATATATATATATATATATATATATATATATTTTTATTTATTTCTTCTAATTATTTGGTTTGTCATGAAACTCATTCGCATCTCCATTATATTTTTCATTTTAACATTTTGTAATTATGTTAAAAGGATGTATGTCAATTAAAAAAAATTTATGTCTCACATTTGAATATTTATATTATTTTTTAATATTTTTATTTATTATATATTTTCCTTTCATATGAGAAATTTTAATACTCTCAATTTATGTATTTAATAGTACAAAAATTTCGTTTACTAGGTAATATAAAAAAAATTCTTTACTTATCATTATTAGTTTTTTTTTTTTCATTTGAAAAACTTTTTTGTTTTGCTAAAACAATTTTTGGTATTTTTGTATATATGTTGATTTTTGAAAAGTTTTCTTAGTTCTCTAAGGTATTTTTCATCTTATCATATTCTTAATTATACATTTATTTTCCTTTGTACGATTTCTTTCCATGGTCTCTCAAATTGTTTCTAAACATTTTGTTAAATTTTTAATATTTTTATTTGTTGTTTATTTTCATTATGTAGAATACTATTTCAATATATTTTATCTAATTATTTTTTATTTTCTAACTCATTACCAATCATACTGTAATTTTTTCACTATAATTGTATAAATAACTTTTATTTCTGCAATATAAAAATTTAATGTAATTGTCATGAATATTTTTTTATCACCATCCAACATAATTGAAGTTCAAAAGATACAACATCTATGTTAAAATTTTATTATTATGATTATTATTTATTCTTTGTATCATTTTGATCAAGTGATGTATTATAACTTTTAGGTTAAATTATTCCTTTAGTATCCATTTTGGTAGCAAAATATCAATTTGGTCCCTCAATTTTTTTATCTCAATTTGGTCCCTATTTTAGAAAATTTGATGCAATCAAGTCCTTTCCGTTAGTGGTGTAGTAACGGTGTTAGATGAGGTGTCATGTCTCAGTTTCTGGATTTTTTGAATTTTATTTATTATTTATTTTTTGAATTTTTTATTTATTTTTTAAAAATTTTTAAAAAAATTAAAAAATTTGCCACGTGTCAAGCTAACATCGTGTCACGTGGCAGTAATAGTACCACATGTCACTATTATGCTAGGTGTCATTTTACTATTCTCAATTTGGTTTGAGTATTTTAATTTTTGTCTCAATTTAATCCCAATTTTTTTTTTAAATTATGCAATTTTGTCCCTCTCCAAATTTAAACACAATTTAATTTCTATATAAATGTGCACAAATATTTCTATAACAATTGATATTTCAAGTAAATATTTTTAACAAGATTAAGTTTATTTTAATTTATATTTTACATTAAACTTTATTTAAAATTGTTTTAAAGTTGTTAATAGAGAATAATGCTAATAACAAAAAAAAAATCATAAATTATATTGATATTTTATTATATCATACTTTAATATTATTTTTTATTTGAATTTATATTTTAAATAATTGCATATTTTTAAAATGTGTAAAATTCAATAACTTTTATACAAATGTTTTAGTTGGTGTAAAAAGAATAATTATATAAATTTAAGAAAAATTAACTAGTTTATGTAACAATAAAAAACAAATAAATTTAAAATTTGAAAACAATTTCAAGTAAAATTGAATATTGAACAAATTTAAATAAACTTTGTTTGTTGAAAATATATACTAAAAATATTAATTTGAATAAAAAAATTAAATTTAATAAAAATATTTGTATAACATTTATATAAAAGTTAATTTTTGTTTCAATTTGGAGGGGATGAAATTGCACAATTTTTACAAAAAATGGGACTAAATTAAAACAAAAATTAAAATACAGGGACCAAATTGAGAATGAGAAAATGACACCTTGTGACATGTGGCACTATCATGACCACGTGGCACGATGTCAGCTTGACACATGGCAAATTTTTATTTTTTTTAAAAAATTAAAAAAAACAAATAAAAAATAAAAAAATTCAAAAAATAAAAAATTAAAAAATTAAAAAATCCAGAAACTGACACGTGGCACCCCATTTAACACCGTTACTACACTACTAACGGAAAGGACTTGATTGCATCAAATTTCCCAAAATAGAGACCAAATTGAGATAGAAAAATGGTTTAGTTATGCCTTTGGTCTCCATTTTGGAGTCAAAATCTCAAAATGGTATCCAAATTTTTAAAAGTCTCAAGTTGGTCCCCTTTTTTGTTAAAACGTCTCACGTTTGCCATTTCTGTTAAGCCAAGGTTGACGCCGTTAGAGGGAGTGCTACGTGTCAGTTCCTCGATTTTTTGAATTTTTTATTATTATTATTTTTTATTTTTTTATTTTTTGAATTTTTTAAAAAAAATCAAAAAATTGCCACGTGTCAAGCTGTCATCGTGCCACGTGGCAGTGACAGTGACACGTGTCAGTATTACGCCAGGTGTCATTTCCTTAGTCTCAATTTGGTCCCTTTATTTTAATTGGTCTCAATTTAGTCCCAATTTTTGTAAAAATGAGCAATTTTGTCCCTCTCCAAATTGAAATCAAATTTAATTTTTATATAAATGTACACAAATATTTTCATCAAAATTTATATTTCAAGTAAATATTTTTAACCAAATTAAGTTCATTTAATTAATATTTTACATTGAACTTTATTTAAAATTGTTTAAAAGTTGTTACCAAATTAGAAATTGAACTTTAAAAGGTGAATTATGGGTACCTTAGCTCCCATAGAGGAAGCCGTTACCCCCCAACATCATGGTACACTGACCCCTTTTTCTTCCACCTTGAGCTCAATCGCGTCTTCTACAGAGGCTGGCAAGTAGTGGGTCAATTTTATTTTGCCCAAAGATTCAACCTTTTCCCCCTTCTTTTCTTGGCTATTTTCGTTTTTGCTTTCTTGACCCCTCGATGAAAACAAATTGTAGATGTAGAATTTCAATCCAATAAATAGTTTTGATGATTGAAAAGAACAAAATGGTTTTAATTTTTATGCAAACCATTATCTCTTGTTGCACAAATATGAAATGTGATCCTCACCCTTTTGGGAGTAAGACAACAAACAAACTTATCTGTTTAAGAGAAAAAAATTAGAAGCAAAAGAGAAATAAGTTAAAAGTAATTTTATATGACAATTTAGATTGTTTGTTGTAAATCAATAATAAAGAGAAATATTTGTTTTATTGCAAATTTTAGTTGTATATATACAAATAAATTGTATGTAATGCTTATACTATAGTTCTAATTTAAATTTAAAAGAACTAGGTTAAAATATTATAAAAGTAAGTTGAAGCAATCAACATTGTAGGCTAAATATCAATTGATGGTTTTGTTTTTAGAGAAATTTATTAAATGGAGATCATGTAAGTGTCACCTAAGTTTAATTTATACAAGAAATTTATACCACTTTTAACCAAATTTTTTGAAGTAAAGTTGAATGTGAAACATAATTTTAAATAAACTTAGTTATGTTAAAAATATATAATAAAAATATTAATTTGAATAAAAATATTTGTATAACATTTATATAAAATTAATTTTTGTTTCAATTTGAAGAGGGACAAAATTGTTGATTTTTACAAAAATTGAGACTAAATTGAGACAAATTAAAATAAAGGGACCAAATTGAGACTAAGGAAATGAACCTGGCGTGACACGTGTCACTGTCACTGCCACGTCACTCTATCACTGCCACGTGGCACAATGACAGCTTGGCATGTGGCAATTTTTTGATTTTTTTTAAAAAATTAAAAATAAAAAAAATTCAAAAAAGAAAATAATAAAAAAATTCAAAAAATCGAGGAACTGACACGTGGCACTCCCTCTAACAGTGTCAACCTTGACTTAACGGAAAAGGTAAACGTGAAACGTTTTAACAAAAAAGGGGACCAACTTGAGACTTTTAAAAATTTGAGTACCATTTTGAGATTTTGACTCCAAAATGGGGACCAAAGGCATAATTAAACCTAAAAAAATTGAGGAACGAAATTGATATGTTGCTACGAAAATGGGGACCAAAGGAATAATTTAACCTAACTTTTATTAGTGTATAAAAAAAAGATTTATTAGAATTTAAAATACTGAAGTAAACAAACATTTAAAATATATTTTAATTTGAATATTTGTTTTCTTTTTATATTTTTTAAAAATTATTTTTAAATTTTATCAACTAGGTTTCATTAATGTTTGCAAATTTAATAAATGTTTTGGTTCTCATGAAATTTTATTTGGTATTATAATCTAAAATGTAAATAATTATAATTTATTTTAAACTTTTATTATGATTATTATTTGTTATTTGTATCATTTTGATCAAATGATGTATTATAACTTTTATTAATGTATAAAAAAAATATTCATTAGAATGTAAAAGATTGAAGTAAACAAACATTTAAAATATATTTTAATTTGAATATTTGTTTTCCTTTTACATATTTTTTTAAAATATTTTTAAATTTTATTAACTATGTTTCATTAATATTTGCATATTTAATAAATATTTTGGTTCTCATGAAGTTTTATTTGATATTATAATCTAAAATATAAACAATTATAATTTATTTTAAAGTATTTGATATTGAAGAAACAAACAACCATCCTTCTAATATTGAATATTTGATAATATTATGGTTCCCTTACCATAATTTTTTATTATTTTATAAAAATTAATTAAAATTAATATTGAAGTAGTAAGAAAATTGGTATGAGTATGAGATTATACCTGTTATCCGGTGGGGATGGGGATGTGACAAAAGTTTGATACCCGTTGGGTTTGGGTATAGGGATGGAGATGAATTTTTTTTTACAAAAATAAAGATGGGATAGCAAAATCCGTCCCCGCCCCGCCCCGCCCCACCCCGATGTGATCCCTACTCGTGAATACCTCATCTAAGAACATTCAGACACTTAAGTTATAGTTATTATGTAAACAATAAATGTGGAATAAATGTTTCTTTTCACATTAAATTTAAACTAGTGTCTCCTTTCATACAATTTTATTTATCAAAATCTCAGTGCTAAAAATGAGTATGTCTATCAACATTTCAAATATGCTAACACTTCAAAGCACATTTATTATTGTACTACTAATTATTGTACTAACACTTCAAAACATAAAATAACTAATATGAGTTTGATAAATTGAGAAAATTTTAAATAGTATACTGTTTTATTTTCCAATATTATTTTAGATTTTTTTTTTCATAATAGATATCAACTTCTAGTATAAATGAGAGCTTAGCTTTAGTTTAAAGTTTGCCATCATAGATTCAATTTGACCCATAATTCTTTATTTTGTATACAAGGATAATTCTTTTTCTTAAACACATAATATGAAAAAGTTTCTTTAAAGTATCAACAGTGGTGAATCTTAACTAATATTTTCGAGAAGCCAAAATAATATATTTAAAATTTATATTTTCAGTTATTGTCATTAATACACTAAAAAAAATATATAATTTAATATAATAATAATTATAAAATCACAAATGATTATGAATATATAATTTAGTATAATGATAAATATAAAAGAAATCATATATATTTAAATGATGGTCTTTTGTTCTTTGAGATTTTTAAACTTATCAATAATTAGAACTAAAATTTTCTGTTGTTTCTCTCTTGATGTAAATAATCATTGTTGGTAAGAAACTTAAAAAGCTCAATTGAATCACTAATGTTATGATTCAGAATGTGTGAATATGTTGAATATGTCTCGTTTTCATCTTCACAACTAACTTATCTTTTGTCACTTTAAAAAATATGATTCTATTTTTTATTCTTCATCAATATACTTATTTAAAAAAAAAGTTTAAGATTACAAAATAATTTATCATAATTTAATCAAAAATTGAGAGATGTAAATACTAAAAGAAAAATCTATAATAATCAACCCACAATTAACAATCTGTTATGGAAAAAAACGTAGTACATTATTTTTTCTTCTATATTCATAAAAAATGAATATACAAAGACTAATGAGATAAAAAATAATGTTATTTATTAAATTAATATTTCACGCGAGGCAAGAGAGAGTTACCTTTCTTTCTTTTTTTTTTCTTCAAGAATGGAAGAGAACAAATGAGAAATGAGAGCAATAATAATGAATACTTTTCTATTCAAAAAACAAAAGAAAACAGTTGAGAGTGAAAGACGAGAAAATATGTGAAAAACTTAGAAGACAATAGGAGACAAAATAAAAAATACCTTAATAAATTTTTTTATTCTTTATTATATTTGATTTTGTACTTTTTTATTTATTAACATTAAATGTTATGTTTTATAAAAGAAATAAAAAGATATTTAATGTAATTTTCATCAATTTCAAATATACTACATATAATTTAAAAAAATTAAAATTTGTTGGCTTTATATAATTTAAAAAAATTAAATTTTTTTACCACTATATATAATTCAAAAACATTTAAAAATTTTATGCTACAAAAGATTTTTAAAAAAATTCAAAATTTTTGGGAGACCATGGCTCCTCCCAGTCCCTCTTAACATCTACCCATGACTATCAGTGTTACTAGCGATTCAAATAAATCTTTGGAGTTTCACCTTTATCCCTCATGTTGAATTTTGAAAGAAATTATATCTCATTCAATTATATCTCTAGAACTTCTACAATGAGTATTAATTTAATTGAATCTCTATTTTATCTATTAAAATTATTAATTTATTTAAATCCTAAGATTGACCAAGTCTTAAGAACATTAAAAATATAACATAGTCACAAAGAGGAAAGAAAAATGAAAATTTATTAATTTGGTAGAACTTCTGATAGAGGACTGATAGAGGACTATTCGTGAAACTCATACAAGAAGAATTCAAAGAGGAATCATGACAATTCGAGAGGTCTATAATGAGGTCAAGAAGTCAAAGAATAATACAACAAATATTTTCAAGACTCATGATGATACAAGAAGCTGACAATCCTCAGAACATCAACATCATACCTTATAGTTCACTTTTAGCATAAATCGTTGGATCTTTATAGTTAGGCTTAATTTTTTAGCATCACTTTTAATTCTGTTTTTATTTTCTTAAGTTGGTTGTTGGAATTTTATATTTGGGCCTATTTTTTTATTTTTTATCTTTTATTTTTTTTTTATTTTTTATCTTTATAGTCTTAGGAAAGTCTATTTATACGCATTTTTGTTAGAACTTTTGTAATCACTTTGGTACTTAATGAAATTGTTTCTTTGGTAGAGAATTCTCTTTTCTTGGATGAGAACACCTTAGTTTCTTATCAATGACTAATATCTTTGTAGCAAATCTTCTTTTACTTATCGATCTTGATTATAGCGTCTTGGTTTATCAATCTTGGATTGGATTGAATTATGGTGTCTTGACTTATCAATCTTTTGAGTGTGAAGTCTACCCTTTGATTCTTATCATAAATGACTTGTTGTGGCGAATCTTCCTTTGCTTCATATCAGTTGTATTTCATGTGTGCTTCATGTTGTAAAAATTGTGGTTTTAATATATTGCAAAATATATGACCATTGATGCAATGCCTTTATCACTTGCATCAGTTTCGATTTTGGCCATTAACTTTTGTATGATAGTTGCTTTTTTTATATTTTCACAAAGCACTTAGAACATCTTTTGATTGTGGTGGAGCTGTTACAATTATCCTTGTTGGCCATGAGATTTTTTAGCCCATCAGAACCCTCATTTGTACCTATAAATAAGTGGTATAGTGCTCCTAAAATATACCTTCTCAATTCTCTTGACTCTCTTTTCTCTCTTTTTATTTTTTTTATATCTTCCTGGATTATTTGACTTGCGCAATACATCGTAAATAAGTTCTTAAGGAAAGTAAATCTACACTCCTTAAAAGATATTCTAATTATATTAATTATTTTTAGAAGAAATTCAAAGTAAAAAAAAATCGTCATCTTCCGCTTAGAATCATATTAACTTCACATATTACATTGAAATGTACATAACTCAAAGAAAAGAGGGCTTATTTATTTATATATATATATATATATATATATATATATATATATATATATAACTACCACAAATAGATAAAAAAATAAAATAAAGGAAAACTGCATACATCATTGAAGGGACTTTTTTCCACTATTATTGCTGCCAACTGTCCGAAGTTCTCATATTTTCCCTTTCAATCCTTTTCAATATGGTCCAAATGTCCAACATGAACAAAATGTTCAAAGTCTTTCTTGCTTTAGAGAGCTATTTCTTGTTCTTGATACCTATAATTAAAATACCAAAATATAAAAGTTTCTATTTAAACTCAACAAAAAATAAAATAAAACAACAATATCTTCTTTAGTATTTTCGTTTCCTCAATGAGAAACCAAACTAAAATGTAAAACAAATATTTACTTTATTCCCTTTAAACTAACAGGTAAAATGAAATACTGAAAAGATCATCACAATCTACATCAAATCAAATTTTGAACTTACCTGTTATACCCTATTTTGTAATAAAGGAAGATTATGACACGATGATTCCAAGTTTTCAACCTTTTTCTCATCATTGTTCTCCTCTCTGGATTTTCCCCACAGAACAGCATAAAACCCTACCACGATTATAACCCCACCAATCAAACTGCAAACAATTCATTGAAACAAAAATTAATGTAATACGAAACGAAATTTGTTCCTTTGACAGAAACAACCAATTTAGCAAAACTTAGAGTTTTTTTTTCTTTGTTATTTATGTGGTTTTTTAGTTTTGAAAATTTACCTTCCAAGGCCAAGATTCTCCCCAAGAAAAATTGCACTCATGATTGCTGTGAAGATGATTCCCACAGGCTTGAACATAGCACAAAACAAAGGTCCTTCCCTGTGGACACACCACGTGCATAGCACGTAACGTAGCATGGTCGCACCTATTGCCTATTCATCATGGTCACACTCATTTTACCAAGGACACTACCAAAGGATAGGGATGAAAAAAAATCAAATGAATTAAAAATGCACCAATTTATCTTATATAAATAAAACAATTTTCATTTTATAAAGGATAAGTTAAACTAAAATTCATTACCTAACACGTTATCAAAATCCATATTAAAGAGATTTATTTATTGTAAGACTTATTTCTGCCCATCCACAAATATCAATTCTCATGTACGAAATATAAAGAACAAAAATTTAATAAAAAGCTAAGGATTTTTATAAAAAAAGAAATATACACTATTTCATAATGTTTTAAAACTTAGTAATAACATTTTAAGAATATTTTTTATTAGCTAATCAAAATTTAATCATTTTTTTAAATTTATAATTTCTAGATAAAATGATTATTGGATGTAAGAAAATTTCTTATCTAACCAACTCCTTTAAATGTATTTGAGTAGTACTGCATTTTTAGCCATTTATTGGTTACAAAATTTTCAACAGTAGCTGGCAATTTGAAATTGAGAAACAAGACAGTGATGTATTACCTGATACAAAACGACACTCAACCCTGCGTCGAAGCTGAGCTTCCATTCAGTTGGGTCTCTCACAGAAATTAAAGCAAATATTCCACAAGGAATGGTTGAAAACAAGAACTGGAAGAACAGTATCACTGTTACAGCAGGGTATTTCTTTGCTACTGAAGCCTGAAAAGTTTAGTACCAAACGCAAAATCCAATTTAAGTTTACTATTCCTTTTTCAATTTTGATTCTGTGTAAATGTGTAGAAATGATGTAAAATTAATTAGAATTGATTTTTTAAAGTAGAATTAGAATTAATATGTGTTTGATTTTCAAAATCAATTAAATAGTAAAATATTAACGTTGAATCTCTTGTTTCTTTTTTGCTTCTGTATCGAAGAATTGTTGTATTGTCCCATCTTTCTATTTTTTATGCTTTTTTTTTATTGTTATACTTTATATGTGTCTCACTCATTGTTGTAATTATCCAGCATTTTGTTGTGTCCTACATTGTGTTGAAAGAGTGTCTGAGTGAATCATGCACCTTTAGGGATAATTCTCTAGGTTGTTCCACTTATAATTAATAAAGATAATTAACTAACGTTGTGTCCTTTTATAGATTTACCGTCATGTTTTAATTTGTAATTATTTAGGTTATTTATAATTTGATCTAATACTATGTTGCTTTAGGTTGCAACTATAATTTTATTCAGTTTTATGTAAACTATTCTTTAATTTTTTGTTGTGAAAGACTTTGTAGGAGTGATCATTTAAATTTATATTATTTCTATTGATTTTTTTGTTTCAACATACTATATTAAAAGTAGGAGAATTAAGATAAGACATGAGGTAAAATTAAACCTAACCTGATATATGTACCACATAGAAGTAAATAAAGAATCGGCAACGCAGCATATCCCTCCCAAGATCCAATTTAATTGTGTCGAAAACTGAACTTTCATCCCAATGGGTGGACCCTTGTAAAGTATTACAACAAAAGCTCCACTAATTGAGACTACTGTTCCTAACACTTTAGCTTCACTGCTAAAATTTCTCCACTCTACTTTTTCCATCCTAAAAAAATTATAAAGAAATATATCATAAACAAAGACTAGCAAAAAATAGTGTTTAGATATATCAGGATATTGCCTCATTGCATCTAACTTTCAAAACAAAGAATTTTAGGTAGTATGCTTAAAGTTTAAGGATCTCATTCGAATTTTGTCAATAGACAAACATCCTCAAAATCCTGATGTTTTTTCTGAGTTGTTAATGATTTGGAATTCTAAATCAGCACAGGAAAAAAAATGTGGAACCTGAAAATGAGGGCAAGTACAAAAGTGAAAGCTGGAACAAGGTTAAGTATTGCTGATGCAAGAGTTGGAGAGCTTAGTTCTATGCCAATATAAGACATTATCTGTGCTGAACTCCTGCACAGTAAAAAAAACAAATCAGACAATTTGCACATTTCCCAAAGCAGAAACCACCTGAACGAATACAAAAACAAAAAAAGAAAGGGTATGCTAACAAACAGAACATTAACCATAATAACTTCAAACACAAAACACAGAACATTCTTGTTAATTGGAAAATGCGGAAGCATGGTGCAAGGTAGAAAGGAATACTAACACAAAGAGAGCAAGCAAAAGGAAGCTACAGAGTGCAGAGAATGTGAGAGGAGGACGTTCTGACCTACTCAATGTAAAAGGGTAAATTGTTAGAACAATAATATCTGTGTTAGAAACTTTGAGAGAAAGAAGATTTATGTAAGAAAAAGAAAACCTGTGTTGAAACAAGGCAAAGGGAAGAAGGAAGAAGGAGGAGAGAGCCATAGAATAAACAACCATAACATATTTGTTGATACCATCAGTCATGGCAAATTTTATGACCACCATGCTTCCACTTTGAGTTAGCATAGCCAACAACATCCCCAAAAATGGCAGTAATTTTCCTCTTCCACCGTTCACCCATCTCACCATTTCTTTGCGACCTTCTCTCTCACTCTCTTTACCTCATGAAAAAATCTTCTTTTTAATGCTTTCTATTTGAGATTACTGTTTCTCTTCATGTTTTGTCTTATATTTCTGACTCTTTATACGTAAGACTAATTGTGGTATATTTAAAACAAGAAAAAAATTCTTTTGACACTACCTGACAAACCATTTCACAACTCTTATAAAAGTAATACCATAAAATAATATATTTTATGAACAATAATTTCACTTCAAATCTACCATTTTCATTGTTATTGTTGTACGAGTAAAACGAGTTTGACTTATAAATATTAACATCTCCGACCATTAATATAATTTATGATTAGGTGGACGATTACACATTTAAACATTAAATAAATATAAGTACGACATATATCCAAGCTACTCTCTTACAGTAGGATATATAAATTCAAAATATTGTTCATTTATTATCATATTTAGATTTTAAAAGAAAACTAGAAGAAAAGGCATCCCAAAAGATAAAACACAAAGAAAAAGACATTTATCTTGAAAATCATCTATTCCATCAAAGGAAAATTATATCATGAATATATGATCATTATATTTAAATATGAATATTTACGAGAGAAAAATTATCGACCGTTGAAAACCGTAAAATATCTCAAGTTTGCGAAAAAAAAATCAAAAGATTAAAGCATTATGAATTTCGAAATGATAAAGTAACACTTTTCAAAACAGTATATCATATTATTTTTTCATAAACCTCACATCCAAAATGTCGGACAATTTGTCAATAATTTGAGCTACTCAACTAAAGTCATCTATGTCGGGTTGATTAAACAAGCAAGCAACCACGGTTTTAT
>Ga0214544_1001085_pt1 | contig 54854 bp, 32 predicted proteins | sample CNSS3metaG_FD_160074 | JGI IMG/M metagenome (GOLD analysis project Ga0214544, IMG submission 160074) | Root nodule microbial communities from cowpea collected in UCLA plant growth center, Los Angeles, California, USA - CNSS3 | ecosystem: Host-associated > Plants > Roots > Nodule | place: USA...
AGCCTTGGACTCGGGAACATGATGCTCACACGAACCTGCCCGCTCGTGGTCCTGCCTCTACGAACCTCCCCGCTCGTAGTCCTGCTCTACGGACCTACCCGCCCGTAGTCCAACACATGTGATCCACTCTTTCTCAGTACTCTATCACGGTTAATCACCACTGCAGTAACAACACACTCCATTCTCTATCAAAATCACACAGTTCAGAAACATTATCAAACCTCCTCTCATCATACTTATCTCACGTTGTACTACCATGCATCTTGTTCCACACAACATTAGATAATCACATGACTTACATCTAAGCTCACAAGTCTCCAAAACACATAAAGCCCACAACTAACCATTAAGGATATTTAACAACGATTATGCAGGATTCTAAGCTTTCAAATCTTGATCCATTAACTAATATTACTCAATTTCTTCCTTAAAAAAAATGCAACTCTCAACACCCATCGCATGAACATACTATCAACCTCTTTCCATTCCCATGCTCTCTTACCCAAGTATATTATTCCTTATTGTGTCCTCCTTTAATTACCTATATCCCTCTTAGCCTCTCCTCTCACGACCACTCGAAAACAACACGCATTACGCCACTGCCCCCGTCATCGCCTGGCGGCAAGCTAGACGCCGCCAGGCGGCATATCAGAACCCAGAAAAATCTCCAAGTTGCTGCACCTGCAATGAGCCAAGTTGGCCAGAATCCAATCTATACTACACAGGCAATATCACACAATAAATCACACTTAATTTACTGACCCAATTTCCTTCGACATATTATCCTCAAATTCGTACCCACCATGAACCCTAATAACTCAATTCGGGTTCTACCATTCCAATAACCCAACTCCATCCATGTTAACATATAAAGGTATTCTCAAGCACCATCAGACCCCAATTCTAACTAGTTCATACTATCAATACATAAAATCATAATCAGAAGTCTCAATGACCCTGCACAGAACGCAAGTCAACAGAAAACGCAACACTGACGCGCCGCCTGGCGGATATTCATCCCTATCAGGCGGTTTAAGCAACCAGAACCCAAAATTATGCACAGAAAGATGAACCGCCTGGCGGCACATGCATGCCCGCCAGGCGGTTTCTAGGCAGAACCCAAAAAACACGAAAAACAGTGCATACCAGGCAAAGAATTCATGCAATTACGATCGTACAAGGCACAACATGGTGTATACTATTAATAACACGCGAAAACAACTCCCCTTACCTGGATTCCTTGCTAAATTCGGGTTGGTATGCTTATCCCTTCACCAAAACCTCCCTAGCCTTTGCTTTCCACTCCAACCTTTGCGATTTCAGCCTCACCACCTTACTCTATCAGCCTCAATCCTCTGGAAAACCTTTGCTTATGATTAACACGAACCCACAATGCTATTTTCTCCTCTTATGACCTTCTCTCTCACTATCACTCTCACTTAATTGCTCCTTTAGTGTCTTACACGAATTTTAAATGAAAAATGATACTAAGGCTAACCAAATGTTTAATTAACCCTCTGTTTTCCAGCCCTTAGGTTACCTCTCCCTTGGCTGCTAGGTTTCTAACCCTTTCACATTCATGCACAAGGAAAAATTTGGCAAAAAGAAATTATTTAGTTCTCAACAAGGTTTGAACCCACACTCATGCACATACCCAACCAAGGCCAAACCATTCAACCAATCCATATTTCATGATAACTCCTACAATTCTAAGAATTTATCATCACACCACGCATTCAATATATAATTACACAAAACGCATAATTTAAATAACATCCAAGTGACACACATAGGACTCGAACCTAAGTCCTCACACACAATAAAGTACTCTCAACCACATGAGCTGGCACTTTTCCACGTCATAGCTCCTCACATTTATTGGTTTAAATGTTCTCATTACCCGTCCTAATTAAATAATTAATTAAATAACTATTTAATTTTCCCGGGTTTTACATTACCCCCACCTTTAAAGATTTTCGTCCTCGAAAATAAGACTTACCAGGAAATAAGTGCGGATAGGATTGCTTCATGCGATCCTCCATCTCCCAGGTCATCTCCTGAGTAGTCTCATCCCACAGCACCTTCACAGTCTTAATTTCCTTCCCCCGCAGTTGTTTCACCTGTGAGTCTAGAATTTGCACTGGTCCAGTGCTCACCGTCAAATCCTCCCGAATCTGAATATCATCCGACTCTAGTACGTGTGACAGATTTGCAATGTATTTCCTCAACTGGGAAACTTGGAACACATTATGCAAATTCGCTAGGTGTGGTGGCAGAGCGATCTCATAAGCCGCAGCGCCAATTTTCCTTAAGATCTGGTAAGGCCCAACAAACCTCGGAGTTAACTTCCTTGATTTGATGGCTCTCCCAATGCCTGCCGTCGGGGTCACTCTGAGGAATACATGATCCCCAGCTTCAAATTCCAACGGTCGCCTCCTCTTATCGACATATGACTTCTGCCTACTCTGCGTGGCTCTTATTCTCTCCTGAATTCCTCTAACCTTCTCAGAAGTTTACTGTAGAAACTCGGGACCTAACACCAATGATTCCCCATCCTGGTTCCAACACAATGGAGTCCTACACCGCCGCCCAACAATGCCTCATATGGAGCCATACTAATGCTGGTGTGATAACTGTTGTTGTACGTGAACTCCACTAATGGAAGCATCTCACTCCAACTACCCATATGATCCAGCACACACGCCCTCAAAAGATCCTCCAAGGACTGAATGGTACGCTCCGACTGCCCATCAGTCTGAGGATGGTATGCAGAACTCATCCTCAACTGAGTCCCCAATGCTGCTTGTAAAGACTGCCAAAAACGAGATGTGAATCTCGGGTCTCTATTTGACACTATACTGGCCGGCACACCATGCAACCTGACCACTTCCCTCATGTATAACTCAGCCAATCTGTCCATTGACCACTTCTGATTAATAGCAAGGAAATGAGCACACTTTGTCAACCCGTCCACTATTACCCAGATTGAGTCGTGCAAGCCTTTAATAAAGGCTCCTATAAGCATCTTCTCATTTGGCTTAACGAAGCCCATGCTCACATCAAAAAACCAATTGAGGTAATGATTTAAAGGCTCATCTACACGCTGCCTCACATTGAACATACATGTTATTTGAGGAGGCTTTGCTCAGTTTACAGCGAACCATTTCAAAAACATATGTTAGAAAACAAGAAATGAAATGATAACGGCATTGGGGATCTTACTAAACCATTTTAACCTTGTGTTTGTTAGAGTTCGAATAAACACTTTTAACCGAACATCATTGAGCCTCCAAATATCAACATTTGAACCTTGAAAGCCATATCAAAGTTCCTAGAGAAGGGGGCACCTTAGAGACCATGAAGTGGGGAGGAACCTTTTCATCCATCATCTCCCTTGAGAATGGGTGGCCCTCCTTTTGCTCTTGATTGTTCATCCATTGACACAACTCTTTGTTCAATTTCCCCAAATTCTCTTCCTGTTGCAGTGCCTCCTTCATGCGTTGTCGAGACTCCTTTGCTTCCTTCCATAAGCGCTCGCACTTAACTGTTGCTCCTTTTTTAAGGTGTTCATGTTCAGATTATACCTCTCTTTGCAACCGATCTTGTTCGACCTTAGCCCGAGCATGATCTTCCTCAGAATACATACGTACCTCCTCATTTTCCCCTTTGCAGTGCCTCAATGTTCTGCATAATTTATTGCATGGTTGGCCTGTTGCCATTGTTACCATCCTCATTCATGTTGGGATTGTCTCTTATATTCCTCGTGTAACGAATTGTTATTTCAATGGGGGTTGAGATCACGTTTTATCGAGCTCTATAGTGGATACCAATTTTTTTCGGTAAAAAGCTAAGAGCCATAAATCGAAGACAAGATATATTGAATTTTATTGACTAAAAGTAAATAACACATAGACCAAAATTGTTCCATCCCTTGGCCATGAAAGTTAGCATTTTTATTTATAAACAAAAATATTACAAATTGTCTTTATTTCTCAAATCAAGAGAAATATGAAAGATTACAAAGATATCAACAAAAAGACTGCAAAGATGATAACAAAATGATTACAAAGATAAAATATTTCAACATGGACCTCGGCCCAAGTCCTAGCTCCTCCTTCTTAGTCAACATGTTGATAATCCCAACCCAGCCCATAAACGACCAATGATGAAGTTTGTTGGGTTATATGTCGGTCCAAACAATTCCTTAATCATAAAATTAGGGGTCATTGGAGAGGTCATAAATATAATGATGTTGTTGACCTCGATCTTAAGCTTAGACGACTTTGGACGATATGATATACATGTTTAATGTATTAGAGATTTGTACATACGACCAAGAGTTCAACACATCATTTATGCAATTGTGGATTATGTAACATTTACAACATTTTTTGTTTACTATTATATTAGCTAAATAATTCGATAATCATTATCTCCACTTTTTTTAAGTATGTATTTCGATTATGTGTGAATGAGGAGAAAATGACAAGTATGCATTTGTCTATTTCCACAACTCTTACACTTAAGGAATAAGAAAAAGTTTAATCCAAAATTCACATCATCATTTAATGTCAATGAGTAAAGAAGTTTATCCACAAGTAAGTGCAATTTTATAGATAAGTTTTATTTAATCAATTACATTTCTTGCGCTAATTATTTGAGTTAAATATGTTTTTAGTGTCTATTGTATTTGACACGTAAAAAAAATAATTTAATTGGATCAAAAGGACTATGTACATTATTTTTAAAGTTTGGGGACCAAAATGTATCAAAGTTTAGGACAAAGACAAATTTTAATTTCACGTCAAAGTTGAGGGACTAAAAACATATTTAATCCATTATCTTTCAATGCAGATGAAAATTACTTATCCTATCACTGGATCATGACATTGTTGCATGGTTTGCTCTTTGGACATGAAGCCACATAATGGTTGCATGATATGAGCCAATGATTCTCATGAGACATTTATGTTGTGATCACTTAGAAGGATTTACTCTTCAAAGTGATTAGAGATGAATGATTTGAATGTGACCATGGTGTTCGCTTCCTAGAATTTGAGAGCAATTGAAAGGAAGGAATTGCAGGATTATGCTATTTTTCCATCTCTCCTGATATGAGATTATTTGAGGGTGATTCATGGTAAAATACCCTTGTAGTCTCGACTCATTTCCACTTTTAAAAGTATGCTTACAACAATAATTAATATCCCAATTTTCTAAAATGTTTACCAAAAAATATCAATATGTAAATATATTGTATTTTTCTTATTTTTTATTCAAATAATTATTTTTTCAATTTATTTATTTAAATATTTTTTATAAAATAAATCTAACTCTTCTAAATATAATTTTACTTTAATTTCAACATCAAGGGTAATTTGGTAATTTTTTTTAATTAAACTTAATTTTTAATCTATCACATCAATCAAATCGCTCACTCACCTTCATAAACTTTACATATCTTGAAATTTATTTGGTTTCACCCACAAATCCTTTAAAGAAAAGTAATACAAACATCACTCTCTAATCCATTCAAATCCATCTTCTTCTCTTCCAAATCAATTTTCACAAATGAACACAAATTTGGTCAAAGAAGAAAAGAGCTAAAAAATTAAAAATGCACATGTAGACATCTGATTGTGATACTTCATCATACTGAACTTATTTTAAGCCGAAATTAACAGATTTCAGCTCAACTTGTAGTGCAAGTTTTCAAGTCTACCTATCATATCCATTCAGAAAATCTAAAAAAAGGATCAGAAACATTTTTCATAACCAGCAATAAAGATAATGAACTCACTCCACCAAAATATCTTCCTATGGAAAATTCACACAAACCAAAAAGTACCAACCTTGCTGAATAAATTTCGAAATCTTTATCATCGAGTCCCAAGGCATGAAAGTAGCACCCTATCATATATGATATTCCAACCACGTTTTTATAGTAGGGAACTATCCCTGGCTTTGATCGTTCCAAAAGCTTGAAAAAAAAATGGTGTCTAGGTGTCAAAACTAATGTTTTGAAACCATGGATTACTTATTTTCCAGATGATAATCCCAAATTTTATGTCAATTTACATCAAATTTCTAGAAATGTTTAGCTAGAGGATCAATCACTTTTGCACCTTTATGCTAATTGGAATTAAAGTGAGATTAGGAAAAATAATTGAAACTTCCACTATTTGAATTGTGTGTGATTGATTAACCGGGTGAGATGAGTACTGATTTTTCTTATTTCATATTAAATTGTAAGTATGTGTTAGCCCGTCGCATAAAACCATACATCAATATAGAATGTGTGAATTTCTCGTTGTAAGAATGTCATTTAGGGTTTAGGGCGGAACAACAACAATTCAATTTTAGCGAACCAGGTTTAACCTTAATAAAAAAGCAAAAGATTGCAACCAACAATAAAATCATATTTAACACTAACTTTAGTGTTTTACAAAATCAGATCCGCAAATTCATGCTGATAGCAACCCCTCATGTCGAACCTACCAAATACTATCGAGATCCCAAAACAAAATGAGTTACCCCAAATATATATATCTATATTCAAAAAAGGTGGGGAAACACAAAAACTACCACTACGACGACACTATCATAAAAAAATTAGAAAACTACCTTTACCAAGACCACCAATTATAAAAAAATGGGAAGAAGAAAAAAGAGCTTAAAACTTAAAAGTAGATTATCCAAAAAAGGCTGTCCTCAATCATCCCAATTGCTTGATGTATTCTCCAGTGCATTTGAGTGAGTTGATCATGCAGAAATAGGAACACGAACACCATTGGTTTTGACTGCTGCATTAGCAGAAGCAGCAGCACCTGGGCGATTCATGCGTCCACCAGTGGGTCCCATATGATCGTTTCTCTGATACCCTTCACCTCCACGGTTTGATAACCACCATCCCCGATTGCCATTCCTATAACCATATTCTCCCCTGCCATTGAACTCGTTGCGACCATTTAAGTCATTGCGACCATTGAAGTCACTGCGGCCATTGAAGTCATTGCGGCCATTGAAATCATTGCGGCCATAGTTTCTGCCATTTCCGTAATTTCCTCGTCCTCTTAGACCATCACCCCTGTAGTTTGGAGCCCTACCAGATGGGAACCGTCCTCTGGTATTACCTGAACGGAAAAGCAAACAAATGGCTGAATAATTGCAACACAATTAAATCAAGATGTCAATTAAACCAAGATTTAATCAAAAATCACTTGCCTCGATTAGTTGATCTCTTCTCTTCAACAATAATATGGCGGTCACCAACAATAATTGGAGAAGCCTGAAGTTTTAATTAAAATTATGATTAAAATATGTAACTACAACAGAAACCAGGAGCTTGCGTACAGAGCATCCCTTCAACCCAAAACAAGAAAAGATAACAACTACGAAAATTTCAATGCTGACAATCATTTAGCAAATATCAACCCACAAGTAGTGCACATTATAAAATTAATAACACAAAGTGAAGCCCATCATAATATACGTTTAAAACATGTTGCCAGAAAACCAACATATGCCTTTGTTCAACCACACAGCAGCAGTGCACATTATAAAACTAATAACACAGTGAAGCACATCATAATAAATGTTTAAAACATGTTGCCTGAAAAACAACATATACCAGTGTAATGAGGCATAAAATTAAATGATAAAAAATAACGAATTTGTTAATCTCAGTTTGAAATCAGATTCTAGTAAATCATTTATAAGTATTGAAATGTCTTCAAGATGAACATTAGATATGGATTAGTAATAGTAATATGGCATTTAGAATAAAAACAATACCTCAAGAGCAGCTTGCATGGCACTTGCCACTTCAAACTCCACAAACCCAAAGGAAAATCCCTGTTCAAGACATGCATAAACATCTTAGCTCACAGAACTTGTCATGAAAGAGCATACAATTAACAAGAATTGTACCTTTTGAGTCCTAACTTGGATACCACCACTCTTAATCGGTCCAAACTTCTTAAATTCATTTTCCAGGAGGTAAGGTGTAGCACTTGAAGAAAGACCTTTGACATAAATAGAATAGCCCTCAGCTGTCCAAAATCAAGTAAACAACTTAACATCTCACCAAGTTATATATAATGAACTTTGTACATTACATTTTGTAACTGACAAGATACCGCACCTTCAGCTTCTTGAATAGTTGAAGCATTGACATCTGAGATAATAGAGGGTGGTGATGCAACAGCATCCTGCTTCGGTTCATGATTCTTGTGTGCATGTTTCAAAGAAACAGATGTCAGAGGGGAAGATGCCACAACACCCTCTTTCATGACCTTAACCTAAAAGGATCAGCTAGTTAGAAAGGAGAATAAAAAGTAACTGTAAAAGGAAAGTAAAAGTATTATCGTGGTCAATTTTCACATTTCACTGCATATTATAGAATCAAAGACAATTAAAAAAATGGTATATCAACTAGCAAATTAGTACAAGCTGAAAATGACAAAGACAGAAGTAGTTTTAGTATGGATACTAACAATAGAGGCATAAGACTTCTTTGGAAGATCTTCCATTTGAGATGTAATCCCAGCCACCATCTGAGAAGCATCAGGAATTTCATCAACAACCTCAGGTACAGGTGCTTCCTCTTCTTCAATTGAAGCTTGAGTACTTTCTGGATTGTAGACTTCCTCGCCATGATCCTCAACTGCCACATGTATTTGCTCAGAAACATGGGTCTGCAGAACAGGATCTGCAACTGAACAATTGGGAAAGTGGTAACTTTAAGAGACAGTCAAAAGATGCTAAAAAAATAAAATTAAATCACTACTTAAGCTACTACCAGTGTCAGGATGGACAGGAGATACAGTATCCTGAGCAGGCACTTCAAACCCCTTTTCATCGACATATCTGAAAGCATCATTAAGAACAAAGTAGCCTTTCTCTTGGGGAGCAAGAAAGAAACTTTGACTAAATTTCCGTTTATTGTCATCCTTTCCGATCATAAACCCAGTGACCAATACAATGACTCCCCCACCATAAGATTCTTGTGAATCAACAGATATGATCTCTGCACTGAGCTCACCATAACCCAGCGACAGTATCTTCTTGTTGATTTCCTGCACAATAAAATTTAAAAAATCAATTATTCGAAAATAATTTTGTGAAAAAAAATATGCTTACAAAAAAATTAAACATATGGACTTCAAAAAATCTACTAATGACCATGGAAAAAATAAATTACTAGTTCAATGCACAAATTTTAAAACCGTTTTCAAAACGCACAAAGTAAAATGTCGAATGTCTAAAAGTAATAAAATATGGCAATAAATGTGAGGAGTGATCTTAGAGGTCTTGGCATGTTAGAATTGCATGCAAGAACACCAAATGCCAAGAATAAAAAAAAATCTACAAAAAGTTCCAAAAAAAGTGAAGAAAAGGAGGAGAAAACTCACAGACATAGTGGTTGTAATACCCATTATACCATTCTGTTCAGGACGACCAAGCTTACTGACATCTTGGTAAAACCTATGCACCAGTTCAGGGCTTTCATGCAACATATGATAGTATTGATCAACAAAGGCATTACCAACCTACATTGTAATTTTATTCAAAATCAGTCAGTTTAGTCGTGCAAAGATTAACTGGGAAAAGCAGAAATAAAAATTGGATATACATACAATATCAGCATCAGGAGTCTTGGGAGTGGCTTGTTGTTCTGAAGTTGCCATAATTGTTTCCAAAAGCAGTCTAACTGAAAAATTAAAATCACCAACTTATCAAACATATAACAGAAAAATTCAGGCCGAAACAAAAAGATTGAAATCTCAAGAAATGTTATTTATGATGAATACAAAAAATCAAGAAATTTTGAAAAAAAAAATGTAAACCTAAACCATTTTTCTTCAACAGCAAACCAAAACTAAAATAAAACCTACATGATAAAATCGTTTTATGTCATAAAAATTAAACAAATGCAACAGAGCAAACAATGTGAGACCCAATAACTTGAAAAACGTTTACATCATCCCACAAACCCACCGAAAAGCAAAGCAAATGACAACAAATACAAGAAATTCCACTGATTAACCTAAAATAACCACGCGTAAATGATACAGACACTCGGGGATCAAAACAATAAAATATCTCCAAAAGACTTAAAAATATACATTATCAATCATACAAAAGAAACAAAAATAAGGATTCTACATTCACTGCGGATCCAAAACAAGTACGGCAAGCCACTTCCGACAATTAGTTTCCACCTTCAACTCCAAAACGAAATTCTAAAAGCAACATTCCTCAAACCTAAATTCCCATCCGGAAGGTATCCATGAAAACCATTTGAAAGCCTATAAGAAAAAGCAAAAAGCGGAAGAACAGAAGAGGGTTTAGTTTTGACCTGGATCGGAAGAAGCGAGGCGCGAGAAGAAGGGTAGCGTGTGCGACGCTGCGTGTTCTTCTCAGCTTCCTCTGCGATAGGGGTTTGCTAGGGTTTGGGCTGCGGGATCTTGCAGGGAAGAGAGAGAAAGAGACTTCAACGTACGATTTAGAGAGAAAAGAAATAGAGAACGCGAAAGAACACTTGTAATTGTAATGTTTTTCTCCTTTTTCAACGCAGGGACGTGGTATATATAACGGGTCTGAACCTTCACACCAAAAATGTCTCTTCATATCTTTTATCATTTATTATATCCTTTTGATTTTCTTTCTTTCATCATTCTTATATTTTCTTGATTTTCTTTCTTTTATAATTTATTATTATATTTTCTTGTTATGATTCTAAAATATGTAGATAATCAATTTTTGTTTAAAGATCACGAAAACACAAGAAAGAAAGGAGTAATATAATAAAGAATGTAGATGAAAATAATGATTGCAACAATAATAGATAAGAGTGTTATTAGAGGTATGAAAATAATGATTGCAAGAGATAAGAGTGTTATTTAAAATAACAATAAAATAAAATAAAAGTAGGACAATTCCTTTCCTTAATTATGTTTTAATTTATAAAATAAAATAAACCAATTTTATCAGAAATATTAAAATCAGAATCTTTTTTACATGATGAGATGGTTGCAAAATTTCTTAGATTTTCAAGTCTTTTTTAATTAAAAATATAATTATCTCTACAGATTCTAAATATATCGTGACATAATTACATTTCACTTTTTTTCTATTATCTAATTCATTAAATCGCATTTTCTATATCGCTTATTAATTAATTTATATCTATATCTATAACAATATATAAAAGGATTCTTTTTTTTTTACTTTTTAAAATATCGATTTTACTCTTTAAATATAATAATTTATTAAATTTTAAAAAATTGACCGTTACTTTTACAATTTTTTTATAAAATCGAATGTCTCTGTTTCTACTTTTCTATTTTATTTATCAATGGTTATTTTTTTATTTGTTCTGATATATTTTACTTTATTTTTAATAAATATAATTTTAATTTATAACAATATATAAAGGGATTCTCTTTTTTGTGTCCACTTTATAAAATATCGATTTTATCCTTCAAATATAATAATTTATTAAATTTTTAAAAATTGACCGTTACTTTTACAAACTTTTTATAAAATCGGATGTCTCTGCTTCTTCTCTTCTTTTTTATTTATCAATGGTTTTTTTTATCTGTTCTGATATATTTTACTTTATTTTTAATAAATATAATTTTAATTTATATATTAACTTAATAACATTATAATATTATCATCTATTAATATAATATCACACATATTTAAAAAATACATACACACAGGCGCGATAACGTCTGTGTTACGCTAGTGTATATATATATATATATATATATATATATATATATATATATATAATATTTATATATATCTTTTATCATTTATTATATCCTTTTGATTTTCTTTCTTTCATCATTTATTATATTTTCTGGATTTGCTTTCTTTTATAATTTACTATTATTATATTTTCTTGTTATGATTCTAAAATATGTAGGTAGTAAAACATTTATTAATAAATTTTATCAATTTTAGTTTAAAGATCAAGAAAATTAAAGAAAGAAAGAAGTAATCTAATAAAGAATGTGGATGAAAATCATGATTGCAACAATAGATAAGAGTGTTATTAGAGGTATGAAAATAATGATTCCAAGAGATAAGAGTGTTAATTAAAATAACAATAAAATAAAATAAAAGTAGGACAATTCCATTCCTTAAAGTAATTATGTTTTAATTTATAAAATAAAATAAACCAATTTTATCAGAAATATTAAAATCAGAATCATTTTTACATGATGGTTGCAAAACTTCTTCGATGTTCAAAAGTCTTTTAATTAAAAAATATAATTATCTCTACAGATTCTAAATATATCGTGACATAATTACATTCCACTTTTTTTTATTATCTAATTCATTAAATCGCATTTTCTATATTTTTTTTTCTTTTAACTTTTAATTTTTTTATATATATATATATATATATATATATATATATATATATATATATATCTTTTATCATTTATTATATCCTTTTGATTTTCTTTCTTTCATCATTTATTATATTTTCTTGATTTTCTTTCTTTTGTAATTTACTATTATTATTATATTTTCTTGTTATGATTCTATGATTCTAAAATATTAGTAAAACATTTATTAATAAATGTTATCAATTTTAGTTTAAAGATATAAAGATATAGAAAACACAAGAAAGAAAGAAAGAAGTAATCTAATAAAGGATGCGGATGAAAATAATGATCGCAACAATAGATAAGAGTGTTATTAGAGGTATGAAAATAATGATTGCAAGAGATAAGAGTGTTATTTAAAATAACAATAAAATAAAATAATAGTAGGACAATTCCTTTCCTTAATTATGTTTTAATTTATAAAATAAAATAAACCAATTTTATCAGAAATATTAAAATCAGAATCTTTTTTACATGATGTTAAAAGATGGTTGCAAAATTTCTTCGATGTTTTAAAAATATAATTATCTCTACAGATTCTTAATATGTCGTGACATAATTACATTTCACTTTCTTTTATTATCTAATTCATTAAATCGCATTTTCTATATCTTGTTTTCGCTTAACTGTTAATTAATATATATATATATATATATATATATATATATATATATATATATATATATATATATATATATTACAATGGAAATAACAATACAAAAAAATAATTAACGTATAATACGACACTGTTTGCGTGTAAAAATCTTTAAAACACTTAGATTGGGAAAGTAAATAATTTTTTTCTAAAAAAGGCTATAAAAAATATATATTTCATAAATATTTCTTGCATTGAAATTATCAGAGAATATATAATTATCTGTTTTCCAAAACCAGTAATCCTCCTGCAATATTTTTCACTCCAACTAAATTATTTATTGCAGGTTCCACAAAACTTGCTACCTAACATACTTTATGTGCGTTGTCATGCTAAATATCAACTAATTACCTTATACAATGAATATGTTGATAAAGTAATGATATAATTATAGTTTATTTAATTAACTTATAAATGTGTTTAAAATAAAATTATTTAATAAGTTTTTTTGAACTTAGTTTACTTTAAAAGTTCAAAGGTTATAATTATAATTTTCACTAATTTCAAATTTGTAATTTGTTTAACTTTTATCTATTATTTTTTTATTTTAGTATATTTTAATTATTATACTATTTTTAGCATTTGTTGATTTATTTTAACTTTTTTATACAATACAAATTAAAACAAATTTAATATTATAAATTAAAGTAGTTAATATTTTATTAAATAATTATATATTAAAACACACACAATGAAAATTCTAAAAAACTCATATAATGGTAATTTAAATTGAGAAATTAAAGAAATGAATAAATTGCTACAAGTAAAATAATAATTAAATTTAATTAATGAGTTAGATAAACTTAATTAATTGAAACAAAAATTTCAAATAAAAAAAAGATATTTAAACTTTAAAAAAATAAAAGTACTAAAATATTTAGTTTGAACTCTATTATTTAAAAATATAAAAGTATAATTATATTCTACTGTAAAATCATTTATATTAAAACTTATATAATTATGTCTTTTTGCATTATCAACTGCTTTTAATTGTATAAGTTAATTTGTAACTTAATAGTTAGCATGTCGATTATAAATTAAACTCACTTAAAAGGTAACTTATAAACTTGGTTTGCCAGAGAGATCCAACGTGATAAATAAATTCCAATTTGAATAAATATCTTATCTTATAATTAACTAAAATATGCGTATCTTATTTTATTTTTTTTCTAAAACACATAACCCTATAAATAAAAAATTTGTTACTTATAAACAAATAAAATTTGTTACTTATACACAGAAAATGAGACCTACTTTTTTCTATCTTAGATAATTATGAAATTTGGTCTAGTAATAAGCTTAGAGCGAAAGAGTCGGTCGGGAGAGGGAATCTGCTCTTAGATGACATTTCGTTAACTGCCAAGAACATGAAAAAAAACTTCTTTTTCATTTATGAAATCCTTGCCTTAATTAGAAGGAGACAATTTTGAGTATTTTAGAGCTTTGTCCAACCCTTGAACAAAATGGGTTTGGTTGTTGCCGATGATAAGACTAAATCGGGTGATGCGGGAGCTTGAGATGAAAGAAGGAAAAGTCCTCCTTTTCATCAAGTGAATTGGTTCATTTGCTTTCGGCATTTGGGCAAACGATCTTTCTACCAGACCCAACCGAAATGGAGTGATATACATTCTCATTATAAGAATAGTTCATTTGAGCGTATCTAAATATATACTATGTTTACATATAAATATTTGTGTTCATTCTATTTAAGATTAGGAATAGGCATAATCATACATATTTTTCACATATCTCTCATTATTTAAAACCTTATTCAATAGGTTTAATTTGTCCATTGATATAATATCTATATCTATGTATATAGATAGATAAGATATCCTTTGGATAATTCAAATCGAACCAATTGGATGTCTGACTCAGGCCTATATGACATGACCAATCAATAAAAAGACTCTAACACTCTACCTTTGTCATATATTCCATAAATCACACTAGACTCAAAATCTCGTGGTAAAGAGCATGGCGTGGAGGTTTGAGTCATCTGCAAGGCATAATATTGAGATCTCTTATTGAATTGGAATAAGTTTGACAACGAATCACAAAATCTTGGTGATCTTCTCTATCACACTCCATGGTCAAGCACACATGCAAAATAATTAAACAATTAAAATTAACACCCTAATGACATACTTAAGACTTGAACCCAAGTCTTCTCAATATAGCAAAGTACTCTCCACCACATCCCTTGTCATAACTCCTCACATTAATTATTATAAAGATATTTTTATCCGCATTTATATTAAATATTTATTTATTTATTAATTTTTTTCAGGTCTTACACTTCCCAATGATGTTGCCTTGAAATTGTAAGATACATTAATACATGAGCACTTATCAAGAGGTTCACATGCGGGCAACCTATTATATCATTGGAAGACACATATGCCCTTTTGGTGTTGTGTGGATAGTTTGACCCATGTTGAGTTCAAATTATTTTAATCTTCCAACATGAAAGTGACCTACTAATGTATCAACCAATTCATGATTCCAACTTTCACATATTACCTTCAACACTCATCATTTTCCATATTGAATAAGTTTATCCCACAATTAAAAAAGACAATCACATTTTCTTATACCAATTACAATGACCCTTAATCTAGGTTTTATTTCCTATATTTATCACCTATTTCACAACCAAACAATAATACATGTGTCTTTCTTTTTCCTTTTCCATTTGCTTTGTTAGACTTCAAATTGACAATTACAGAATCAAGTTTATGCACACATTCAAGTAAATCATATCACATACATTACAATATAAATATATATTTTAAGTCACATTTTGTACACAAATCATGAAATTCTACTTATCTTAACCGTTATAAAAAGTCGAACATAATCTCTTACAACCAGTTCATCTTTATGTATCACGAACTTCATTATACTAAACTTATTCATGATAGACAATTTAACTACTTTTTTGGATATTTTGATCCAAATTTGAGATTTCATCTCTATATTTAACGATCGTTGCTAAAACAATGAGTATAACCATAATGTAATACTAGAGACGGTTTTGCAATTATGTAGGTTCAAAATATAATAAATCAGAATGTTAACAAATATTTAATAACATGTTATGACTTTTTTTTATTCCAAATTGTACTTTTCATAATACAAAATTTCTATTCCAAATTATACGTTATAAAATACGAATTTGTTTTTCAAAATGCACAATCTATAATACATAATTGTATGATAGATAGTACATTTCATAACTTTTAAAATAAAATTAATGTGTGTAATCCAAAACAATTATAAATTGCATGATCGAAAACTAAAATCAAACATACACATTAATATTCACCAAAATTTTAATGCACTAACAACTATTTCGTTAGACACCATTAAAGATGTCAAAGAGACAAATAAGATATGTGTATCTTACTATATGAATAAATATTCTTCTCATTCTCATATCTGTATTTGTACAAATATTTATTATGCTTATATCTACGTATCTTTTTAATATTCATAATTTCTGGTAGCATTTACTAAAAAAAATTTATATTTAATATTATATTTTAATCATAAATTGATGGTTGTTCCCATAAACTCTCTCTTCTTATGTTTTTCATTTTGTTACACTTGTTTTTATTTCTTCCGTTCATAACGTAAGTGCTACTCTCTCTCTTTACAGCACCACGAAGCGAATCTTCACCAAGGCAGCAGCGACGCTCCTCTCAACGGCGGTTCCAGCCAGCGGCGCGACCCTCCCATCGGCGGCGGTCCACAACCAGCGGCGCTCCTAAAGCGGTGGTCTCCAACAACAGCGCAACCCTAGCAGTAGCTGCGATCCTCCTCAGCGGCGCGGCGCTTCCCTCACTCCCCAGCCAGTGGCGCGACGCTTCCTCCCTCCCTGTCTCCCAGCCAGTGGAAGGGTTTGTTTTTTCTTTATGAATTTTTCACGCTTCCCTATCATCCAAGAGTAGGGATTTAGGTTTTTGACGGAAATGGTTTACCTGATCTTGTGGGTTGTTAGCATCTGCTTGCCACCAAAGTAATAAGATGACCGCGGTGGAAAAACTGGGGTAATCCTCAACCAGATTAAATAGTCATGCTTCCCCTCTTTAAATACTCTTGAAAACAGTCTAGATCATTTCTCAAACTAACTTGCTCCCACTGTCTTTTACAAGAATAAATTTTAGACTTCAGTTCTTCATCAAGAGGACAAGAATATACAGCCCACATTTCCAAAGCGGCAGCTGGACCTATTGTCATTCCAAACATCAAAGTGAAATCCCACACTGCCTTTGTTATAAACCTGGCGTTGTCTTTTTATGTTTACTAATATTATAAAAATATTAGGTAAAAAGGATTAAGTTTGGATTTGTTGTACCCATTTTCTTCCCTTGTCAAATTTACTGTTTTTTTAGCTTTTTTTTTTCCTTCTTAATTATACTCTTTATTTTGAATTTTTCACGTTTAAGATTTTGAAGTCTGATACTTAATCCTTCGAGCTAAAACTGAACGGATTGAGTATTTTTCTGCTCGCACATTCATGTTCCAGCCTTCTTGTTTTGTGCAATTGTCGTTCATTTTTCATCCTTCGTTGAAAGGTAGAACATTTAATCTTGAATCAATCTTTAATGGGGTTCCTCTTCTAAACGGGGTTGCTTCACTCTGCAGTTGCACTGTGATTGTCCACCGTTTTCTGGTTTCTCTTTGGCTGAGTTTCGCTCATCTCTGAAGAAATATGGCTGCCAATTTCTGGACATCATCTCATTAGTATGTTTCATCTCCTCCCCAAGATTCCTTCTTTCTCTCTGTGTGCATCTGTGTTGTAATTTGGTATTCTTGGGGTTATGAACCTTGCAGCAAGCATCTTCTGGACCAGGAAGATGTGGATATGGTGAATACACTTGACAAGGAAAAGGGTATCACACTGGAGGATTTTAAGCTCATTAAGATGCATATGGCCAGTTGTATGATCTCTTTTTCTATGTCTTTCTTCAATTTTTATCATACTTTTTATTTATTCCCCTCATGCCACAGCACTGTTTTTGTTTTCTCTAACCTTTTGTTTCTGGCTATTGCTTATGATTATTGTTTTTATACTTGTTGATGTGGTGTCCGATTCTGAATTTCTAGTTGCTGCTGTCATCCTTAGTTTTGAGTGCTAGAATTGGTTTCGGAGGGAATTTCTTTTGATGCTTTTATGTTTTTTTTTTTTTTTTTTTGTTTTTTTTTTTTTTTTCTGCATGCTGTTGTATATACAATGTTCTGAAAGATGTTTATACAAAGTAAATCATTAGGGCTATCGTTATTGATATCCTTCGTCATCTATAGAAGTGTTTGATTTTTGTTCTTTATCTGTGCTGAATTTCTTCTTTTTCCTTTCTTGCTTGAGCAGATATTTTGAAATTGGCACAACAAGTAAAAGTGAGACAGAGGTTTGAACTGTATTTCTTGAATATGCACAAGTCATCTCTTTTATATTTACAATTTATAGTGAAAAGTATATTGTATTACCAGAGAAAGATTCCTATATTGGTTTGATCTTTCTGGTTTAAACGCCTGTGCTTGGTCTGCAATGCATGAAGGGGACAGAACAAGGAATTGCCACACTTCTTGAGGCCAAAAGCCCCATGGACGTACAGAATATGAAGTATATGTATCATGTTGATTCTTTTCGTAGCCTTGTTTAGTTTGTCTGTATTTTGATTCTCTAGTAAGCAAGACACGACCTTCAAGATTGTATGACATGGGGTGTACAATAGCCTTGTTTTGTTTGCCTTCATTTTGATTCTCCAATAATCAAGACACGACCTTCAAGATTTGTGAGTTGGGATGTGCAATAGTTTTGAATGTAAAAGTTTTAACATAAGTTTTAAAAATAAACTGAAAATTAGGATGAGTCAGCCATTATGTCATTACTAAAACTCCTCTTTCTGATCAAGGTGATACATCTATATATGACGGGCTTTTTTGTCATGTAGGTTTATGCATAAACTTTATACACCCGCTTTCTAGAAATTCTTCAGAACCATGGCTAAGGAAATAGAAATGAATAGCCACTCTCAAATGCTATGCTGCATAGCTATAGTCAATTTACTATGTCCTTGCGTGTCAATTCACTATGTCCTTGATAAGAAAATTTTCAATATTTTTTTTTCAAAACTATAACATCTTTTGCCATTTATTTTGTGTTAACTCAATGATCATTTCTAATATGTTGGTCGATCTTTCAGGGTTGTGGCCACAGCAGTTACATACATGAGGCGTGTTTACACCAAGTATGTGTTGTGAACTTGTAAACTTCTAGTGTTAGTGTACGGAAAAGTTTGTCCTGAAATGGTTGGAACTTCCTCTCTTTCTTTTAGATTGGGGATAGCTTGTACGTTATGTAGTATTTGTGATGCTTGGAGTCAGTAATGCAAAGTTTGCTGCAGTATATTTCGTAATTTTTTTTCCTTTCGAAGTCAGGATTTATCATAGATGCAGAGTTTTTCTTTTTGGTTAGTGATATGCCTTTATGTTAGGGAAACCCATAACCCTCTCATTCTGGGATATCCGTTGTCTTCAATTGCCACATCAGTTGCTGTAAAGTTTATGGTGAAGATTCCAAGATAGGCCACTAACTTTTGGATTTAACCATGAGCATAACTTTTTTTTTTTTTCAAATGTACAGCTCCTGTGTATGTCATTTTTCAAATTGGACAAGTAACAAGTTGACCCTTATTATAGAAATAGAAAATTCATCTCTAATATCCAATTCATTTTTATAAAACAAGGGAAATGAACAGAAGAGAAAAATAGAATAGTACGTGATCCCATCTTGTGCACCTTTTTTTGTTTAATTTGATCAAATTGTCTTGTTTCTTGGTTGTTTGCTGCTAACTTGAGTTGCATGTTTTTTACTGAAAACTTTGTTTTTAGCAGTTGTTATTTGTCATTGCTGATTCTGATATTTTTTATTCTCTTAGTAGGTTTCAAATTTATGTGCCTGTATTGCTTAAATGTGCAGGCTGTTTTCTTATTCATAATGCTATCTTCTGATCCTGAAAGTAAATAGTATGTGCTTAATACCCTCACTAAGTGTTAACTGTTGACACTCTTCACTTTTTGTTTATTTTAAGGAAGAGTATGACAGAATATGATCCACGCTTGGTAGCTCCAACATGCTTGTACCTGGCATCAAAAGCAGAAGAAAGCACAGTGCAAGCTCGGCTTCTTGTATTTTACATTAAAAAGCTATGTAAGATGTTAACCTATAATTTTATTTTTCTTCATGTTGACTTCTGAAAGTAAAGTGAGTAATTTTTTTTCGAAGTTCTCTTGATACTAGATTTCCTTTCTATGCTGAAACGACAGATTTTGTATGCAGATGCTGATGAGAAGTATAGATATGAAATCAAGGACATACTTGAAATGGAAATGAAGGTTTTAGAAGCTCTTAATTATTACCTGGTTGTATACCACCCATACCGTTCACTATCTCCGTAAGTGTTTGATAATTATTGCTTTTTCAAATTTTGCGCACCGGAGTGTGGAAATTATGAAAAGCCAATTTTATTGGTTCATACTTTTCTGGCCAGAAAGCTTGCAATTTTAAGGAATAAAAATTGAAGAGAAATTGAAGACAGAATAAAAACTGAATCAGCTAGTTTAGGAAACAAAATTGTTTTTTCTTTCTAGATGACAGAATAACCTAATATAAACTAAATGTGGAAATAATATATATGGAAGAATTTCAGAAACATGTCACTAAAAAAATGATTTACACGCATTTATTTTTCCTTTGGTTCTCAGTCTTCACATTTCCCAACTGACAGCAAGTCAAACAAATACCAAAATGAACATTTTTGCAAATTAAGTCCTGTCAAGATAAAAATTGGTCAAAGAAGAACTGATCCAACATTCGTGTCATTTAGATTATATTCATTTCTGATTTCTCATTGTCATCATATTGATAATTCTCCAGGTTGCTTCAGGATGCTGGTTTGAATGATCTAAACATGACTCAGTTAACTTGGTAAGAGTCCTTCCTGTTGAACAGATGAGATCACTTTCTAAATAGGTTTTCCTTTCTTCTGTTCTTATTTTACATTTCCCATTTTATCCCCTTGTGCCCCCTTTATCGGCCCTGCTTTTACTGTTTGGCCTAACACACTTTTAAATGAAAATAATTGGACCCTTGCACTAGAATTTCCCTTATTATAAGGAAACAATGATGAAATTGGCTAGTTGGAGGACCAGGAACCAAGCATTACCCTATTCACTGACGTGTTACAGAGCTAAACTAAGTGCTTCATGTTGATTTATCTATCATATTATATGAAATGTCATTTGGTTGCGTATAAATCATCACATTTTCTTAAATAAGGCAGAAAAATTCTTGCTAGTATCATCCCTTTTTGCCAAAATTTTCTCAAAGTATGTACACTGTAATTAAATTTAAGTGGAGTGACAAATACATTTCTTTTATATATGTTTAGATATTAGAGAAAGCATTGAGAGGCTTTAGATTATTAAATAATATCAATCTGAATTCTGTATGTTCTAGGTAAAGATTTGTTCTTGAGATACCAATGTCCAGAGATGAAACAGTTGCTGTGGCATGTATATGTTATTCTTTATTTTTGTTAGTTATTTTTCATGGCAGTATGAAGTGCATTGGCTCTATCTAGTATGAATGAATTTTAGTTTCAAATGCAAAATCATATGCAAACAACAGAAACCACTGTACAATATTTTGCCAAAAACAACCTTTCTATTTATGCTACTTGAAATGGAAGATGTCTCGGTATTTCTTGCCTTCTAGCACTAGAGCTATTTTTTTTTTGTCAAGAGCTTCAAAACTTAGATTAATTACTTCTTTTCCATTTAATGCTTATGGTCACTATTATAACTACAATAGAGGACGTATCAGTGTTTCTCACATGTCTAATTATAGAAGACAACAGTTTTTCACTTTTTCACTTGAAGACAATTCAGTATCATAGTCATAAAAAGTTTTATGGGAATTTTTCCAACTTTACTGTTGTAGCTATGTTAGAGTATACTACCATTTGTTTTTGAATGTTGTTAAGTAGATCCTTTAAGAAAGTTGCTTCAGTGCTGTATAACTGAATCTGTTTATCCAGAGACATCATTTATTTTCATATCACTATTAAGCCTGCTTTCTATTGAGCTAGCAGCTATCTTGCTAACGCTGTTGAAATTACAACTTCTATTATTCTTTTATTAATAGTTTTTTTGTTGGATTAAATTTCCAAAGAAAAAAAATAATGAAGTTCATACATGCAGGGGCCTTGTAAATGACACATACAAGATGGACCTAATTCTTGTACATCCTCCGCATTTGATTGCTTTAGCTTGCATATATATTGCTAGTGTACTTAGGGATAAAGACACCACTGCTTGGTTTGAAGAACTTCGTGTTGACATGAACGTGGTGAGTGTTCCTTTGTTTTTTCTAAGCACTTATTTGTTGAATCCATCCTGAAGTGTATTAACCATCTCTTTCTCCTTTTCTATTTTTTGTTTACTTTATTTGCAATATTCTTGTTAAATTTGACAATAATCATAAATTGTGCAACCTAAATTTCGCCTGCTATGACTGCTGTGGAAAGTGGGGCACCCATAGGATCAATTGGACAATCCTAAAATGAGAAAAATAGTTGCAAAAAATTTTCACGGTTTGGCTTTATGGCAAATGTGTTCGCTAATTCAACACAGAATATACAAGTGGTTTAATTCCATTTTATATCCAAAATGGAAAAAGGCAAGGAGTTGCTTAATTCCACAATGTCAAATACAGTCAAAATACCTCGTACATAATAGTGGTATCTCACAATAATTTCTGAAATATCTTACTCAAAGGCTCATTGCTAGAAGCTCTAGTGTAATACATCTCTCATTCTCCGATGACCAACATTAAACGATATCTGATGCTTGGATGGTGTCTTGCAAAGTTACATGAAAAGTCTTTGTGATTACTGCCCCTTGGTGAACCCTTGGCTTGCTTTAAAGCCAAATAGTCTCATATTAACTTCTGAAACCCTTTCATGCATCCAATAATTTGGCTGGTTATTAAACAATACAAAACAAATTGTAATTCTGGCATTTATACTTAAAATCTCATCCACATAAAAGAGCAAGTTATTGTTGTATCGATACTATTAGGAATGTAGTGCTGTACCAGTGTCAGGCAACGGTTCTACATGGATGATCAGATGGTTGAGTTGGTTTCAACGGATGTTCTACAGTGGTTTTATTACATCATGCTCAGGCTTGTTGCACAGCTCTAATAGTGACGATCTCACTAACTTTGAGAATTTAGCAAGTCATATTGTCTGGTTATCTTTGATGTTTCAATTTTGGATTCTCACTACATCATTTTGAGTCAACCATTAAAAGAGTTTTTTTCCAAAGATTTTTTCATCTAAATATTGTCCTCTTTCTTTAATGAATAAAAGGATAATTTATGAATCTTCTTGTGTAAACACCCTACAGCAAAATGGGGGCAGAATGAAAAATTGGGCATCTCATAAATGTAACTTGAGCCTCTCTTCTTCATAAAAATGTACCAAAATAGTATATGGGAGAAACTATCCTTACTACTATGGTCAATCGTCTACCCTCCAAAACACTAAACAATAACAGTCCCATTCAATTATTCTCTAAATTTTTTCCCTACTTTAGGACAACAAATCATCTTGTATCTCATCTTTCACTGTATCCTTTGTCCATGTTCATTCTAATCATAAGGGTAAACTTGATCTTTAGGTTATTAAGTGCGTATTTATTGGTTACTCATCTACCAAAAGAGATACAAAGGTTACCCCCCTCCAACAAAACGATTTCTTGTGTCTCGTGATGTCATATTTGAAAAAAATACACAATATTCTCAACCTCATCTTCACAAGGAAAGCTCATTCATTGAAGATAAGTATAATTCATTCTCCTGTTCACTCTCTTTTTGTGTCAAGCCTAAAGATAATTGGAAAACAAACTGGAAGTGTTATCCATCCACTACAAGTATTCTAAAAAAGGAGAAGGTCTGTTATTCAATCACCACAAATCCATGAATCGAACCTACGCCTGAAATACCTAACATTAATGTAGAATAAAATATGCCCGCCATTGAAGTTTAGGATCTTCCAATTGCAGTAAAGAAAGGTGTTAGAGAATGTACTCAAAAGCCAAGGTACCGATTGTCACACTTTGTGTCTTGTGATAAACTATCTTGTAACCAAAAAAGCTTTATTGGTCATCTAAATATTGTCACTATTCTAAAAGTTGTAAATGAGGCATTGCATAGGAAGGACCGGAAAAGTGCTATGAAGGTTGAAAGGATTGCTCTAGAAATGAATAAAGCTTAGGAGTTGGTGGATCTACCTAAAGGAAAAGATCTTGTTTGATGTAGGTAGGTATTCATGGTTAAATACTAGCAAGATGGGATATTAGAAAGGTATAAGGCAAGGTCAATAGCTCAGGGATATACAAAAACATATGAGATTGACTATCTTGAAACTTTTTCACTTGTTGCTAGAATAAATAGGTTGGAATTTTATTGCCTCTAGCAACTAACTATGGATGAAGTTTGGAGCAATGGGATGTCGCAAAATGCCTTTCTGCATGGCAATTGTGAGGAAGATATTTACATTGAGGTCGCACCTGGGTATAAAGCCATGGAGGGAAAGGTGTGTAAACTAAGGAAGACACTCAATGGATTGAAACAGTCTCCTAGATTGGTACATTTACTACTCTATTGAAGATCATTGGGTACAAGCAAAGCCAAGGTGACATACTATTTATTAAGCATTCAACTTTAGATGGAGTTACCACACTAATTGTCTATGCAGATGATATAGTTGTAATAGGAAATGATCAGGCAAGAATGAAAGCCTTTTAAAAATATTTGATAATAGAAGTTGAAATTAAGGAGTTACACAGATTGAAATATTTCTTAGGCTTTGAAATGACTCATTCCCATCATGATATTATATCGTCCAACAAAAGTATGTGTTGGTAAATTAGGATGCAAACCAGTAGAGACACATGTTGAACAAAATTACAAACTTGGTGAATCAATGGAAGATCTAGATATGTGGATAGACAATTTTATCAAAGATTGGTCGGGAAATTGATCTGCATGTCTCACTAGGTCCGACATTACCTGGGTTGGAGTTATAAGTTAGTTCATGCATAATCCAAAGGAGACTTATCTCATAGTTGTTTATTGCATTCCTTATTAGTTGAAAGGAAGTTCTAGAAAAGGAATTCTATTTACAATGGGGAATGAGGTAATCTAAAAGTCAACATAGATGTTGACTATGTAGATTTTATAGACGATAGAAGATGCACTTGTAGACATTGCACTTCTCTTGGAGGAAATTTAGTCACTTGGAGGAGTAAGAAGCAAAATGTTGTGGCAAGATCAAGTGTTGAGGCAGAGTTTAGAGCCATGACCTTAGGGATTTATGAAATACTATGGTTAAAGATAATTTTAGAAGACCTAAAGATTGATTGGAAGAAGCCTATGAGAATATATTGTGATAACAAGTCATCCAGTGCAACATGATTAAACTAAGCTTGTTAAAGTAGACAAACACTTCGTAAAGGGAGATTGGATAATGGGACAATATCTACACCATTTGAAATCAACTTGCAAATGTGTTCATAAAAGGGCTAATTGGTAGTACTACAATTTAGTCTATTTGTTGGCGAGTTGGGAATGGATGACATCCACTCATCAACTTGAGGAGAAGTGTCAAAATCCCTTGAATTATTGCATTTAAAGTTTTCTTGTATAATTTTAATTATGTAATTAGGAGATTTAATTACTTTCCTTAAGCAGTGGGATAATTAGAAGGATTAATAGGTTGACAATATATTTTATATTAATTGTACATGATCATTGATCTTGAATTGTAGGATAGATTATATTCATCATAAATTAGGATTTTCAGTTATTAAGTATTTGTATTCTATTTAAGAGCAATTGCTCCTTTATGAATAATATCGTAAATTTTTTTATGATAATGTATTGATGTCTGTTGGAGATCCCACAATGACTTAAGGCAAGGTCAAGTTATAGTACTGAACACAAATCGTACCTTACAAGTGAGATTGAGTCAGGCTTAAACCTCTTCCTAATATGGTATTAGAGTCTATCATAGTGAAATTTATTAAGTCTATCGTGCCACCTGCTATCAAGTTACCCACAAATATCTTACATGGACTGAGATAAGGACAAAGCGCATTGCTAGTCTTTTACAATGCCTTCCAACTCTAACATTGGTGCGGGAAGATCTTTCTCTAGAGTTTGTTTCTGCTTTGCTTCCATCTCTTAGATTTACTACTGTTTTGGCTGTTGATCGTTTTTTGATGGGCGTCCATCGCTAGTGTCTGCCTTCCCAGTACACACTGCCTACCCTCCATCCTGAATCTGATGGCAAGTTCATTCCTTTGGCTAAATGGTCCTATAATACCTTCGTACTCTATTCATACTTTGCTCCAACCATGCCTTTCAAAGGCACAAACGGCTATGAAACGTTTACTAACAGAAAATGTTGTGACGGGAGTTACAATTTCAGTGATTGTGTTTAATGTTAAACTATGAACCTACTGCCAACCCTCTCAGTCACAGGTTCCCATGATAAGCTTTCCAAGCTTTTTGGTCCTTGTTCAATGGCGTGGATCTTGCGCGCCATAAGACACCACCTTGGAAATTTGGGATGATATTTGTTCTGCCCATCACCTTGAGGACAAGGTGCTTCCACTGTGTAGGAATTGTTAGCAGTGCTTATCTCACAAATATGCATATTATTGCTAGATTCCATTTTCTGTTTCAAAATCAGTGTAACTTCTTAAGATGCCGGATGTTTGATGGAGCTCCAAAGTGCATTAGCCATTTGTGGTGCCCCAACAGTTTAAAAACACTTTCATGCAAAATATTCTGATCATGCATTAGACTAGAATTCTAATCATTTCAGTGATAAAAGAAAAAGAGCTATTTTAAGTGATTGTTTATGTTCTTTGGCAGGTCAAAAACATATCAATGGAGATACTTGATTTTTATGAAAGCCATAGAATGTTCACTGAGGAAAGAATCAATGCTGCTCTCCAGAAGTTGACCTTGAGACCCTAAAAGCTTTACTTGAGGTGATGAGTCAATGCTGAATATGTGGAATGAAATTATACTGTCTGGTCTTGAATGATTTTGACATGTTTTGCGGTAGAACGCTTTCAAAATGTATCCAATAGTAAGGGCACATAATATGGGGTTAATTCAAAGGGAGTGATGTAAAGGCAATATTTCTTGGTTCAGAGAATCTTTAGTTTTATCTATTTACTGCGTCATAACTTGATTGCACTAAACAACCTATAATTTTATTTTATTTTGCATATATAATATTTTGTTCCATTAAATAGGAATACTTTAATTTTATGCTCTGTTTTGATTGTGCTTCTTGTATTTTTGTTTCGAACCATGGTGTTAGTTTTTTTTGGGTTTAGTGTAACGGTGACTACACACATGATAAAAAAAGAAGTTAAATTATTTTTTTGTCATTCTATTTGTTAGGTTAGGTAGTGTCAATTTGGTTTTCAATTTTTTTTTGGTCTTAGTTTGATCCTTATTATTTTAAAAATAATTTAATTTAGTTCTTATTGTTTGTTTTATTTTTATAAATGGAACATTTTTTGATTTCGAAATTTGAATATTATAGTCATAACTCGAAGTGCTCTTTGGTGTATTTCTAAAAAGAATCCTTTTTCTTTGTTTAAAAGTATTTTTACAAATATTGAATAAAAATGTCAATGTTAGTAAGAATATTATTATAAGATTTATACAAAAAGTAAATTGAGTCTCAATTTAAGAAAGGACAAAATTGTTTCATTTTTACAAAAATTAGACTAATTTGAAACTAAAAACAAATATAAAAACCAAATTGAATCATTTTGACACATGACACAACTGTGAAATGACATGTGTAAAAAATAAACAAAAACTCAAAAAAAGTTAAATAAAAATTAAAAAAAATCACAACTTGACATGTGAGGTTGACTTTAACTCCGTTTGGTCAAAATTGATAACATAGACCAAATTGAATCATTTAAAAAAAAGGACCAGATTGAGATAAATAAATATTGAAGGACCAATTTGACATTATTTGACAAATATAAGGACCAAAAGATCAATTTAACCTAAAAAAATGTAAACTAAATTGCGTCACATCCATTAGAAATGTTACTATATATGAATTGAAAAAATATAATATATTTAGAAGACTAGGGATGACAATGAGTTTGATTTGGATAATTTACTCATTTTTATTTGATATTCTTATTTGATATCGGTTTAAAAAAATATTTGTAAGTTTTTTAAAACGGTCGATACATGTAGATATTTAAAAAAAATATTTTATAAATTTTAAAATAGAATTGAAATAAAATTACAAAAATATAAATTAAATACCAATTAGATTTTAGTTTTAAATAAATTTAATTTAATAAAATATGTATTAAATTTTAATTTTAATTAGTTTAAATATAATAATATAGATCAATTTTAATTTATAATTTTTTGTTGGTAACGGATATTTGTTGGAACAAATAATATGATATTTATATCTGATTTGTTTATAAACGGATATTAAAAAATAATTGAGTTTTCTAAAATTAAGGATACATGTAGATATTTTAAAAATATATTTTATAAACTTTAAAATAAAATTACAAATATAAATTAAATTTTAATTTTATATAAATTTAATGTAATAAAAAATATATCAAAATTTAATAAAATATAGATTAAATTTTAATTTATAATTTTTTGTAAGTAACGATTATTCGTTTGTACGGATAATATGATATCTATATCTGACCCATTTATAAATGGGTATTAAAATATCCATAAATAATATCAACTATTCATCATGAATTTTATATACGAATACTTATAAGTGCGAATATTTTTGTCATCCCGAACAAAGACACGTATGAAATATCCACAAATAATATCAACTATCCATAATGAATTTTATATACGAATCTTATAAGTGCGAATATTTTTGTCATCCCGAACAAAGACGCGTATGAAAGTGAAATTGTATGACAATTAAAAAAGAAATATATTTATAAATTTTATAATAAAGTAATATATTTGAAAGAAATAAATATAGAATAATATCTATTTAATTTTCCACACCAATTATTCAATACATTTCCATTTAGTAGATCATGAATTTTCTTTACTGTCTCTTACTAGTTTAGAAGTTAACTATATTTATAATAGATATTTTAAAATTCTTCTACTTGAGGGTCAAAGTATTTTTCTTAGTTATATTTACCTAGTGTCACCTTTATCATTTATTTTCCTTTCATGAAAAAAAGTGTATTTTTTCTATTCTCAAAATTCTTTTTTATACATTTTGTAAGCCCAACTAATTCATTTTCTTATGAAGTTGATTCCTTAAAATTGTGAGAAAGAAATAAAACATTGAACCAATTCAAAATAAATGGTTTGAAGTTTATTTTTTCTTTAAACTTGGTTGGAACTTATGGTGAAGAAGATTTAAGATTAAATGATGCAAAATAAATTAATTTAAGATTTAAACCTATATTACAATCCCATACCTTTCGTTTTGCATTTCATAAATATTAACTTTTCTACTTTCTTTTTAAATTGTACAAAACTCACTAGTTCAAATTCCACTTTTTAATTTGCTTATAGGCTTCGATTATAGTGGAATCGAAGTCTATAAGGAGGTGGTGACATTTTTGCAATTTTCTCTAACATTTTTGTCTCGGGTCACTTAAAAATCGAAGCAGTAAGTAATTTTAGGCCTTGGTTATAAATGAATCGAAGCCTATTAGGCAGCCCAATAACAAAAAATTTCAAAAATATCACTAGCATTAGATGCTTTGGGATGACATGGACGACACTCATTCATGTCAGTTGTAACATCCCTAAGGAATATTACTTAAAAATAAATAATAAAAGAAAGAAATTATATCAAAAGTCGTCTCAATAATAATCCCAACACGGGAAAATTTAAATTTATTAAAACACGCGCCATAACTCATAACTGAAACAATAAAGTGTTACAAGTTCTCAAAATTCGTGTTCATCAATAAAAGCATAATGAAATACAAGTGAGAAAAACCCTAACTCTAATCCCAAAGCTAGCCCTCACTCCGTCGCCTGTACATCCTCAGCACCACCTGTATCAACATTTGCTCCCGTGTAACGAATCACACGATCATCGCCATACACAAACAGAAAGGGTGAGCTGAGAAAAATAAAATAACAGATATATAATACACAAGATATATCATACACCCGTCTTATTCATTCTACATAGTTCTTGGCCAAGACCTTAACCCCAAGACTTTTCAGCCTTCAAATCACATAAGTAGTTAGCCTTGGACTCGGGAATATGATGCTCACACGAACCTGTCCGCTCATGGACCTGCCTCTACGAACCTCCCCGCTCGTAGTCCTGCTCTACGAACCTGCCCGCCCATAGTCCAACACATGTGATCCACTAGCCCTGTACCTCCCCGCACGTGGCATCTCTCAACCGTGAGCACGGAACATATGAACCTACCTCGCTCGTATCCTCACGTGAGAGTATCTGGATATGAACCTCCCCGCTCATATCATCACATGTTAACCACCATCCATGAACCTACCCGCTCATGGCACAACATCTCCCGACCCAAGTGTAGTGTCAGTGCTCAAACAACACTCAAAGCAAACAAAGGACAACAACATTTCCACCTGGCACGACCCACATGCCACCAGGCAAAATTGCCCCAGACCGCTTGGCGGTATCCACTCACCGCCGGGCGCCAACGTTCTTTCAGAGCCACTGTTTTCTCTTCATCGCCTGGCGGAGCACACCGTGCCGCCAGGCGCCACTCAGTGCAGCGCTCTCTCTCGTTAAGCCTATCGCCTGGCGGGTTTCGTTAGCCCGCCAGACGCTATACCAGAACAGTACTTCACTGGTTTTAGCACCCCAACTAGTCTAATTTGTTGCATAACTCACTCACATGGACCAAGAGAGACTCCTCATTGTGGTTAGTCTACCCCAACCATATGTAATCAAGTATCTATCCATTACAATGATAAATCCATTTTATTCAACTCTTTCAAGTAACAAGAACAGTGTCATAACACAACAACTCCATACATCCCAGGTCATTAGCTAGTACTCCAATTCCTTACATCATACCCCCGATTCTACCATGTTGAACTAACCAATGCTTGCCTTCCATCCTAACACCCATGCTTAACCCCTCTTATTGAATTCTCGTATCCCTCACTTATCCTTAACTAGCATACCAAAAAGCAAGAGCTTATATTTGTTAACAAAATATGATTATCCTCTCCTACACCATTAGTTTATATCGAATCCTATATCCCCATCACTATTTTCATCTCTTATCGAACATCAACAATTACAATTTCACTCTCCCCTTCATCTCGCTATATATACATGTGTAATTCACTTCCTATCCTTCTCTCGCATTACCACAGTGCAACAGCCAGCCTGGGTTGCCACACAGCATCGCCTGGCGGCCAGCATGAAGCCGCCATGCGGCATATCAGACGCAGACTCCTTTACCCATTTTTCTGCACACTCCACGATCACAACTTTCTTCTCTTCTTCCCCGACAATCACCACATCATCATTTGCGACATTTTCATTACCCATCCCTATGAACGTTATATTTTTCGCACGCCATAATTCCAATTATTTCCTAATTAACCCAAACAACCCAAGGTTCACAATAACTCATTGGTTTCAGCCCAACCTTCCCATATATGAAATTGTAATATGATCCCCAACATCCCACAATCAATTCAAGACCATAAAACCATCGCACAATTATATAAAATCAATCAAAACTCAACAATTCATTACACCCACTTAAATCAGCAGTGAAACCACTAAACCGAACGCGAACAGTGTCGCATCGCTGGGCAGAAACTCATCGTTGCCAGGCAATTCAACCCAAAACAAGACCAGTTGCTCACCACTGATGAGCCGCTTGGCGGTAGGGATTAAATCGCCAGGCGGTTTTTGGGAAAAACCAGAAACCCAATGAAACAGTGCGGAAAATAAATGGCAATCATGCAGTTTCAATCAACCAAGATACAATACAATGTACATGCGTCTAAAACATAAAAAAAACTCCCCTTACCTCTGATCCTTGCTCCAATTTCGAATTGAATGTGACTCTAGTCGAAAATCACCCTTGTTCTTGGCTTACACTCCCACACTGATTTCCCGCTCCAATTCTCCTCTACAATTCATGCCAATATGCCCAAAATCTGTAATTCAGTACGCACCCCACTGCCTCAGGCCCTTAACCCCATGATTATCCATTCTCACTCCAATTTAGTCCACTCTTAATTTCCCCTTAACCCTTAAAACGAAAATTAAAATAAAAAGTTTGTTTTAATGCCTATTCAATACCCCTCCCAGTATATTTTCCAGCACTCACGGCTGCCTTCTTGGCTACTAGGTTTTCCAAACCTTTTCACCTTCATGCCAAAGGAAATTTGGCAAAAAGAAAACAAATTTTGTTCTCCACAAGGTTTGAACTCACACACATCCAATCACAAATCAAGTGCACAACCAATTCAACCAATTCACATTTGTGATAACTCCTAAAATTATAAGGTTATGCGACCACATCACTCTTTAAAATATACAACTTAAAAATTCATAATTAATTAACACACAATGGCACACATAGGACTCGAACCCAAGTCCTCACACACAATAAAGTACTCTCAACCACTTGAGCTAGTACTTTTCTAGCTCATAGCTATCTGCATTAAATACTTTAAACGCTCCTCTTACCCGCATTTATTAAATAATTATTTAATTAACTATTTAATTTTTCTCGGGTCTTACATTAGCTATATATTTGGGACGGTACAAGGAAGACACTAGTGGCTCATGGGAAAGTATTTGAGGTAGCCATAGTTCTTCATGGCATGGAGTTATTAGAGGATGAGGTTAAGGTCACGGTAGAGGAGGTTCTCGTGCCGTTTGCTTTAATTCCTATGTCAATAGATGAGGTATATACTATTGCACAAACATTCCAATGTTTCCTCGCCTGACCTAGAGTTTTGTTTGATTCTGACCCCCCAGTAAAGACACTCAAACCCACCATATAATAAACTTTTAAGTTTACATGTTTATAATATTCAACCTTAAATTATATTCCATTTTAACTTAAATTGCATCGATATAGGAAAATCCTCAACCAAAGACGATCCTCTTGGTGCATTACTCCAACTTACTGAAATCATAAATGATAAGCAAATGCAGGTTCCCTGGGATTCTAACATTTTTGGGAGAGACCTTGAGATCCCACTTTATGTGCGTTCCTAAGATGTCTTAGAGCTTGCACGAGGACAAGAGGAACTAAATATTACCATTATTTTGGTGTCACTGAAATTATGGGGTTGAATGATATATATGGGTTTGTAGACCCCCAACTCACTCATGAGGGCAACAAGTTTGATGACACCCAAGCATATGTGACCAAATGCTTTCAACGCGGAAAAGAAATTTATTTTTCCCCTTATACTACTGGGTAAGTCATTTTTGTTAACTTATGAATATAATCTGTCATTTTAATGCATAACAAGGAATTTATTTTCTTCTCAAGTGTCATTGGCAATTACTTGTGGTTTCCCTGGGGGAGAACCTTGCTGTGTGGTTTTGCTCTTTGCACTGCCCTCCCTCCAACCATCTTAGACAAGTGATAGATTAGTAAGAACCTTAGTGTCAATCTTATGAATATTCTTTGCTATATAAAAGTATCCTAACATATTCCTTTTATCATAGTTCAATTGTTGGACATAACATGTTGTTAGGAAGATCAATGGCTAAGACAAAATGTCTTGCATGATGTTCTCTCTAGGTTTGGTATTTTTATCCATATATTTATTATAATTGTTTGATTTGATTTTCTTCCTTAATTAATTGTAATGTTGTTGATATAATGTAGTGTAATAAAAAAACCGGCTCTTATGAGTGCGATTACTATATAATGCAATTGATGACAATCATTGTGCGTGCTCATATTACAACTGATTGGGAAACGATAATATATATTTGAATTAAAACAAATACTTTGCAATATTGTCTTTCTATAGACTAACTTAAGTTAATGTCTTATTTTGCAAACATTCAAGAGTACTGCACCAATTCCCACGAAATCCATAAATTTTGGTAGGATTGCATGTGCCAAATATATAATTCAAATGTACAATAGTATTGATTAAGATATGTGTTGTTAAATAAGACTTTCAGATGTATTTGAATTATGGATGCGTTTGAGATTCATAAGATGTATTCTCTATTTTCTGTTCTAGCTAGTTTTGCTGAAAATATGCAGGTTTTAAAATGAGGGAATACACAAAAACAGAAAACTTATTTTAAAAAAAACAACACATATGGCCTCAGTTCATACACCAACCGAAGCAAAAAGCCCTATATGGCCTCAGTTAAGGACTGACCTGATGCCAAAGAGTGATGTATATGGCTTCGATCATACTCTAACCGAAGCCAAAACTAACTCAAATTTTTAAAATTATATATTATTTTCTGGACTATGACTTTGGTTCTACACTGAATCGAGGTAGAAAGATGCAATCTATGGATTTAGTTCTATGAAGAACCGAGGCAGAAAGGGAGTTTTATTTCTTGGATGACATCCAAGGCCAAAAGTTGACCCTTTTTGGCCTCGACCTTAAATGTCTCGGTTCTGGAACTGGAGCAGAATAGCAAAAATTATCGCAGCCAAATATCTTTTGTGCATTGGTGACTCTTGCACAATCTAGAATAATAATCTAGAAGTTAATTTTTATTTTTAAACTATGTAATATTGTATTCCAAATTATAAAATTTAGAATTTTTTTATTTAGAATTTTTTTAAATAATACAATTCAAAATAAATTTTAATATTTTTAAATATCTTTGCTTATAAAACTTAAAATATATGTTTTTGCTTAAAAGCTCAGAATATATAATCTTAAATGTAACATTAACTTCCAAAATATCTAGTAGTATTTTCTTTATATAAAAATAAATTTTAAATTCTACAGTCCTCGAGCATTATTTTCGGTTGACATCTCCAATTATGCGGCCACATTATTTGAAGTAATCGGAAAATTTAACAGGTTTTAAGTCAATGAGTATAATTTATGCTTGTCGATGTTTCAATCAGTAACTAAGTGAAACCTTTTTATGTTAAAAATATAAGGTATAAACGTTATTAAATTTGATATGTTCTTATTTACCTTCAAATAAATTGATTGTTTTATCCTAATTAAAGAAAAGGTGTATTATTTTTTTTATAACGTATCAAACAACATTAAAAATTAAAAATTAAAGTCTTTATCCAAGTTTCGTATTGAATAAAGTTAAAAAAGTCAAATAATATATATATATATATATATAAATATTATTTCAATATTTTAATTCAAAGATGGTGTTAGTCATTTGTAGATATTTAAATATATCTCAATATTTAATTTAATGAAAAATAATTTTAATTACTTTATATATATATATATATATATATATATATATATATATATATATTAGTTTATAATTTCAGAATAATGTCTTACATCTACCCATTCATCATATTTGAGAATTTAGTAAGATTCTTTCTTGTCTTTGTAGTAGGAGGGTAAAGAAGTGAAAGCAAAAGAAAAGATAAAAGAAAAATAGAATAAAAAAAATGTTTGGACTAAAAATTAATATAAAAAATGAAAGGTTTACATATATGATAAAATAAAAAAATATTAAAGGTAAGATTTACAAAATATTTAAATTACCTTATCTTAGAACCCATATTTAATTAACTATTTTTCTTAAATAGTTATCGCTTACGAGTCAACTTAAAAAGTGAATATTTTTATGAATAAGATTCTCTTACAATATCTCTAGTAGGGGACTTTAAAAATATAAGTTGAGTTTTTTAAAATAAAAAGTATTATAAAAATTTGGGAACAACTTTTGCGACAATAGAAAAGAGAATCTTTGCAAGTAATATGCTTGACCAACAAGTTGTAAATGGTTTTTTAATCATGAAGGACGTGATTTGCATGGGGTCTGAGAACAACCGCACAGAATTGAAAATTTAAAAGTTGGTGGGTTTCCAATTTTTTTATTTTCAAATCACTACAATGAAATCATAAACTTTCGTTCGCTACATTTGGAAAGGGAGTGCAAATAAATTAAATTTACATTATACAAATTTTAAACATGGGATTTTAACAAACACGAAAATCATTAGTCTTTCTTAGGCCAAAATAGTAAATAAATATAAACAAATATAATGTTAGTGTAATAATTAAAAAAATATGAATATAATTTAGTGAAAAAGAAAAAGTACATGAAATTTTAAAGTGGTGCATCTTGTCTTGTGGTATCCAATCAGACATGTAGATCTGGTCTGTCCTCAATGATTGTAAATAAAAGTACATTTGGTTACCAGTCAACTACGCATGTTAGGTTCATAGATCTATCTTCTTTTCTTCTTTTTCTTGAGTGCATTTAAAATTTTTTCATTTAAGAAATCAAGAAATGTATTTTCACTTTAATAAAATATTTTTGAGATTTTTTATTTTTTTTATTTTATTATTTCTATTTCTAATTAAATATTAAATAAATAGTAAAAAAGTAAATAACAAAAAAATTAATATCATCTTAAAATTTTAAAATAAAAGTTAATTAATTATTAATAATGATAATAATAATTATTATCATTATATTAATAAATATACTAATAATATTAATAATTGTAATAATAATAATAATAATAATGATTTTGAGTTAATTAATAATTAATGACTTGAAGTCACACTTAACGTTATCAGGATAAAAAGGAAACTTTATATTAGGGATGACAAAGCAAGTCAGTCTAGCCCATTTTGACCCGTAAAGTACGGGTTAGGCTGGCCCGTCCTGTTTCAAAAATCGGTCTACTTTCTTGTCCCTTCCCGTCTCGCCGGTTGACATGCATTTATGATGAGTAAATAATTTTTTTATTTATTTTCTCATAATAATTTTATATTCATTTTCTATCAAAATAATTCTAATTAGTCTAACTAATCAAAGACAAGGAATAATAGCAACAAAGATTATAACTAAAGTACAACAACAACATGTCACCTTACAAGACAAGTACAATTTTCTTAACCTAAAATACATAAAAAGATATTTCATATTCGAGAACTAAAATCATTATCTTAAATATAATGATTATACATAATAATAATAAATAAAATAAAATAAAAGGAACTTATAAAAATAGCGTGATGAATGGTGTGAAGATTGATAAAGGAAAATATTTAATTTTGTAAATGGGCTAGCGAGCCAGCTCACCCTACCTCGCCTTTAGCTCGTGGGGGTTGGGGCCCTGTGCGGGCCAAATGGTTCAACATCTTAGCTCGTCCCGCATTTCTTTTGCGGGCCTACGGGCCACCCCTGCCTGTCCCGCCCCGAATTATCACCCGTGCTCCACACAAACGCTGGGTGCCACCTCTATAGCATTGGGTGCCATTACTATAGGGGTTGCTTGTACTAGACATCCCTTGATCCACGCCTAATGCCACAAAGTTAGAGAGCTCTAGGACCATTAGCACTAGGTGCCAGCTTGACAAAGACCAGTGTTGACATTGGAAGCCCAACAGTGAATGAACTGTGTTGGGCGGTTCCTTGACAAAGGCTCACCATCTTGAATTTGTGTGATCGCACCCAACCACGAAGTTGGTGGCCTCAGGTAGTGCGTTGCTGATGTGACATTTTTGACGTATTTCTTTTTTCTCGAAAAGAGAACTAATTTTGGAGGCTTGGAACAAAAAATGCACTATTTGGAGAGCTTGGAGAGCTGCTAGGTGTTGGCTTCTTTCTTTACCTTTCAGCAGGTTTATTGAGTTAGTTGTAGTGCCAAACAAGTGTTGTATCCACAAGGACTTTTGTAAAATTTCTTGTAACTTTATTCTATTATGACTTGCTATGAATTTGTTTTAAAATAGTTTGTTGGTGTTGTCGTCAGTGATTTAAACAAAGACAAGATTGAAAATAACCAATATATGAAGATTGTGTTTCACCTATCTTCTTCAATTGTAATATTAAATATTTAGTATCTATCAATGCAATTATCTAGTTCAGCTAATTCTAAATCAACCCCTTGAGTTTAGAACCTAAAGATCTCAATCATATCGTTGGTTCCTCAATCACTAATGAATGAATCCTTCCTTTAAGTGCATGACTTATAAATCAACTAAAGCATTTAAATCTATTCGTAACATTCAAATACATTAGATGACTTGGTTAGACCTTATATTCAAGATTAGTTTTCCAACTCAATCTAAATCAATTATGTAAGATAAGTGATCAGTTCATCAAAACATTAAAGTGTAAACTAAATCATTAATTCATGAATAAAAAAAATGATATATATATATATATATATATATATATACACACACACACACACACACACACACAAAATAATAGCAGTATAGAGAATTATAATAAATTACATCCAACCTCAATAAAAGAGAGTTTAACTATTCATGTTGATGATTCTTGTTACAAGCATATGGGGTTGTTGTCCCTCTCCCATAACTCTCTGAAATGTTACAATGAATACAGAGAGAAAGCCTAAAAAAGGTCTAAAAAGAAGAACTCCCTAAAATAGAGTAGACTCTATTTTTATAGAAAACAAGATTGATTCTCAACTCTAGTCTTTAGTGCTCAGCAACAGAGGTTTCTCCATGTGTAGGGTTTTCTTGTGACTCAAGCTTTTGCTTTGGTGTTCATGCCTCAAGGATTCTTTCCTTGGATGGTTTCCTCTATGCTCAAATCTTACTCATGATGCTCAAGCTCTCCATTTTTGCACAATTTAGGTTTCCTTCCCCAAAAGGTTTCCTTCATGGCTTAACGCCTTGCTTTGTTGCTCTACTTTGGTTCTCAACACTCAACATCACTCTTGGAGCTCAACTGCACAACTTTTCCAGTATTGCAAAAGGTGATGCATTTTTATAAAAAAACATATTAAATTCATGCTTAACCAATTCTCCATACCACATTCTGCATTTCTAATCTAAGAGGGTTTAATTAACTCAATAATATACCAAATGCTTTCAATTGAAGTGCAAAAAGCATGTATCAAATCAAGTATATTGGACAATTATCACTGGGGCTTATGGGAACAATTCTTCATCCTTCTTGTAACCATTGGACTTTCATTATCTTGTACTCATCTGATATTGGGCTTATGGGAACAATTCTTCATCCTTCTTGTAACCATTGGACTTTCATTATCTTGTACTCATCTGATATAAACACACACATACACACACACACACACACACAAAATGTTAGTATTCCTATTTCTTTGATTAATGCTTATTGTGGTTTGATCGAAAACTTGATATTTGATTCATTAGATTTGGAAAATATCTTTGGTAATCAAGAGCTGAAAAAAATGCCTAATGAACCTTGTATCTAGAAATGAAGTTCGATTAATTAGTTGTCTTAAACCCTAGTTTTAAAAGTAGGTTTCTTTGTGAAGTGTTTAAGGAGTTTGCTATTAATAAGGAAACCTAGACTCATTCTACTGAGGGATTTGGGTTTGAGTAAACTTGTGGATTGATTTTGACATTAAAATGGAGACAAGTTGAGTGATTAAGCGCACGAGAGTGAGGTCGGTGAAATCTAACTCCAATAATAACATTTCATCTTAATTCTAATGTTTTCCATCTTTTAAGCGTTGATATGCTCCAGAATTGTTTTTATTTATTTATGCATAGTTTAACTTCTTGAACATAACATAAATTATGGACACATTATTTAGCCAAAAGTAGTTATTAGTTGTATAGTTGGCTAGTATATCACAAGTCCTTTGGGAAAATGATACTTGAACTTATTGATTACTACTTGTAGGACTTGGTACACTTACCAAGGAGTCAACAAGTTTTTGATATTGTTGTTAGGGATCGGACTCAGGTCATCTGCATGACAGGTGGAAATATAGTTCTATCAAAGCCAATCTTTTGAGATCTCCACAACAAACAAATATATTTTTTAAATCTTTTTATTTGATATATTTTCCCAAATTATCTTTTATCATAAATATTTATGAATTATCAAAGCCCTTTTTCTAGAAAAAAAGATAGAGAAAACTGCAAGGTCCAATTTTTGTTGCCCGTTCCCTCTTCTTGGCGTAGCCAAACTTCTTCACTTTTTCAAGCATTTCTTACATTCTTCATGCAATGCTTGGCTTGGATTTTTTGTGATTTTGATAGTTTCTATTCTTGAATTTATCTTTAAGGTATCATGAAGCTTTAATCAATTTATTTCCACACCTCCATGACCTCAACTTAGCTGCAGTTGTACTAACACACCTCAAAATATCCAAAAAACATTTATGCAACTAAAAAACTATTTATAACATGTTTTTGTATCTCATGCTCAATAAACTCAATTATAAGAAATCCTAATTAAATCAATGTTTTTAGAACAAAATTCAATAAACAATCCAGAATTAAACATTAAATGAGGGCATAAATATGAACTCATCACAAGGTCAAGGATCAAAAGCTTGGAACACAAATATCTTAGAAGCTCATGGTGCTCTATGAAGCTTAGAACTCAAAGGAAATGAAGATTGTGGGTTGGTGCACACTTGAAGAATAATTTGGCACTTAAAAAAGTGTTTATAATTTTTCTTTACTTTGGTAAGCTTGATGAATGACTTGGTTTGCTTGGTGAGGGTTTTGTTTCTAGGTTGTGTCACTGGACGAGCACTCTCGCTCATTGGGCGAGTGTTCTTGTCTGCAAACTATGTTTCCGAGTTATTTTTATGGCCCAATGTCTTTGGACTTTACTTTTGGTTTCTAGGGTTGCTTAAACACTTGTGGTCTATATATAATTGCACTAAAAACATATTTAAACACTTTTGGTAGTCTTTATATGAATTTTGAATTCATCGAAGAGAGGATTATCTTGGTTCTTGTTTTAGAGCACCAATTCTTATCAAAGATTGAAATCTTTGTGGTAAATATTCATTGACTCATCAATCTACTAGATAAATATTGTCTCTCCCTTAAGACCAAATTTATTATTTATATAAATGTTACATTAATATTTGTTATTAAAAATGATTTACAAAACTTATTACTGATATTTATATTAAAATTTAGTGGTAAAAGTCATGAATAACAAAACATGGGTTAACAATTAAAAAAGTGTAATATGTTAATTTTCAATAAAAAATATGAGTATAATATTTTCAATAATACTCATATTTTTTTTATTAAAAATGACGTTATAAAATATTACAATTTTTTAATTGTTAACCCATGTTTTGTTATTCATGACTTTTATCAATAAATTTTAGGAAAATGATATTATGATTATCATTTTTTGACTTTCATCCTTTACTCCATAATGTAGGCTAGTATGAACAATTGATTAATATACCACTATCTTTTCTTTTGAAAGAATCAATGACCCACACTAAGCCACGTCAGGGATAAAGGATGAGAGTAAAAAAATATGAGTCATAGTATCATTTTTCTAAATTTTAATATAAATATCAATACTTAATCTCTGTAAGTTATTTTTTAATAACAAATACCAATATAACATTTATATAAATAGTAAATTTTGTTTTAAGAGAGAGACAATATTTCTATATTTTGAAAAAAAAAGAATTGAGACTAAATTGAATCAAAATGGCATATGTGGTGACTGAATTGAAACAGATAAACATATATGGAGACTAAATTGAAATCAAGACAATGACACTTGATAATGACATTGACATGTGGTATTACCTTGTCACGTGATAGTGCCACGTGTCACACCAGGAACCTGACACATGAAAAAAAAAAGTAAAAAATTTTTAATTTTTTTTTTAAAAATTGAAAAAAATGAAAAAAAAGTCAGAGATTGACACGTGACATGCCATTAATGGCGTTAATATATTTTTTTGTTCTGAAAGAGAGCTAATTCATGCACTTCTTCAAAAGTTGAGATACAATTGACACATTTTTATTTTTAAAAACGGATACCAACTAACACATTCAAATAAAAATGAGTACTATTTAACTAATTAAGCAAGAAATACAAACTTTTTAAAGTGAAAAATAGATTTGAAATTACTTTAAATTACACCCAAAAGTAAAAACATGAAACCAAAATCTTATTCAAAGGTTAATGTAGTTTGTGCTTAACACTCGTATTCAAATACCACCATTTAATGGCAGAAAAATCATTCATGGATAGTAAAAAGGTAAATTAATACTTATTATACACGCTCAGAGAGAATACAAAAAATAAGTATATAAATTATATGATGTGATGAGAAGAAAAAGATAACAAAAAAATGAAATATATAATTGATATAAATAAAATAAAAATATGTAAGTATAAAAGTGTAAATAAAATTATTGCTCTAAATGGAATTCCATATCTTATCTCATTATTTACTCTAGACAAACTAAGGTGGCAATAGATTCACTAAAATTCTTGCTTTCCTTTGTGTCCCTACCAAGACACTTTTTGATTTATAGCAACCAACCATCCCCCATTCACTACCAAACTTACCAACCCCCATACCATTTTGCATTCTTTTTATATCGGCCTCTCTTTTATTTTTCTTATTTTCTTCATTACCCACTTCTCTTATTTCTTGCTTGGTTATTATTGTTCCCTCTGTGTATGCCTTCTTCTGACACCGATCTCTACCTCTGCCACCCTTTTGCATGTGCTTCTTCATCCCGCATTCAGATTTGTGATTTAAACGATTGTTGTGTATTTATTCTGATCTAGCTTCTCCTTCTGCACGACCCCTCGTTTGTTTCGGGGTGTTTGTCACCCTGCCGAACGTATTCTTGAAACTTGTCAAGTGGGTTGGTGAAGATTCAGATTTGTTGTTAAAAAGTTGGGAACTTTTTGTGGCATCATTTGGGGTTTGGGATTTGAGATTTCGGGTTCCCTTTTTTGTTTGTTTTATTTTTGTTGTGTTTCAATGGGGTGTTTGGATGATGGGCGTTTCGCTGTTGAGATTGAAAATGGAGTGAGCAATGGTTGTGGTAAAGTGGGGTTTGGGAATGATGGTGGTGCCATTGAGGAGGCTGTGAAGGTTTTGTTGGAGGGTCTAGGGGAAGATGTAAACAGGGAAGGACTTAGAAAGACACCACTTCGTGTTGCCAAGGCCCTTAGTGAAGGAACCAGAGGTGAGTGACTTGCTTTGCCATTCAATTTTCTTTGATGCAAAAAAAGGTGTTTCTATTTTCTTCGTTAGCTTTGTTTTCTACACAATATGTACTTTGGTATTTGAATGGTAGAGAGTGCTAAAGTTTTTTCACCTTTGCAGTGTTTTGTGAATGATTGGACCTAATAACAAAATATGGATGGATGGATCTAAATCATTCATTTTAGTGTTTGTTTGAGTTATGTTTGTAAAAAGTACCCTCTATTTTCTTCCATTTTAAACTGAGTTTTAAGGCAAGCTGAGACAAAGCTCAGTTTAGAGTCGTAAAAGCTGAAAACCTAGTAACAGGCTTTTTTAGTCTGTCTTTTTGAATTGAGTTGGGGCTTCCCAACTAAAAGCCAAACATAACTGATGAATGGAGAATTACTTGTGACTGTCGTTTTGCTTGGAAAAAGGTTATGTAAAAGTTGATTACAGTTGGAGATATTCGTTTCTTTTATTGTTTGATGACTACCACATTTAGTGTTTCTTAACTTTTTGGAAAAAAGTTTCCTAGTTCTTTTTGCAAAACTTACTCCAAATTGTCTATTGTATTAATCATATTGTTACAAAAATTATCCTTATGCAGAGACTTATTATTTTATTTGATGGAAAAAGATTAAGAGAACACCATCGCAATAGTTTAAGCCTATTTCTGAAAACCGATACTAATTCAACCGACTAAATCAATGTATTTTCTCAGCCTTGTCAAGTAATTAAAAGGATTTTATATACATGACAAAATGTAGTATTTGTCACTTATCGAAAGGCTTTCTGTATTCTGAGTTACTTTTTACAGTGTACTATCTGTTCTTTCCTTGTAAGTTGGACTGCCCTGCTGATGAAAGGGATGGACATAGGTAGTTAGTATTTAGTATTAATTTCTTGTGTAGTATTTTTGCCTGTTAATCCGAACAAACATCACCAACTCTTAGACAGCCAATAATACTGGGTTGGTTTACAACTTGTTCCTCAAAAGCCATATTTTTTAAATGCTTCCTTACTGTCTACTATAATGAACTTGTTCGATCACCTGGACCTTTACTCAGTTACATACTGTGGAGAAAGATACTGATTACTTTTGGTTATTGCCTCTTTTCTTTAAACATTTCCAGCATAACACATGGTTAGGTTTTTGGAGAGGGACACTGAATAGTTTACTGAAAAATGTTGATATTTTGTTGTTCAGCCTCTCTTCACTGCAGCAGAGTTCTTTGTCAAGTTTTTGAATTACCTTAATTCATTTTTTTTTCTTTGTTAATTTCATTTCAGCAATTCAGCTGCACTGCATACCCTTATTTTGTTGATTTGCTTCTCTGAATTCCATGACCTTGCTTTTGTCTACATTATCATGCATAAATATTATTGTTTCCAGGCTTAAAAATAGATGCTTTTAGTCACTCTTCTTTTTCACAAGGTAGAATTACCAAAGAGATAATAATTTATGTCATTCATGAATCATGATATGCGGCAACTGCTGGTCAAAGCATGTTTTCCGTGGAAACTAGTCATTTGTCTTTCTGTTTTATACGACTGATAAGTGGTCATAAAGGTGTCTTCCATCCTATGGATGCAGTTGCAAAGTGCATTTTCTTCAATCCCATGACATTGCATATGCAGTTGGGTAGGTATGCAATGCATGCACGTCTATGGGAGAGATGGAAGGTTTTGGCATCCTGTTTCAATTTTTTTCTGCATCACATAATCACCCAAGATAAGATTTTATTCCAGAATGAAGTTCTGTGACCTTAACACACTTTCTTAACATGTTAAGTAAATTTCTTACTCCATTATTAGTTCATTACTTCACATGCTTTGCCTTTTTCCATAATTTCCAACATGAATATTTCCCTTTAGTGTTGGATTAAGATACAAATTAACATATTTCTTGAATAATAAATTATCACCAATACTAAGGAGATCTCTTTTCTTCCAGGTTACAGGCAAAAGGTGAAGGACATTGTTCAAGGTGCTTTATTCCCTGAAGCTGGTCTAGATAATAGAGTTGGTCATGCAGGTGGAGCAGGTGGACTTGTGATTGTTAGAGATCTTGACTTGTTTTCTTATTGTGAGTCTTGCTTGCTTCCATTCCAGGTCAAGTGTCATGTGGGTTATGTCCCCTCTGGTGAAAGAGTTGTTGGTTTGAGCAAGCTCTCTCGTGTTGCTGATGTATTTGCAAAACGGCTTCAAGAGCCTCAACGTCTGGCAGATGAGATGTGTTCTGCTTTGCATCAGGGAATAAAGCCAGCAGGTGTCGCTATCGTGCTTCAGTGTACACACATACACTTTCCAGACATAGAATCAGTCTTTCTGGACTCAAACCACGAAGGATGGGTTAAGATACTTGTCTCCTCAGGTTCTGGGGATTTTGAGAACAAAAGTGCAGATGTATGGAACGATTTCTTTAGTCTTCTTAAGTTTAGAGGCATCAATATGGATAAAATTCAGTTCAGAGGATCATCTGACCCATGCTGGTGTCCTTCTCAGTCTTCTCTCTCAGCCAAAGTTTCCTCCAAAATTGGACCAGTCAATCCTACAATGATCTCTGCAGTAGCTTCGATCATTGAATCTTTGGGAGAAGATCCTTTGAGGAACGAGCTAATAGGGACCCCAAGTAGATTTGTGAAATGGTTGATGAACTTTCAAAACAGTAAGTTTGATGTGAAGTTGAATGGTTTTCTTCGTGGTGGGATAGATGCTTTGAATGTAAATGAGGAGATTAACTTAAACAAGAAAATAACCTCTGAGCTGAACATACCCTTTTGGTCACAATGTGAGCATCATTTACTTCCATTCCATGGTGTTGTTCACATAGGATACCTCATGTCTGACGGATTCAATCCTCTTGGAAAATCACTTCTACAATCAATAGTGCATTTTTATGGTTTCAAGCTCCAAGTTCAGGAAAGGCTTACCAGGCAGATAGCTGAAACCATTTCCCCACTGTTAGGTGGAGATGTGATAGTAGTTGTAGAGGCAAGTCACACATGTATGATCTCTCGAGGAATTGAAAAGTTTGGAAGTAGTACAGCTACAATCGCTGTGTTAGGACGTTTTTCAACTGACCCTTCTGCTAGAGCTTCATTCTTGCAGAGTATTCCAAGTCCTACATCAACTGGGGAGCAATGACTCTTGTTTGAGCTCACTTGAAATAATTTAGCACTTTAGTTCGGATCATTCTTTGCACTTTGAAATTTTACTGTCAGCAGTTAAGCAGCCCCAACATGGTTTGAAATTTGAAGTTTTTGTGTCAGTGACACAGATTTACGTTCTGGCTTGAGTCTTTTACATTATAGTCATATCCCCACAAGAAAAAAAAGAGGGGATTCGTCCAGATTTACATACTGGCACACAGTTCCTAGAATGTTAGTGATGTTAGTGTACCTGGAAATTACTGATTTTAAAGTCAGTACTTATAAATTCTTGATACTTTGTGTGGATGTTCACTAAGAGCATGGTTTAAACTGGATGTTATTCAAATGCTTTGGTGCTTTTTTTGTAGTGTTAGAATAGAGATCTATCGCTTCCATGATACCAATAACAAAAGGTAAGTATCGCAGTAATAACCTGAATTGAAGATAGTGTTTTGTGAAGTATAACCAACAAAAGGGAGTGTTATGTGGATCATTTCATATCATTAGAAATATTAAATCTTAAACAATTATTTATACGTTTACCTATATTGAGAATGAGTATACATGATTCATTTAAACCAAAATAGTATGCAAAATAAAACAGCAACACTCAATTTTTTTTTAATTAGGATTAAATATGTTTTTAATTACTTAACTTTAAAGTGAAAATACGAATCTGTCTCTCTTTAAAATTTTGATTCAATTTAATCTCCAACTGTAAATTTGTATGTGTGGATTTAGTCTTTTTAACAAATTTTTGTTAAGTTTATCTAATGTCTCAAATGGATTTTATGATAATATTTAAGTTGTTTATGCTTTTTGACATATTTTTGTATTAACCTTAATTAAGAAAAAACACGTTTGAAACGTTAAATAAATTTAACAAAATTTAACTAAAATTAAATTTACGTATGTTCAAAGTTGAGACACTAAATTGAGTCAAAATTTTGAAGAAGATTAATTTTAATTTTCATTAAAACAATTGAAAGACTAAAAGTATATTTAATTAATTAAACTGTACAAATTAGTTTCAATTTTTTTTAATGTTTACTACAGTAGTCCTCATAAGAAGAATACACGGTGTGTCATCTTTCAAACCGTTAAAGCAGAAATTAATAATTAATGTAATCTATAAGGATACTATTAACGATTTATTTTTGAATTGTATTTTATATTTTTTTATATGTATAACCACCACCATCCATATAAGACACAAATTATAATATTTTCTAAATAATTATGGGAGATCGATATAATTTATAAAAGATGTCAGTATACACAATATTGTTAAAATACTTAAAAAGTTTTCCGTAGGTAAAAGAATAATATCCATTGAAATTAAAAACAAAACAAAACACGAGACTATGCAATTTCTTTAATAAAATACTATCAAAATCACCAAAAGATTTAAGGATGTTGATTATGCAAATGATGTTCATTAGTTAAATAAACTATGGAGAATCATATGTTTACATTATAGCTACTTGTCATTTTAGCCTTGAATAAAATGGTTTCAATACCATGTAATATGACCTCATTTAACAATAAAACCATAATAAATTAGGACATTTGTATTCTCACCTATTACAACAAATACAACAAGTTCATCTAAATATTAATCTTCACTTCTAAGTCTCCTACTTCTGGAAGTTTTATTTATATATTATATTCAAAATTTAAATAATAATAAGAAATATTCTAAACAATTCATAATTTTATATTTTCTAATTTGTATTTAATTATTGAATATAACAATAGTAAAAAAAAAACTTTTATTTATTAATGGTCACTTTCATAATTTTGACACAAGGATTGCGGTACATTAGCATTTATTTTCTCCCTTTTGTTCTGGTTTTGGGGGGGGTTTTATCCTCTGAGGCTATGACTGATTTCTTAATGATAGAAATCAAAATTAAAGAATTATGCTTTTCAAAATCATTTTCAGGGATTTTCTTCCTATTATAACTATCGCCATGTCCATTTGAGAGCGGATCTAGTTGCTCCTCAATTTCAATATCTTCATCATGAATCCTTCTAACATAACCTCTTGATTTTATGAGTGTTTCTTCTTCTTTTTCTAGTTTCTTCTTATCAGTTGTTGTGCGCTTCAGAGCCTCCAGTATCGCCTTGTCCATCTCCATTTTAGAATTCTATTCTCCAACGATTTCATAGCATCACTCAAAGAGGATAAAACAAGTAAAACATCACATCTTAACACATCTTAAACGAGAGAAGACCTCAAATTTTTTTACCACTAATATATTTTTATTAAATTAATTATAATATTATATTTAAGAAAAAAAATGTTTCAATATTTTTTAGTACTAATATATTTCTATTAAATTAATTATAAAATTATGTTTAAGAAAAAAATACATCAAAAAAATATTTTATTATTAATATAATTTTATTAAATTAATTATAAGTTTATGTGTGAGAATAAAATTTAATTAAATTATTATTAATGTTTGTTGATTTTTAATGGTATTAAAATTGATAATTAATGAACTAAAACATATTTTTAGTAAATTAAAATTTTGTTTACGAAAAAAAAGAATGATTAGTTATTTTTATTTTTTTATAATTAATTTGATTCTATTTTCTTCTTTTACATCTGAGTTATTTTTTTAGGGGTTTGACATTCTTTGAACATCATGTTGTCCGTGTGTACCACCAATCTTTTCATCCTCATTTCTGATTGGTTTTCCTATTTGTGTTGTTTTTATTTTGTTTGTTGGATTGTATTAGAATTAGAAATGTGTTTCTTTTGCATAGTTTTGTTTTTCTGTACTTTTGGATTTATGGGTTTCGAGAGCTTTTTTTGCATATATTTTGACAAAGAACTGAAAATTTTCTGCAAAACTATTAATTAGATTAAGATTTAGTCTTTTTTCTTTTTAGTGGACAATAGATTAATTGGAGTATAATTCAAAGTTGAATTTTCTATAGAAAGATAATTCAAGTTTAAGAAAGAAAAAGGACTTACCATCGAGTTAAGAAGAACAATATTCTTTTTAATTATTTTTATTAATGATTAATTTTAAAATAAACTATGTAAGGTTTGTGAAAAAAATGGAGACTTGAGAATAATTCAGAAATGAGTTTTCTGTAGAAAGATAATTCAACTTTAGGAAAAAAATACTTACTATCGAGTTGAGTAGAACAATAAGTTTTTTAAGTATTTTATTAATGATTAATCTTAAAATAAATTCTGTAGTTTTGTGAAAAAAATAGAAACTTGAGAAGGAGGAAGAGACTTGAAACTTTAAGACACTATAAGTCAACTATCAACTTCACTCCTGACACCTAGACCGTTCTGAGGAAGAGACTTGAGACTTTTGTAAGTTTGTTTTACGTCTTCCAAATTCTTGAGTTGCCTCTGGCTATCGACATTAGACCATGAATTACGATGGTGGTTGCTTCTTCGGCGTGGTAGTGGACTGTGATGCAGCGTTCTATTGGAGAAAATGAGAAAAACATATTCATGACAAGTTGTTATTTGACAAAGAGATGTGATGTGAGTGTTCAAATATGGTTTTTACCTACGAAAAAAAAATCAAATTCATATAATTAGTACGGTAAAGAGGAATAAAAAAAGTAAGTTTCTCCAACATAGGAGTTAATGGATGGATAATGACTTTAAATTTGACAATAATTAAATATAATTTTATGGTTACTTATAGTGTTTAAATATCAATTGTCACTAATGTAAATAATGTTTAAATTTAGTCAGAGTTGAAATTAGTTTGAAACTGTAATATAGTGTTTGAGTTGAGAAAAAAAAAGGGTTATATACATTACAACTTTATCTTAGGATTCAATTTCCTAACACACCAATTTTTCGCTTTCCTAAAATATACATAAATTCTATACACATCTAAAACATAATTATCCATACATTCCTCACTAAACCGTGTTTTAGCACGCAAAATAATAATATGATAACGACACCAATTCCAAAAGTCAAACTATTAATTTATAAGTTCATTACACTTGATGCATGCAAATGATTACTTTAAAATAAGTATTTATGATGTGATACAATTAGAATTTTAATTTTTTTTAAATAAAATGATAATAGTAGCAACTAAAGCTAAAGACCCAACATAAAACAATGAATTATAAATCAATCAAATATGCATAAAACAATGATCTCCTTTGGTTTTCTATCTTGATGGGGATAAGGAGAAAGGAACAGGAAAAGTACGTTATGACTCTGTGTGCTCTCAGAAGGGGACCACGACCATTTATAAACTGAATTACTTAAGTTTTAGTATTTCTAATTTGACCCCTCATCAAATTAGAAATTACTAAGTGCTCTCTACACAATATTTATTTTCATGACATATGCCTTTAGCCAAATCTTTAATTTAGTCATATCACTTTATTATTTGGCTGTATAAATAATGACCCTAACACATTTAATTATGTATCATATATATGCATGACCCAAAATTATTAACAATCTCCCACTGATCACAAATATATATGTCCTTACAACCTTATAAATGTGTTAGACTTTATGAGCTCAAAATTGCCATAATATTACTTGAGCATACTCTAAAAGTCCCGTCCATTGATTATATCAGTATGTAGAACCAAACCAGTTTTTCATTGCATCAATCGCAACTAAAACCAACAATGATCACTAATCCTGACATAACCAAATGACATGGATTCATCATGAAATGTGTAGCATGAAAAATTATGTGAAGGTGATCTGTATATACACATCTATTTTCAACTGGTCCAAACTTTAACTTAATGAGATCAATATAAAAATTTAATGTACAAAGTGTAAAATTAAAACCACATATATAAATAACCAAATATGTCTGAAAGTTTAATGTATGCATACAAGAAATTAAACATAGAACATAAAACATATAAAAATAACTATCTCCCACTAAACCTCAGATTCCTCAAACTGTAAAACACCCATGTGAGCAACATGCTCATGAAAGACCTTGGGTGGAAGTCCTTTAGTTAGAGGATCTGCAATCATGGAGTTTGTCCCTAAATGTTCTATGGAAATCTGTCCACTCTGTACTCTTTCTTTAACAACTAGGAACTTAATGTCGATGTGCTTCGACTTAGTCGAGCTCCTATTGTTGTTGGAATACAATACAGCTGATTTATTGTCACAATATAACTTAAGTGGTCTTTCAATGCTTTCCACAATTTTCAGCCCTGTGACAAAATTTCTCAGCCATATCCCGTGATTAGATGCCTCATAGCATGCTACAAATTCTGCTGCCATGGTGGATGAAGCTGTAAGGGTTTGCTTGACACTGCGCCAAGAAACCGCACCACCTGCCAACATAAAAATGTAACCTGAAGTAGATTTTAAGCTATCTTGACATCCTGCAAAATCTGAGTCAAAAAACCCAGTGATCTCCAACTGGTCTAACCTCCTGTATGTGAGCATATAACCTCTTATTCTCTTCAAATATCTCATGACCCTCTTTGCTGCTTTTCAATGGTCCATTCCTGGATTGCTTAAGTATCTTCCTAGAACCCCGACTATGTATGCTATGTCTGGACGCGTACATACTTGGGCATACATCAAACTTCCTACAGCCGACGCATAAGGAATCTTCTTCATTTCCTCAATTTTCAAATTTCCCTTTGGGCACTGATTGAGACTGAACTGGTCTCCCTTAGCAACTAGAGTATCCCTGGATTTACATTCATGCATGCTAAACCTTTTAAGAACTTTATCGATATAGCTCCTTTGTGATAATCCTAGAATACCCCGAGATCGATCTCGGTGTATCTGAATTCCTAATACAAAGGAGGCGTCACCAAGATCTTTCATTTCAAAATTCTTTGACAGAAATTTCTTAGTTTCGTGCAATATGCCTATATCATTAGTGGCAAGCAGAATGTCATCAACATACAAGATCAGGAAAATAAACTTGCTCCCCTTAAACTTGTGATACACACAATCATCAACAAGATTCATCTCGAAGCCAAATGAGAGAATTACTTGATGAAATTTATGGTACCATTGACGGGATGCTTGTTTTAGTCCATAAATGGATTTAGTCAATTTGCAAACCATATTCTTTGGGTCTCCCGACACAAAATTTGTTGGTTGCACCATATAGATCGTCTCGTCAATGTCACCATTGAGAAACGCCGTTTTGACATCCATTTGATGAAGCTCCAAATCATAATTTGCAACAAGAGCCATAATTGTCCTAAAAGAGTCTTTTGATGAAACTAGAGAAAAAGTCTCTTTAAAGTCAATCCCTTCTTTTTGAGTAAATCCTTTAGCTACAAGACGAGCCTTATACCTCTCCACATTACCGTTAGAATCTCGTTTGGTCTTAAATAACCATTTACAACCAATGGGTTTCACACCTTCTGGTAATGGGACAAGTTCCCAAACCTTATTGTCTTGCATGGATTTATACTCTTCCCTCATTGCTTCACACATTCTGGTAATGGGACAAGTTCCCAAACCTTATTGTCTTGCATGGATTTATACTCTTCCCTCATTGCTTCAATCCATTTTTCTGAATTAGGATCCTGTATGGCTTGATGGACGGTGATTGGGTCATCTTCCATCACACCATTGTTAGGATCTTCATTTTCTTGGAGAAATACAACATAATCATCTGAAATAGCACTTCTCCTTTCTCTCATGGATCTCCGCAAAGGAGCTGGCTCATGAAGCATAGGTTGTTGAGGATCTTGAGTTTGTTCTTCACGAACAACCAAATCATCTTGAGTATGGGGTTCATCAGCAATGTTTTGTGGAGGTTCCGAACTTACTTCATCCAAAGTAATTGTTTGAATCGGTTCTGGAATTATTACTGATTCTTCCTCCAAAATAAATTTCCTAATCTGATTCTTCCCCCCAAACTCAATATCCTCAAAGAATGTAGAAGTCCCTGTCTCAAAAATTGTCTTTAATATGGGATCATAAAATTTATATCCCCTGGATCTCTCAAAATAACCAATAAAGTAACTACTTACTGTTCGGGAGTCCAATTTCTTTTCATTTGGCTTATAAGGCCTTGCCTTAGCTGGACAACCCCACACATGGAAATGCTTTAGACTAGGCTTTCGCCCAATCCAAAGCTCATAAGGTGTTTTGGTAGTTGCTTTAGTTGGTACTCTGTTTAGAATATAAGCTTTTCGTCTTTAGTGCCTCTCCCCAGAGTGACTCTGGTAAGGTGGAATGACAAATCATACTCCTTACCATATCCTTAAGAGTCTGGTTTCGTCTCTCAACTACACCATTCATACTGGGTGATCCCGACATGGTGTACTGTGGGACAATTCCACACTCCTCTAGGTACCTGGCAAAAGGTCCAGGACGCTGTTCACCTGATCCATCATATCTGCCATAGTACTCACCACCATGGTCAAATCTAACAGACTTAATTCTTTTGTTGAGTTAATTTTCAACTTCAACTTTAAAAGATTTGAACACATCCAAAGACTGTGATTTTTCATGTATAAGAAATAAGTATGCATATCTTGAGTAATCGTCTATGAATGATATAAAGTATTGTTGACCATTCCAAGAAGGTGTAGGAAATGGCCCACAAATATCCGTATGAATAAACTCTAAGACGTCTGAAGCTCTATATGCACCTAATCTCTTCGCTTTGGTCTGTTTGCCCTTAATGCATTCAACACAAACATCAAAGTTTGTGAAGTCAATGGACTCTAAGATTCCATTTGACACAAGTCATTCAACTCTATTATTAGAGATGTGACCTAAGCGCTTGTGCCATAATGCTCCTGATTGAGTATTGTCAATTTTATGTTTAGTACCATGAGATTTTGTATTGAGGGTTTCATTATAGGTGGTCACAGTATCAAGCAAATATAGATAATCATAAGCCAAAAGTGAACCAGTTCCAACAATATTTGAATTAAAAGACAAACTAAATTCATTGTTTCCAAATGAACAAGAATAACCGAATTTGTCCAAATAAGAAACTGAAATTAAATTCTGATGAAGGATTGACCCAACCAAAGATGGAGGCACATGCTTAAGAAGACTAAGCATGTTTAGAAAGGAAGTTCACTAATCCTTCATCCCTTTCATTTGTACTAAGTTTGACTTGTTGACTATAGTTGACTTGACTTAAGCCAACATGCTAATTTATATTTATTTGCTTTGTAGGTTAATTAGGAGTAAAAAATCAATGCTAGGTAGCACATGGTGATTGGGGATCATAAATGATGTGGAAGAGAGAGTAAAGCAAAGGCATAAAGCATCAAGTAAAAGACATGAAGCAAGTGTACCTATGTACCTTTGGTCTCCTTTGTTTTTAGCACACTTTGGCCACTTTTTGGAGACATATGAGACACATTCTTTGTCTCCTTTTGTGCTAGAACGAAATTAGCCTTGCACAC